>WNEY01000631.1_pt1 | contig 22643 bp, 13 predicted proteins | sample 5400531 | NCBI WGS metagenome assembly WNEY01 (sample SAMN13153338, study PRJNA577476) | soil metagenome | isolation source: 200 cm saprolite under Douglas fir tree site 1 | place: USA:California | collected 2015-04-18
CGCCCAAGGCAGGTGCGCTACCAGGCTGCGCTACGCCCCGACCCTGTGATCTTACGCCAAAAGTCACCGCAGCCAATCCGCGACCTCCTCGTGCCGAAACGGAGCGCACACTCGCGCCCGCGGCGCGCAGGTATGACACACCGGCACCAAGCTGGGCATCACGCGCGCGACGGACCAGCCGTCGACCTGTTCGGCATCGCGTTCAGCACCTCGGCGTGACGACGGTCTGCCGCAACGCGATCGTCGTATCGAGCAAAAGGCGATTCGCCCTTGACGAGGATCCCTTCGTCGCGCGCGGCGATCTCCAGCTTCAGATCGACTCGCGCCGGATGTCGGCGTTGCCGGCGATGGCATCTCGAGCGCAGTGCGGAAGCCGGACAGTTCAGCCTTCACCACGTAGGCATCGGGCACGAACTGGAGAAATAACGGCCGTGACAATACGTCCAACGTCCTCCACCCAGCTCGCAGAATCCATGTGGTGTGCGAATTTCGCGGAGCGTCGGTTTTTCGGTACATCCGGCCCGCGCTCGATCGCGACGAGCGCCGAAGACAAGGAATCTCGTCACGATGAAACATCAACGCGCTCGAGGCGCGACAAAACGTCTGAGGGGTTGAAGGCCCGCGCGTGCGCGGTCGTTCGTGTTCGTCGTGCCCACGGTGCGATACGGTGGACGAAGCGATCGAGGCGCTGAACTGTGCGTGCTGTCAGCCGTTCGACCGGTGCAACAGAAAAAGCCGAGAAGACCGGAGCGACTCGAGAACGCCGACGAGATCGCCAAGCATCTCAGGTGACCGCGGTGTTCGCCACCAGCGCGGCCTCGGTCACCGCTAGGACCTCCCGCACGCATGCCCGACTTGTGCCGTGTCCACGACGAATCAGTACTGGCTACACACGGCGCTTAACGCAAAGCACGCAAACGTCGCAAAAAATCCCCGTTGGACCTGATGCTTTGCGGGCTTCGCGGCCTTTGCGTTCGACGTTGGTCGGTTCCGTTTCAGTGGTACGGGCCACTACGAGCCCGCGATCACGGCCACGACACAAGGCGCACGTGCGTGTGTGCGGCCGTTCGCGGCTGTGCCGATCACCTCTCCGCCTCAGGCGTCGGTCGGACGCGCCTGGCAAGCTGAGACGTATCAGGCGCTTCCAAAGGGCGCTCAAATGTGCGTCAGAGTGCACGAATTTGCCCAGATCGCCCTCTGATGGTCTGCACTGCTCGCGCCGAAACACGGAGAGCACAGTTCACCACATGATCTGGCTCTGCCTCGGGGTCTCCTACTCGTTCGCTTACGTCGGCGCCGGCTGGATGCTGCGCGATCACGCGATCGCGCTCGGCTGGTTCCGCGCGGTCGCCCTGCTCGTCCCGCCCATGACCGGAGCGATCGTCATCGCCCGGCGACGTCATTGCTGGAGCGGATGCCAGTGGGTGTTCTGGGCCACGATCGCGCTCGGCCTCGCCATGTCCGCCATCGGCCTGTCGGGGTGGGCCGCCGACGAGCTAATGTTCGCCCGCGATACGTGGCTCGCCTGGCCGGCTGTGTTCGCGCTCTTCGGCGGTGTCGCGCCGCTGTTCGGCCTCCTCGCACAGCCGCATCGCGGCGCGCGCGAGCCGCTCGCGGCCACCACCGCGATCGACATCGCCGGCCTCGTCGTCGTCACCGGATTTCTGTACTCGTTTTTCGTCACTGCGCCGGAGGCCGCACCGGGCATGGCGGGCGCGGGCCCGGCGTCGCTGAAGCTGGTGTCCGAGCTGCAGCAGGCGCTCGTGGCGCTCGGCATGGTCGGCGCGACGATCGTGGCGCGCCGGACCCTGTGGCGCGAGACCTATCGCCGCCTCGCGCTCGGCGCGTCGGTGGCCTTCGTGACGCTGACGCTCAGCAACATCGAGATCGCGAGCGGGATCTACCGCAGCGGGTTCGTGTACGACTTCACGTGGATCCTGCCGTTCGCCTTTTTCCCGTGGGCGGCGAGCGCCGCGCCCACCTCCGCCGATGCGGACGATGCGACCGACGACCCGGAGGAGCTGACGCGACCGCGCCCGTGGGTGATCTTCACGGCCGTCGCGATGTTGCCGTTCCTGGATTTCGGCCTCAGACATCTGGCGCCCGAAGAGGCCTTCAAAGGCTTCCGCGACTTGTCGACCGCCGTCACGCTGATCTCGGTCCTGCCGCTGCTGGTGGCGCGCATCGCGGCGGAGCGCGCCGAGATGCTGCAGGTGAGCAGCACGACCAAGCTGCTGGTGCAGGTGATCGAGCAGGCGCGCGACCTGATCCTCGTGCTCACGCCGGATGGACGCTGCCGCCACGCGAACGAGGCGTTCTGCCGCGCCGTGGGCCGCTCCCGTGAGGAGGTCGCGACGCTCGGGCCGCGCGAGCTGCTCACGCACGAAACGCTGTCGGCCGCCGACATTCAGGAGACGGTCCGACGCGGAGGCGCCTGGCGCGGTACAGTCACGCGCACGCGCAAGGACGGCACGAGGTTCCCGGTCGCTGCGACCGTGGTCCCCATCGTCGATGCGCGCGGCATCACCACACACGTCGTCTCGGTCGAGCAGGACATCTCGGAAGAGCGCCGCCTCAGAGAGCAGCTGATCCACAGCGAGCGGCTCTCCGCGGTCGGACAGCTCGTGGCCGGCGTGGCGCACGAGATCAACAACCCGCTCCAGGCCGTGATGGGGTTCACCGAGCTGCTGATCGGGGCGGAACGGCGGGCCAACGTGCTCGCCGATCTGGAGCAGATTCGAACCGACGCCGGCCGCGCCGCCAAGATCGTGCACAACCTGCTGCTGTTCGCGCGTCGCGAGACCCTCGAGCGTTCGGTCGCCGATTTCAACGAAATCGTGCGGACCACGCTGTCGCTCCGCTCCTTCGAGCTGCGCTCCAGGAACATCACCCTCGGGCAGGAATACTCAGGTGACGTCCCGCTGGTGATCGCGAATCGCGAGCAGATCCAGCAGGTCGTCCTGAACCTGGTGCTCAACGCCGAGCACGCGATCCGAAGCGCCGGGAGCCGGGGATCGATCAACGTCCGGACCGGGCACGAGGAAGGCTCGGCCTTCGTCGACATCTCTGACGATGGGCCCGGCGTGCCGGCCGATGTGGCCGGCCGCATCTTCGAGCCGTTCTTCACCACGAAGGATATCGGCGAGGGGACCGGCCTGGGCCTGTCGGTCAGCCTCGGGATCGCGGAATCCCACTCCGGATTGCTGGCGCTGTTGCCGTCCGAACGGGGAGCCTGCTTCCGGCTGACCCTGCCGGGGGCAACCGTCGGCCGTGTCGACCACGACGCGGTTTCCGCGCGCGCCTAGCGCGCGCCTCGCTGATTCTCGCGCGCTGATCCCGCCACCACGCACGGAGTCCGAAGTGCCTGCGCGCTGCAGAGTTTGTCGCCGCTGCGCCGCATTGCCACACGACGGAGTCAGACGCGTCGCGCGTCTCTCGTCTAGAGCTGGCCGGGTCAACGAAATCCTGCCGCTGATCGGAGGCGACAGGCGGGAGCTCATTGAATTCTGCGCCGCGCCACATCTCGATTCGATTTGCGACGGGCGCGGCTGTGCTCAGGCTTGGCGGGAGTCTCGCTCTTGATCGGCTGATTCAGATGCTATCGCGGCCGCGTCAGGCTTTGACTCCGACCATGCCCGAAGGAAGCACGATATGGATCATGTTCAATCGGTAGAACAGGTCGGGAAGGAACTGCGACGCCGCGACTCGGTCGAACAGCCAATAGTCGGTTGCCGTGATCAGGCGAGGCGGATAGGTGGCCAGCAAGGGGCTCGACGGGTGATCGCGGTGTTCCAGGAAACGCAACAGCCCGGTTTGTTGTCTCAAGCTCAGATCGCCAACCTCCTCGATGAGCCACGTGGTGTGTCCCATGAACACAGCGAGTCGTTCGACGCCGCCGATGAGTTCGAGTGGCGAGCCGGCCAGTTCCGGACCGTCGAACAACTCCGATGCGAGCCGGCGATCGACGACTGTGAGCGGACTCGCGATGGGCATGCTGCGCCGGTGAACCTGTTCGGCCAGTGACTTTCTGCTCATCCAGTCGCCGCCTGTGATCAGAAGGTTGATGTTGGTCCGGGCGGCGGCCTCGATGTCCTGGTCCAGGTTCCGGGAAGCCTGAAGGGCGGCAGCCGCAGCCGCCGAATCCTCCGAAAGGGCAAGTGGAACCGCGCTCTCGACTAGATCGCCCCCTGTTGTGCCGAGCACGATGTAGTCGTGGCGCGCCCATGTCATCGATTGGTCACGGCGGCGATCCGGGCCGCGACGGTCCAGGCGCGGATTCGAGTCGGATCGTCGACGTCGCTCCTGGACGCGGCGGTCCCAGATGATCCGGACCTTCGGCTCTTCGGTGAGCGCCTTCGACAGTAGCCCGAACGTTGCGAACTGGCCGCGGCGAACGATGACGAGTTGCCTGGCGTGACTCAATTGATTGGGTCGCTGACCCGAGGTTTGAGAATGCACGAGTTACAGCTCAGCAAGTCAGCCGCCAAAAGCATCAGGTCGTGTCTGTTCTCGCTAAGTAACTTATCCCGTGTGGCTTATGGGCAGTCGAGCGTGGAACGCGCGCGAGGGCGTTTGTTCCGTTCTGGTACGTCCTTCCGGCCGCAAGCTGATCAACAGCGGTGGTTCTCTAGGAAATCCTGCGTTCACAGGCTCAATCCTAATAATGCACACAGTGTCATATTATGAACCATAACGTATCTTACTTTTCGTTTAGGTGAGGCTGGCGCTAGCCCGACGCGCGAAAATCATGCCGTATCTCCGGCGATGCACGCACCGAATTCTGAAGTGTGGACGCACGAGCGCGATTGCCGGCGACGGCGACGTCGACAAGCAGAACCGTCGCGGACGATCGGAGAGCTGAGCTGGCGAGCCGGATGCGAGCTCGGGCACTGGAGGCGCGCCGTCCGTCACCGCTCCTGCGGCGGCTGCTTCTTCGCCAGCGACCTGTAGTACTCCTCGATGGCCTGCCGGAACCCCTCGGGCACCTGATCGGATCCGGAAAGCGACAGCGAGTCGTTCCCCAACTCGGCCTTGCGTCGCAGAGTGAACTCGAATTTCTTCAGCTTCTCGATCGCGGCCGCCTGAAGCTGCTCGAGCCCCTTCGGATCCACGTAGACGCGGTCGTTGTCGAACGCGCGAAGATCGCGCAGCACCTCGTCGAGATCGCGCGGGTTGACGCCCGCCTGCTGAAGCTGGCGACGCAAGCCTTCCGCGTCGTTCGCCCATTCGCGGAACTGATTGCGGAACTGGCGGATGTCGCTCGGGTCCCAGCGATAGCCATAGCCGTAGCCACCGCCCCAGTTGCGCGCGTCGCCGCCGTAGGCGCCGCCGTTGCGCGGCGAGCCGGCGCTGTCGCCGTTGTTCGCGCCGCCGTTGGCGTTCTGTCCGCCCTGGGACTGCTGACCCTGGCCCTGGCCCTGTTGCCCTTGCTGGCCCTGTTGCCCTTGCTGGCCCTGCTGTCCCTGCTGGCCCTGTCGCGCCTTGCCCTGCTGCTGGCCCTGCTGCCCCTGGCGGCCCTGGCGCTGATCGCGCATGCGCTGATCGAGCGACTCCATGCCGCGGACGAGATCGCGCGTCTTGTCGGCGGCACGCGCGAGAGAATCCTGCTTCGACGCCTTACCGACGGCGCCGGCCGCGTCGCCGATTTTCTTCTGCAGCGCGTCGAGGTTGGCGCTGATGTCGTCTTCCATCCCGCGCGCGTACTGCTGCTGCGATCCGGCGCCCTGCTGGAGCGCGCGCTGCGTGTAGCGGATCTTCTCGCGGATGCGCTTGTCACGAATGCTGCCGGCCGCTTCGTCCAGCTTGCGCGCGGCATCTTTCTCGTCACGCCGCATCTGGTTCGCGAGCTTCTCGAGCTGCTGCTGGAGGTCGGCGACTTTCGCGTCCATCGCCTCTTTCCGCTGGCCGAGCGTCTGCGCCTTCGCGTCGCGCCCCGCGCCTGGCTGCGCCTGATCGAGGTTGTTGACGTCCGACGCCACTTCCTTCTGCTCGTTCGCCAGTTCTTCCGCCTGCCGCTGCGCGCGCTGCAGGTCGCGGTCGCCTCGGCCGCTCTGATTCCGCTCGAGCCGCTGCTGCGCCTCGCGAAGGCGGTCGAGGGCCTGGTTCGCCTGCGCGCCGCCGTCCTTCGAGCCGTTCGCCGCCGCCTGACGCATCGCGTTCGCGGCGTCCTGCAGCTTGTGCATCGCGTCGTTCAGCTGCTGCCGCTGCTGCTGATCCCGCGTGAGCTGCTGCAGCTGGCGCGCCGCTTTCTCCGCTTCGTCGGCCAACGCGCGCTGGCTGGCGCTGGCGTTCCCCGACGCGTTCTGGCCCGACTGCGCCAGGCGGCGCTGCCGCTCCAGCTCCTGCTGCTGCCGCCGCGCGAGCTCCTTCAGCTTCTCGACGAGCTTATCGATCTCGTGGTCGCCCTGCTGCTGCTCGGCGCGCTGCTGCATCTCGTACTGGTTCGCGAGCTTGTCGAGCTCGAGCTCGAACAGATCCGCGAGGTCCTCGGCCATGGCGCTGTTGCCGCCGCCACCCCCTCCGCCGCCCTGCTGCTGTGCGACCTGCAGCTCGTACTGCTGCTCGGCGTCCTGCAGCAGCTTCAGCGCGCGCTGCTCCGGCGACAGCGCGCCGTCGGCCTTCATCGCTTTCAGCTCGGACTCGGCGGCCTTCATCTCGTCGGCCGCCTTCGGCAGTGCTTCCGCGATCTTGTTGTATGCGGGATCGACGGCGCCGAGCCGCGATTTCAGCTTCGTGACGAGCTCTTCCACCTGCTCCCGCAGCTTCGCCTGTGCGAGGTTCAGGAAGACGACGTTCTCGCGGTACTTCTCCGGCTTCGTCTTGGCTTTGTCGCGCACGATGTTGAAGGTCGCAGCGACGATCTCGCGCTGCTGCTGCGAGAGCTGGCCGACCTGCTGACCGCCGCCGCCGCCACCGCCGCCGCCGGCCTGCGACTGAGCGGGCTTGTAGTCCTTCTTGAACGGCCGGATCTGCACGAAGTAGATGTCGCTCGTCGTCGTCTTCGAGCCCTGCACGGCGTCGGTGTCGGAGGCCTTCGCGTAATACGACACGAAATCGCCCGGCTTCAGCCCGAGCTCCTCGAGGTAGATCGTATGGCCGGCGCTCACTTCGGTGAGCGGCTTGGAGCCGCCGAAGAGCGTGATCGGCTTCGGCACGGCGCCATTCACCGAGTAGAAGAGCTGCAGCGACTTGACGCCGTAGTCGTCGTCGGCGCGCGCCTCGAGGAAGAGCTCTTCGACCGGGCTGGCCTGCGTGTCGCGCCCCGGCTTGGTGAAGTGGACCGCCGGCGGCTGATCGTCGATGACGTCGATCGTGTACTGCGGCGACGCTTCGACCTTCTCGCCGTGCGGGCCGGTGAGCTCGATGCGATAGAAGCCCTGCTTCGTGATCTTGAAGCTGCCTGTCAGCGATCCATCTGCCTGTCTGGTGAGCGGCATCGCGCCGCCGTCGCTCAGAAGGATGCGGCCGTCCGGCGCGGTCATCGTCGGCACGACGTGGAGGACGACCTCGGTCCCGCGGATCGCGGCGACGTCGCCGCCCTCCGCCTTGCGCGGCGCCAGGCCGGTGTAGGCGGGGAAGCGGTACTCGAGATCGAGCTGCCGAACGGTCGGCAGGTCGACGACAGTGAGCGAGAACTTCTCGGACCGGACGCCGTTCGACTCGACGTAGTACTCGGTCGGCTTTTCGAGGTGGAAGAGCATGCCCTCGAATGCGCCCGGCTGCGCGCCGGCGATCAGGGGCACGCGATCGTACGCCGCGCCGGGCGTTGTGCGCATCATCACGCTGACGTCGGACGAGGTGAACCCGATCAGCTTCGCGCTCACCACCTGATCCGCACCGCGCGGGACCTTCGTGTTGCCGGGGGTCACCTCAATCTTGTACGGGCTTGCCGCTTCGGCGCTCCGGGAGATGACGAGCAGAGCCGACAGCCCGTGGCGCAGATACGCGGGACCGAAGGCGACGATCAGCGCGGCCAGCGCGACGATCGCCGCGAGCGTTGCGGCGTGGCGCTGCACCGACGTGCGCTCGACGACGCGGCCGTGATCGAGCGTGCGGCACTGCTCGATCGCCTGCTCGACCAGCTTTTCAACCAGGCGCGGAGAGTGCGCCGCGGAACCCCCATTGGCCGTCGCGTCGACGGCGCTGATGATCGCCGCTTCGAGCGTCGGGTCGCATTCTTCGAGGTACATCGCGACCTGCGCGTCGGTGACCCGGCGGCGCAGCGGCCAGACAAGCCCGTATAGGAGCAGTCCGATGAACACCGCCACGGTCAGGATGCGGAACGCGATAATGGCCGGCACGCTGAACCGGAGCGACTCGAGGCCGGACGCCGAGAGCAGCAGGGCCAGCACCGTGCCGGCGACGACGACGACCGCGCCCCGGAGGGCGAGCCGCAGGCGCCAGCGATTCCGTACCCGACGGATGACGTCGATGAGCTCGGTGCGATGATCCATGACGCTCTCCAAAAAGGGGCCGTACCCCTTTTTCGGCTCGGGCCAGCGAAAAGGGGTACGGCCCCTTTTTGCTCACGAGAGACAGATTACACCTGTCCGGCCCAAAAGGCCCGCTCTACGTCAGACTCTGGTCGGGTCCAAAAGGACGCGCCCTTACAGAAATCGTTCCTTGCGCGAGAGGTGGTTCGAAATCATCGTTTCGGCCGCCAGCAGGACGACGCCCGCCAACAGGAGGTACCACCACAGACCCTGGCGGCGCTCGACCTCCTCGCGGGTCATGTCCTGCCGCTGGAGCGGCTGCGCCGCGACCGGCGTCGCATGGCCGGTGACAGCGGCCACCAGCTCGCGGGGATCGATCGCCGACAGATCCGACTCGGTCGGGTCGAGGTTGACCGCAATCGCCTCGGGCCGGGCGGCCGCCGCGGCGGTGGATCGGATTTCGTACACGCCCTGCTCGTTCAGCTCGACCAGGCCCTCGTTGCCCTCGCCGACGCTCGACTGCGCGATGCGGTCGCCCGAGGGAGTGACCACGATCCGATCGCCGCGCGCCTTGGCGCGCGCGGTCAGATCGAGCACCTGGCCGACGGTGAACCACGAGGTCGGCTGCTCGTAGTGCGCCAGATACCGTGCGAGCTGATGCACGAGCGGCAGGAAGATCGGCTTCACGCCGATGTCGGTCCACGAATCGTCGAGCGTCGAGGTCCACACGATGGAGCGGCCGGCGCCTACTTTCTTCTCGGCCGCCGCAATCGCGCCATCGTCGAAGCGCGCGAGGATGCGATCGGTCGGCCCGGACTGGAGCGCCCGATAGCGGAAGACGTGCGCGGCGGAGAAGTCGCCGCTGCGCGGCGCCTTGAACACCTCGAACACGGGATGGCTGTAGTCGAGGTAGCCGAGCGATCCGCTGCGGCCGCTCGTGCGATCGATCGTGGCGCCGAGGCGGCCGGGCAGCAGTTCCGCCTCACCCTGCGGCCAGGTCGTGCGATCGCCGCTGACGACCAGCAGGCCGCCGCCGCGCTCGAGAAACCGTTTCATCACACCGCCGCCGCCGGCCGGCGGAAACATGGTGTCGTTCAGCACGACCAGCGCGCGCTTGTCGAACGCGGCGGGCGTCAGGCGGGACGCCGACGTGACCTCGACCTGAAACGTCGGCGTGGTGCCGATCGCGAGCGCCTTCGACAGGAACAGGCTCGACGCGGACCGGTCGCCGCTGTCCACGATGACCAGCGACACGGGCTCGCTCGGCGTGAGCACGAAATGGAAGCTGTTGTCGGCCGGCAGCAGATCCGATCCGGCGTGGACCGTGCCGCGCACATTCGGTCCGGCCAGCGTGAACTGCGTAAAGGTGACCGAACCGGCCGCGTGGGGCTGGACCGTGGCGGGCTCGGTCTGGATTTGGTGGCCGTCGATCGTCAGCGTCACGGGCACGCCGGTCAGCGCGGCGCCGCCCTTGTTGCTGAGGCCGGCCGTGACGGTGATGCGCTCCTGGCCGGAAAACGAGGCGCGCGCGAACGTCACCGACGGGACCGCGAGGTTGGCGGTGTCGGCCGACGCGACCGACACGGTGCTGAGCGTCATCCCCTCCGGAAAGCGCACTTCCTCCGAGCCGCTCCACCCGGTCCGCTGAAAATCGCTGATCAGCACCGCCTCGCGGCGCTTGATCGGCGATCGGCCGAGGATGCTCTCGGCCAGCTTCAGGGCCGGGCCATATCGCGTTGCGCCGGAGCCGACCTTGGCCGCGTTGATCGCGGCTTCGAGCCGGGTCCGATCCGCGGTGGCGCGCATGTTCTCCTCGGCGTTCTTGTTGAAGAGGACGAGCGTCGCCCGATCGTCGGCCCCGAGGCCGCGAACGACGTTACGGGCGGCGTCCTTGGCGCGGGTCCAGTGATCGCCATAGCCCATGCTCGCCGACTGGTCGAGCAGGATGACGACCTCGCGCGCGCCGCCTGCCGCCGCGACGTCGACGACGCCCTGACGCAGGAACGGGCGCGCAAACGCCGCGACGATGAGCGCGATGGCCGCCGCGCGCATCAGCAGCAGCGCCCAGTGCCGAATCCGCCGGCGCCGCACGGACTGATAGGGAATCCGCCGCACGAACATCAGCGACGGGAACTCGATGACGCGCTTCTTTTCCCGTTGAATCAGGTGAATCAGGACGGGGATGGCGATCGCACCCAGGCCGAGGAGGAAGAAGGGGGTCAGGAAGGCCATCAGCAGCTCGGGATTCGGGATTCGGGATTCGGGATTCGCATCGGGATCCGGCTCGGGATTCGGGATTCGGGATTCGGGATTCGCATCGGGATCCGGCTCGGGATTCGGGATTCGCGATTCGGGATTCGCATCGGAAACCGCATCAACGGACCCGCATGAGCCGCTCGCGGCTGGAGAGATAGCTGAAGAGCGCGCGGTCCAGGGGTTCCGCCGTGTTCAACACGGTGTAATCGATCCGGTGTTCCGAGAACTTGGTGGTCAGCGACAGGATGTGCGCCTGGATCATGGATCGATATTCCTTCACCAGCGACTCGGGCACCACCGGAATCTGCTCGCCGGTCTCGAGATCCTCGAAGCTCGACGCGTCCTCGTAGCCGAAGTCGATTTCCGCCGGATCGAGCACGTGAAAGACGATCAGGTCGTTGCCGAGGAACTTGAGCGGCTTGATGGCCTCGAGGATTGTTTCAGGCTCCTCGTAGAAGTCCGAAATCAGCACGAGAATGCCGCGCCGCCGGAAGTGCTCGGCCATCTTGTGCAGCGGGATCGCGAGGTTGCCGGGGCGTTCGGCTTTGGCGCGGTCCATGGTGTGCAGCACGATGTTGAAATGCTTCGCCGACGGCGGCACGTGCGACACGATGTCGTTGTCGAACGTGATCAGGCCGACGCGGTCGCGCTGCCGCTGCGCGAGGTAGGCGAGGCACGCGCCGACGAAGCACCCGTAATCCAGCTTCGGGATGCCGCGGCTCGCGAACTTCATCGACCGGGAGATGTCCAGCAGCACCGATACGTTGGTGTTCGTGTCGGCTTCGTACTGCTTCACGTAGTAGCGATCGGTTCGCGCGTACAGCCGCCAGTCGACGCGGCGGATGTCGTCGCCCGCCACATAGCCGCGGTGCTCCGCGAAGTCGATCGACGCGCCGAAGTACGGCGCGCGGTGCAGCCCGTTGATGAACCCTTCGACGACCTGGCGCGCGAGCAGCTCGAGGTTGCCGATCCGCGCCAGGATCTTGGGGTCCACGAAGCGTGCGCCGGGCAGGGCATGTTGTTGCATCTGATTCACGTTTAACCGCAGAGAGCGCGGAGACCGCAGAGAAAGGATTGGCTCTGCGATCTCTGCGTCCTCCGCGGTTTATGTCTCTTACATACCGCTCTTCGGCGTCGGCACGGCCGACAGCAGCTCGTCGATGATCGAGTCGGACGTGATGCCTTCGGACTCCGCACGGAAGTTCGTCAGCACGCGGTGGCGCAGGACCGGGTGCGCCAGCGAGCGGATGTCCTCGTAGCTGACATGATAGCGGCCGCTGGTGAGCGCGCGCGCCTTCGCGCCGAGCACCAGATACTGCGCCGCGCGCACGCTGGCGCCGAAGGCCACGAACTTCTTCACCCCGTCGGGCGCCTGCTTCGATTGCGGACGGCTGGTCCGCACGATATGCAGCGCATAGCGCATCACCGGATCGGCGACCGGCACTCGCCGCACGAGCCGCTGAAACGCGATCAGGTCGGCGCCGTTCACCGGCTGCTGGAAATGCGGGTCGATGATCGCCGTCGTCACGCGCACGACGTCGAACTCCTCGTCTTCCGGCGGGTGCTCGATGACGATGTGGAACATGAAGCGATCGAGCTGCGCCTCGGGAAGGGGATAGGTGCCTTCGAGCTCGATCGGGTTCTGCGTCGCGAAAACGAAGAACGGCTCCGCCAGCTCGTAGGTGCGGCCCTGGATGGTGACGCGGTGCTCCTGCATCGCCTCCAGCAGCGCCGACTGCGTCTTGGGCGGCGTGCGGTTGATTTCGTCGGCCAGCACGATGTTCGCGAAGATCGGGCCCGGCGCGAACACCATCTGGCGCCGGCCGGTCGTCGCATCCTCGTTGATGATGTCGGTGCCGGTGATGTCGGACGGCATCAGGTCCGGCGTGAACTGGATGCGGTTGAACTTGAGGTCCAGCACCTGGGCCAGCGTCGCGATGAGCAGGGTTTTGGCGAGGCCGGGCACGCCGACGATCAGGCTGTTGCCGCCGACGAACAGCGACAGGAGGATCAGCTCGATGACGTCGGACTGCCCGATGATCCGCTTCCCCAGCTCGGTGATGATCTGCTGCCGCCCGACCTTCATCTTCTCCGCGAGCGCGATCTCATCGGCCGACTCGAATTCTACGGTGCTCAGATCCACAACGTGTCCTTTCGTCCGTGACGGTCAACGATAGGGGCGGAGGGAACGGGATCACACATCTCTCCGTCCCTCCGTCATCCATCAGTGCGTCATGCCGTAAATGATGTAATTGACGCCGAGCTTGTACGCTTCGTTCGACTCGTCGATCGGCTTGAGCCCGGTGTCCGACCACTCCCAGTACTCGGAGATGTCCGTATTGAAATTGACCATCACGAGCAGCCGTTTGGCGGGGTCGTTGTTCTCGTAGATGCCGCGGAAGATCGGCTTGCCCGCGTCGTAGTACTGCGGAATGATGTCGAGGTCGTCGATCTCGAAGAACGCGTGAAAGATCGGGTGCGTGGCGTCCAGATCCACGAACCGCGCGCCGGGCAGCACGCGCATCATCTGGTCTTCGAAGTTGAGCCACCCGCCGCGCCGCTCGGCGAAATCGTCGAAGATCACGAACCCGCCCTTCGACAGGTACTCGCGGAAGTGGACGATGTCTTCGTCGGTGAGCGTCAGAAACCCCGGCTCCGCCATGTACGCGACCGGATGCCTGAAGAGCTCCGGATCGTCGAAGCCGATGATGTCGGTCTCCTCGGTGTGCGGGTTCAGGAAGCTGAGCTCGTTCATGATCTTCATGAAGTGGCGCTCGCCCGTCGGGTAATCGTGCGACCACGGAACCCGCTGCGAGATGTACTCCATTGCCGGCCCGTAGCGCAGGCGCACGAACGTGAACCGCCCGTCGTAGGAGGCGTTGGGAAGCACCGGTTCGGCGCGGCCGCGAAAGCCCCCGCCCCCGAATCCGCCGCCGCGCTGCGCCACGGCGGTCGCCATGCTGGCCAGCACGAGCACGCCGGCCACGGCGGTCACCGTCGCGATGCGTGTCACGACTCGTCCTTCTTCGCCTGCAGATCGCGAATCGCCCTGGTCTTCAGCGCGAGGTCGGTCAACAGTTTTTCCATCTGCGCGTCGTACTGGGCCTCGTCGATCGCGCCCTTCTTCAGCTTCAGCGCGGCGATCTGCTGATCGATGGCGTCCTTCTCGTCGACCAGCTTCTTCATCGCCGGGTCGCTCGTGTCGACCGCCAGCGTGCCCTCGGCGCGCCCGATCCCGAGAAACATTGTCGCCGCCAGCCGGCCCTCGCCGCCGTCGTCCATCGTGGCGTGTTCGGTGAGCAGCAGCCCTTTCTGCTGGAACGCCTGCACGACCTTCATCTTCGCGTACTCGAACGCCTCGGCGATCGATACGTGCCCGTTGCGATCGCGGTCCGCCGCGTTGTCGCCGAAGGCGGCGACGAAGAACTCCGGAAACTGCGTCTCGTTGCGCTCGCCGCCGGTCTTCGTGGCGGTGACGATCACGCGCCCCGGCCCGGCCATGGCGGGCAGGAACGCACCGCTCGAGCTGCTGGTGTTGACGAACGCGACGCGCTGCGCCGGCAGCTTGCCGACGAGCGTGGCCCATTCCTCAACCGTCAGATCCGGACCGGGCAGGTTGAACGCCGCCCGGGTGCCGTCGAAGCTGCCGTGACCGATGAGGAGCACGACCACGCCGTCGGTCGGCTTCACGCGCGCCGCGAGATCCGCGAATGCCTTCTGGACGCCCTCGCGCGTCGCCCGGCGCTCCGCCAGAAACGTGACGTTGGCGTCGGCCACGCTGTCTTTCTTCTTGGCGGTCTCGATGAAGGTCGTCGCCCACTTCTGAAACTGCTGCGCGTGCTCCTCGTCGCCCGGCACGCCGGTGATCACGAGCAGGTGCGTCTGTTGAGCAAGGGCCGGCGCCGCACACAGCACGCAGCAAAAGAACGTGCCCACGATTAACCGCAGAGAACGCAAAGACCGCAGAGAAAAAGATTTCTCTGCGCCCTCAGCGATCTCTGCGGTTAAACGTGGACTCATGCCAGGCCCTTCATGCGGCGATAGCCCCACTCGGCGGCGACGAAGCCGACGAGCGCGATGAAGAGCGCCGGCATGTCCCACAGCTCGCGCTCCTCGACAACGGTGACGCCGCGCCCGCTGTAGCTGATCGCCTCGGGCAGCGAGGAGGCGTTCGCCGGCGTGAAGAAGCGGCCGCCCGTGTCTTCGGCGATTCGCTTCAGCAGCGGCGCCCGCATTGCGGCATCGAAGTACTCCGCATCGCCGGCCGATACGCGCACGTGGATCGCCGACGTGCCCAGCTCCTTCTGATCGCGCGCCGCGCTGACCCGCACGTCGTAGATCCCCGATTCGTCCGGCACGAAGCTGGCGCGGTACTCGCCGTCCTTCGTCACCGTCCACTCGACCGGCAGCTCCGTCGTCCTGCCCGACGGTGAGGTGACCTTGGCGACCACGCGGCTGTCGTTGACCTCCATGTAGGCGGCGTCGAGGACTTCCGCCGAGAGCTTGATCGGCTCGCCCGGCTCGACGCGGTCGGCGGTCGTCGTGACGTTCACCTGCTCGGGGACGCCGTCGACGAGCCAGCGGATGAGACGCCGCCAGAACATCACGTGCGTGGTGTCGGTGACGGCGACCTTGGCGTCCATGCGCCACATCCACGTGTCCTGCACCGGCATCGCGATCGCCTTGCCGCGGCCGTAGCGCTGATACGCGAGGACGATCTGATCCTGCCGGCGGTTGTCGACCCCGGTGAGCAGCACGGTGGCGCCCGCCTTCACCTGGTGAATGGCATTCACCGACGACACCGGCGGCATGTCGTTCCATTTCGCGCTCGAGGCTTTTTCGTCGCCGGCGATCTGCGTGACCGGGAAAGTGGCGCCGGCCCGCGTGGGCTTCGCCTGAAAAGGCTCGGAGAAGTACTTCGTGTTGCTGCTCTCCATGACGACCGGCAGCACCTCGCCGACCGGCGTCCCGCCCCAGCCCCCCTCGGCAAACGAGCGGCGCCCGCCGAGCATGAGCAGCCCGCCGCCGCGCTTGTTCACGAAGTCGGCGATCATCCGGAGCTGCTCCGGCGTGAACGACGCGGCCTCGACGCTCCCGAGAATGAGCGCGCGGTACTGGAACAGCTCCTCGCGCGTCTTCGGAAAGCCGCCAATCAGCTCGTCGGCGCTCGTCACGGCCTGCCGGTAGTACTTGTTCTCGGCGGTGCGGTCGAGTGTGACGACCTGCAGGTTCTTGTCGGCTTCCACGGCGCGGCGCAGGAACTTCAGCTCGAACCGCGGCTCGCCTTCGTAATAGAGCACCTTCTCCGCGCGGTCGTTCACCTGGATGAGCGCGTCGCGCGCGTTATTCTGCGTGACCTGCTCGCCGGCCTGCGTCGGTACTCTGAACTTGAACGTGCGCGCCCCCGCTTCGTTGGCCGTGAAGCGCACCTTCACCGTCGCCGATTCGCCGTCGGGGGGCAGCGTCACCTCCTGTGTGCTCACGATCCGCCCATCGTCTTCGACGCTGAGCGGGACGGTCTGGCCGCCATAGCCGGTCTGCGACAGCACGACGTCGACGACCAGGGCGGTGCCTTTGAGCACCGAGCGGGGCGTCTCCACGCGCGTCACCTGCACGTCGTGCGCGAAGCGCTCCTGGCCGACGCCGACCGTGAAGACCGGAATCGATCGCGCCTTCAGGCTCGCGAGCGTCTCGTCGATCGCCGCGTCCGAGGTATCCGCGCCGTCCGATACCATGATGAGGCCGGCGAGCGGCAGGCCGGACAGCTCGTCGCGCGCGCGATCGAGCGCCTGGCCGAGACGCGTCGCCGTGCCGCCGAATTTGAGATCGGCCGCCGACGCCACGCGATCCGACGAAGACGCGAAGCTGAAAAAGCGGACGACGAAGCGCTGCGACAGCGCCTGGAGCAGCTTCGCGTTCGGGCCGCTCAGCTGCTGCTGCACGAACACGCTGCGGGCCTGTCCGTCGCGGTCGGTGATGGACATGCTCCGAGAGTCGTCCAGCAGGACTCCGAGAAAATTCTGCTGCGGGACGGCCGCTTTCAGGATGAGCGTCGGCCGGAACAGACAGAACAGCAGCACCGCGAGCGCGGCCAGCCGCAGGCCGACGAGCACGACGCGGTCGCGCGGCCGATCGGTGGCGGACACGCCGCGATAGGTCAGCAGCGCGAGCACTGCCAGGGCTGTCGCCGCCGCCACGACCAGGAGCACCGGACGGGACAGACCCCAGCTGAAATCGCCCTGCTGAAACATCAGGGGCGGGTATTTGAACAGCAGCCTGAACAGCTTTTCGAGCACCTGGCGCTCATTCTACCGGGACCGGCCCCGGTGTCGAGCGTCATCGTACTTTTTTCACGATTCCGGTTCTAGGCGCGGACCTTGTTGAACCGAGAGCGCAGCCTGGCATACGCCATCAGCACAGCTTTGCCCAGGACGACACCGCCGACGATCCAGTCAACCGCTCGCAGCGGCCGTGCCGGGGACAGGTCTCGGTCTGTGTCGAACTGAGCCGGGGACGGGTCTCGGCCTGTTTCGCGCCGAGCCGGGGACGGGTCCCGGCCTGTTTCAAGCCGAGACCTGTCCCCGATGAGATCGACGTCGATGTCACAGTTCATTTGTGCGATGGCTGGCTTCAGCGTGCCGGCAGCCTTACCGTCGAGCCAGGCGCGCTCGGCGACTACGCCGAGCTTCCTTTTCTCGCCGGCCCCTCTCTCGCCCGGCTCCTTGCCGTACGGCGACGTGTGCTCCATCTCGGCATTCAGCTCCGCGCCGATTAGCACCGCGAAAGCCGACACGTAGAACCACAACATCAGCACGATTGCGCCGCCGATCAAGCCGTAGGTCGCGGTGTACGACGTGAAGTTCGCGATATAGAACTTGAACCCGAGCGAGATCAGCAGCCAGAGCGCCGTCGCCAGAATCGATCCTGGCGTGATCCAGACGAACTCCTGGACGGCGTCCGGGGCGTAGTAGTAGATCAACGCGATCGCCAGCGCGACCAGCGCGAAGACCACCGGCCACTGGAGGATCCACCACGTCCAGGTGAACGCCGGGCCCATGTGCGCCCGCGCGGCGACCTGTTCCGCGAGCGTGGGCCCCACGAGCACCAGCGCGAACGAGGCGACGATGAAGACGGCGAGTGCGATGGTGAGGCCGATCGCCATCAGCCGCACTTTCAACCACGGGCGGCTTTCCTGAATGTCGTATGCCTGGTTCAGCGTGTCGACGATCGCGGTCATGCCGGACGAGGTGCTCCAGATAGTGCCGAGCATGCCGAGCGTCAGCAGGCCGGCGCTCTTGCCGTTGGCGATCTTCAGCAGTTGCTCCTGAACGATCGACAGCACCTCGCCGGGCGCAACGCGGCCCAGCATGCCGGTGATGCTATCCATCAGCCCATGGACCGGAATGAAGCTGATGAGCGCGACCAGGAACAGCAGGGCGGGAAAGAGGGCGAGAAAGAAATAGTACGCGAGTTGCGCCGCGAGGCCCAGGCAGTTGTCTGCCACGACCTCGCGCGCCACCCGCTTGAACAGCTCCATCCACGTGATGGGGATCCCGAACGCGCGCCGCATCACAGGCGCCGTGGGCGGCCGCCGACACCGGTCCCGACGGTCGTCGTGAATGCCGGCGCATCGCTTGCCGGGAAGGAGTCGGCGGAGGCGTCGTGTACGAGATCGTCTCTGCGCCATCCTGCACGTTCGAACATCTGCAGGAGCCGCCGCCGCGACTCAGAGAGGTCGCCCTCGCCGGTGAGCGCCCACCACGCGAGGCTTCCGCCGACGCCGGCGAGCAATGATCCCATCACGGATCGCTGCCGGAGGCCCTGAAGGGCGAGCGCGGCGCCGCCGATGCCGAGGAGCCACCGCGTCATCGCGAGTTGCTCGGGCGTACCGTCCCATCCTCGACGGTCCCAGACGCTGGCCGGCGCGCGATGTGTCGTCAGATTCAGTCTGTTCATGTCAGTCATGTCGGATCCTGAGATGCAAAATCGGGGACAGGCGTCGATGAATCTTGGTGATGCATTTCCCTACATTTCCCTACGCGACCTGTCGCGGATTCAACAGAGGTTGAGCCTGGGCCGTGCGCGATTCTCGGACACGCCGGCGGAGAGACGGCGCGAATTGCGCCAGTTTCTTGAGTCAGCCGGACCGCGATCCTCGAACGTTTCCATGGCACATCGGTTGCTCAGGACCGCGCGTTCCCCGCAACATCGAAGAAGGGAAACTCAACATGACGCCTGAGTGTAGGCATACCATCGACGAAATGATCATGCGCGTCCAGGGTGAGTTTCTCGAGATGCCGGGATTGCGCCTGACCGAACCGCAGGCGCGCCGGCTCTGGGGACTCGACCCCGTCTCTTGTGACGCGCTCCTTGGGGCGCTGATCGAAGCGAAGTTTCTGTTTCGAACGCGTGATGGCGCGATCATGCGATTAGAGCATTCAGAGCCCGTTAAAGCGGCCCTGCGACCGCGGCAGTCGATCGCCGTGGCGTGAACGACCTTTCCTCTCAGGAGGAATGCCCGCCTGCCGGCTGAATCGAAAGTCTTGCCTTGAGCCGTCAGCCAGCCGGCTGAACTACCTTCCGACCCCACCCGGGCGGCCGACCTTCGGGTCGCCGCCCGCGGCCAAACTTCAGCACAAAGACGAAACGGAGGAATTCTCGGAAGATGAAGAAGGTGTTTTCTCTGTGATCTCAGCGCTCTCTGCGGTTAGCGTCTTCGGTTGTGAGACTCCTCATCGCGACGACGAATTCCAACAAAGTGCGCGAGATCCGTCAGCTGCTCCAACGCGTCCCTGTCGATTTGGTCACCCTGGCGGAATGGCCGGATCTCGCGGCGCCGGAGGAGACCGGCCGCACGTTCGAAGAGAACGCCCGCATCAAAGCGGCGTACTACGCGGCGGCGACCGGCGAGCTGAGCGTGGCAGAGGATTCAGGCCTCGAAATCGACGCGCTCGGCGGCGCACCCGGCGTCGAGTCGGCTCGTTTCGGCGGCGCGGCCACATCGTATCCGGAAAAATTCGTGCTGATCTACGACGCGCTGCGGGCGAAGCGATCCCTCGACACTGCGGCGCGATTCGTCTGCGCGCTGGCGCTCGCGCGCGGCGATCGCGTGCTGTTCGAGACGCGCGGCACGGTCGAAGGCCGCATCGCCCCGGCGCCGAAAGGTGACGGCGGCTTCGGCTACGACCCGATTTTTTTCTATCCGCCGTACGGTCGGACGCTGGCCGAAGCCGGCGATCTGAAAGCCGCCGTCAGCCACCGCGGCCAGGCATTCCGCGCGCTCGCCGATTGGTTGACCCACCACGACGCACAAGGCAGAGCCCGCTGAACCCGGTCGACAGCCACGCCAGAGTTCCGCGTTGATCGTCGTGAATCCCAATTCTGGACGCCCGCCATCCCAACCGCGGGACGTCGGCCGCACGATCGAGCGAAAACACTAACAAAAACCCGCGCCGGCCTGGCGTTCTCTTTGCCCCCGGCCTAAGCCATCAGCCCGGCCTTAGCCATCAGCCGTCAGCCGTCAGCCATCAGCCATCAGCCATGACTATCCTCCAGGACCTCCGTTACGCCCTCAGAACCGCGTGGCGCGATCGCGCGTTCTCGATGATCGCGGTGCTGACGCTGGCGCTCGGCATCGGCGCCAATACGGCCCTGTTCACGATCGTCAACGCGGTTGTCCTCGCGCCGCTTCCGTTCCGCAGCCCCGATCAGCTGGTGCGCGTCACCTCCGACTTCACCCGCCAGCACGTGCGCGACGTCGGCCTGTCGATTCCGGAGCTGTTCGACCTCCGGCGCGCCGGGCTGTTCGATGACATCGCCGGTGTCTGGCCGGTCAGCGCGAACCTGACGGAAACCGACGAACCCGAGCGCGTCGAGACGGCGCTGGTGGACGCGAACTACTTCGCGATGCTGGGGATCGGCGCGCAGCTCGGCAGGGTTTTCGAGGCGGCGGACGCGGAGCCCGGGATCACGGAAGTCGCCGTCATCAGCGACGCGTTGTGGCGGCGCCGCTTCGGCGCCGATCCGCGCGTGCTGGGCAGGCGGATTCGCATCGACAACGACATGTATTCGATCATCGGTGTGGCGGCCGCGTCGTTCCGGCATCCTGGCCGCGGCACGGAGACCGACGTCGAAGTCTGGGCGCCCGCCGGCTGGCTGGCGTCGCCCTTCTCGCCGCAGCCGGTGCGCCGCGCGTACGTGCTGCAGGGAGGCATCGGCCGGCTGAAGGCCGGCATCGCGCCCGCGTCGGCGCAGCAGCGCCTCGACGCGCTCGCGGAACGGCTGCGGCAGCAATACCCGGCGGACTATCCGGCTGGTGCCGGGTGGACGTTCCGCGTCATCCCGCTGCACGACGATCTGGTCGGCGACGTCCGGCCGGCGCTCCTGACGCTGCTTGCGGCGGTCGGCTTCGTGCTGCTCATCGCCTGCGCGAACGTCGCGAACCTGCTGCTCGCGCGCTCCTCGGTGCGCCAGCGCGAGATCGCGATTCGCCGCGCTCTCGGCGCCGGACGCGGCCGGCTCGTTCGACAGCTGCTCACGGAAAGCGTCGTGCTCGCGATCGTCGGCGGCATGCTTGGCCTGCTCATCGCCGTGTGGGGGGTCGACGGGCTCGTGCAGGTGAGCCCGGCGAGCCTCCCGCGGTTGCAGGGCGTCGGCGTGAACGGCGTCGTGCTGGTGTTTACGGCCGGCTTGTCGCTGGTGACGGGGATGCTGTTCGGGCTCGTGCCGGCAATTCAGGGGTCCCACGCCGATCTGCACCAGGTGATGCAGGACGCCGCGCGATCGGCAAGCGCCACGGGGCGTGCGACCCGGCTGCGCAGCATGCTGGTCGTGGGCGAGTTCGCGCTCGCGCTGGTGCTGCTGGTCGGCGCGGCGCTGCTCGTGCAGAGTTTCTGGCGGCTGCAGCGCGTCGATCTCGGATTCAACCCCGCGTCCGTGCTGACCGCGCGCATCTGGCTGCCGCAGCCGAACCTGCCGGAGACCGGACCGTACTTCACGCACGACGCGCGCGTCTCGTTCTACCGGCGCGTGCTCGACCGCGTGGCCGCGCTGCCCGGCGTGCAGGCCGTCGGCGGCGTCAGCCGCCTGCCGCTCAGCGGATCGCCGGGGCGCACGTCGTTCACGATCGAAGGGCGATCGACGGACGGCGGCGACGTGCCGACCGCCGAAGCGTCGCTCGTCACGCCCGGCTACTTCCGCGCGCTCGGCGTCGAGCTCGTCCGCGGCCGGCTCTTCGACGATCACGACGACGCGCGCGCGCCGGCGGCGGTGGTGGTGAGCGAAAGCTTCGCGCGCCAGTTCTTCGCGGTCGAAGACGCGATCGGAAGGCGCCTCCTGCCGGGCGGACGGGGCCGCCCGAACGGGCCGCAGCAGCCGCCTCCCGCCAACTGGCTCACCATCATCGGCATCGTCCGCGACGTGAAGAGCGCGCGCGTCGAGGCAGGGCCGGCGCCGCTGCTGTATCGCTCGGTGCTTCAGACGTCGAACCTGAACCTGACGCTCGTCGTGCGCACCAGGACCGATCCGTCGATGCTCGCCGAGCCGATCCGGCGCGAGGTCCGTGCGGTGGATCCGAACGAGCCGGTGTTCAGCGTGCGGACCATGGATGCGGTCGTGGCGTCGGCGCTGGCGCAGCGCAGGTTCACGATGCTGCTGCTGGCCCTGTTCGCCGCGACGGCCCTGGCGCTGTCGGCGATCGGCATCTACGGCGTGATGGCGTACTTCGTGACGCAGCGCACGCACGAAATCGGCATCCGCATGGCGCTGGGCGCCTCGCGGCGGGACGTGGTGACGATGGTGCTGGGGCAGGGCGCGCGCCTCGCGACGGCGGGAGTGGCGGTCGGGCTCGTCGGCGCGCTGGCGATCACCCGCGCGATTGCCACGCTGCTCTTCGGCGTCAGCCCGCGCGACCCGGGCACGCTCGTCGCGCTTGCGGCGGCGCTGACGGCGGTTGCG
>WNEY01000632.1_pt1 | contig 22619 bp, 21 predicted proteins | sample 5400531 | NCBI WGS metagenome assembly WNEY01 (sample SAMN13153338, study PRJNA577476) | soil metagenome | isolation source: 200 cm saprolite under Douglas fir tree site 1 | place: USA:California | collected 2015-04-18
TCGAGGCTGCAGTCGATGATGCATTCCTCGATCGGTTCGTGTCGCTCGCCGTTGATATCGCGCGTGATGACGGCGGGGCGAGAGACCTCGAACTCGTAACCCTCGCGCCGCATGGTCTCGATCAGAATCGCCAGGTGCAGCTCGCCACGGCCACTGACCTCGAAGATATCGGCCGTCGCCCCGTCGGCGACTTTGAGCGCCACGTTGGTCTGCAATTCGCGCTCGAGCCTGGCTCGGAGCTGGCGCGAGGTGCTGCTGGTGGTCGCTTCACGACCGGCGAATGGCGACTGGTTGACGGAGAATTGCATCCGAAGGGTCGGCTCGCTGACCTCGAGACGCGGCAGCGGCTCCGGATGCTCGGCATCCGCCACCGTGTCGCCCACCGCGATGTCGGGCAGGCCCGCGATGTAGACGATCTCGCCCGCCGACGCGGATTCGGCCGGCCGGCGTTGCAAGGCCTCAACCGTGAGCAGGGTGGTGATCCGCTGACGTTGGCCGATGCCGGCCTCGCTAATGCGGACCACGTCCTGGCCCGGTCGGATGGTGCCGCGGGTAATCCGGCCGATCGCCAGCCGGCCGATGTGATTGTCGTGGTCCAGGTTGCTCACCAGCAGCTGCAGCGGACCATCTCGATCGCCCAGCGGCGGCGGAATGTACGTCAGCAGCGCATCGAGGAGCGGCTCGAGGGTCGTCCCCGGGTGACGCAGGTCGACCGTCGCCGTCCCTTCGCGCGCGTTGGTGTAGATGACCGGCGCGCTTAGCTGATCGGAATTTTTGGCCAGCTCGAGCAGCAGGTCGTGGGTCGCCTCCACTGTCTCCGCCGGCCGCGCGTTGACGCGGTCGATCTTGTTGATGACGATGATCGGCATCAGACCGAGCTCGAGCGCCTGCCGCAGCACCACTCGGGTTTGCGGCATCGGACCTTCGAGGGCGTCGACCAGCAACAGGCAGCCCTCCGCCATCCCCAGCACGCGCTCGACCTCGCCGCCGAAGTCGGCATGGCCCGGCGTGTCGATGATGTTGATCTTGACGCCGTGATACCGGATCGAAGTGGTCTTGGCGAGGATGGTAATGCCCTTCTCTCGCTCCAAGACGTTGGAATCCATGATCAGCTCGCCCACCTGCTCGTGGGCGGCAAACACGTGGGACTGCTTCAGCAGCGCATCGACCAGCGTGGTCTTGCCATGATCCACATGCGCGATGATCGCGACGTTGCGCAGGTCATCCCGACGAACGGACTTCATTCGAGCCGCCGAGGCTCGCGCAGCTCTCGGTCGATCTCGGCCTGGTCGCGCTCGGTGCCCGCAGCAGCGCGATCGAGCCTTACGCGCTGTCGGTCCAGACTGGCTGCCGAGCGGTCGAGGGCCAACCGGGACCGCTCGATCTGTTCGCGGGCGGTTCGGATGGCGTCGTTCGCCGATTGCTGGCTGTCGAGGCCCTCGAGCTCGACGAAACGGCCGTGTGCGCGGATCCGCTGCTCCAGTTGCTCGATCGCCCTCTGCCGCTCGTCCAGGGCTCGCTCTCTGGCGTCGGCCTGATCCTGCCGCTCGTCGGCGAGCCGTTCGCGCTGGTCGGCCAGAGTTTCCCGCTCGTTGGCCAGCCTGTCCCGCTCGTCGGCCAGCCGATGTCGCTCCTCGACGGAAGGCTCCTGGCTCCGAGCCATAGCTAGGCCACCCCTTCGCCGCGGTGGCTCGCCGGTTCCTGGAGAAAGTCCAGCACCAGCCGGTTGAACCGCTCCGGTTCCTCCATCTGCGGCGTATGACCGCTGTCGTCGAAGACCTGGAGGCGGCCATTGGGAATCCGGTCCGTGGCCGCCCGGGCGTGACTCGCCGGAAAAATGTGGTCGTGGGCGCCCCAGATCAGCAGCGTCGGCATCCGCAGCTCGGGCAGCCGATCTTCGACAACGACGCCGTCCCGCAGCTGCCGCATGCCGGCGATCGAGCGCAGGGCCGAAAGGTAGGCGGCGCGATACGCTGGCGTGGCGAGCAAGCTGCCATGGCTCGCGATCCGCTCATCACTCCAGATGGTGTCGACGCGGTTCGGACGCTTCAGGTACCAGCCCCAGAATCGCCGGATGATCGCCGGGTTCATCTGCCGCAAGGCCCGGGCGGTTCCGCGAAGCGTCAGCTCGCCGAGGCCCCTGGTCAGCAAGATCGAGTAGGCGAGCACCCGCCGCGGCGCGCCGATGCCAAGCGCATCGACGAGCACGAGCCGCTCGACCTTCTCCGGCGAATCGAGGGCGAGGCCGAGCGCGACGCGCCCGCCCATCGAGACGCCCATCACGGCGGCGCGCTCGATGCCTTCCGACGCCATCAGGTCAGACACCGCGCGAACGAACAGGTCGATGGTGTAGGCGAGCACCGGCTTGTCCGAGCGGCCGAACCCGGGCAGGTCGATGGCGAACACCCGATGATGCGCGGCGAGCGGCTCGAGATTGTAATAGAACTCCACCGAGGCCGAGCTGCCGAGACCGTGGACGAGCACAAGCGGCGGTCCGCTGCCACCGCAGAAGTAGTGCAAATTGACCCCGTCGATCGTCACCGTCTTGCTTTGGAACGAGGGGAACGGCTCGGCCACGAGTTGAGTTTATCGGCGTCGGCGTTACGCGGAGCGGGTCGAGACCGGGGCCGCGAACCCGAAGTAGGCCAGCACTGCGCCCGCCCCAAGATGCAGGGCGATGTCGGCACCACCGATGTACATCAGTCCGAATGGGTTGGCGACGCCGAAACCGATGAGGCCGAGCAGCAACAGGATGACGCCGGCCACCCGACAGAACGTCCTCGCGTTGGCGAGGCTGCTGGCGGCCGCGAGACCAGCGATGCCGATCACCACGTGGACCATGGTCTGCAGCAGGTTGACCTGGAAGATTCCCAGAATGGCGTGGTTGAAAAAGCCAACGATCCCGGCCACGAGATAAATGGCGCCGAAGATGAGGGCAACGGCCTGCAGTGTCGATCGATTACCCATTGGCGTCCTTCCGCAGCGCGCGGTATGCAGCTTCGACGCGAACGGCGGCGTCAGCCTGCAGCTCGGGAAGGTTGATGGCGACGTTACCGAGTGCTCCACTCAAGCCGCTCTGTAACAACTCGCTCCCGACCGCCAGGTCCGACGCGGTCATCTCCCAGGCGCGGCGGCTGACCTCGGGCAGGAGCGCGATGGCGCGCGACGCCGCGGTGGCCGCCTCGAGCGGCACCTCGGCGGCCCGCTGGTAGGCTCGCGCCAGCGCCTCACCCTTCGCCCCCGATTTTCGAGCCTCGATCACGGCCCGGTAGGCGTCGATGTCCTCCTGGCTCAGCTCGAGCAAGCGGGCGGCGAGCTGATCGAGTTCCGGCACAAGATCGCTGAGACGCTCGCGGTCCTCCGCGGTTTTCGTCTTCCTGGCGCTGAGCTTGGCCACCATGCTCACCAGCGCGGCACCCATGGCCGCCGCCAGGGCGGCCGCGCTTCCCCCGCCGGGCACGGCCGCGGTCGACGCCAGCGCCTCGAGGTAGTCGCCCAGGGACTGGTCTCGGACCGCCGTCATTCCGCGCTCCAGACGCGTTTCTCGAGAATTTGGTCCATGCGGAAGGCGGGTTCGACGACGGCGTCTTTGATCACACCCACCGCCGCCGCCAGCGGAACGGTGCCGACGATCTCCGAGGCATCGACCTCGACCCCGCGGCGTTTCGCCTCGTCGCGGATCGCGGTGAAGACTTTCCAGATGTTGGTGACGCGGTAATCGGTGAGGTTCATCGAGACCTGGACGAGGCCGCGGTCGGCGAGCGCGAAGCCGAGGGCCTTGACGTTCGGCAGACCGCCCGAGGAGGCGCGGATGGTCTTCGCGATGTCCTTGGCGACCTGTACGTCCGTCGTCTTGAGGTTGACGTTGTAGGCGATCAGCGGAATGCGGGCCCCGACCGCGGTCGCCCCGGCGCTGGGGTGGATCGCCGAAGGTCCCTCGTCCGGCGCGCGGTCCGCGTCGCCGATGTGCTCGAGCAGATCCTCGAAACCTCCCTGGCGAACCTTTTCCAGCTCGCGGCGCTCAGGCCGCGTGGCGGCTTCGCCGTAGTAATAGACCGGGACGCGCAGTTCCTTCCCCAGCCGTGCGCCGAAGCTATGGGCGAGCTCGACGCAGACGCTCATCGGCAGGTCGGCGAAGGGAACGAAGGGCACCACGTCGGTGGCGCCCATGCGTGGATGCTCACCGCGATGCCGTCGCAGGTCGATCCGTTGCGTAGCGACGGCGGCACCGGCCATTGCCGCATCGACCGCGAGGCTGGGCTCGGCGACGAAGGTGACCACCATCCGGTTATGCGCGGCATCGGCCTGGACGTCGATCACGCGGGCCCCCGCGGCCTTGATCGCATCCGCGATCTCGGTGATGACCTCCAGCCGGCGCCCCTCGGAGAAGTTGGGGACGCACTCTACGAGGGCTGCCAGACCACGCCTCCCGCTACGGTCGTGATGACGCGATTCACGCCGACATAGTAGGGAATGGCTTCCGGGGTTTCGACGTCCAGGATGGCGCAGTCCGCGAAGCTGCCAACTCGCAGGCAACCGGCGACCCCGTCGAGCCTGAGGGAGCGAGCCGCGTGCACGGTGGCGCCGATCAGCACCTCGATGGGCGTCATACCCCACTGCACGCACGCCAGGCTCATCGCGTGCGGCAGGCTTTCGGAATTGGAGGTCCCCGGGTTGAGGTCGGAGGCGATCGCCATCGGCAGCTTCGCCTGCCGCATCGCCTCGATCGGGGGTCGCGGGCCGTGGGTGGTGAAGTTGGCGCCAGGGCAGAGGACCGCCACCGTTCGCGCCTGCGCGAGCGCCCTGATTTGCGCCGGCGTCGCGAACTCGAGGTGGTCGGCGCTGCTCGCCTTCAGCTCCGCCGCAATGTCGGGACCTTCTCCGGGCGCCAGCTGCGCCGCGTGAACGCGCAGTCCGTACCCGAGGGTTCGCGCTCGCGTCAGGATGGCGCGGGCCTCGGTTGCCGTAAAGGCCGGCGCCTCGCACCACGCATCGCAGAAGACGGCCCACGGCCGGAAAGCGGGGAGCATCTCATCGATCAGCGAGCGGACATAGACATCCCGGTCGATACCGGGCGGAGGGACGTGGGCCCCAAGGAAGGTGGGCACCACGCGTAAGGGCGTCCGGCTTGCCAGCGTGCGCAGGACGTCGAGCAGCTTCGCCTCGTTGTCGAGGTCGAGGCCGTAGCCGGTTTTCGCCTCGATGGTGGTCGTCCCGTTGGCGAGGAACCGGTCGGCGCGACCCCGCGCCAGGCCGAGCAGCGTCGGTCCATCGGCTTGCCGCGTTGCCCGCACGGTTCGCGCGATGCCACGCTCGCCCGACTGCTGCGCCTGGTAGGGAACCCCGCTCGCCCGTTCCGCGAACTCGTCGGCGCGCGAGCCGGCGAACACCGGGTGGGTGTGCGCGTCGACCAGGCCGGGGATGACGCAAGCCCCCCGGGCATCGAACAGGTCGCCGTCGAGCGTGACGTCTGACTCGAGCTCGCGGTCGTCGCCAATCCAGACCACGCGTCCCTCCCGCGCCGCCAGCGCACCGTCCAGGATTCGCCCGAGCGGATCGTCGCTCGCCGGCACCATGGTCGCGAGCTGACCGGCGTGGCGAAGGGCGAAGTCGGCGCGGATCAAGTGGCCCGGTCGATACCGTGCTGGCGCGCGAACTCCACGGCGATCTCGTAGCCGGCGTCGGCGTGGCGGATCACGCCCATGCCCGGATCCGTCGTGAGCACGCGCTCCAGCCGGTCCACCATCGCCGGTGTGCCGTCGGCGACGACCACCATCCCCGCGTGAATGGAGTTGCCCATGCCGACCCCGCCGCCATGGTGCACCGACACCCAGCTCGCGCCCGCCGCCGTGTTCACCAGCGCATTGAGGATCGGCCAGTCCGCGATCGCGTCGCTGCCGTCGCGCATGGCCTCGGTCTCGCGATAAGGCGACGCGACCGAACCCGCATCGAGGTGATCGCGCCCGATCACGATCGGTGCCTTGAGCTCGCCGGATTTCACCATTTCGTTGAATCGCAGGCCGACCTTCGCCCGCTCGCCGTAACCGAGCCAGCAGATTCGGGCCGGCAGGCCCTGGAACTGCACGCGCTCCCGCGCCAGCCGCAACCAGCGGTGCACATGCTCGTTCTCGGGCAGGGTCTCCATGACGGCGCGGTCGGTGCGATAGATGTCGTGCGGATCGCCGCTCAATGCGACCCACCGGAACGGGCCCTTTCCCTCGGAGAACAGCGGCCGGATGTAGGCGGGGACGAAGCCGGGGATCTCGAAGGCATCCTTCACCCCCGCCTCGAGCGCGAGACCGCGCAGGTTGTTGCCGTAGTCGAAGGTCTCAACGCCCTTCCGCTGAAAACCGAGCATGGCCCCGATGTGCTCGCGCACCGAGTGCTTGACCATCTCCAGGTATTCCTGCGGATCGCGGGCGCGCAGGTCATTGGCCTCGTCGACACCGAGCGGCGCCGGGATATAGCCGCGCAAAGGGTCATGCGCCGACGTCTGATCGGTGACGACGTCCGGCGCGAAGCCGCGACGCAGCAGCTCCGGGTAGACGTCGGCGGCGTTGCCCACCAGGCCGATCGACATCGAGGACCCGATTTGGCGGGCCTCCTCGGCCCAGGCGACGGCCTCGTCGAGGTTTGCCGTCGCCCGGTCGAGGTAGCGCGTCTGCAAGCGGCGCTCGATTCGCGCTGGGTCCACCTCGACGCAGAGCGCGACGCCTTCGTGCATCGTCACCGCGAGCGGTTGTGCACCACCCATGCCACCAAGCCCGCTGGTCAGTACGATTCGGCCGCGCAACGTGCCGTCGAATTTCTTGGCGGCCAGTGCGCCGAAGGTTTCATACGTCCCCTGGAGGATGCCCTGGCTGCCGATGTAGATCCAGCTGCCGGCCGTCATCTGCCCGTACATGATCAGGCCAAGCCGCTCGAGCTCCCAGAAGTGTTCCCAGGTTGCCCAGCGCGGCACCAGCAGGCTGTTCGCCAGCAGCACCCGCGGGGCGTACTCATGAGTTCGAAAGATGCCCACCGCTTTCCCGGACTGCACCAGCAGGGTCTCGTCGTCCTTGAGCCGCCGGAGCGCGGCGACGATCGCGTGGAACGAGGGCCAGTCACGTGCCGCCTTGCCGGTGCCGCCGTAGACGACGAGGTCTTCCGGCCGCTCGGCAACCTCAGGATCAAGGTTGTTGCAGAGCATGCGCAACGCCGCCTCCTGCGGCCAGCCGCGGGTGGTGAGCTGGGTGCCGCGCGCAGCGCGAATCGGCGTCGCGACCATCATGCGGGCGCCATCTTCGCCAGCCCGCCACTGCGAATCAGCTCGACAGCGGTGCGGATCTCTGGTTCCAGCACGCGGTCGTGGTCGAGGTAGGGCACCTGGGCGCGGATCGCGGCATGCGCGGCTCCGGTGAGCCGACCCGGCTTGAGCGGCGCCAGCAGGTCGATGCCCTGCGCCGCCCCCAGCGCCTCGAGCGCCAGGATGGTTTGCGTATTGGTGGCGACCTGGTGCGCGCGTTGGGCGCTGTGCCATCCCATGCTGTTGTGGTCTTCCTGGTCGGCCGAGGTGGGCAGCGAGTGGACGCTGGCGGGCGTCGACAACAATTGGTTGTCGGTGACAAGCGCGGCCGCGGTGTACTGCAGGAGCATGTAGCCGGAGTCGAGGCCGGAGTGGCGCGTGAGGAACGGCGGCAGCTCCGAGAGGAAGCCGGTCAGCATCCGGAAGAGACGCCGCTCGGAGATACTGCCGAGCTCGCTGAGCGCGATGCTCGCCGTATCGAGCGCGAGCGCCAGCGGCTCACCGTGAAAGTTGCCACCCGACAGCACCGCCTCATCCTCGGCGAATACCAGCGGGTTGTCCGTCCCCGCGTTGAGCTCGATGTCAAGGACGCGACGCAGATAGTCGATCGCATCGGCGCAGGCGCCATGGACCTGGGCGGCACAGCGGAGCGAGTACGCATCCTGGACGCGGTCGCAGAGCACGTGCGATTCGGCGATTCCGCTGCCTTCGGTCAGGGCGAAGATGCGGGCTGCCGACGCCACCTGACCCGGGTGCGGGCGGGCCGCGTGAATCCGTGGATCGAAGGCGGTCCGCGAGCCGCGCAGCGCCTCGACGCTGAGCGCCGCCACCACGTCCGCGGTCAACAGCAGACGCCTCGCATCCTGCAGCAGCAAGCTGCCGGCCCCGGTCATGAAGTGCGTCCCGTTGAGCACACTGAGCGCGTCTTTCGCCTGTAGTTCGACGGGTTGGATTCCGGCGGCGTGGAGCGCCGCAGCGGCCGGCTTTCGCTCGCCCTTGACCAACACATCGCCCTCGCCGATCAGCACCAGGCCGACATGGGCCGACGGCGCCAGGTCACCGCTGGCGCCGAGTGAGCCGGTCTGTGGCACCCAGGGACAGATGTAGCGGTTCAGCAGGTCGACCAGGCGCTCGGCGACCAGCGGGCTGACGCCCGAGGTCCCCTGGCAAAACTGGTTGACGCGGACGAGGATGCCGGCGCGCACCAGCTCTTCGGGCAGGGGGGGTCCAACGCCGACGGCATGGCTCATCATCAGGTTGCGCTGCAGCTGCCGGGTGTCGGCGGGAGGAATGCGAACGTTCTTCAACGCCCCGACCCCGGTCGTCAGCCCGTAGACGACCCGGTCCTCGCGCACGAGGCGATCGACGAGGGTGCGCGCGGACTGAAGCCTGGTTTTGGCGGCCGGACCGAGCGTGACTCGCTCGCCATCGCGCGCGACCGCCACCACATCGGCGGGGCGCAGCGACTGGCCGTCGAGTGTGACTGACAAGGTTGCGCCCATGTTACCCATGAGGGAAGGGAGGCCCCCGCCCCGGCCCGCCCCGAATAGGTGGAGGGAGATTACATGTGCCGCGAGGCCGTCGCGGACGTAGAATTGGGTCGCTAATTTTGGCTAGGACCATAACCCCGCGGGGGCGAGAAGCGGGGAGATGACACGCGCGTCCATGGGACGCCTGGCGCTGAGCACCCTGATCGCGCTAACCCTGGGTGGCTGCGTCATCCCGAGTCCCGGGATCGCCAAGGCGACGCCCTCGACCTCGCCGCTCGCCATCACCAGCCCGACGCCGCCGACCATCACGCCCCCCACCAACCTGGTCCGCCCCGGAACCCTGACCTTCCTCTCCGACACCACCTATCCGCCGCAGGAGTCGATCGATCCCTCGACTCAACACGCGGTCGGGTTCGACATCGACATCGCCAAAGCCATCGCCGCCAAGATGGGCCTCGCGGCGACCTTTCAGACGACCAACTCGCCGCAGATCGTGGGCGCGCTGCTCGCTAAGAAGGGCGATGCGATCGTCTCGGCGCTCCAGATTACGGCGGACCTGCAACGCCAGGTGGCGCTGGTCGCGTACTTCCGCGCCGGGCAGGCGATCCTGGTGCGCAAAGGCGACGCATCCGCCATCAGCGGCATCAGGGACCTCTGCGGGAAGAAAGTCGCGGTGCAGGTGCAAAGCCCGGAAGAGAACACCGTCGACGAGGCCAATGGCGGGCTGTGCAAGGACATGAAGATCACCAAGCAGGTCTTTCCGACCGACCTGCAGGCGGTGCTCATCCTGAAGCAGCGCGGCGTCGACGCCGCGCTCGACGACTCGCCGGTCGCCGCCTACTTCGTGAAACAGACGCCGGACCAGCTGGAGCTCGCCGGGCCGCCCTTCAAAACCAACCCGGAGGGGATCGCGGTCGATCCCAAGAATGGCGAGCTGCTCAAGGTGATGCAGCAGGCGATGATGGCGATCTACGAGGACGGCACCTACCGCCAGATCCTGACCGCCTGGAACCTGCTGGACGGCGAGATCCCGGCCTCGCAGATCGTGGTCAACTCGAGCCCCACGACGTCGTAGGCCCCACCCTGCCGTCCCCCGGAGGGGGAGGGGTTGGGACTAGCGGCGGCCGGCGATCTCTGGCGGCTCGACCTTCCAGTCGGCGTCCTCTTCCGGGGTGGCCGGACTCAGGAGGCGTCGGTGGTAGGCCTCGATGCGGATGATGCCGACGACCGTCACGGCTAAGGCGAGCCCGATGCCGAGCAGCGCCTGGCCTCGCGCGGTGGAGGCGGAGAGCGTCGGGTCGGAGAAGGCGCTCCCCTGCAGCAGGTTGAGCACGACGCCACTCAGCCCGCCGACCGCGATCGAGGCCAGTATCGTGGCGCCGGCCAGCCGGGCCAGCAGGGATTCCGTCAGGCCCAGCACGAGCCACCGTTCCCGAGCCATCACCGTGATGGCGCCGAAGGCGAGGAGAAGCAGCAGGAGCAAAAGGATGGTCTCGATCAGACCATATCGATAACCGACGACGTCCGCTGGCATGCCGTTCTCATCGTAGGCCGCCGGGCGGCCGTCAGCTGGCGAAGCGTGCCTGCAGGGCGATGAGCTCCGTCTGCGCATCGGCCAGCGCGCGCGACGGGGTGACCGTGCCCAGCACCAGGTCGTGGAGGTGGCGCTGCAGCACCGACGACGCCTCCACGTAGTGCACCAGCTTGGGACGCGGCCTCGCGTTCGCCAGGTTGGTCAAGAAGACGTCGATTTGCGGATTGGCCTGGCGCATCTTGGCTGAATTCTGCAGCGACGTCCAGATCGGCAGCTCCGCGGTCTGCGGCGCCTGGACCTTCGGGCTGGTCAGGTAGCGAAGCCACTCGACCGCCAGATCTGTGTGGGCGCTGTTGGCCAACACGCCGAGGCCAAGGAAGCCGCTAACGGAGGCCGCGGCCTTGCCAGTCGAGGCCGCAGCCGGGATGGGCGCGACCGCACCCTGCCCGAGGATCCGCGAATAGGTGGAGTCGTTCATCGACCCCCAAACGAAGTTCCAGTTGGTATTGAATGCCACACCGCCGGCGAGGAAGGTGCGCATCGCGTCGGGCTCGGTGCTCGCGGCAATCTCCGGTGCGACGAGATGTTCGTCGATCAGTTGGCGCATGAACGCGGCGGCGCGCTGGGCCGGCTGCTGCTGGAGGAGCGGCTTACCGCCAGCGTCGAAAAGATCGCCGCCGAACTGCGCCGTGAGCCGGACGAAGTCCGATGTCAGGCTCTCATCCTGCGCCCATGAATCGATGAAGGGTGTGAGATGGCGACGGATCGCCGTCATCTGCCCGTACCAGTCCTCCAGCGTCTTGGGAGGGTCCGCAAAGCCCGCCGCCTGGAGTTGACTCTTGTTGTAGTAGAGGCTCTGAACGTTCAGGACCTGGGGCATAGCCCAGGTCGTGCCTTTGTAGGAGAAGGCATCCAGCAGGCTCGGCAACAGGTCAGAGCGCGCGTCATCGGGGATCTGGTCCTTGAGACTGAGCAGCTGCCTGCGACTGGCGAACTCCGGCACCCAGACCTGGTCGAGGGCAACGACATCGTAGGGGGATGGCTTGGAGAGCCCGGCCGCCAGGATGCTCTCGTACAGCTCGCGGTAGTGCGCGGTCTCGATCGACACGAAGACCTTGTTGTCGTGCAGGCTGCGGAACTTGTTGGCCAGGGTTTGCAGGACGGCCGGGTCGTAGCCGACCTGGTCGAAGAGCAGGGAGCGGATGACGGTGGCCCCCGGCGGGGGCGTCGGGCCGATCCCGCCCGATCCAGTTGCGCAGGCATCGAGCAGCGACGCCAGGGCGACGCCACCGCCAATCCCGACGCCGAGGCGCAGGCCGCGGTCGAGGAAGGATCGCCGGCTGTACCGGCGTGACAAATGGGCGCGCGTGTCGGGCACGACGCTGTGAGGCTACCAGTGGTTTGTTAACAGGCCCATCGGGTCGAGTCGGCGCGCGGCGACAATGCCGTCACGGCGGCGTAACAAGGTCAGACCGCGGTCGGGCCACGTCGCTCGAATGAGCGGCCAAGCGAAGCCGCCTCGTTGCGCTCGAGCTGGAGCTTGCGCCGCGTGTCCCACAGCGACGCGAGCCAGATCACGACGCCGAGCGCCAACGGAATCAGCACCGCGCCTCGCGGGCGGGGTTCGGGCAAGCTGCCGAGCGAGCCGTAGTACTGGAACTCAGCCCAGTCGATGCCGTTGGCTTGGACGAGAAACATCGCGAAGACCGTCGCCGCCAGCCAGAGACGACCTCGCGCCGTGTAGGCCATGCGCACCAGTCCCATGCCCGGGACCAGCGCCAAGGGCCAGACGTCGCTGGGCCGGACCGGCTGGTCGTCTCCCGCCGTGTCAGTCGCCATCCCGTCCACCGTGACGATGAAAGCCAGCAGCGCGATCGACCACCCCTCGCCCAGCAGGTCGATCGGAAGAAAAGGGAAGCCGGTATCACGAAACGCGGGCGTCAGCAGCTGGGCACTGACCCAGCCGATCCAGGCCAGCAGACCCACACCGGCGATGAGAATCGCCGGCACGCGATAGCGCTGGAGCCGGTGAACCCGGACGACGACCAGCGCGGCGACGATGACCAGGGCCAGGGGGGATTGCCAGCCAAACCGCTGCGGCCAATGCAAGGGAGCGATGGCGGTTGACCATGGGGTGAGCAGCGTGGTCAGGAGCAGGCCGCCGATGAGGAGCTCCCGTTCCGAGCGACCGCTGCGGGTGAGGGCGCTGCCACCGAAGCGCTGGAGCCCTCGAGCGAACAGCGAGACCAGGGCGAAGCCGACGCAGACGACCGCCAGGACGAGGAAGATCCCGGCATTGGCGTTGCCCCGCATCAGCGCGAAGGCGCCAACGAAGACCGCGCCCAATGCCAGCAAACCCCGGACGAGGGTGCCGACATCGGCCGGTTTTGGATCGAGCCAGGGCGGGGGCTTGGAGGACATCGAGGGACCCAATCGGCAGTCTACGGGAGAAGGCGCGCAGTCCATAGAATCGCCTTACTCGCATGCTCCCCATCCGCGACTACAACCCACCGCGCCGCCGGGCTCTGCTCACCTGGGGGCTAATCCTGATCAACTTCGGCGTCTACTTCTACCTCGCCCAGAACCCGGTGATGGATGAGAATGCGATCGCGCGCTATGCCGTGATCCCGGCCGACATCACCGCCGGACGTCACCTCGGCACCCTGATCACCTCGATGTTCCTTCATGCCAACCTGCTGCACGTCGCGGGCAACATGCTCTTCCTCTGGATCTTTGGCAACAACGTGGAAGACAAGCTGGGCGAGCTGAAGTTCCTGGTCGTCTACTTCGCGTCCGGGATCGCCGGCAGCTTGCTCCAGATCTTCATCACCCCCGACTCCACCATCCCAATGCTGGGGGCGAGCGGCGCCATCTCCGGCCTGCTCGCGGCTTATGTCCTCTACTTCCCGCGGGCGCGCATCCTCACCTTTGTCGTGCCCTTTTTCATTTTCACGCTGCCCGCGTACGTCTTTATCGGCTACTGGATCGCGCTGCAGGCGCTCAACGCCTTTCTCAACATCGGGGCGATCGGTGGCGGGGTCGCCTTCTTCGCCCACGTGGGCGGCTTCGGCACCGGGCTCATCCTTGCGCTGCTCCTGCGTCCGCGGGAGCACGTCGATCCCCACCCCGGCTACGGTGGGTATCCTTAGCAGCCGCCCGCGAGACCTGGTCGGACTAGCGGGCGTACTGCCGGATGCGGCCGTCCTCGACGCAGTACAGGTGGTCGGATACCGGGAAGGCGGCCTCGCGGTGCCGTTCCAGGACGTCGTGGCGCAACCGGCCCATCAACTGGGCACGCTCGCCGGCTGCGATCAGCGATCCCCGTTCGGGAACGCCCACCACCGGCACATCCTCGAGCATCTCCTCCAGCCAGGCCCAGACCTCGGGCAGCAGCATCAGCGCCGCCCCGTACGGCCGGGCGTCGACGTAGCTCAGCATCAGCATCTGGGCGCGCCCGTTCTTGTCGGTTTCCAGGCCCGTGAACTTCATCCCGTTGCGGAACATCAAGGCCAGGTTGGTGAGCGCGATCACCTCGACGTGGTCGCGGCCGACGTTCCACGCCGTCAGATCCTGGGGCAGCAAATACCGCATGCCCTGCGCGTAATGGGCGGCGTAGGTGACGACCATGTCGCCAAGCATCCGGCGGTAGACGACCGGGCCACCCGCGGACTCGAGGAAACTCGCGGGGCGCAGCACCGGCAGGATCAGGGGCGCCCCGAAGGCGGCCTCGCTGTCACACTCCTGGTCGAGGCGGCGCAACCGCGCGGCAAAGAGCCGGTCGAGCGCCGACGGTTGTTCGCGGTATTGCTGATAGAAGCTGTCCAGGTTGAACCGCAGGTCGCTTTCCTGGACGCGGCGAATGATCAATTGAAACGGCTCCGGTCCTTTCTTGACGGTCCAACCCGGGCGGAGCGCGGTCAAGCGCTTCAACACGTGGTTCTGGAAGTCGTGGGCATTCATGGTCGTCTGCTGGCCCATTGCGGGTGTAACGAGGTCCCAGAGGCAGGCTTGCAGGCCGTCGCTGGGGTGTCGCATGCCGCTTAGCCGGTGGTTTGGCGGCGGTCGGCCGGGGCTTCGAGACCGGGTCGTCAAGGCCTTACAACAGGCTCGCGACGGTGACGCGGACGGTGCGATCGACACGATTGCTGAAAGGTTTTCCGAGGCGCTGGCGGAGCTGCGGTCACTGCGGCAACCGGTGGATCCGGGATGGCTCCGGCTCGCCGCGCGGCTCGCCTACCGTGCCGCCGACATGGCCGCCGCGGCGGATTTCGCGCAGCAGGCGCTCACGCGCGAAGAGGATGCCGCAACGTGGAGTCTCGTCGGCCGGCTGCGCGTCTGGCTCGGCCACAAGGACGCGGCGGCGGCGTTTGCGCGGGCCGCCGAGCTGGAGCCGAATGTTTTCCCTGTCCCCTATCGCGTCAAGCGCGACCGGTTCACCCGCATGGCGGAGGTGGCTCTCGCCGCCATTCCGGAAACCTTCCAGGAAAAGCTGAGCAACACCATGATCGTGGTCGATGACCTGCCTGACCTGGACGCCGTCCGTGAGGGCGAGGATCCCGATCTACTTGGGCTCTATGAGGGTGCCACCGTACTCGAGCATGGTCTGCCCGAGCGCATCGTCCTCTACCAGCGCAACCACGAAAACATCGTGGCGGACGAGCGGGAACTGGCCGAACAGGTGCGCGAAACGATGCGCCACGAGGTCGGCCACCACTTCGGGATGGAAGAAGACGAGCTCCCTTAATTAGGCCTCTTACCTGTTGTACGCTGTCGGCATGCCGGACCGGAGGGGTCCTAGGCGCTGTTCCTTCTGCGGCAAAACGGAGCAACAGGTCCGAAGCATCGTGTCAGGTCCTGGGGTCTACATCTGCGACGGGTGCGTCTATCTCTGCGTCGAGGTGCTAAACGAGGAGCACAGCCCCAACGAAGCGCCCAGGGCGGAGCAAATCTCAGCGTTGCAAGCCGAGATCCGGCGCCTCCACGGATTACTCCGGCTGGAATCGCAGCTGGTCAAAGACCTAAGGGTCGAAAGTGAACAGCTAAAGGCCCGGCCAAAAACCAAGCCGCGCTCACGAGTTAAGTCTTGATTGGGAACGGGTTTCCTGACGGGGGCAGCACGAGCGTGCCGCCCTGGTCGATGGTGCTCAACGCCGCGACGAAATCACTGAACCCCTGTTGCGGGTCGTAGCCGGTCAACGACTGATAAGTACCACCCAGGGTTGGCCCGCCCGCCCCGCATACCGTCGTCCAGTCGAACGTCAGCTGGGCGTGAAGGTAATAAAGGAAGAGGTCGCCGCAACCGGCCGCGATCTGGTCCGTGTCACCCGCAGAGTTGTCGTTGACGTAGTCCCGATGCCCCTGGGCCCACCAATCCTGCTCGGTTTGGTTGAACTCGGCGGCAATCTCGGGATGGCGTTCGAAGGCCAGCACGCGGGAGAGCGATTCACCGTTGGTCACGGCGCAGTCCCAGCCGCTGTTGATGGCGGCCTCAAACACCTCGACGATCTCCGCGGTGAGGAAGCCCGGGGCACGAAGCGGGTCGGAGAGCACGTGCACATCGGTGCCGGCACAGGTCATGTGGTACGCGCCTCCGGCATTGGGGTCCGCGTAGACATAGAACGGCAAGCCGGGTGGGGTCAGCCCGCCGAACCACACCTTGGTCGCGGCATAGTCCGCCTCGGCGCTGTCGAGCATCGCCTTCGCGGCGGCATCGCCCGATGATGTTCCATCCGAGAAGACGATGAAATTTTGCGTCTGACCGGCCTTGGCCTGGCCCTTCGCCGCTGGATGCCGCAGCCGGTGCGCCTGGGCGACGCTCGACGGGAGGGTGATCCCGGGAGGCATGAAGACGCGCGCCGACAGCTTTGAGCCAAAGAGGCTTCGCAGCATGACGGTGGCTTCCCCCTACGCCTTTTTCTTCGCGGCAGCCCCGGCGGTTCGCTCGATGCGGAAGCCGATCCGAACCTGCACCTGGTACTCGGTCAGACGGTTGTTCTGGACGGCGGCCTTGGAGTGCACCACCTCGACCGTTTCGATGCCACGAACCGTCTTCGCCGCCTCGTTGACCGCCTCACGAGCCGCATCACTCCAGCTCTCTTTCGAGGTTCCGACCAGCTCCAGGATTTTCAGAACGGCCATTCCTTTCCTCCTATAACCCGTAGAGTCGCTTGGCGGCGGCGACGATATGGCGAGCGGAGATCTCTGCTTTGTCCATCAATTCCGCCGGCTTTCCGGAACCGGGAAGTCCTCGGACGGCGAGGTGCACGACGCGTGGCGGATCCATGTCGGCGGCCAGTGCCTCCATCACGGCGGCGCCCAGGCCGCCCTCCGGGTAGTGGTCCTCCACGACCACCAACCGGCCGCGGGTCAAGGCCGCCGCCTCCTGCAACGTCACCTTGTCGACGGGCTTGACGCTGTAGAGATCGATGACGCGCGTCTTGATGCCCTCGGCTTCGAGCTCGTCGGCCGCCGCGAGGCAGTTGTGGAGCGTCACACCCGCCCCGATCAGGACCACCCGATCGGTGGGGTCGCTGCGGACCAGCTTCGAGCCGCCGATGGGGAACTTGGTCCCCTCCTCGTAGAGCACCGGGTAGGCGCCCCTCGTGGTGCGGATATAGCTGATGCCGTGCTGCTCGGCCATCGCCTTGACCAGCTGCGCGGTCGACGTCGCATCCGACGGGTAGAGCACGGTGGAGCCATGGACTGCCCGCATCATGGCCAGATCCTCGAGGGCCATCTGCGATGGGCCGTCCTCGCCGATCTCGACGCCCGCGTGTGATCCGGAGAGCCGGATGTTGGCCTGCGAAATCGCCGCCATGCGAATGAAGTCATAGGCGCGCGTCAAGAAGGCGGCGAAGGTTGAGGCGAATGGGATGTAGTGGCGCACGCTCATGGCGACGGCGGTGGCAACCATCTGCTGTTCGGCGATGAACATCTCGAAATACCGGTCGGGATAGGCCTTGGCGAACTCGTCGGCAAAGGTGGAGTTGCTGACCTCGCCATCCAACGCCACCACGGTCGGACGAGCGCCCAGCGCCTTGAGCGTATCGCCGTAGGCCTTTCGGGTGGCGACTTTGTCCCCCTTCTTATAGGTCGGCAGGGTGATCTCGACCCGGGCATCCTTGATCGCTGGCTCGCCCGGCTCCGGCTTCAGCCCATCGACGCGCAGGTGCCGGATGCCGCCCAGCTCCTGGATGGCGCGTTCCGCCATGTCCGGCGGGAGGGCCTTACCGTGCCAGCCGTCCTTGTTTTCGATTTCGCTGAAGCCCTTCCCTTTGATGGTGCGCGCGATGACGACGGTCGGCTTGCCGGTCGCCTCCCGCGCTTGCTGCAAGGCCTCGTCGATCTGCTCCAGGTCATGGCCATCGATGACGATCGCCCGGCAGCCGAAGGCCTGGACCCGGTCGCGATAGACATCAGTCTGCCACTCGTACTCGGTCGGTCCCCGCTGGCCAAGGCGATTGATGTCGAAGATGGCCGTGAGGTTCGACAGTCCGTAGTAGCCGGCCTTGTCGAGCCCTTCCCAGATCGACCCTTCCGCCAGCTCGCTGTCCCCGGTAAGGGTCCAGACGTGATAGGGCAGGCGGTCGAGCTTGCGGCCGGCGAGCGCGACCCCAACGGCGATTGGCAGGCCCTGGCCGAGCGACCCGGTCGCAACGTCGACCCAGGGAAGGATCGGCGTCGGATGGCCCTGGAGGCGCGATCCAAATTTTCGGAAGGTAAGCAACTCGTCGTCGCTGATCACCCCGACCGCTTTGAAGATGGCGTAGAGCAAGGGAGAGGCATGGCCCTTGGAGAAGATCAGGTGGTCATTGGTGGCCGCGCTTGGATCGTTCCAGTCGTAGACAAGGTGCCGCGTGATCAGGACCGCCATCAAATCGGCGGCGGACATCGAGGAGGTGGGATGACCGGAGGCCGCGGCGGTGCTCGATCGGATGCTGTCGACGCGTAACTGCTGGCCGAGCTCACGGATGAAGTCGAATCCCTGGGTCGTGCGGATTTCGCTCACCGAGCTTTTAGCCAATCAGCTCACCCCTAGGTAGTGTCGACCCCCCAACTTATAAGACTACCCGCCGGCTGTGGCCTGCCGCTGGTCGGATCGGTACGGCCCTCGTGGGCGACGCCGAGGACGGCCGTGCCAAGTCTGCTGGCCCGCGCGCACCGGCCGCGGTCCGCGAGGAGCCGCAGCCGCTGATTCCACGAGCGAGGCCGCGACGTAGCGCCAGTCACCCTCGCTCAGCAGATGCGCCACGTCGAGTTCGGGGAGCGCCGGTGCACCCTGACGGCGCAGCTGCCGCCAGGCCGATTCGTCCTCGGGAGTCAGAAAGGTCAGGGCGCGCCCCTTGACGCCCATTCTGGCGGTGCGCCCAACGCGGTGGGTGAGCCATTGCGGCGAATCGGGCAGGTCGTAGTTGATTACGAGGTCGACGTGGCTGATGTCCAGGCCGCGGGCCGCGACGTTGGTCGCCACCAGGACGTTGGTCCGCAGCCCGCGGAAGGCGTCCATGGTCCGATCGCGCACATTCTGCGAGAGATTCCCCTGCAGGTCGGCACTGTCGTGGCCGAGATTGCGAAGATCTCGGCTGAGCTTGCGAACGCCGTGCTTGGTGCGGCCGAAGACGATCGCCGAGCCCTTGTGATTACGAAGCAACCGGCTGAGGGTTCGGAGCTTCTCAGGGCGGCTCACACGCAGCAGGCCGTGCTCCAGGGTCTCCTCAGCGTCGCTTGCCACGACGACCCGGACGGGATCGTCGAGGTGACGGGCGATCATCCGGCTGACCCACTCGGGCATGGTGGCCGAGGCGAGCACGATCTGTGGCTGGTAGGTCATCTCGATGATGCGCTCGACGTCCGGGGCGAAGCCGGCATCGAGCATTTCGTCGCCTTCGTCGAGGACGAGCAGCTGCACCCGGCTCAAGGCCAGGCGGCGGCGGGAAACCATGTCGAGGATGCGGCCGGGGGTACCGATGACGACGTCAACCCCCTGGCGCAGCGCCAGCTCCTGGGTGCCGTAGCCCACGCCACCGTAGACCAGCGCCGACTTGAGGCCGGTCTTGAGCGATTGGAAGACACGGTCCACCTGGATCGCGAGTTCGCGGGTCGGAGTGACGACCAGGGCGCGGGGCCCGGGTCCGCTGACGGCGAACAGCCGCTCGACAAGCGGCAGCATGAAGGCCAGCGTCTTGCCAGATCCAGTCGGCGCCTGGATGACGACATCACGGGCGGCCAGCATCGGCGGGATGGCTTCCACCTGAACGGGGACAGGGCTATCGATCGAGTTGCGCGAAAGTGCGGTCAGTAGGCGGGCATTTACGCCCAAGTCAGCAAACGTCGTGGTCAAGAGGGTACTCCTCGGTCCCCTCTACCTTTCTTTTAATGACCGCGGTCTGCAGGACACCGTACTGTGACGGGGAGGAGAACCGAGAGCGGGTGACCCAAATATGGGGGTCGCGTGGAAGTGTACCACCTTTAGCACAAACCTAAACTGACGGATCGGCTCGGATCGCGACGCCCCGCGCAAAATTCCATCGCCGGGCGAGTTGACCCCGTATGGACGCCCCCCCGATTAATGGTCGATCGGCGAACCGGCGATTCCTCTGGGCGTCGCTAGCGCTCGTCGCCGGTCTCTTCGGACTGGTGACGGCATTCACGCTGTGGGTCCCCTGGAACTGCCGCGGGGCGCCGACCGAAGGCCCCTTCTCGGGTCCCGGTCCCTGCATCGGGGTACTAACGCTCCTGGCGATCCCCATCTTCTTGTTACTGGAGCTCTCGGCCGTGGTGGCGTGGATCCTCTTGTACTTTGCGTGGAGCAATCGACGTGCCCTACGCGGTCGACGCCGCTCGTTGCTCGAGATTCCCGCCGTCCTAATGTTCGCCGTGGTGGTAGCTTTTCTGCTCCTCGCGGCGGCATGCGGGGAAGTCATGACGGCGTTGCCAACGGCCAAATAAACTACCCCCAGGCGGAATCGAACCGCCGTTCCGGCCTTGAAAGGGCCGTGTCCTAGCCGCTAGACGATGGGGGCACGACGCGGAATCATGCTAGCAAGGCAAAGAAAATAGATGTCGCGCCGTTTACTCGCCCCAGCGGGTCTTGAGACGCTCAAATCCCATCGCCACCAGCGTCTCAGCGGTGTGCTCCCAGTTTCGAGGCTGAGACCATGCGACAACCAGCGCCCGGGTCGCCAATGAGAGCGCTTCGTAGAGACTGAACCGAGCACCTTTGTAGCCCGGCCTGACGCTGAGGTACGCGTCCAGGAAGACGCGGCGGCATTCCTCGGCACGCGCGCTGTCCGACCAATCCTTCGGATTCGATGGCACGAGGTGGCCGCAGTATTTACCGAGGTCAAAGCTCGGTTCCGCCTGGACGAAGTATTCGACGTCGATCATCCCGAAATGCTCACCGTCGTACAGGAACTGGTTGTATTTGTAGTCGCCATGCGATGGGACCGGAGTCTCGGGAGCAACTTTTTCCGCCTTGACGGCGATGTGCTTGAGAAGATCACGGAGTAGAAAGAAGATCCGCGGCGCAGACATTTTGAATTGTTCCAGGCGCAACTCAAGCCGCTCGATTTCGACGTCGGCCATATGGGGTTGGCCAACGGTAATGCCGGAATTATGGATGTGTCCGATGGCGCGGCCGGCCGCCTCACATTGAGCCATGAAGATTTCGGAGTGCCGATCGCTCTTGATCTCGTCGCCCTGGAGCTCCGACTGCAACAGGAGCGAATGGCTCGGGTAGTAGGCCAGCGGGCGGGCAACGATGAGGTCGCCGGTCTGTCGAGCTGGGAGATCCCAAAGCGCCTGCATCACCTCATACGTCATCGCGCCCCGTTTGCTGTGCTGAAGTTTCCCGTAGATCGTTAAGGGCCGTTCCTCGCCGATCTCGGCGTCGTAGCGAACAATGCACGAGATCTCCGGGAGATATTTCACCCGCGTGCAGCTGAGCGATTGGATGTCCGCCTTCGGCCTCAGTCCCTCAAAGTGCTCGCGAAGCATCGGACCCATGGCGTGGGGATCGAAAACGGTCGACATCTTCGGGAAGACCGGGTCAGTCGGGAAGAAGAAGAGGAACAGGTTGAGATCCGAAAAGAACTGAACGTACCCTCGGGGATCGAGGGGATTTCCGTTCTGGCTCGACAGCAACCGGCTGATCCGTTGTTGATATTCTCGACAACCTTCATCGGTGAAGAAGGCCTTGGTCCAGATCAAGCTATTGGCCGTAAGCCCATCCGCGAGCTCCAGCTCGGCCTCGTAGATATTCCACATGACCCTGGGCGCCTCAAATCGCCGCCCCGATTTCGGTCGCACCTTTTTGACCACGACCGAGGGCAGAGCCGGGCCGATGACCCGGGTGGCAAGCAGCTCGGCAATGGCGTCCGGTTCCGAAGCCGCCTTGATCGCAGAGTAGCTAACGGACATAGAGACCATTTGGAAGCTTACGGCAGGGCGCGCGCGGCTCGGTCTGGAAGAGTGCCGCCGGCTGACGATCGGCCCGGCGACACTCCCCTGATTCCGTTCCTATCGCACCGATCGACCGAAGATCTCTCTCCGTTTCAACCAGGCCGCCGCCAGGAGCGCCGCGAGGCCTGCGAGAGCGCCGCCTGCAAGGCCCGCATCCGAGCCCACGGCCTGCTTCTGCGCCCCGCCGGTGTTGGCGAGCGTGCCCGCCTGCGCTGCCGCGCCCGCACCCGCGCTGGTCTCACCGGTGGTTACCCCACCCGCGCCCGTCGTCGTTTCGTTGACCGTGGCACCCGCGAGGCCCGCGGTCCCCGCGGTCTCGGTTGCGGTGCCGCCCGCTGCCGCGGACGTGGCTGTCTCGGTGACGGTCGCGGCGCCATTGGCGCTGCCGGTACTCCCTGCCCCGGCGGAGGTCGATGTTTCGGTTACGGTCGCCGCGCTGTTGGCGCTGCCACTGCTCCCTGCCGCAGCGGAGGTGGAGCTCTCATTCGCCGTCCCGGCGCCGTTGGTACTGCCGTTGCCACTCCCCTGCGCCGCGCTGGTTTCACTGGCGGCAGCCTGCGAGCCCGCTGCAGAGCCGTTGCTGCCGGCGCCCGCCGAGGTCGAGGTCTCGTTCGCCGTCCCGGCGCCGTTGGTACTGCCGTTGCCACTACCCTGCGCCGCGCTGGTGTTGCTGGCGCCCGCGGCCGAACCCGCCGCCGAGCCGTTGCCACTACCCTGCGCCGCGCTGGTGTTGCTGGCGCCCGCGGCCGAGCCGGCCGCCGAGCCGTGGCCGCTGCCCTGCGCCGCGCTGGTGTTACTGGCGCCCGCGGCCGAACCGGCCGCCGAGCCGTGGCCGCTGCCCTGCGCCGCG
>WNEY01000633.1_pt1 | contig 22598 bp, 16 predicted proteins | sample 5400531 | NCBI WGS metagenome assembly WNEY01 (sample SAMN13153338, study PRJNA577476) | soil metagenome | isolation source: 200 cm saprolite under Douglas fir tree site 1 | place: USA:California | collected 2015-04-18
CCGGTCGACCAGCGTTCGGAGGCGACGTCGGTGTTGGGGCTCAGCCGGGACCCGGCCGTCCACGAACCGCGACCTAGCGCGAACGCGATGGCCAGCGCGCCAGCAACCACGATTTCCGAATCACAGATCGCAAATCCCAAAAATCCCGAATCCCGAATCCCGAATCCCGAATCCCGAGAGTTATCGTCCACCCGTGAGCGGCGTGATCGCGCTGCCAATGGCGCGGTTGAACGCGGGGACCTCGCGATCGATCAGGTTCTTGTACTCGGTCCTCGCGGCGTTCAGATCCTTCTCGATCGTCTCCATCAGGTTCACGGACGTATCGGTCGGCGGAAAATCGGCGCCGCCGAGCACGTCGCCTGCGCCGGGACCCACTTCGCCGTTCAGCCAGATCAGGTTCATGTACACGCGGTACGCCTGCTGGAAGTACTTGTCGTCGCTCGTCATCTGCGCCGGCTCGAGCAGCTTTGCTTCCACGTCGAACAGCTTCCTGTCCATGTCGGCGACCTGCTTCAGCAGCGACTCTTTCGTGCGATCGTTGCGATACGCCTTCGTCACGTCCTCGAGCTGCTTCCGCATCACCTCGATGTTGTTCACCATATCGGCGGCGGCGCTGATGTCGTCGCGCAGCCGGAGCTGCAGCTTCACCGAGAGATCGAGATCGGCCTGCGACGTGGCGACTTTCGGGTCCTTCAGGATCTCGATCGGCTGGGTCGTCGACTGGCCGTCGACCGTCAGCTTCACGGTGTATTTCCCCGGCGTGACGATCGGCCCGACCTGCGCCGGCTCCAGGCCCCAGTGCGTGACCGGCCGCGTGTCCTGGCCGCGGAACCGCGGCTCTTCCCAGATATGCGGGTTCTCGGCCGGCGTTGTACGCATCGCAATCAGGCGCGGCGGGTCGTACCGCAGATCCCACGGCACCCGATTCAGCCCGGCGTTCGCGGTCGCCCGCAGATCGCGCACGACTTTCCCGTCCGCGTCCAGCACCTGGACCTCCGCCTGGCCGCGCGGCGTCGCCTTCAGCGAGAAGTTGATCGGCGTGCGGCCGCGCTGCGTCCAGCGGTACGCCTGGCGCGGCGCGAAGAGATGCATCGCTGCATCCCTCGTCGCCGCCGTGTCCTGCTCGAGCGGCGTGATGTCGTCGAGCACGTAGATCCCGCGGCCGTACGTCGACACGACGACGTCGTGGAATGCTTTCTGGACGACGACCCAGCTCACCGGCGCGCGCGGCAGCCCCGTGGACACCTCGGTCCAGTGGACGCCGTCGTCCATCGAGTAGTAGAAGCCGTGACCGGTGCCCGCGAAGAGCATCCCCTGCTTGTTCGGATTCTCCGCGACCGCCTTCACATACGAGAGCGGATGCTTGCCAGGCAGATCGCCGTTCACGCGCTTCCACGTGGCGCCGTAGTCGATGGTCTTGAAGATGTACGGCTCGCGGCTGTCCATCAGGTGCGCGTCCACGGCAATGTACGCGGTGCCGCCGTTGAAATGCGACGGTTCGATCTTCGACACCGCGCCCCACGACGGCATCCCGGCGACATTCTTCGAGACGTCATTCCATTTCGCGCCGCCGTCTTTCGTGTACCAGATCTTGCCGTCGTTGGTGCCGGCCCAGATGAGCCCCTTCTCCACGTCGGAGGTGGCGATGGCGAAGATCACTTCTGGCGCGAACTGCCCCAGGTTGTCGCCGACGATCCCGCCGGACGAGACGATGCGGGCCGGATCCTGCGTCGAGAGATCCGGGCTGATCACCTGCCAGCTCTGTCCGCCGTTCGTCGTCTTGAAGATGACGTTGCAGCCGTAATAGACGTTGTTGTGATCGAACGGATCGATCGCGAGCGGCGCCGTCCAGTGACAGCGGTACTTGGAGTCCTGCGGCGGCGAGTCGAGCGTGATCATCGACGGCGCCACCGACCGCGCGGTCTTCGTGCGATGGTCGTACCGCGTCACCTTGTTGCCGTAGCAGGTGGCCCAGACGATGTTCGGGTCCGCGGGGTCGGGAATCGTGAAGCCCGACTCGCAGCCGCCAAGTCCGTGATCCCACGCGTTGCCCGATCCGTTGTAGCCGGCGCCGGCGCCTTCGGCGGCCCACGCCGCGCCGCGCATCGTCCCGTCGTCCTGCATGTTGCCGTAGACGTAGTACGGCACCTGATTGTCGACTGTCACGTGATAGATCTGGCCGATCGGCAGCTGCACGCGCTGCGTGCTGCGGCCGTGCTGCGTCGTGATCGTCAGACCGGCATCGTGCGTGAGCACAAAGCGATCCGGATCCTTCGGATCCCACCAGATGTCATGGTTGTCGCCGCCCCAGTTGACGCTGCGGAACGTCTGGCCGCCGTCGACCGACTGGAAGAACGAGCTGTTGGAGACGAGGATCTCGTCCTCGTTGGCCGGTGAAACGGCGAGGTGGATGTAGTAGCCCGCGCGCCCGATCAGCTCGCGGGACCAGTTCACCACGCGCCAGCTCGTGCCGCCGTCGTCCGATCGCCAGACCGATCCCTGGTCCTTCGTTTGAATCAGCGCGTAGACGCGGTTCGAATCCGACGGCGCCACGGCGACGTCGATTTTGCCGAGCGCCAATCGCGGCAGGCCCGCCGCCTCCACCTTGGCCCACTTCGCGCCGCCATCGTGCGAGACATAGACGCCGCTGCCCGCGCCGCCGCTCAGCATCGCCCAGGGATGCATCTCGACCTGCCACGTGCCGGCGAAAAGCGTCCGCGGGTTCTTCATGTCCATCGTGAGACCCGAGCAGCCCGTGTTCTCGTCGACGAACAGCACGCGCTCCCATTTCAGACCGCCGTCGGTCGTGCGGAACACACCGCGCTCCTGCTGCGCGCCGGTGAGGCGGCCGATCGCGCATGCGAAGACGATGTCCGGGTTCGTCGGGTGCACGAGGATGCGTCCGATGCGCCCCGTCTCGTCCAGGCCGGCGTGGGTCCACGTCTTGCCGGCATCCATCGACTTGTAGATGCCGTCGCCGATCACGTCGCTGTCGCGGATCGCCCACGCCTCGCCGGTCCCGGCCCAGACGATGCTCGGATCCGACGGGGCGACGGCGAGCGCGCCGATCGCCGCCACCGGCATGCTGTCGGCCACCGGGACCCAGCGGATGCCGCCGTCAGTCGTCTTCCACACGCCGCCCGACGCGGCGCCAGCGTAATAGATCGACGGATCGCCCGGCACGCCGGCGATCGACGCGACGCGGTTGCCGACGACGGGGCCGAGGAAGCGGAAGGATAAGGCATCAGCGGGCGGGCCGCCGCCGCCGCGGCGTTGCGCGCTGACTCCCGCCATGCACGAGATCGCGAGGGCGGCTGCGGCTGACAGATGTCGCACTCTCATAGCGCCCCATTGTAGGTGTCAGACACCGGGTCCAGCCTACCGGTGTCTGACACCGGGTAGGCGCTACTCCGTTCGCAGCGTAACTGAAGGATCGACCCCCGCGGCGCGGCGGGCCGGCAGGCCGCAGGCGGCAAGCGCGACGGCGAAGAGGATCGCCGTCGCCAGGCCGAAGCTCACGAGGTCGAAGCCGCTGACGTGGAACAGCAGACTGCTCAACACACGCGCGCTGGCCGCGGCGGCCGCGAGCCCGACGGCCGCGCCGACGATGAACAGCGCCGCGCCGCGGCGCATGACGAGCCCGACGATTTCGGTGCGCCGCGCGCCGAGCGCGAGCCGGATTCCGAATTCGCGACGCCGCTGCCCCACTCCACACGCAATCACACCGTAGACGCCGATGCTCGCGAGTACAACCGCCATCGACGCAAACGCCGCGAGCAGCGTCGTCTGCAGCCAGCGCTGGGCGAGCGAGCGAGCGACGACCGCTTCGAGCGTGCGCGCGTCGTAGATCGGCTGCTCGGGATCGACCGAGCGGATCGCGGCTGCGATCGACTGCGCCAGCGCCGCGGGATCGGTCTCGGTTCGTACGACGAGGGCCTCGCGATCCTGAGCAAATTGCCTGTAGCTCCAGTAAATCTGTGGCCGTCCGTCCTCGTCGAGCCGTTCGTGCCGGACGTGTCCGACGACGCCGACGATCGTCACCCAGGGCTGGCTCGAAATCGGCGGGCGGAAGCGCCGCCCGATCGGCGACGCGCCTCCGAAGATCGTCTTCGCGGCGCGCTCGTCGATGATCCCCACCGGCGGCGCATCCTCGCCGTCGGCGTCAGTGAAGGTGCGCCCGCTGATCAGCGGAATCCCCAGCGTGCGGAAATAGTCGGGCGTCACCGGCCGGATATCGGCCTGTATCTCGGTGCCGGGCGTGGCGCGCGTACGATCGATGCCTTCGAACTCGATACCGGCCGTCTGCGCGCCGCCGGCGAGCGGCAGCCGGTTCACCATGCCGGCCGCGACGACGCCGGGCAGCGCCTCCACGCGGTCGAGGACGCGGCGCATGAACGCCGCGACCTCGCGGTCGTTTCGATACTTCGTCCGCGGAATCGCGAGGTGCACGCTGTAGACCCGCTCAGGGTTGAACCCCGGGCTCACGCGCTTCAGCTCGGCGAAGCTGCGCGTCAAGAGGGTCGCGCCGACGGCCAGCCAGAGCGTCGCCGCGATCTGGACGACGACCAGCAGATCGCGTGTGCGAGCGCGCCGGCTGCCGCCAGTGACGCCGCGCGACAGGTCCGCCGTGACGGCCACCAGCCCGCCGCGCGCCGCCTCGAGCGCCGGCCACGCGCCCACGAAGACCGTGATGGCCGTCACCATCGCGACGGCAAAGGCGAGCACCGGCAGCTGCAGACCGATGTTCTCCGCGCGCGGCAGATCGGCGGGCAGCAGCGGCGTAACCGCGTCGATCGACCACGCGGCCACGACGAGGCCGAGCGCGCCGCCGATGGCGAGCAGCGGCACGAGTTCCGCGATCGATTGTATGACCAGCCGCGCGCGAGCGGCGCCGAGCGCCGCGCGCACCGCCAGCTCGCGCTGCCGCGCGAGCGCCCGTGCGAGCAGCAGGTTCGCGAGGTTCGCGCACCCAATCAACAGCATCGCCAGCACCGCCGCGAGCAGGATGTAGAGCGGCGTGCGGACGGTGGCCACGACGTCGCTGAGCATGGGCGCCACGGCGGCGCCGATCCCGGTGTTCTCTTTCGGATGGTCGCGCGCTATTTGTGCCGCGATGACGTCCATCTCGGCGCTCGCCTGCGCGAGCGTCACCCCCGGCTTGAGGCGCGCGACCGCGAGATACGAGTAGTTCTGCCGGTTCACCAGCTCGTTCGGATCGAAGGTGAGCGGCGTCCAGATCTGATAGTCACGGCTCGGATACGCGAACTCGGGGCCCATGACGCCGACGACGGAGTGGGGCTCGCCGCTCAGGGAGATCGACTGGCCCACGATCGCCGGATCGCCTCCAAAGCGGCGGCGCCAGAGACCGTAACTCAAGATCGCGACGCGGTCGTGGCCGATCTCGTCCTCATCTTCGGTGAACGCGCGTCCGAGGAGCGGCGACACACGGAGGACCGGAAGGAGATTCGCCGCGATCCGCGCACCGAAGAGCCGCTCCGGCTCGCCGCCCTGGCCAATCAGGTTGAAATTCGCGATCGCGCGCACTGCGCCGATGTCCTCGAACACATGGTTGCGCGCTTTATAGTCGTAGACATTCGCCATCCCGACGTAGGCCCGCGGCAGGCCGCGGCTCGGGGCGGTCGACCAGATGTTCACCAGGCGGTCCGGATCGCCGTACGGCAGCGGGCGCAACAGGACACCGTAGACGACGCTGAACATTGCGGTGGTCGCGCCGATGCCGAGGGCCACCGTCAGGATCGCCGCGACCGCGAAGCCTGGCGCGCGCCCCATCAGGCGCACGCCGTACTTCAGATCCTGCCAGGCGTTCGACAGCCACATGACGCCGCGCGCGTCGCGCGATTCTTCGATCAGCTGCGTGACGGGACCGAACTCGCGGCGCGCCGCCTCCCGGGCGGCTTCCGGCGTCATGCCGCGGGCGAGGTTCTCGTCCACGAGGTGCTCGAGGTGTTCGCCGATCTCGTCGCCGAGCTCGTGATCGACGGCGTCGGATCGCATCAACGCACGAGCGCGCATCCGAAGACTCTGCAACCAGCGCATGGCGTCACGCTGCCTTTCCGACCACGACGTGAACCGCGGGGCGCGCCCGGCACGCGACGCGATCCTGCGTTGCGTCTGTTGCAGCCCTTGCGTTCGATGTCGTCGTCACGCGGTTCGTACCACGAGCGTGATCGCGGCGGCGAGCCGCTCCCACGAGGCCAATTCGCGCTCGAGCTGCTTCCGGCCGGCCTTGGTGAGCGCGTAAAACCTGGCGCGGCGCTTCTGCTCCGACACGCCCCACCTCGCCGTGATCCAGCCCTGATGCTCGAGGCGCTGCAGCGCGGGATAGAGCGATCCCTGCTGCACCAGGAGCACGTCGTTGGAGAGCTGGCGGATGCGCCGGGCGATCGCCCAGCCGTGGCGCGGCTCGAGAGCGAGCGAGGTGAGGATGAGCAGGTCCAGGGTGCCCTGGACGAGGTCGACAGGCTTCATGGCTATGATTATCTACAGCAGCTGCTGTAGATAATCAAGGGGACTAGGGACTAGGGATTAGGGATTAGATTAGGGATTAGGGATTAGGGATTAGCTACCCAGTCCCTACCGAAACAGGTTCTTGACCACAAACCACACGTTTGCGGGACGCTCCGCCAGCCGCCGCATATACCACGCGAACCAGTATTCGCCGTACGCGATGAGGACGCGCACGGGACGTCCGGCCTTGACGAGCCGCTGCTGCAGCGGCCGCTGGATCCCGTAAAGCATCGCGAATGCGTACGCCGATGTCGAAACGCGGTGTTCGTCGATGAACGCGGCGAGGCGATCGGCCAGGCGCGCATCGTGCGTCGCGATGTGCAGGAGGCCGCCGGCGCGACGCGCATCGTCGGCGAGCAGGCGGCAGGCAAGCGTGTAGAAGTTCTCGTCGACGTCCGCTTTCTTCGGGTACGCGATGGACGCAGGCTCGAGGTAGGCGCCCTTCACCAGGCGGATCGCAGACCCGAGCGGCACGAGCGTCTCGACGTCCTGCGCAGTGCGATACAGGTACGCCTGCAGCGCGATGCCGACGCGCGCCGAGCGCGCGCGTGAGCGGCGAAAAAGATCGAGCGTCGGATCGACGTACGGCGAGCCCTCCATATCGATCCAGACGAAGTTGGCGGTCTGCTCTGCCCGATCCACGAGCTGCCGCAGATTCGTGAAGCAGAGCTCCGCGTCGAGATCGAGACCGAGCTGCGTCGGCTTCACCGAGATCTGCGCGTCGAGGCCGGCGGCCCGAACCCTGTCGAGCGCGTCGAGATAATGCCGCGTGACCTCCGCGGCATCCTCGACGCGCGTCAGGTTCTCGCCGAGCCTGGTGAAGATGGTCGCGATCCCCTGCCTCTGCTGCGCCGCCGCGGCGGCCATCGCCTCCTCGAGCCGCTCGCCGGGCATGAAGGTGGAGACGGACCGCCGTACGAACGCCGTTTTCGTCGCCCTTTCGCGTAACCAGGCATTTGTGGACGCGGCAAGGAGAAACTTCCGGGCGAGGCTCACTGGGTGTAGGCTAACAGGACTCCCGGCCCGATCCCAACCTATGAACCTTCGTGTCTGCTCGTGGCAGGGTCTGCTTTCGCTCTCCGTTGTGGGGGGGGTTGTCGCTAGCCTGTCAGGCCAGTCCAGCGTCGATCTGCACGGCACCGCCCAAGTCGGCGACCGGCGGCCCGCGCCCGATACTGTGGTCTGGCTGGACGACCAGGACGCGCCGGGGCGGCCGCGGCCGGGCCGGGTCGTGCTCGATCAGCGCAATCTGAGCTTCAGCCCTCGCGTGCTGGTGGTGCCTGTCGGCACGACCGTCGACTTCCCGAACAACGATCGTGTGTTCCACAACGTGTTCTCGTTCCGCGACGGGAAGCGGTTCGATCTGGGATTGTACCCGGTGGGCGCGCTGCGGCGCGTGAGGTTCGACCAACCCGGGCTCAGTCGCATCTTCTGCAACATTCACCCGAACATGGCGGCGTACGTGATGACGGTGGACTCGCCGTACTTCGCGCGCGCCGACGAGGAGGGCGCCTTCACCATCGCCGACGTGCCGGCAGGCACGTACAAATTTCGAGCGTGGCGGCCCGGCGCCATCACCGAGCTCACGGGCACGTGGGCGTCAACCGATCGGTCTCTGAGCATCACATGGCCATGAGACCGCTCGGGCCGTTCTCGCTTCGGCGTTGCTGCAAAGGCCCTCGTTGCTTCAAACCTTCGGGGCAATCTGGCAGACTCGAGCGCTACACAACCGTGAGAACGGCTCTCGCCGTGACGACCTGTGTCGCGTGCATGCTGCCGTCGCGTCTGGCGCACGGCCAGACGTTCACCACCGAAGCGGCGCTCACTGCCGGCTACTCCACCGACGACGTAACGGCGGCGGCCGTGCAGGCCCGCGCGTTTGGCGACCTGAAAGGCGGGGTTCGGGTCTTCGGCGAAGCCTCATGGGCCAGGTCGTCGGACGACGACAACGATGCTTTTACGGCGGCGTATCCCTACGGCAACCGCGTCGAGGTCATCGAGGCCTATGCCGAGCGGATGTTTCGGCCGCGCGAGGCGATCGCCGGCATTCGCGCGGGCCGCTTTCGTACGCCGTTCGGGATCTACAACGCCAGCGACCATGCGTACAGCGGCTTTCTCCGCCCTCCCCTTCTTCGCTACGACGAGTACTCGGGCGTGTCGAATTCCTTCCTCGAGCACGGCGCCGACCTGGTCATCGGCGTGCCGCGTCTCACCGTCGAAGCGGCGCTCGGCGTGCCGGCCGATGTCGGCCCTTCAGTCCGGCGTTCCGGCCTGGATTCAGTGATTCGCGTCCAGAGCTACTACGGTCCGCTGATCGCCGGCGTCAGCCACATCCGCACGTCGCCCCTCCGATCGGCGGAAGTGGATCATGGCCGGGCCGACTTCACCGGCCTCGATCTGCGGTGGACGCACAACGGTATTCAAATGCGCGGCGAGTGGATGACCGGCCATCCTTCCGTGGGCACGACGACTACGGGCTGGTACACCGATGGCTTGATACATCTCGCGGTGATGGGACCGGTGACAGGCGTGGCGCGCCTCGAGCGGCTCGGGACCGAAGAGCCAGCCGAGCGGTTGTCTGCGACTCGCCAGACCATCGGCGCACGCGTCCGCGTTGTCGGCGGATTCTCCCTGAGCGTGAACCTCGTGCACCGGGAGGGTGACCTGAAGGAATATCCTCCAACCTCTCTCGACGTCGGACTCACATGGTCCCGGCGTCATAGCCAATGACCCCCACCGAAGCGCCCACCGCACCGACCTGGCTGCGATTTCAGCTCGGCCTGGAAGCCCAGGTGGCGCTGGCCGTCACGCTGGTCGTCGCCTTTGCGCTCGGAGCGGCGCTCGTTATCGCGTCACGCGTCGTCACCGCCGGATCGCTCGACCGCGCGTCGAACGATCTCGCGGCCGCCCGATCGGCCTTCTACCGCCTCCAGGACGATCGCTCCGAGTTCGCCGCCGCGCAGGCCATGCTTGTGACAGCGCTGCCCGTGTTCCGCGCGCACATGACCGACTCTCGTCTGTCCGGCGACACCGCCACGATGGAGGTCATGGCCGATGAATACCGCCAGCAGCTCAAGGCCGCGTTCTTCATCGTGACCGGCGCCGACGGCCGCTGGACGGCACGGTCCGGATGGCCCGCCGGCGTCGCCGCGCCGCCCACACTGGACCGGATGATTGCATCCGCCGCCCGCGGCCAGCCGCAGCGGGATGTCGGGGAAGTGGGCGATCGTCTGTTCCTCGTCGTCTCCGAGCCGGCACGGTTTGCGGAGGAAACGTTGGGGACGCTGACGGTAGGGTACGCGCTCGACGACGCGGTCGCGCGACAACTGGCGCAGGTCACGCACTGCGAGGTGAACATCGCCATCGGTCGCCGCCTCGCCGCGAGCAGCCTGGCAGGCGGCGAGCGCACCGCTCTGGCCGGCCAGCTCGCGGTGAACGAGCCGGTTGTGCTCGGCGGCGCGCCGCCGGTGGAACGCCTCGGCGCCGGCGAATATGTGGCCGCTACGTTTGCGCTGTCGCCCGCGCACGCGCCGGACGCAGCCGGCCGCCTGGTGCTCCTCCAGGACTGGGCGCCGATCCGGCAGTACATCGACCAACTCCGGCGCCAACTGTTTGCCGCGGGCTTGGCCATCTTCGCCGTTGCGCTCGCCGGCGGCCTCGTGTTCGCCCGCCGCGTCAGTCGCCCGTTGCACGACATCGCGGCCGCCGCGGGCGATATCGCCTCCGGCAACTGGTCGCGCCAGGTGCCCGTTCGCGGCAGCGCCGAAGCGATGACGATGGCGCGCGACTTCAACGCGATGACGACGAGCCTGCGCCACTGGTACGACGAAGCCAAGCGGCGCGACGACGACCTGCGCCAGGCGCAGAAGATGGAGGCGATCGGTCGTCTGGCCGGTGGCATCGCGCACGATTTCAACAACCTGCTCACGGCCATGCGAGGGTACGCCGAGCTGGTGATGTTCCAGATGAAGCCGACAGATCCGCACCGAAGCGATCTGGCGGAGATTGTCGCGGCGGCCCAGCGCGCTGCCGAGCTGACCAAGCAGCTGCTCGCGTTCAGCCGGCGTGAGGCGGTCACACCGGGCGTTCTGGCGCTCGATCGTCTCGTCGCCACCGCCGAGCAGATGCTGCGCAGCATCGTCGGCGAAGCCGTCCAGGTGCTCACCACAATCGAGCGCGACGTCGCTCCGATCCGCGGCGATCGCGGCCGGATTGAACAGGTGATCCTGAACCTGGTGGTCAACGCGCGTGATGCGATGCCGAGAGGCGGCATTCTGCGGCTCGGTCTGGCCAACGTCGCCGTCGCCGACGCGCCGCCCGACGTCCAGCACCTTCCGGCCCTCGGCCGATACGTCTGCCTGTCGGTCGCCGACACCGGCCACGGCATGGACAAAGTGACGGCATCGCGCATTTTCGAGCCGTTCTTCACGACGAAGGAATCGGGACAGGGGACCGGCCTGGGGCTGGCGATCGTGTACGAAATCGTGCAGGACCTCGGCGGCATGATCGCAGTGGACACGGAAATCGGCCGCGGGACCACGTTCCGCGTATACCTGCCGCAAGCCGTGGAGGGCGCGGCGTCCGAGCCGCGCGCGGTGGAGCTGAAGCCGAACACCGCGTCACTGGGAGGATCGGAAACCGTGCTGATCGCCGAGGACGATCAGCGGCTCGGCGTCCTCATAGGCAAGACGCTGCGCCAGGCGGGATACACGGTGCTGCAGGCGTCTCACGGAGAAGAGGCGCTCGAAATCGCGCGCGGGCATCGCACACCGATCCACCTGCTGATCGCCGACGTCGTCATGCCCGACATGAACGGCTGCGTGCTGTCGCAGCGCGTCGCGTCCCTGCGAACCGAAACGCGCGTGCTCTTCATGTCGGGATACGCCGACGACGCGGTGCTGCGGTACGGTCTCGACACCGCGACCGCGCATTTCATCCGGAAGCCCTTCTCGATGGACGGGCTGATGTTCAAGATGCGGGAAACGCTGCAGAATTCAGCCTGATCAGACTCCTCTGATGAGCCCGCCGTCGACCGCCACCGACGTCCCGGTGACATAGGATGCGGCATCGGACAGGAGGAACGCGCCGACCCGGCCGAAGTCGTCGGGCGCGCCGTAGCGGCCGATCGGGATCGTCGCCGCGCCGCGCTTCTGCTGCTCGTCGAGCGCGATCCCCGCTTTCTTCGCGGTGATCTCGTCGAGCTGCCGCAGGCGATCGGTCGCGATACGCCCCGGGACGAGCGTGTTGACGCGGATCTTCTCGGGCGCGAGCTCGAGCGACAGCGTCTTGACCAGCGACGTCACGCCGGAGCGCATGACGTTGGAGAGCGCCAGGCTGGGAACCGGCTCCTTGACTGTGGACGATGTGCCGACCAGAATGGCGCCGCCGCCGCGCGCGCGCATCGACGGCACCACGAGCCGCACCGTACGAATCACGCTCATCAACAGCAGGTCGAACGCCGCCTGCCACGCGGCATCGTCGAAGCCGAGCGCCGTGCCGGCAGGCGGCCCGCCGGTGTTCGCGAACAGCAGGTCCACGCCGCCGAATTGTTTGAGCGTCGCCGCGTGCCATTGCGCGATCGCGTCGGCGTTGCTGAGATCGGCGGCCACGGCGATCGCCTGCCCGCCGGTCTCGCGGTTGATTGTGTCTGCGGCGCGTGTGATCGCGTCGCGATCGCGGGACGCGATCACGACTTGCGCCCCCTCGCCCGCCAGCGCCTTCGCGACCGCGAACCCGAGCCCCTTGCTCGCGCCGCCGACCATCGCCACTTTGTTCTTCAGTCCAAGGTCCATTGCATCACCCGCTCCAGTGCGTCGCGCGTCGTCTGATCGAGGGTGGCGCCGGGCGCGCGGATCGCCGCGTGCGCGATCGCGCCGCGCCGCCGCAGCACCTCCTTGCGGATGGCCATGCCGATGCCTTCCTGAAACTCGAACCGCATCAGCGCCACCTTCCGGTAGAAGACATCGGCGGCTTCCTCGATCTGGCCTTCGCGGAACAGCTGGACGACCTGCACCAGAATCGCCGGGAACGCGAAGCCGGTCATCGCGCCGGCGGCGCCGGCCATCAGCTCTTCGAGCAGGAACACGCCGCCCAGGCCGCCGAAGATGCGGACGTCGAAATCAAGCGTCTGTTCGAGGATGCGGGTGATCTTGAACGGCGTCGGCGGATCCTCCAGCTTGACCGTCCGCGCGGACGGCACGTCCCGCGCGATGCGCGCCAGCAGCGCCGGCTCCATCGCGTAGCCCGAGATCGGCGGATAGTCCTGGATGACGACCGGCAGGTCGATGGCCCAGGCGAGGTCGGCGAAATGCTTCGCGACCGCGTCGGAGTTGATCTTCGTCATGCGCGGCGGGCTGATCATGACGGCCGCGGCGCCCGCCGCTTTCGCGCGGCGCGTGAATTCGAGGCAGGGATGCAGACCGTCCGCGGTCGCGCCGGCCACGACCGGGACGCGGCCGTTCACGTGCGTCAGGACAGTGTCGAGGACGCAGTCACGTTCGGCATCGGTCAGCCGCGCGACTTCGCTCGTCACGCCAAGCGCCGTGAAACCGTTGACGCCGTCGTCGAGAAACAGGTCGATGACGCGCTTCAGGCTCTCGAAATCGCAGTCGCCGGCAGGATCGAAGGGGGTCGGAAGAACGGAAAACACGCCGCCGAAGACGCTCATCGAGCGCTATGGTAGCTCAGTCAAGCGGGGGTCGGAGTCGGGTCGGAGTAAGTCCGACCCCGGTCTGGCAGCTCAATCGAGCGGGGTCGAGCAGCGCGCGAATCTCCCGCCACAGCCTCGCCAGCCGGCACGGTTTCGCGAGAAACGCGTCGAACCCGACGGCCCTCGCCTGCTCGCGCGCCATCGGGAGGCCTGACAGCCCGATGATCGGGATGTGTGCGGTTGACGGCGCCCCCTTGAGCCGCTTCAATGCCGTCCAGCCGTCGAAGCGCGGCATCACCATGTCCATCACAATCACGTCCGGCGGGCGGAGGTTCGCCTGGTCGATCGCCCGGCCGCCGTCGCAGGCCGTGCGGACGGTGCAGCCTTCGTGCTCGAGGTACGCGCTGAACATCGCACGAATGTCCCGGTCGTCATCGACAATCAGCACGTCGACCTTGGCGCAGCGGCCGGTCACGATCGAGATGTGCGGTGGCTGTTCGATCATCAACGCCATTAATGATTGCATCAATGGTGCCGGCGAAAGTCGGCCGAAAACGGCCGCACTCCCGAGGTGTCGTTACAGATTTGAACGCCAGCTGACAAACGTGTACGTGGCTTGGCATCCGGCTTGACCTCCAGGAGGGCACGCGCATGGACGAGCTTACGCTGCCCGCCGCCTCCCCGGGCCCCCCACCGGCCGCTTCGACGTCCGCAACCCGCCGCCCCAGTCGTCGTCCTGAGCGCCGCGATCTTTGTGATTCGTGAAGGCGTCGCTCTGTTTGCGCCGCTTCTCGTCGGCGTGCTGCTCGCGTACGCGCTCGAGCCGTTTGTCACCCTGTTCGCGAAGTGCCGCCTCCCGCGTCCTCTTGCCGTGATCGTGGTGTGCGCCCTGATTGTCGCCGTCCCATCATGGTGACGATCAAGGCTGCAGCGGATTACATCGAGCCGCTGCAGCCCCTTGGTGAATTGCTCGGACGTTAGCCGTTGGCAGGCTTTACCGTTACGAAGATGTCGCTGCCCTGACGGTTGATCAGGAGCAGCGTCGGCTTGTCGCTGGCTTTCTTCAGCGCCGACTTCAGCTCGTCGATCGACGTGACCGTCTGGCGGTTGACTTCCTGAATGACGTCGCCCTCCAGGATGCCGGCAGCCGCCGCGCGGCCGTCGGGGTTGACGTCTTCCACGATCAGCCCCTTCATGTCCTTCGGCACGCGCGCCCGGGCCGCCAGCTCCGGCGTCAGCGGCGCCACCGAGACGCCGAGCGCCGTCTTGTCGGCGGTGCCCGGCTCGCTGTCGCTGCCGCGGCGCGCGGTTTTCGCCGGGTTCGCTTCGTCAAGCTTGACGCTCAGTTTCTTCTCGCTGCCGTCGCGCAGGATGACGAGCTCCGCCGTCGAGCCCGGCCCGGCTTCCGCCACGCGGTTGCGCAGCGAATTCGTGTCGTGTACCGCCTGGCCGTTGAACGACTGGATCACGTCGCCGCGCTTCACGCCGGCCCGTTCCGCCGCGCTGCCGGGCGACACTGAGCTGACGATGACGCCGTGCGCCTCCTTCAGGCCGAGGCTCTCCGCCAGTTCCGACGTGACGCCCTGCACCGTGACGCCGAGCTGCGACCGCGTGACCTTGCCCTTGGTGCGCAGCTGCTCCATGACGCTCTTCGCCATGTTCGACGGAATGGCGAAGCCGATGCCGATGTTGCCGTCGTTGCTGGAAAGGATCTGCGAGTTGATGCCGACCAGCTCGCCCTTCGTGTTCACGAGCGCGCCGCCCGAGTTGCCGTGGTTGATCGGCGCATCGGTCTGCAGGAAGTCCTCATAGCCGCCGTCGCCGACCGTCGTGGACCGCCCCTTCGCGCTGATGATCCCCATCGTTACCGTCTGGCCGACGCCCAGCGGGTTGCCGACTGCGAGCACGACGTCGCCCACCTTCACCGCGTCGGAGTTGCCGACCGCGATGGGATGGAGATTCGACGCGGTCACTTTCAGGAGCGCGAGATCGCTCGGTTTGTCCGTCCCGATCAGCTTCGCGGTGAACGTGCGATCGTCGGTCATTTCGATCTTGATCTCGTCCGCGTTCTCGACGACGTGGTCGTTGGTGAGAATGTAGCCGTCAGTTGTCACGATGACGCCCGAGCCAAGCGCGCGCTGACGCGGCATCCGCGGCATGCGCGGCATGCGCTGCGGCCCTTGACCTTGACCGCGGCCGCCGAACTGGTCGCCGAAGAAGCGCCGGAACAGATCGCTCGGATCCTGCCCGTCGAACGGATCCTGGTCTTCGAAGCCGGTGGGAGAGACGCGGGCCTTGCCTTGGGTACGGATGGTGACCACCGCGGGTGCCACAACGCCGACGACGTCCGCGTAGGAGTCTCGTCCGCCGGCGACGCCGTGCGTAATCGGGGTGGTCACGGTCGCAGCCGGTTTGATGGCCGCCGCTTGATCGGCCGCCACGCCGTGCCAGGCCGCACCCGCGATCAGTACTGCAGCAGCCAGCATTGCCACCGCCGTGCGCGAGGCTCGCCGAGTGAGATTGAAACGTTCGTTCATAACAGTCTGCCGTCCTTTCGATGTTCGAGATCGAGTCTACGGAGTTAGACGGCAGGCTGCCTTGCTGGGCCGTTGCAGCGACATTACAAACATGAAAGGTGTAGGAGGTGGGAGGCGGGGGCTGGTGGGGGACCGGGAGGGACGTGGCGCGAAGGGCTTCAGCCGAGGGGAAGCGAAACCGTGAACACCGACCCCCGTCCCGGTTCGCTGCTCACCTCGACCGTTCCGCCATGGGCTTCGACGACGGCCTTCACCAGGCTGAGTCCGAGGCCGAGGCCGCGTTCGGCACGGCTGGTGTCGCCGCGAAAGAGGCGGTCGAAAATCCGGGGGAGCTCGTCTGGAGGAATGCCGGTGCCTGTATCGCGCACTTGCAGCACCGCGGCGGCGGGGGCGCGCCGGACCTTGACGTCGACGCGGCCGTCTGCCGGCGTGTACTTCACCGCGTTGTCGATGAGGTTGGCCGCCACCTGCTCCAGACGCGTCCGGTCCGCCGTGACCACCACGTCGTCTGGCGCTTCGACCGTCAGCGACACGCCTTTGGCGTCCGCGACGTCGCGATACAGCTCGACCGCGCGGCGGACGACGTCGGCGAGCACCACCCGCTCGCGCTGCAGCTGCATCGTGCCGCTTTCCGCCTCGGAGATGTCCATCAGCGTGTTGAGCATGACGAGCACGCGGTCGCTTTCGTCGACGCAGTCCGCGAGCGCCTCGCGGTAGCGATCGAGGTCAGGCGGGGCGGCGAGCGCCAGCTCCGCGGTTCCGCGGAGACGCGTGAGGGGCGTGCGCAGGTCGTGCGACACGTTGTCGAGCGCGCCGCGCATAGCGGCGACGAGCCCCTCGATCTTGTCGAGCATCGTGTTGAACAGTGCGGTCAGCTCGTCGAGTGCGTCGCCGGTCCCCTCGACCGGCACGCGCGCGTCGGTGCGGCCGGTGCGGATGATTCGCTGCACGGCGAGCGCGAGGCGGCGGATCGGCGCGTTCGCCGACTGGGTCGCCAGCCAGCCGCCGCTCAGCGCGATCGCGACGACCAGCAGCGTGACGACGCCGAGCGTGGCGCGAAAGCGCGCGAGCAGGTCCTCGCGCGCCTCGGTGCTCTTGCCGACCTGCACGAGCGTTCCGTCGGGGAGCCGCGCCGACGCGATCTCCAGCTTGGACGGATCCCACCCTTCCGGGTCGCTGAGAACCACCGACTCGACGCCGCGGTCGACGACGCGGACGAAGAGGCGCTCGGGCGCCGCCTGCTGCTCGGCGCGGACGGTCGCGGCGAGGACGCGCACGCCGCCGCGCTGGTAGGCGGCCGCGTAGTCGCCGAGCTTGCCCTTGATGATCTGCTGGTCGCGCTGCGCGAGCGACGTCGCGGTGAGGTAATAAGTAAGGAAGACGATCGCGATCGACCCCGACACGAACAGCGTCGCGTACCAGAGCGCCAGCCGGAGGCCGAAGAAGAGTGGCTTACGACCGGAGGACATAGCCCACGCCGCGAACAGTGTGCAGCAGCTTCTTGTCGAACGGCCGATCGATCTTCTCGCGCAGGCGGCTCACCAGGACGTCCACGATGTTCGTCTGAGGATCGAAGTTGTACTCCCACACGTGCGACAGAATCATCGTCTTCGAGACGACGCGGCCGACGTTGCGGAGGAGATATTCCAGCAGCGTGAACTCGCGCGGCCGCAGATCGATCGCTTTGGCGCCGCGGGTGACCCGCCGCGAGAGCAGGTCGAGCACCAGGTCCTCAACCGTGAGCGTGGCCGGCTCGGGCGCGCGCGTGGCGCGCCGGACCAGCGCCTGAACGCGGGCGAGCAGCTCGGCGAACGCGAACGGTTTGGTGAGGTAGTCGTCGCCGCCCGCCTGCAGGCCGCGAACGCGGTCGTCGACCGAGCGCCGCGCGCTCAGAATCAGGACGGGCGTCGCGACGCCCCGTCGCCGGAGCTCTTCGATCAGGGACAGGCCGTCGCGCTTCGGCAACATGAGGTCGACAATCGCCACGTCATAGGACGACGTGGCCGCGGCCGCCAGTCCCGCCTCGCCGTCGGCTTCATGGTCGACCGCAAAGCCCGCTTCACGCAGACCGCGCGCGACGAACTCCGCGATTGTCGTGTCGTCTTCGACCAGCAGCACGCGCACGACGTGATGATACAGAGAAAAATCCAACCGCGAAGACACGAAGCTCCACGAAGATGTTCCTTCGTGCTCTTCGTGCCCTCGTGGTCCCGGCAGCTATCGTGCCGGCGTTGTGCGGTGGGCCGCACGCAGATACTGCGGCGGCCAGGGGACCGTCTCCCCGAGCGCGTCGGCGGCATGCAGCGGCCAGTACGGATCGCGCAGCAGCTCGCGCGCCAGCAGCACCACGTCCGCCTGTCCGTTCCGGATGATGCGGTCGGCCTGCACCGCCTCGGTGATCAGCCCGACGGCGCCGGTTGCAACGCCGGCTTCCCGCCGAATGCGCTCGGCGAACGGCACCTGGTATCCGGGACCGACGATGATCTGCTGATCGCGCACGGCGCCGCCTGACGAACAGTCGACGAGATCGACGCCGTGGCTGCGAAGGCGCCGTGCCAGCTCCACCGCCTGATCCAGATCCCAGCCGCCGTCCTTCCAGTCGGTTGCCGAGATCCGCACGAACAGCGGCAGCCGCTCGGGCCACACGCTTCGGACCCCGTCCACGATCTCGAGGCACAACCGCACGCGGTTGTTATACGAGCCGCCGTACTGGTCGGTGCGCGTGTTCACCAGCGGCGACAGAAACTCGTGAATCAGGTAGCCGTGCGCGCCGTGAATCTCGACGAGGTCGAATCCGGCCGCGAGGGCGCGGCGCGCGGCGACACTGAAGGCGTTGACGATCGCGACGAGGTCCGCTTGCGTCGCTGGGCACGGCGCCGGGTAGTTGTCGGCGAACGGCTCGCTCGTCGGGCCGATCGGCTGCCACCCCCCACGCTCACGAGAGATCGCCCCACCGCCTTCCCAGGGACGCGCGGTGCTCCCCTTCCGTCCTGCGTGCGCCAGCTGGATGCCCGACAGCGCCTTCTGCGAATGGATGAACCGGACGATCCGCGCAAGGCCCGCGACGTGCCCCTCGTCGTAGATTCCGAGATCCTGGGGGCTGATGCGTCCTCCAGACGTCACGGCGGTCGCCTCGGTCATCACGAGCGCCGCGCCGCCCACCGCGCGGCTTCCCAGGTGGACGAGGTGCCAGTCGTTCGAAAACCCATCGATGCTGGAGTACTCGCACATCGGCGACACGACGATGCGGTTCGCGAACGTCAGCGAGCGGAAGGCGATCGGCTCGAAGAGATGAGGCATGGGAATCTAAGGATATGAGGATTTGAGGATCTAAGGATTTAAGGATTTGAGGATTTGAGGATTTGAGGATCTACGTCGAAAAGCAACACGACGTGCCGTGGAGCCAGCACGACGGTGAGGGATCGTGCGGATCGCGCCGCAGGCGCCGCACCGCTTGCCATTTCGCGGGACCGGCCATCATCGCCGTGCCGAGGCGATCGTTCATCCCGGGGTCGCGCACGCCGATCGCCGAATAGACGGCGACGACGGCCAGGACGCGCGCCGACATTTCCTCGCCGTTCTCCCTGGCCACGCGCACGACGAGCCCCTTTCCGAGCGTCGATCCCATCGCTGCCATCGTCGAGGTCAGCGGCAGCATCATGCGTCCGCCGGAAGCAAGCGCATCGAGCCACGCATCGAGCGGATGGGTGACGCCGGCGTTCACGAGGAGCGCGTCGAACGGTCCGCCGATCGCGCCCGACGCGTCGCCGTGACGAACCTCGACCCACGATCGCGACGCCAGATTGCGGCGCGCCTCGCCCGCCAACGCATCGTCCACCTCATAAGCGACAACGTGTCCGCTCGGGCCGACGCACTCCGCGATCACGGCCGTGTAGTAGCCGAGGCCGCAGCCGATGTGCAGTACGCAGCCGCCGCGCGCGAGGTCGAGCGCGTCCAGCCAGACGGCGAGCGTTCCGGGCTGCCCGTTGAACAACTGACGCGCCGGATCGATCGCCACCGAGATGTTGTGATACACGCGCGCCGGGTCGGCATCCGCCGTCGGCCGCGTGCGGGGACCGGGCCCGGCCCATGATGATCTCGAAGCTGTCGCTCCACACGTGCCAGGGACCGGGCGGCAGGAACCGCTCGCGCGGCACGGCGGCAAACGCGTCGACGAGGAGCGGCGAGCGCAGCTTGCTGACCGCCTCGAGCTCCTCGGCGAAAAACCGGCGACGCAGATCCAGGTCCATCATCGTGCCGTCCTCTTCCGCCGCGGTGGCCGCGGTCGCGGCGGCGGCGCGTCTTCATCCGTCGCCTGCATCGCGTCGCGCTCGCTGCGCTGGTCGCGCATGAACGCGACGATGTCGGGTCCAAGCGCGACGACGCTCGTTCCCAGGTTCCAGATGTACTGCGGCCTGCCCTCCCCGCCAGGCACGAAGCGCAGCTGCCCCGACTCGTTGAGGCGCTTCAGGATCGTGTGCACCGCGGCGAGGTCGTTCGCGTACTTCGACACATCGAACCCGATGGCGCGCAAGCGATCGCGGACCTCCATCGGCGTCATCGGGATGCCGACGCCGCGCATGACGAGGCGGATCGCGTCGGTCAGCCCCATGGGCACCGTCGGCGTCAGCCCGAGCAGCTTCGAGAGCGTGCCGATGGTCTGCGCAAGCTCAGCGAGACGCTGATCGATGGCGCGCCGCTGTTCTCCGAGGGCCTCGTACTCGCGCACCGCCGCCTCGAGGGCGCGGCGGTAGTCGTCGGTGGTCATGCTCCGCTCCCCGGCCGGCAGGCACGCCGGCGATCGCGCAGACGAGCGCCACAAGGGCCGCTGAATCCACGCTCGGCTTGCGGCGCGGCGTCACCACAGCAATTTATACATAATGTGTAATCGGATGTCCAGGCGCCCGCCCCGTCGTCGGATCCGTGGCCTGACGGCCAAACCGCGCCGACCGGCAACCCTGAAAAGGTCGCCCTCATCTTGCGGGCGGATGGCGACGCTTTCAGCCGTCGTCTTCAGGTGCAGAAGACCCCTTTGGGGGGTTCACTTTCTGGTGTAGGGCGACCCTTCAGAGTCGCCGTCCGAAGGCTATCGCTGGAGCGCGTAGGAGAGCTTGACGAAGAACTGGCGATCGAGCTTCTCGAAGCGATCGCGATCGGTCAACTCGCGGTCGTCGCCGTAGCCGATGAACATCACCGACTGCCAATTGAGCTTGTAGGCGAGGAGGGCCTGGCCGCCGAGCGTGCCGGACGCCGCGGAGGTGGCGGACGCATAGAGAGAGGGATCGCGATCGGTCGACACGTACTGCACGATGCCGCGCACGAACAGCCGCGAGGTGAACGTATAGGTGCCGCGGACCCGCGACACGCGTGAGATGAACAGGCGCTGCCGCTGCCCCACCGCGTCGTCGACGTCGACCCAGCGCTGATTCTGGACCAGCGACACGTCGAGATGATCGGTGGGATCGAGGCGCGCGCTGAGGTTGATCGTCGTGCCGCTGCCCGGGCGCGCGTTCACAAAGTCGATTTCCTGGCCCGTCGTCCCGTCCACCGCGAGTTGCGCGACGCGGCGCGACGGGCTGAACTGCGCGATGTACCCGAACTGCCGGCGGCCGATCCTCCGATCACCGGCGCGGATCTCATCGTCGATGTAGCGGAACTGCATGAAGCCGTTCAACCGTGTGTCCATGCCGACGCCGGGCTCGACGGTGCGGCTGATGAGCGCGCCGGACCGATCGACCTGATGATCGGCGTTCAGGAACGTCCGCAACCGGGTGATCGCACCCGTCGGTCTGAACGTCCACCCGGCGAAGCCGAACGTTTCCCGATACCCGACCTGGGGCACGAACCCGGTGTCCGCGCGAAATTGGTCGCCCAGGTCCTTGTACTTCCCCAACGCGTCGAAATGCGTCGTGCTGTGCGACCAGGTCACCATTCCCGCATGCGAGCTGAACGACTGCCCCGTCCACTCCGCGGCCAGCGCGGGGCGATCCGGCGTGCGCGTCTCGCTGAACAGCCACTGGCCGGTGACGGCGTCGCTGCCGGACGGTCGCCATGTGAAGTCGGGACCGAGGACGCGGTTGTGTGAGCGCGTGTCGTGCCCTTCACGATCGGTCACCAGCACGCTGACAAACGACAGGCCGATGTCACGCTTCGCGCGGGCGACGAATACGGTCGAGCCGAAGTCCTGCGCCGCGAGCGACGAGGTGTTGGGCCCCGGCAGAATCACGCTGCCCCCGCCGCCGTCGTCGGCGACGAGCGCCGTATAGCGGATGCCGGCTTCTTTTCCGGTGACGCGGGCGCCCCAGCGCGGTGCCGTGATCGTGCGCGTGTAGACCGCCTGGATAGGCGTTTGAAACAGGTCGACGCCTTCGAGGAAGAACGGCCGCTTCTCGGGAAAGAACAGCGCGAAGCGCTCATTCGCGGAGATCTGCGCCACGTCTGACTCGACCTGCGAGAAGTCGGGCTTGACGGTGAAGTCGAGGGCGTTATCGGCGTTGGGCGTGAACTTCACGTCGAGCCCCACGTGCGGCCTGACAGGATCGCGCACAAGCGGCGATCCGAGATCGTCGCGCGGATGCGCGAACGCGCTGGCGCTCACATACGGCGCGGCGACGATGTGGCCGCCGGCCGGCAGGTGCTCGAGCCCCACGAGCGTGTTCGAGCGGCAGACAAAGCAGTTGCTGCCACGCGGCAACCGCGCGGAAAAGAACTGATAATGATGGTCGCGCGGATAGTTGCGGTACAGCAGAATGCTCCACGTCTGCGGATCGACGTTCCGGTACCGCAACGATGCGAAGAGGATTCGCATTTCGAGCGTCCAGCCGCGCGCGGTGATGCGCGTGGCCGACTGCCAGAAAAAGTCGGGGGACGCATCCTCGCTCGAC
>WNEY01000634.1_pt1 | contig 22590 bp, 23 predicted proteins | sample 5400531 | NCBI WGS metagenome assembly WNEY01 (sample SAMN13153338, study PRJNA577476) | soil metagenome | isolation source: 200 cm saprolite under Douglas fir tree site 1 | place: USA:California | collected 2015-04-18
CGTTCCAGGTCGATCGCCGCGACGTCCATGTCGCAACCGAACAGAAAGTTCGCCGGAGTCGCGTCGCCGTGCAGCCAGACCTGCTGGTCCTGCCACATCCGCGGTCGGTCCCGCCAGCAGTCGCGCAACCAGGAGAACTCGTCGATGTCCCACTGCCCGATGCGGTTGGCCTTCTTGAGCCTGCCGACGACCGTGTCGAAGTACCTGCAATCGGGTTCGAAATCGACGCTCGCCCCGTTGGCCGTCCGGTTGTGCTGCGTGGCGAGGAAGTATGCGAGCGCTTTCAGCCGCCAATAGAGGTGCGCGTCGTGCCGGTGCTGCGTAGCGCGCGTGATCGCGTGGCTGAATTCCTCGCCGGAATAGTATTCGAGAGCCAGCATGCCGTTGATGTCGCGGCTGAAACCCAACGGGCGAATCACGTGGTGCGGTGACCCGACCAGGTTGTACCGGCGCAGCGTCTCAAGCCCCTCGTACTCCTGGCGTGCCATCAAGGCTGCCTTGTCGGTGTCCCATCCGAATCTCGGTCCGTAGAACTTGCAGATGATCTTGGCGCCGCTGAACTTCTCTTCGTAGCCGTATACCACGTTGCTGCCGGACAACCGGAAGACGCGGAACGCTGGCCGCGGCTCGCGCACCGCCATGCGATCGCGGATGATCGTGCTGAGGAAGTCGTGCAGCGGGTCATGACCCGCGACGTATCCGACATATCTACCGTTCATCGGGCCTTTTCCCCCTCGCCAGCTCCGGAGCGACGGCATCGAACAGCGCGCCGTACTCGCTCGTGGTAGCTATCCCCGTGCCCGATAAGAGCGACCAGCCCGATACGCAGATACCGAAACACCCCCTCGATTTCACGCTTGCGTCACATCTCGTTCCCGTACTGTCAAAGCGGGATCATTCGCGCTGATCAGCTTTTCCATGATCGTCGGAGTTCTGGATCACGGGCGGGGTAGATCGCAGCTATGGAGATGGCGGGGCGGGGTGGCGCTGGAGCAGGCGGCCGACCGCCGCGGTGCACCCGGGCGTTCTATCGCACTGGCCAGCCGGGCACGGAACACCAGGATGCGGACCGGCCACGGGCGAACCGGTGATAGGCCGCTACGCCGGCTGGCTCGCGGTCCGGGCTGCCGCCAGGGTGGCCTGGCGGCTGGCCAGGCTCGCTGCCGCGGCCGCGGCGATCATCGCCGCCGCGCCCGTGTCGGTGGTGGCCGCGGGCGGCGCGGCCGCCGCCTGGCTGCGCGGCTGGCCGCCGGCCCGGCTGTACCGCGCGGCGGCCTGCTGCGCGCCGATGATCGCCGTCTGGCTGACGTTAACCGCGATCAACGCCCGGTCGTGGCGCAGCGTTGCCTGGGCGCCGTACCTGGCCTGGCTGGCGATGTGGCACGACGCCGGGGCGGGCCGCTATCCGGCCGCAGCGGCGGTCATCGGGCCGGCCGCGATCCCGCTCGGCCTCGCGGCCGGCGGCCTCGCCTGGTCCTACCGGATCCACTCGATGGAGACCGGCACCGGCGGCCTGGCACCGGGCTCTGCGGTCGCCTTCGACCTGCGGCAGTGGCGCCATCAGGTACGGACCGCCAGGGCCAGGAGCACCGCCCCCGGCTCCGTGCCGCTCACCGGGCAAAACGGGGCCGTGGTGGCCGGTGCCGTGATCAGGGCCGTCGGGCACCACCCGGGGCTGATCGCCAGTATTCCGTACCCCAGGATGCGCTCGCACCAGGTCGTGATCGGCACCACGGGCACCGGGAAGACCACTCTGCTGCTGCGGCTGTGGGCCGGGTTCATGGCCACCGCGCTGCAGCGGCACGCCGCCGGGTTCGGCCGCCCGCCGCTGCTCGTCGTGCTCGACTGCAAGGGCGGCGCGGACGCCAGGCGCATCGCCGATCGCGCCCGGCGGGTGCTGCGTGCCGCGGGCGCCCGCGGCACTGCCATCTGGCCCGATGAGGCCAGTCTCTCGCTGTGGACGCTGCCGCCGCGGCAGCTGACGACCACGCTGCTCGACCTGATCGAGCACGGCAGCGGTGCGGCCGCCTACTACGCGGACGTGATGGAGGCGGTGGTCGCGCTGGCGGTCGAGGCGCCGTGCGGGCCGCCCGCCAGCGCGGCTGACTTCCTGAGCCGGCTCGATCCCGGCTGGCTCGGTCTCGCCTACGCCCCTGGCGACCATGCCGCCGAGCTCGCCCTCGTCCGCTCGGCCGCGCGGCAGTTCGGCGACATCGCGCTGCGGTTCCGTACCTTGTTCCGGCGGCTCGGCGGCGGCCTGGACGGGCCTGGCGGATTCGGGGACGCCGATGCCTGGTACTGCATCCTGGAGGGCACCTCGGAGATTTCGGTCGCCGAAGGCCAGGCGCGGGCACTGACTGACCTGCTTGCCAGCTACGCGGCCGGGCCGGCCGGCGACAGCCGCGGCCGGGAGATCCTGCTCGCCGTTGACGAGTTCAGCGCGGTTTCCCGGCGGTTGCCGATCTGGCAGCTGTACGAACGCGCCCGCTCGCTCGGCCTGGCCGTGCAGGTTTCCGCGCAGTCCTGGCAGGGACTTGCGGACGACGACGACGAGCGGTACCGGATCGCCGCGGCTGCCGATGGCGGCATCTGGCTGCTCCGCACCCCGCATCCCGAGCCGGTGACCGGCCTGGCCGGAACCCGCAAGCACACCGATACCACCCGCCGACTGCTCGGCGTCCCGGTCTGGGCACACCAGGGGACGTCACGGATCCGCCAGGTCCCGGTCGTAGATCCCGCGCTGATCCGGGCGCTTGACGTCGGCCAGGCCGGCTACATCTACCGAGGCGGCGTGACCTACATCCAGGTCAAGCGGCTGATCGGCGGCCCGGCGGCGCTGGCCGTGCCAACTGCGGCGGCGGCCGAGGCCGCCAGCCGGCAACTGCCCGGCCGGCTTGCCCAAGCGCCGGAGCACGGCCAGGCAGGTCACGGACCCGCGGAGCGCGGACCGGCCGAGCGGGGACCGGCAGATCTGGCACCGCCCGGTACCCTGCAGCCCGCCCGGGCTGGGTCTGCTCCCCCGCCTCGGCTGGCCACCGCGCCGGCCGCGCCGCCGGGTACGGCGCCTGCACCGCCCGCGCCTGGGCGGCAGCTGCCGGACGTCAGCGAGTTGCTTGACGAGGCGTTCGGGGCGGAGGCCAGTCCGTGACCGGCCTGCGCGGACGACGGCGGCCGCCCGATCCGTTCGGCGCGCTCGGCCTGATTGCCCGGCCGGACCTGACCGACGACAATGTCCGGGCGGCCTGGCGCCGGGTCGCCGCCGCCACGCACCCCGACCGCCAGGACGGCGGCGATCCGGAGAGATTCGCCACGGCCGCCGCCGCCTATACCGAGCTGCGGACCCGGTTCGGCCGCGGCGAGGCCCTCGCCGAGGCGGAGTCGGGGCGGCGCGGGGTCAGGCTCCGCCACGGCAGGGCCGGGACCGGCCACGGCGCCGGCGGACCGACGGGTAGCACCGGCGGCGGCAGAACAGCAACCGGCCACGGCGCCAGCGGGCCGACAGGCGACACCGGCGGCGGACGCCGTATAGCCGGACCTGGCAGCGGCGCGAGTGCGCCCGGCGGGCGTGCACTGGCCAGCGAAGGATCCGTTACGGCCGGATTTTCCCTGCGGCTCCGCGTGGCCGCCGCGCGCCTGGCGGCGCGAGTCCGCCGGGGGCGGCCGGCCCGGCTCGCGCTCCGGGTGCTCGCCGCGGCCGCGGCGAGCACCGCCGCGGTGGCCGTGGCAGGCGCTCAGCCCGCCGGACCAGCGCTGGTCACCGGCGCGGTGACCTGGCTGGTGCTGACCGCCCGGCAGGATCTGGCACCGCCGGCCGGCTAGCGACTTCAGTGGTAAGTCGTGATCTTGCTGGCGTTGACGCCCGAGCGTGCAGACGGCAGGCTCTGGCCATCACCGGGCAGGTCCTCGCCGAACTCGGCTTCTAGCCGGGATCCGGCCCGGTGGCGACCGGCCTGCCGGGGTCGGTAATCCAGCCGGACCAGGAGCCGACATACAGGGCGGCGGGCAGGCCGGCCAGCGCGAGCGCGAGCACTTCGTGCGCCGCGGTGACACCGGAGCCGCAGTACGTGCCTGCCGGGCGCCCGGCGGTGGCGCCGAGCGCGGCGAACCGTTCGGTGAGCTCGGCGGGCGGCCGGAACCTGCCGTCGGCCGCGATGCTGCCGGTAACGGGCGCGCTCAGCGCGCCGGGAATGTGCCCGGCCACCGGGTCGACCGACTCGGACTCGCCTCGGTAGCGCTCCGCGGACCTGGCGTCGAGCAGGACGCCCGAGCGGGCCAGCGCGGCGGCGCCAGCCGCGTCAATCACCGGCATGCCGCCCGGCACCGCGGTGAAGTCTCCCGGTGGTGCGTCCGGCACGACCGCGTCGACCGGCAGCCCGGCCGCTGTCCACGCGCCGAACCCGCCGTCGAGCACGCGCACCTGCGCATGGCCGAAGTAGCGCAGGGTCCACCAGGCACGGGCGGCAGCAACGGAGTCACCGTCGTCGTAGGCGACAACGGGCCGGCCCGCGCTCAGCCCGGCGCGGCGCATCGCCGCCTGGAATCCCGCGGCGTCCGGCAGCGGATGCCTGCCCCCGGCGCCCGGCGGCCCGGAAAGATCGCGGTCCAGGTCGACGAAGACGGCGCCGGGCAGGTGGCCGGCCTGGTAGCTATCGGCGCCCGGCGGGCCGCCGAGCCGCCAGCGGGCATCGATGACCAGCGGCGGCGCGGTCCCGGCGAGTTCACGGGCCAGCGCAACGGGATCGGTCAGCAGGCTCGCGGCGACGTTCATGCTGGGATAACCTCTCGATTTCTGTGGACAACCATGTCCGGGAATGTCTGGTTCCCATCGCTGACTGTGGACAAACGCCCGATTCTCGGCCCCCGCTCGGGCCCCCGGGCCAGCCAGTCAGCCTCCCGGCAGGCACGCCGGGCGGGCCCCGCATCGGCCGGCCGCTGTCAGAGATCGGCAAACACCAGCTGCGGTACCAGCTGGTCCGCGGTCGTCAGCGAGCCGTGCATGCCGATCAGCGCGGACTCGCGCGGCTCGGTCCTGGTAGCCACCATCGCCCACGGCCCGGCCGGAGCGGCGACCACGTCGCCGATCCGGTCCGCCATCTGCTCGGCTACCTCGCCGAACCAGCCCGCCGAGACGGCCTCCTCCCTGGACGCGACCCAGGCCCTGGCGCCCAGGATCTCCCGCCAGGCGGCGAGCACGTCGGGCGCCGCACCGGGCTCGGCGTAGACGTGCCTGGCCCGCGGCTCGCCGCCGAGCAGCGCCACGCCGGCCCGTAGCTCAGGAATCTCGTCCACGTCGATCCGGTCGTGCGGCGCGACGTCGACCATGCCGTGATCGGCGGTGATGTGCAGCACCGTGCCCTGCGGCACTGCCGAGGCGAGCTGTTCGGCCAGCTTGTCGACGTGGCCAAGCTGGTAGCGCCACGCGTCCGAGGTGCAGCCGCAGTCATGGCCGGTCGCGTCGAGTGCGCCGTAGTAGGCCATCACCAGCGCCTGGTCCGACTCCTTCAGCGCGGCGGCGGACTGGGCGACGAGCGCGCCGATGCTGTTGGCGGCCCAGTAGTCCGCGCCTCGCATGGCAGCCACCGACAGGCCAGTCGCGCGCAGCACGGCGGGCGCGACCCGGCACGCGGTCACCCCGGTGGCGGCGACCCGCTCGAAGATCGTCGAACCCGGCTGCCAGGTCACCGGGTCGATGCTCCGGTCCCAGCGCAGCGCGTTCAGCAGCCTGCCCTGGCCGGGCACGGCGACCTGATAGCCGAGCATCCCGTGCTGCCCGGGCGGCCGCCCGGTGCCCAGGGATGTCAGGCTGGTTACCGTCGTGGCCGGGAAGCCCGCGGTCAGCGGGCGGCCGGTCATGCTGAGCTCGGACAGGAACGGAGCTGCCGCCTGATGGTCGCGCAGCAGTTCCCAGCCGAGGCCGTCCACCACCAGCAGGCACACCCGGGCGGCCGGCGGCAGGCCAAGCGGGTTGGCCTCGTCCACGCCGAGCGATGCGAGCAGCGACGTGGCCAGGTCGGGCAGGGACCCGTCGCCATATCGCGGCAGGATCGGCGGAGCTGTCGGCTGATCGGTCATGAGCGGTTACTAGGGGCGGCTGGTGGCTTCGGACAGCGCCTGGCCGAATGCCAGCACCTGGCGCACCGCATCCTCGCCATCAGCCGCCTCGCTCACCCGCATGGTCAGGTCGTCGGCCGTGATCGTTCCGGTGTAGCCGTGATCTGCCTCGCAGTTCTCGTCGCCGCAGTGGGCGGGCTCTAGCTCGACGTGGGAGAGCACGTTCCAGCCGATGGTCAGCACCACCTCGGTGGGCATCGTGACGCCGGGCAGATAGGAAGCCGGGTCGGGCACGACGCGGGTGACGGCGACCGACGAGATCTGGGCAAACCGGACCGCCTCGGTGCTGGTCTCGGCCTGCGGGCGGGAATCGGCGTCGTCAGCCGGATGCTCGTCGGTGTGCGAGTAGACGAGCCGGGAGGGGGTGAGCACGAGCACCGTCATATGGCGCCGTACCTCCATCCCGGGGTCGAACAGCGCGTCGTGGTGCACGAAGTACGAGACGACCGGCTCATGCCCGAGCGCCGCTGACACCGCGTCAGAGACAACTCCCGGGTAGTACCCGCTTCGCTCGATCGCTGACCGCAGGCCTCCGGCCGAGGCTCTGGTATCCCTCATGTCCCCCATCCTGCACTGTCCGGGGGGCTGGCGCTTACACAGTGCGGGCTAGATCGTCGTCCAGGCCCGGCATGACCGCTTTTGTCACGTCCAGGTAGGAATCCGCAACCGGCTCCGGCAGCGAGACGGCGCCCGCGCTCGGTACCGGCCGCGGGCGGCGCGGGGACGACGCGCCGGACGCGCCGCCGCGGCCGCGGTAGACCAGCAGGCCGTTCACCGGGTCGGGCACCGCGTCGAGCGCGGCCCGGACGGCCGGGAGCGCGCGGAAGGCTTCCCACTGCGCGTCGCCGGTGAAGCAGGCCTCGAAGACGACGCCCCAGCGGCTCTCGATCCAGCTCCAGTCGCGGGCGCCGTTGGAGATCGCGGCCTCGGTCAGGGCGGCGCTGTAGGCCTGCTTCCACTGCGACGCCGGGATCTCGGCGTCGAAGACCTCTATGGACCAGTATTCGGCCATATACCCACGATAAGCCTGTTCGCGGCGAGCGCAGACCGTTCAGCTACTGGCGCAACCCGGGCTGCGCAGGCCGCGTGCGGCTGCCTTTTCCCGGCGCTAGCTCTGCTGCGGGCCCAGCAGGTAGCGCAGCAGCACGACGTTGCCGACCGGCCGTGCCTCGGCAAGCTCCATGGGGTGCGCCTGGTCGTGCGGGAACGGCCCGCGGCCGGCGAACCGCGGCGCGGCGGGATCGCCCACGAAGAACGGCGCGATCGCGAGCTGGAGCTCGTCGACCGCCCCGGCGGCGAGGAACAGCGCGTGCATGCCGGTGCCGCCCTCGACCAGCAGCCGCCGGATGCCGCGCCCGGCGAGGTCGGCGAGCACGGCGCCCGCAGTCACCTCGCGGCCGGCGTCGATCACGGTGGCGACGCCCGCCAGCCGGGCCCGGGCGCGGGCAGCCGCCCCGGCGGGAGCGTAGACCAGCCGGGCAGCGTCGCCGGTGGCGAAGAACCTCGCTGCCGGGTCGAGGCCGCCGCCGCGGGTCAGCGTCACCTTGACCGGGCTCGGGGTCAGCCCGCGGGCCTGCCGCGCAGCGCGCCTGGCTTGCGATCGCACCTGCAGCCGGGGGTTGTCGCGGCGGATGGTCCCGGCCCCGACCAGGATCGCGTCGCAGCCGGCCCTGACCTCGTCCACCCGGTCCAGATCGGCGGCGCCGGAGAGGATCAGCCGCTGGTCGCTGGCGTCATCGATGTAGCCGTCGACCGAGGCCGCCGCCGACAGCAGCACATAAGGCCGTTCCGCCACGCTGCCCCCTCACCTCCCAGCCGTTCCCGCCCCCGGCCCGGCCGCTTTCATGATCACGGAGGGTTTTCGGTGCTGGCACCCCCACAACCCGCCGTGATCATGAAACCACGGGCAAGGATGACCCGGGTACGCTCGGGCGTTGTGTTCTGGGGGGGATTCCGGCTGGCGGTGATGTTGCTCACCGCGATACCGCTGCCGGGCGGCAAGGCCGGTACGCCGCCGTCCCGGGCGGTTGCGGGCGCCGCGATGATCTGGGCGCCCGGCATCGGGCTGATCCTCGGCGGTGCCGCCGCCGGAGTGCTCTACGCATTCCAGCGGTTCTGGCATGCCGGGCCGCTGGTCGGCGCGGTGCTCGCCGTCATCGTCCTCGCTGCGCTGACCAGATGCCTGCACCTGGACGGGCTGGCCGACCTGGCGGACGGGCTCGGCAGCGCGCAGCCGGCCGGCCGCGCGCTGGACATCATGCGGCGGTCCGACATCGGCCCGTTCGGCGTCGCCGCCGTGGTTCTTATCGTGCTGCTCCAGGTCACGGCGCTGGCTCAGGCCGACGCGCTGGGCCGTGGGGTGACCTCGGTTATCGCCGCCGCGGTCACCGGGCGGCTCGCGGTGACCTGGGCGTGCAGGCGCGGGGTGCCGGCCGCTCGCGGCGAGGGGCTCGGCGCGCTGGTAGCCGGAACCGTGCATCCCGCCATCCCGGCCGTCCTTTCGGCGGCGGCACTGGCCGGGGCGGCCCCGTTTAACTGGATCTTTGTGTTGGCCATCGCGGCGGGACTGGCTGCATCGGCGGCGGTGACCAGGCTCGCCGTCCGCCGCCTCGGCGGGATCACCGGTGACGTGCTCGGCGCGCTTACCGAGATCGCCACCGCGGTCTGCCTGCTCGTGCTCGCCCTGAGCTGAGTGCTCCGCGCCGCCGCGGGCGGAGTCTGGCACGGTCAGCCAGCCGCCAGGGCGTCGCGGAGCCGGCTGGCGTAGTCGTCGGCTTCCTCATCGCTGGCGTACTTCACCCGCGGCCAGAAGAAGCCGCGCAGCCCGTCGCCGCGGGTCCGGGGAACGACGTGCACGTGCAGGTGCGGGACGCTCTGGCTGACGATGTTGTTGAGCGCGACGAAGCTGCCCTCGGCGCCGAACGCGGGCAGCATCGCCGCGCTCAGCCACTGCACCCGCTCGAACAGCGGGCCCACCAGGCGGGCCGGCAGGTCAGCCAGCGTCACATAGTGCTCCCTCGGCGCGATCAGCGTATGGCCCTTGAAGACCGGGCGGGAGTCCAGGAACGCCACGGCGACATCGTCGTCAAGGACGATCCGGGCTGGCACCGTCCCGGTGATGATGCGGCAGAAGAGGCAGTCGGTCATGCCGGCACGGTAGCGTGCTCGGGTGGCAGCGGACGGACGGCGGCATGTGCTCGCGATCGGCGGATTCGGCGCGCCTGACGCGGACCCGGCCAGGCCGCCCAGGCTGGTCGAGCATGCGCTTGAGCTATCGGGGCGGCAGCGCCCGCGCACCTGCGTGCTCAGCACGGCGATGGGCGATGATCCCGGCACGTTCGTGCGGATGTACTCGTGGCTGTCCGCGGTCTCCGCGCGGGCCAGCCACCTGCAGCTGTTCCCCATGCCCAACGTCAGCGACCCCGAGGACCTGCTGCTGTCCCAGGACGTGATCTTCGTGGGCGGCGGCAGCGTCGCGAACATGGTGGCGGTATGGCGGGTGCACGGCCTTGACCGGGTGATGCGGGCGGCATGGCAGGCGGGCATCGTGCTCGCGGGCGTCAGCGCCGGCGCACTGTGCTGGTTCGAGGGGGGCACGACGGACTCGTTCGGCCAGGAACTGCGTCCGTTCACCGCCGGGCTTGCCATGCTGGGCGGCAGCTACTGCCCGCACTACAGCTCCGAGCCGGCCAGGCGCCCGCTGTATCAGTCGCTGGTCGGGGACGGCAGCCTGCCGCCCGGGATCGCCTGCGACGACGGCACCGCCGCGCATTTCGCCGGCGAGGCGCTGGCCGAGATTGTGGCTGACCGGCCCGGCCAGCACGGCTACCGGGTGGCGCCGGCCGGCCAGGGCCGCGCCGCGGAGAAGGCCCTGGCAACCCGGCTGCTGCCGTAGCCGCGGGCCGATGTCCCCCGTCAGGGGCAGGACATCAGCCGTCAGGGGCAGGACATCAGCCTGGAGAAGGACGACGATCCGGTCAGGGCGCGAATACGCTGGGCGGATGGCCGCTCTCTACGCCTGGCTGCGCCGCCATCCGCTGCTGGTGGACGGCATGCTCGCGGTTGTGCTGCTGCTGATCGGGACCGGGCCGCTGATCGCGCACCCCTTGCCCCGGCTCCCGTTCACGCTGCTGATGGTCGTGCCGGTGGCTTTCCGGCGCAGGAACCCGGTGCTGGCATTCTCGGTCGCGCTGGCGGGCGGCGCCGGCCAGGTCCTGTACGGTGCCCGGCCGGGCGGAGCTGACCTGGCGATCGTCGTCCTGCTCTACACGCTGGCCGCCTACCGGCCCCGGCGGGAGTCCGTCGCCGGGCTGGCTGCCTGCCTGCTCGGCTCGGCCGTGGCCATCGCGGCCTGGACGCCAGGCGGGATCGGGCGGATGGATGCGGCCCTCGCCGCAGCGGTCATATTCGGCGGCACCGCGCTGATCGCCTGGGTGCTCGGTGACTCGATGCGTTACCGCCGCGCCTACTATCTCGCGCTCGAGGACCGGGCCGCCCGGCTGGAGCGGGAGCGTGACGCCCAGGCCCAGATCGCGACCGCCGCCGAGCGCGCCAGGATCGCCCGCGAGCTGCATGACGTCGTCGCGCACAACGTCAGCGTGATGGTCGTGCAGGCGGACGGGGCCAGTTACGCGCTGGCAGCCGAGCCGGAGCGGGCCCGGCAGGCGCTTGGCACCATTGCCGCGACCGGCCGTCAGGCGCTGGCCGAGATGCGGCGCCTGCTCGGGGTGCTGCGGTCCGGCGACGAGCGTGCCGAGCTTGCGCCGCTGCCCGGCATCGATCAGCTGCGTGACCTGCTTGACCAGACCAGGGCGGCCGGCCGCGCGGTCTCGTTCACGCTGGAGGGGACGCCACGGCCGCTGCCCGACGGCGTCGGCCTCGCTGCCTACCGGGTGGTCCAGGAATCCAACCATCCGGATCGTTCTCGTCGATGACCAGGAACTGGTCAGGACCGGATTCCGGATGGTGCTTGACGCGCAGCCGGACATGACCGTGGTCGGCGAGGCAGCGGACGGGCTGGCCGCCGTCGAGTTCGCCCGCGCGCACTCGTCCGACGTCATGGTGATGGACGCGCGGATGCCCAGGCTGGACGGGGTGGCGGCGACGCGCAGGATCCGGCTGGCCGGGGACCGCCCGAGGGTGCTGATGCTCACCACCTTCGACCTCGACGAGTACGCCTTCGCGGCGCTGAAGGCAGGGGCCAGCGGCTTCCTGCTGAAAGACGTCCCGCCCGAGGAACTCCTCTTCGCCATCCGGGCCGTGCACTCCGGTGACGCCGTAGTGGCCCCGTCGACGACCCGGCGCCTGATCGACCAGTTCGCGCCGCTGCTGCCTGCCGCGGGCGCCGCGCCGCCGCCGGAACTGTCCGGCCTGACCGAACGCGAGCGCGAGGTTCTCGCGCACGTCGCCCAGGGACTGTCGAACGGGGAGATCGCGCGGCGGCTGTTCGTGTCCGAGGCGACGGTCAAGACGCACGTCGGGCGGATCCTGGCCAAGCTCGGCTTGCGTGACCGGGTGCAGGCGGTCGTCTTTGCCTACGAAAACGGACTGGTCCGGGCGCGCGGTCACGCGTAGCGCTGGTGTATCCGGTCCCAGCCGTCGACGTGCACGAGATCGACGGGCGTCCCGCCCAGGAAGCTTGCCAGCGCGTCCAGGTGCCAGTGCCAGCCGGCCAGCACCATCGAGCGGTACTCGGCAGGCAGGCCGACGGTGCTAGAGAACGCCAGCAGCGTCCCTGCCCCATCCGGCTGGAGTTCCCAGCGGAGCACGCCGTGCAGGTCGCCGGTCGTCTCCAGCAGCCGCGGCGGATCCAGCCTGGTGATCGTCGCGTGCATCTCGGCGCGATTGCCGCTGTCGTCGGCGTTCAGCCAGCGGAGCACGAACTTGCCGCCTTCGGCCAGGTCGATCTCGGCCTGGCCGCACCAGCCGATCAGCTCGGCGGGCTCGGTGAGGGCCGCCCAGACCCGCTCGACCGGGTGCGCGATCCTGCGGCGGAAGCGCAGGACGACCTTCCCGTGGCCGGCTGGCTCCAGCACTCCGTCGGCTTGCGGATGCGTCTGCTGCGTCATTTCGCTGGCCTTCCTTTCGCCTGATCGCCTGGCGGTTCCGGGTGACCGGCCGGCGGCTTCGCCTGGCCGGCCGGCGATCGCTGCGCAGCACCGGCAGGCTGCCTGCCGAGATGCCGTTCTAGTTCGTCCAGCCGGCCCGCCCAGAGCAGCCGGTACGGCTGCAGCCATGCGTCGATCTCGGCAAGCGGCGCGGGCCGCAGCTCGTAAAGCCGCCGCTGCGCGTCCTGCCGGGCGCGGACGAGCCCGGCCTCGCGCAGCACCCGCAGGTGCCGGGAGGTGCCTGGCTGGGTCAGTCCGAGCATGCCGGTCAGCTCGCCGACCGGTCTCGGCCGCTCAAGCAGCAGGTCAAGGATCTGGCGCCGGTGCGGCTCGGCGATGACTTCGAACGCGGTAGACATATCCTGAATATATCTCTCTGATTATATATGCGTCAAGCAATGTAAGCCGCTTTGGCGGCGGCCCTTTCGCGCGAGTCCCTGCGGCCTGGCGCCCGAGTTTGGTGTCGCCGGGGCGGCGGCGGCTCGGCTGCGTGTATCTTGCGGCTCAGCTGCTTGTATCTTTTTATGTTGGTTTGAGCCTGCAAACGACGAATTGTGACTCGCCCAGTGCGGCCAGTGAGGACGCGGCTGGCAACCTCCGCGCCAGGAAGCTTCGTGATGCTGCACTCCAATGACTTCTCCTACGGCCTGCTGACGCCGGCTCTGGCCTACCTGATGTCGTGCCTCGGCGCCTTCCTCGGGCTCCGCTGCACCAGCAGGGCCCGCGCGCATTCCGGCGCCGCCCGTGCCCGCTGGCTCACGCTCGCTGCGCTGTCGATCGGCGTCACCGGCATCTGGGTCATGCACTTCATCGCGATGCTGGGGTACACCATCCCCGGCGATGTCATCCGCTACAACGTGCCGGTCACCGTGCTCAGCATGCTCATCGCCGTCGCCGTGGTCGGCGTCGGGCTGTTCATCGTCGGCTTCGGCGGCAATGGCTACCCGCCGCTGCTGCTCGGGGGCCTGATCGCCGGGGTCGGCGTGGCGAGCATGCACTACATGGGGATGGCGGCGATGCGGATGTCCGCCGCGGTGACGTACCGCCCGGGCATTGTGATTCTCTCCGTGGTCATCGCCATCGTGGCCGCGACGGCAGCACTGTGGGCCGCGCTGCGGCTGAGCGGCATCTTGTCCACGCTAGGCGCAGCGCTGATCATGGGCGTGGCGGTCAGCGGGATGCACTACACCGGGATGGCGGCGATGAACATCCATGCCGCGAGCGCGGGATCGGTGATGCCGATGGGCGGCGCCACCGCGGAGAGGTTCCTGCTGCCGCTGATCATCGGGATCAGCGTGCTGTCCTTCGCGCTGACCGCCACGATCGCGCTGTCGCCGAACGAGGCCGAGATCCGGTATGAGGCCGAGCTGATGGAGCGGATCAGCAGGGCCCAGTCAGCGCGCCGGTAGCTGCCCGGGGCCGGCCCTGCCGGTCACGGCTTACCCGCGGTGGCATGGCGCAACGACCAGCCCAGTGCCGCGATGACGCAGGCGGGCATCAGCCACCAGGCGTTGATGCCGCTGGCGTGCACCGCCGCCGCGGTCGCCACGAGCGCCGCCGCAACGGCCACCGCGCCGCGCCAGTCGTCGCCGATCACGAAGTCGTACCAGAACGCGGCGACCGACCGCAGCCGGGATCTCATCGGACCGTCTCCTCAGGCGGGACCCGCGCAGGCCGCGCCGCGGCGAGCGGACCTGCTGGGGACGTGCCCGGCGGCGGCAAGCCGGCCGGGGGCTGGCCGGCCGGCCGCGCCGGGCTCGGGACCGGCGCGGCCGCCCTTGACTTGCGCAGCGCCATCGCGTAGCCCAGTGCCACCAGGCCGATCACCGGCACGAGGGCAAGCAGCGCCGCATCGCCGCCGGGCCAGTGCGCGCCGGCCCCCTCAGCGCCCCAGAACGTGCCGAATGCGGTCAGCATGATGCCGACGGCGAATTTCATCGCGTTCTCCGGCACGCGGGCCAGTGGCGCGCGCACCGCGATGCCGACCGCGGCGATCACGACGACCGCGGCCACCGCGGCAAGGGCGGCGGCGCCTAGGTCGCGCTGGCTGGCGCCGAAGGTGATCGCTATGAAGACCACCTCAAGGCCCTCGAGCAATACGCCCTTGAAGGAAAGCGTGAAGGCGTACCAGTCATGCACGGCGCCCCGGCTGCCTGCCTGCGCCGCGCGGGCCGCGGCCACCTCACGCGCATAGGCGCGCGCCTCGTCATGCAGGTCCTTGAAGCCGGAGAAGCGCAGGATGGCCTTGCGCAGCCACTGCAGGCCGAACGCCGCGAGCAGGGCCCCGACCACAAGGCGCAGCGCCCCGAGCGGGATCAGGGTGAGCGCGGGCCCGATCCCGGCGGTCACCGCGGCGAGCACGATCAGCGCGGCCGTCATGCCCTGGAACGTCGAGCGCCACTCTCTGGTGAGGCCGGCCGCAAGCACGATGGTCAGCGCTTCGACCGCCTCGACCAGGCATGCCACGAAGACCGTCAGGAACAGCGGGAGCGAGTTCAACTGGCCTCCTGGAGCCCCGTGCGGACCGGCACTGACGACCTTCTCACGATACGCGCGCGAGCCAGCCGGCCGCGCGCAGAGGTGACCGGGCATGCGGCCGGCCCGGCATGCCGGAGCCGCGGCTGGCAACCATGAGCACGCGCGATCGGCCCGGCCAGTCAGGCACTAACATCGGACGAGTGACGATGACCCTGCTGACCAGCCAGACGTCCGCGCGTGACACCGAGGCCGACGCCATCATCGTCGGAGTGGTCCAGGGTTCCGGCGGCGCGCTGCCAGCGCCGGGGGCGGAAGACGTCGATGCGGCACTCGACGACAGCCTCGCCGCCACGCTCTCGGTCCTCGGCGCCACCGGCAAGGCCGAGGAAGTTACCAAGATCGCGACTGCCGGGCGGCTGGCTGCCCCGCTGATCGTGGCGGTCGGCCTTGGCGCCGCCAACGGCAAGCCGCCGTTCGAGGCGGAGGCGCTGCGCCGCGCGGCCGGCGCCGGGGTGCGCGCGCTTGCCGCCGCGAAGCCGCGGCGGGTCGCGCTGGCGCTGCCCGCCAGGGACGACACGGAGGCGGCGGCGGTCGCGCTCGGCGCCCTGCTTGGCGGCTACGAATTCGGCAGGTACCGCGGCAACGGCCAGCGGCCGGCCACGGAACTCACGCTGCTCGGCGGCCAGTATCCGGCAGCGGCCAACCGCTCCCGGATACTGGCCGGCGCCGTCATGCTCGTACGCGACCTGGTGAATACCGGCCCCTCGCACCTGGTTCCTGCGGCCTTCGCCGCCGAGGCGGAGCGAGTCGCCGCGGCCAGCGGGCTGGACATCGAGGTGCTGGACGAGAAGGCGCTGGCGGCCGGCGGCTACGGCGGCATCCTGGGCGTCGGGCAGGGCTCGGTGCACCCGCCCAGGCTGGTCCGGCTCGCGTATTCGCATCCCGATGCCGCCAAGACCGTCGTGCTGGCGGGCAAGGGCATCACCTTCGACTCCGGCGGGCTGTCGCTCAAGCCGGCGAAGGGCATGGAGTTGATGAAGTCGGACATGGGCGGCGCGGCGGCTGTGCTCGCCGCGATGCAGGCCATCGCGGCGCTCGGTCCGGTGGTGAACGTCGTCGGTTACCTGCCGCTCGCCGAGAACATGCCCAGCGGCACCGCGCAACGCCCCTCCGATGTGATCACGATCTTTGGCGGCACCACGGTCGAGGTGCTGAACACCGACGCCGAGGGGCGCCTCGTGCTAGCGGATGCCCTCGCCAGGTCCGCCGCCGATGAACCGGATCTGCTGGTCGACGTCGCCACCCTGACCGGCGCGCAACTCGTCGCGCTCGGCCCGCGGATCAGCGGCGTGATGGCTAACGACGACGCCGTGCGCGACGGGGTGGTGGACGCCTCCCGGCGGGCAGGCGAGGCCGCCTGGCCGATGCCGCTGCCCGAGGAGCTTCGCAAGGGCCTGGACTCGTCGGTCGCCGACCTGGCTAACGTGGCGGCCGAGCGGCACGGCGGCATGCTGGTGGCCGGGCTATTCCTGCAGGAATTCGTGCCCGCCGGGGTTCGCTGGGCACATGTGGACATAGCGGGGCCGTCGTTCCATGATGGCGAGCCTTATGGGTATACACCCAAGGGCGGGACCGGGGCCGCGGCACGGGCTCTGGTCCAGATCTCGCTGGATGTGGCGGACGGACGGCTGTAGGCACGGTTGCACGGACTGGCTGCCCCGGGCGAGCGGCAATAGCCCGCCCTGGCTGACCAATCGGACAAGGAGCACATGGTGGCGGACGGCAGCGGCTACGACATCGTCATTCTCGGCGGCGGCAGCGGCGGCTATGCCTGCGCGCTGCGGGCAGCCGAGCTTGGCAAGCGCGTCGCGCTGATCGAGAAGGGCAAGGTCGGCGGCACCTGCCTGCACCGGGGATGCATCCCGACGAAGGCGCTGTTGCATGCCGCGGAGATCGCCGATCTGGCGAGGGAAAGCGGGTCGTTCGGCGTCCGGGCGACCCTCGACGGCATCGACATGCCCGGGGTCAACGCCTACAAGGACAAGGTGGTGACGCGGCTCTGGAGGGGACTGCAGGGGCTGATCAAGTCGCGGGGGATCGACGTGATCGAGGGCGAGGGCGCGCTGGTGTCGCCGACCCAGGTCCGGGTCGGCGAGACCGTGTACCAGGGCGCGCACCTCGTTCTCGCCACCGGGTCGGAGGCCCGCAGCCTGCCCGGCCTGGCCATCGACGGGGAGCGGGTGATCACCAGCGACCAGGCGCTCTTGCTTGACCGGGTGCCCTCATCGGTGGTGATCCTCGGCGGCGGCGTGATCGGAGTGGAGTTCGCCAGCGTGTGGCGCTCGTTCGGCGCCGAGGTCACAATCGTGGAGATGCTCCCGCACCTGCTTCCGCCCGAGGAAGAGTCGAGTTCCAAGCTGCTGGAACGCGCCTTCCGGCGGCGCGGCATCGCGCAGAAGCTCGGCGCCAGGTTCGAGAGCGTGAAGGACACCGGCTCCGGGGTGACGGTCACCCTGGCTGGCGGCGCGACCATCGACGCCGAACTGCTGCTCGTCGCGGTCGGCCGCGGCCCGGTGTCAGCGGGCCTCGGCTACGAGGAGGCGGGCGTCAAGGTAGAGCGCGGCTTCGTCCTTGTCGACGGCCACTGCCGGACGAACGTGCCGACGATCTCCGCGGTCGGCGATCTCATCCCGGGACCCCAGCTCGCCCATGCCGGGTTTGCCGAGGGCATCGGAGTGGCGGAACGGCTCGGCGGGCTTGACGTGACCCCGATCGACTATGACGGCGTCCCCAGGATCACCTACAGCGACCCCGAGGTGGCATCGGTCGGCATTACCTCCGCCATCGCGGCGGAGCGGGGAATCGAGACCACCGAGTTCACCTACGACCTGGCGGGCAACGGCAGAAGCCAGATCCTGCAGACCCAGGGCGCCGCGAAGGTCATAGCGACGGCAGGCGGAGGCCCGGTGCTCGGCTTGCACCTGGTGGGCGCGCGCGTCGGCGAGCTGATCGCCGAGGGTCAGCTCATCTACAACTGGGAGGCAACGCCGTCCGATGTCGCCCAGCTCATCCACCCCCATCCGACCCAGTCGGAGGCGCTCGGCGAAGCGCATCTTGCGCTTGCCGGCAAGCCCCTCCACGTGCACTCATAACCGAGTGCCCGCCCGGCCGGGCGGGCAGCGCCCCATCGCCACGCAGAGCCGTGCGCGTTGAACAGCGAAGGAGTCGCGGAACGCCATGTCGGTCTCCGTATCCATGCCACAGCTCGGCGAGAGCGTCACCGAGGGCACCGTCACGCGCTGGCTGAAGAAGGAAGGCGAGCGCGTCGAGGCCGACGAGCCGCTTCTCGAAGTCTCCACCGACAAGGTCGACACCGAGATCCCCTCTCCGGTGTCGGGAATTCTGCGCGGCATCACGGTCGCGGAGGACGAGACCGTCGCGGTCGGCGCTGAGCTTGCCGTGATCGAAGAGGAAGGCGCGGCCGGCGGCGCGGCCGCGGGCGCCAGCCCGGACGCCGCCGGATCGGCCGTGGTCGGCAGCCCGGACGCCGCCGGATCGGTCGCGCTTGACGGCCAGGGCGGGTCGCCGGCCCCGGCCGGCCAGGGCAGCCAGGCTGCCGCCGCCGGGCCGGCGAACGGCGGTCAGCCAGTCGGCTCGCCGGCCGCTGAGGTCCAGGCCCAGGACGCCCCCGCGTACCCGCAGCAGCCATACCCGCCGACCCAGCCCCCATACGAGCAGCCCGCGTACCCGCAGCAGCCATACCCGCCGACCCAGCCCTCATACGAGCAGTCGGCGTACCCGCCGGCGGCGGGCGGCGGCGGGTACCAGCAGTCGCCCGGCCCGGCGGCCGGGTTCCAGGAGCCCGCCGGCCAGCCCGCCGCGCCTGCCGCGGAGCAGCAGACAGCGCAGCAGCAGACAGCGCAGCAGCAGGCAGTGCAGGCGCCGCAGGCCGTCGGGCCGGCCGCACCCGGCCAGGCACCATCACAGGCCGCACCGCCCCAGGCCGCACCGCCGCAGGCCGCCGCCGAGCCCGGCACCGCCGAGCCCGGCACCGCAGCCGGCGGCACGCCGCCGGCCTCCGGCACGGACGGCCCGTACGTGACGCCGCTAGTGCGCAAGCTCGCCGCCGAGCACGGGATAGACCTCGGGTCAGTCGCGGGCACCGGAGTCGGCGGGCGCATCCGCAAGCAGGACGTCATCGAGGCGGCTCGCGCGCTCCGCGGGCCGGGCGCGGTCGCGGCGGCCGGCCAGCCAGGCCAGGCACCGGCCCAGGCACCAGCCGCCCCGGCTGTGGCCGCCCCGCCACCGGCCGCCCCGGCCGCGCCTGCGGCCGCCCCGGCCGGGCCCGGGCGCGCGGCTGCCGTGCCAGCGGCATCCCTGGGCCAGGCACCCGGCGAGGAGGCCGACCAGGCGCCGGGCCGCCGGCCCGCGATCGTGCCGTCCAGCCTGCGCGGCACGACCGAGCAGATGTCACGAGCCCGCCAGGTGATCGCCAAGCGGATGGTCGAGTCGCTGCAGACCTCTGCTCAGCTGACCACAGTCGTCGAGGCCGACGTCACGGCGATCGCCCGGCTCAGGGACCGGGCCAAGGCGGACTTCGAGGCAAGGGAGGGGGTCAAGCTCTCCTTCCTGCCGTTCTTCGCGCTGGCCGCGGTTGAGGCGCTCAAGGTGCACCCGCGGCTCAACGCGGTTATCGACACCGCCAGTGCCCAGGTCACTTATCACGACGCGGAACACCTTGGCATCGCGGTGGATACCGACCGGGGACTGATGGTGCCGGTGATCAGGAAGGCCGGCGACCTGAACATCGCCGGGCTGGCCCGCAAGATCGCTGACCTGGCGCAGCGGACCCGGGCCGGGCGGGTGAGCCCGGACGACCTGTCCGGCGGGACGTTCACGCTGACGAACACCGGCAGCAGGGGCGCACTGTTCGACACGCCGATCATCAACCAGCCGCAGGTAGCGATTCTCGGCACCGGAATCGTCGTGAAGCGGCCCGTCGTGGTGGAGGATGCCGCTCTCGGCGAGGTGATCACGGTGCGTTCCATGGTCTACCTGGCGCTCACCTATGACCACCGGCTGGTGGATGGCGCGGACGCCGCCAGGTTCCTCGCCACGATGAAGTCCCGGCTCGAGGAAGGGGCATTCGAGACCGAACTCGGGCTGTGACGACTGGCTGGCCCGGTCCGCGCCGGGAGTGCGGCCCTGCACGCTGACCGGGAGGAACACCATGAAGGTCGTCGTCAGCGGATCATCCGGGCTCATCGGCACGGCGCTCGGCGTCAGGCTGGCCAGCACCGGGGACGAGATGATCCGGCTGGTCCGCCGTCCGGCGAGGGCACCTGGTGAGTTCCAGTGGAACCCGCATGCCGCAGGCGGCGGGATCGATCCTGCCGCACTCGAAGGCGCCGATGCCGTCGTGCACCTGGCCGGCGCGCCCATCGCGGCCGGCCGCTGGACGGCTGCGCGTAAGCGGGAGATCAGGGACAGCAGGATTGCTGGCACCTCGGCACTCGTCTCGGCGCTGACGGCGATGCGGCACCCGCCGCCGGTGCTGCTTTCCGGATCCGCGATCGGCTATTACGGGGACACTGGCGGGCGCGAGGTCGACGAGTCATCGGCGGCAGGCACCGGCTTCCTGGCCGGCGTCGTCAGGGACTGGGAGGCCGCCGCGGCACCGGCCGAGAACGCCGGGATCCGGGTCGTCAACCTGCGAACCGGCATCGTCTTGTCCCGCCATGGCGGAGTGCTCGGCCGGCTCCTGCCATTGTTCCGGCTCGGCCTGGGCGCGCGGATCGGATCGGGCACCCAGGTGATGAGCTGGATCATGCTGACCGACCTGGTGCAGATCCTCTGCTTCCTGCTAGCCAAGCAGGACATCAAGGGCCCGGTTAACCTCACCGCGCCGCACCCGGCCGCCAACGCGGAGTTCACCTCGGCGCTGGCCTCGGCGGTCGGCCGTAAGGCGCGGCTTGGCCTGCCGGCCGCCGCGCTGCAGCTCGGCCTCGGCGAGGTGGCCGGCGAACTGCTGTCCAGCGCGTGGGTGATGCCCCGCCGCCTGCTCGATGCCGGCGGCGAGACGCTCTGGCACAGTGGCGGCTCCATCTCCGCCGCGCTCGCCGCTGAGCTCAGCTAGGCCGGCCGGCCGGCCCGGGCACCCGGTCAGCAGTCTTGCTCGGCGGGCTCCCTGGCGGGCTGACCGCAGGCATTCCGCTCCGGCTCCCGGGCGATATGCGGGAGCAGGTCGCGCCAGGCCGGCGCCGGGCTCTCGCTGAACAGCGGGATCCGCCAGAGCGGCGGTACCCCGCCCGGCCGCCCCTGCTGGGCTGTGATCGCGCCGATAGTCAGCCGCAACAGCCGCCTGGCCCCGGCGATCGCGAGCCCGGCCAGCGGCAGCTCGACGGTGACGGCGGACAGCAGGCTCAGCTGGAACCCGGGCGTGCGCAGGTCGAGCACCACATCGAACCAGGCATCGCAGAGCAGCAGCGTCGCCAGCACGACGAGGCAGACGATCAGCACCTGCCGGCCGCGCCAGGCCGCCCAGCCGGTGGCGGCGAGCGCCGCGAGGAGCGCTATGTCGAAGCCGACCCAGGCCCCGCGCCAGTCGCCCGAGCGGTAATACCGCGGCAGCGTGACGGCCAGCACAGCGGTCCAGATCGCCAGCGCTATGCAGCAGGCAATGATGATCAGCAGCACCACCTGGCGGCGGCGCAAGCTGTGCCGCGGCGGCCCGCCGGGCGAGCCAGCCCCGTCAATGTCGGCCAGCGCGCGCCGGAGCCGGACCCGGTCCTGCGGGCTCATGGCCCGCAGCTCTTCCACCTCGAACACGGACGTACCTCCCTGCCACGCCGACCCCTGCTGCCGACGGAGGCATCGGGCAGAACCGGGTGATATATGCCCCGGCCGGGCACGCGGCTACCGCCCGTCAGGATGGAATCCGCGATGCCACATAGGCTGTAACCGTGGACGGAGAGCTGATATTCGCCCGGGCCGGGTTCGGCGCCCAGGCGGTCGGTTACCTGGACGGCTGGGACCTGCAGCGGCGCCTGCATGAGCGCCGCTGCCGGGGCGAGATCCCCGATAGCTGCCTGCTGCTCGAGCACCAGCCGGTGTACACGGCCGGCAAGCGGACAAGCCCGCTGGACCGCCCGGTCGGCGATCCTGGCGCACCCGTGATCGACGTCGACCGGGGCGGCAAGATTACCTGGCACGGCCCGGGCCAGCTGGTCGGCTACCCGATTGTCGCCCTCGGTGAGCCGATCGACGTGATCGCCTACGTCCGCGCCCTTGAGCAGGCGCTGATCGGGACCTGCGCCGCGTTCGGGGTCGCAGCGACCCGGGTCGACGGGCGAAGCGGCGTCTGGGTGACCGGCCGCACCGGCCGGCCAGACCGCCCGCGCGGGCCGGACCGCAAGGTCGGCGCGATCGGCATCCGGGTCTCCCGGGGCGTCACCATGCACGGCTTCGCACTCAACTGCGACTGCGAGCTGGCCTGGTTCGACCGCATCGTGCCCTGCGGAATCAGCGACGCCGCCGTCTCGACGCTGTCGGCGGAGGCGGGCCGCGCCATCGGCGTGCAGGCCGTCCTCGACGTCGCCGAGCGCCACCTTGCGGACGCGCTCGGCGCCCGCAGCTGGCGGCGGGTGGACGGGACCGGCGGCCTGCTCCCGCCCGCCGAGGTCGCGCACCGGCCGGCCGGCCCGCCGCCGATCCCGACTGCCGTCAGCTGAGCCGCGCGGGCTGGTAGATCGTTCCGCCGGCCGCGCGGCCCGCGAGCGCGGCCGCTATCCGGTCCGCCACATACTGCGGCGCGCAGCGGTCAAGCTGGCCGGGGTCAGCGAACCGGTAGGCGTCGAGTTCTTCCTCCTGCACGACGATGCGCGTGCCGTCCGGG
>WNEY01003180.1_pt1 | contig 22589 bp, 18 predicted proteins | sample 5400531 | NCBI WGS metagenome assembly WNEY01 (sample SAMN13153338, study PRJNA577476) | soil metagenome | isolation source: 200 cm saprolite under Douglas fir tree site 1 | place: USA:California | collected 2015-04-18
TCGTTGGCACTGGGGCCGCGGTGCGGCTCACCGACTCGGGCCTGGGCTGCCGGGCGTGGCCCGGCTGCGAAGAGGGGCATCCGCTGCCGGCGAAGAACGCGCACGCGTTCGTCGAGTTTGGCAACCGTCTCGTCGGCGGCGTGACGATCGTCGTGACGCTACTCGCCTGGCTCGCCGTCCGACGCATACCCGGGCTGAAACTGTGGGTTCGGCGCATTGCACTTGCCGTGTTTCTCGGGACACTGGCGCAGGCGCCGATCGGTCTCCTTGCGATCGCGACGGATCTGCGCTGGCCGATCGTCATGGTCCACTTGCTGCTGTCGATCGCATTGCTCGCGGGCGCGACGATTCTCGTGATCGAGATCCGCGCGGAGGCCGTTGGCCGCGTCGAGCCGCTCGTTCCTCCGGAGTTGCGACGGCTCGCCCTCGCGTTCGTGAGCGCCGGCTTCCTGCTGATCGTTAGCGGAGCGCTCGCAACGGCGTCCGGGCCGCACTCCGGCGGCGGCGCGGCGGACAAGATCGACCGGCTCGGACGGCTGCAGCCGATCGTCTACATCCACGCCGTCGTCGTCGGGATCTTCCTGCTGACCTTCATCTTCAGCCTGGGCTACCTCGCCGCGCGCCGCGATCGCGCGCCACGCCTCTTCAAGCTCGGTGTAGCCGTGTTCGTGCTGCTGCTCGCTCAGATGGGCCTGGGGGAGCTGCAGTGGCGGACGCATCTCCCGTGGGGGCTCGTGCTCGCGCACGTCTTCCTGGCGGCCACGGTCTGGGTGGGCACGGTCGCACTTGCGACGCTGTTCTTCCGGCCGAACGTAGACTTCGCCGATCGCTAAGGAACTCCGCATCGTCAACCGTCCGAGCCTGCGCGAGCCGGTTCTGATTGCAGCTTTTCGCGGCTGGAACGACGGCGGCCAGGGCGCTTCGCTCGCGGGCGGCTATCTCGCCAAGATCTGGGAAGCGGACCGGTTCGCAGACGTCGAGCCGGAGAGCTTCTTCGACTTCCAGGCCACCCGCCCGCACGTCTCGCTCGTCGACGGTCAGACGCGGCACATCGAATGGCCGGAGAACGCCTTTTACCACGCGCCGATTCCCGGTGTCGATCGCGACGCCGTCTTGCTGCTCGGAATCGAGCCGAATCTCCGCTGGCAGACCTTCACCGGCATGATCGTCGACCTTGCACGCGAGCTCGGCGTCGAGATGATGGTCACGCTCGGGTCGTTGCTCGCCGATGTGCCGCACACCAGACCCTCGCCGGTGACCGGGGGAGCGACGGATCAGGAACTGATCGAGCGTCTCGGCCTGCAGCGCTCACGCTACGAAGGGCCGACCGGCATCGTGGGCGTGTTACACGATGCTTGCAACCGGGCGAGCATTCCGTCGGTGAGCCTCTGGGCCGCAGTTCCTCACTATGTTTCGCTGGCGCCGAGCCCGCGCGCTGCGCTCGCGCTGTGTCAGCGGCTGGGCGACGTTCTCGGGACCCAGATCGACACGGCCGAGCTCGAAGAGGCCTCGGAGCGCTACAGCGAGCAGGTGAGTGAGGCGGTCTCATCCGACGAGGAGACCTCGGCGTACGTCGAGGAGCTCGAACAGCGTGCCGAGATGCTCGAAGAAGAAGAGGACATCCCCTCCGGCGAGTCACTCGCGGCCGAGCTCACGCGTTTCCTGCGCGAGCGCGAGCGCGGCAACGGCGGACCCGAACGTGGTCCGTCGGAACAGCCTTAGCCAAACGTGAAAGCGTACGCCGCCAGGCCTCGCGTGAAGCGGAGTTCGAGCAAGCCGTCCGCGGCGCGCTTCTGTGTGACGAGCGTGTAGAGGCGGTCACCGTTCACTCGGACCGTCGCCTGCGGCTTGCCGTTCAACTTGACCGTCACGAGGCCCCGACCGGTGAGCACGAGGTGCACCGTGCGCGCCGTGAAGTTCAGGCGGAGGCGCGCATTGTCCCCGGCGATGATCCGCTCTCCTTCGACCTTCCATGTTCCGGCGTACGCGTATGAGTCTTGCGTCAGCGACGCCGGGAAGCGATACGCGGCCGGCCGATCGGTTCGGAGACGCGAGCCCATGTAGTTGCCGATGCGCAGGTAACCGAGATATGACTCGGGCGTCCTGATTTCCAGTGGCGTGCGGTCGGTGTCGCGTCCGGCCTGAGGCAGCTGACCGGCGTGGCCCGCTTCGAGCAAGAGACGGATGTTCCGCTCGGTCTCTGCATAGTCCCCTTCGCCGAAATGGATGTGACGTACTCGTCCTGCCTGGTCGACCAGGTAGTCCGCAGGCCAGTAGTTGTTCGCGTACGCCTTCCAGGTCCCGTAGCTGTTGTCGAGCGCAACCGGGTAGCGAACACCCAGGCGCTTGACCGCTGCGCGGACGTTGCCGAGATCGTGCTCGAATGCGAACTCCGGCGTGTGCACGCCGAGGATGACGAGTCCCTTCGAGCGGTAGCGCGCATCCCACGCTTTCAGATACGGGAGCGTGCGCAGGCAATTGATGCACGAGTACGTCCAGAAGTCGACGAGCACCACCTTGCCGCGAAGGCCGGGGAGGCTGAGCGGGCGCGAGTTGATCCACGCTGAGATGTCGTGGACGTCGGGCGCGGCGCCGTAGTCCTTCAGCGGCACCTTGCCGAGCTGCGATGCCAGCTGCTGCCCGCGCGCAACGAAGGCCGGTTTGGTCTTCCCTCCCAGCCGGTCGAGCCGGTTCCTCGCCGCCGAGGTGCCCTCAATCGCGTCCTGCGCCCAATGCGCATAGCCTGGCACCTTCGTCTGGAGGTTCTCTGCCCAGCCCTGATAGATCACGACTGCGGCCGCGGCCATGAGAACGCCACCTGCGGTGCGAATCGTCTGTGCGCGCTCCCTGAACCGCTCGGCCAGACGGCGGCTTCCGAGTGCGATCGCCAGCATCGGGAGTGCCGCACCGAGTGCGTACGCGATCGCGATCGCGACGATCCACCAGCCGACGCGATCTGTCGCGACGTTCGCCGTTAGTGCGGCGAGCACCGGACCCCCGCACGGGACGAACACGAGGCCGAGACTGGCACCAAGCAGGAAGCCGCCGCCCAGGTCGCCCGCGCGACGGCGCGTGAGGACGAGGAACGGGCGCTCCACGAACTCGCCGGCCCTCGGCACGATCAACGTCACGGCGAGCAGGAGGAGCAGGCTTGCGCCAATCTGGATCTGGTGCTTCGCGCTGATCCCGATGAGTCCCCACAACCATGCCCCGGCGAGCAAAAACGCCGTGAACGTCGTGACGAGGCCGGCGGCGATCGCGTACGGGCGTCTCTTCGTTCCCCCGCCGCCACCGGCCAGCACGATCGGCAGCACGGGAAGGATGCAGGGCGTGCAGGCGGTGATAACGCCCGCCGCGAACGCGATCGGGACGAGGATGAGCACCTTGGTTAGTCGTTCTTACGCGGCAGGCGTTTCAGCGGATGCCGGCTTGGCCTTGGGGGCGGGTTTCTTCCTGGGCCGCGGTTTCGGCTTCTCCTCCGCGGGCTCGACCTGCTGCTCCTGCCCCTGTGGCGCCTGTGCCTGCTGCTGCGGCGCGCCGCTCTTCTTGCGCTTGCGTCGCTTGCGGCGCCGGGAGCGCCCCGACGTCACCTTCGGCTGTGGCAGATTCTCCGCCAGCGCGCCGGCGACCTCCTGCACCGTGCCCAGCCGCTCCCGCGCCGCCTCGATCAGCTGCGTTGCTCGCGGCGTGTACCCCTCGGCTGACGCGAGCAGGGCGGCGCCGACGGCAACCGGCAACTCGAGCGCCGCGTTGACCAGCTTTGCCGCGTTCTCCTCGTGCCGGTGACCACGTGAGTTCGCCAACGCACCAAGCAGCCGCTTCGCTTCCGGGAACTCCGCACTCGCGCGGCGGTCCTGCACTTTGCGCGAGGCGCGCGCGAGGCGCCACGTCCAACGCTCCAGAATCTGGTCCGGTGCGTCGGCCTTGCCTTCTGCGATCGCGCGCAGGAGGACCCGGACACCGCCCATACGGTCCTTCTCCCACGTCGGCGCCTGCGTGACGAGCGTGACGAGATCGTCGAAGTCGGCGCGCTCGACGGTCATCGACACGCGGTCCGAGAGAGCGATGATGCGGAGGCGGCGGTTCGGGTTCTCCGCAGCGCACGTTGCGAGGAATTGCTCGAGGCACGCCTTCGATGCACCGCGTGCCGTCAGCTTCTCGACGAACGCGGCGCGCTCGTCGAAGCGGATCTGACGTCCGGCGATCGTCGCCCAGTAGCGCTGCTCGTCCTCGTCGAGATACTTCGGGTCGACGCGCTGCCACTCTCGTGTGATCACGGCGAGTCGGCGCCGCACGTCGGGGGTCACTGGAACGAGCCACGGAGCCGGAGTGAGCTTGCGGCGCGCCCGTCGTTGGACCCTGCGGCGCGGCGCAGGTGTGACACGGGCGCCCTCGCGGTAGAAATCGGCGTCGAGCAACGAGTGCAGCGAGATCACGCGCTCGTTGTGCGTCGCCGCCTTCGGGACGAAGTCGACGACGATCCCGGCCTCCTTCCGTGGATGGGTGCGCATGATCCGGCCGATCCGTTGCTGATAGACGCGTCGCGAGGCTGTCGGCGCGAGATGCATGCAGATGGTCGCGCGTGGAGAGTTCCAACCCTCGGCGAGCAGCATCGCGTTGATGAGGACGTTGATCTCGCCGCGCTCGTAGGCGGCCAGAGTCTCCGCGAGTCGCACGGGCGGTGTGCGGCCCGAGACGGCCTCGGCTTTGAGGCCTACCGCGCGGAACTCCTTGGCGAGGTTGTAGGCGTGGTCCACGCCGGCCGCGTAGACGATGCCCGGCGTGTTGTCGAAGCGCTCGCGATACAGGGACGCCGCCGCCTGGTTCAGCGCCTGATGATCGAGTGTCTTGGCTAGGACCTCCTGGTCGAAGTCGCCGCCGACGATCGGCACCTGGTTGATTGCGGCAACGGGCGGCACCCGCAGGTCGCGCAGCGGTGCGATCAGCCCGCGCCGTGCTGCGTCCTGCAGCGGCAGATCGTCGACCGAAGCAGGGAACACGTCCGACACCTGCTTCGCGATCAGCTGTTCCGTCGCAGTCATGCCGATGTAGAGCGGCTCCGGGAACGAGCGGATCGCTGCGCTCGTCTTCTCGCCTAGGGCGGTGTGAGCCTCGTCGCAGATGACGAGCTGGTACGCCTCGCGCGAGATCGAGTCCTGGTGGCGCGCGAACCACGCGTAGGTCTGGATGGTGAGCGGGCTCGTGTCTCGCACCGGTTCCTTGCCGCGCTCGATTGCCGCAGCGAACCGGTCGCTGTAACCCTCGTCGGTGAGATCGCGCTGGAACTGCGAGACGAGTAGCCGGCGGTGTGTGAGGATCAAGACGCCGAGGGTGCGCGCGGCTTCAACGAAACCGGCCGCGGCAATCGTCTTGCCCGACGCGGTCGGGTGGCGGAACCGGTAGCGGCGGACCGCGCCCGGGTCCGGGCCCGTGTAGTGCTCGTCCTCTTCGATCTCCTGGTCGAGAGCGTCCTCGGTGGAGTCTTCCGGCAGCTCCTCGTCGTCGTCGGCTTCAGCCTCGACGATCTCGACAACCGCGCCGTTGCCGTTCGGCTCCGCTTCCTTCTCGTGCGACGCGATCAGCTCGGTGAGCATGCCCGCGAGCGCATCGATCTGGTGACGGCGAAGCTCGGTTCCGGAAGCGAGGTGCGGTTTCTCCTCGGCAAGCACCCGCTCGAGACCGAGCATGAGGCCGTACTCGACCTTCCAGCCGGATGAGGGCGTGCGACGTCCTCCCTCGATCTCCGTGAGGGCGTCGTCGAGTGCGCGCCGGCGGGAGGTCCGCGGCGCCAGGACCTTGGCGGGATTCTCGCCCTCACGAATGAAGGGCTCGCCCGCCCAGGCTTCGGCTCGGAGGGCGTCGGCCATCAGGCCGTCCGTCGCCTCCGACTCTGTAGTCGGCTGCTCTTTGATCTCCTGCATGGACGCAGCGTCTAAAAGCGCTGCACTTGTAAGAAAAGGCGACCCCGCGAATCTCCCAAGGCGGGCGTCGTGCACCCAGTATATCGACCGGAAGCCCATTGGAGGGTTCCCTGATTTGGGTGACCAGGTAATCGGGTGAAGACGGCCCATCGGGCGGAGCCCGACGGGCCTCTATGCGGCGCCGCCAGGCGGCGCCTCGGGACTGGACGGCTAGGTGCCGAGACCCCCGAAGACGGCAAAGGGGTTCCGAGGTTGCACCTCGTAGACCAGCTCCCCGCCCGGCTCGACCGCGCCATGGATCCTGCGGGCGAGCTCGACGGCCTCCTCGCGGCTCCCGGCCCCGACGATCACGTACGTGAACGTGCGAGAGACGTCGTAGCCCTCGCTCCGGAGCTGTTCGGCGAGGTCGTGGGCCTCCCGGAGGCTGTCCGCCTCGACCCGCACCTCCCACGGCGCGTAACCCCGTCGCAGGAGCTCCTCCTCCACGTCCGGCTCTTCGGGGTCGTCGTTCCAGCGCTCCTCGTCGCGGAGCCAACGCTCGGTCACAAAGCGGGACGGTGTCAGCCCCAGGTCGGCCAGCTCGCTCTCGACGATGCGGGCCGCCTGCTCGGCCTGCATGCCGGTAGCCGCGTAGACGAACACCGTGTCGCCGTCCTGCGACACCGCGAGCCGGTGCTCGCGCAGCTCGTCGGCGAGCTCCTCCGCGCCGCTCTGTCGCAACCCGAGCCGGCCGAGCAAGTCCTGCGCACCTCCCTCGTCAGGAAGCTCGATTCGAATTCGCCAGTCGTCGTCGTGCGCCATGCCGGGAGCCTACTTTCGCGCGGCTCTCGTCACAGGTTCGTACCCGTGCCTGGCACCGGTACGGTCCGCCTAGGCGGGGGCCGCAGCCGCCAGGTCGGCAAAGGTATGGCCGAACAGACGCTCCGACAGGCCGATCTGGTCCAGGTGCTTCGTGATCCCGCCGAGGAAAAACGGCCAGCCGCCCCCGAGCAGTAGGCCCGTGTCGACATCGGCCGCTTCGGTGACGACGCCTTCCTCGAGCAGGAGGTGGATCTCGTCGGCGACGGCCTCGAGGACGTCCTCGACGATCTGTCCGCGCGTTCGCGGCGCGTCTTCGAGGACGACCGGTTCGCCGCCGTCGGCGATCGCCGCCAGCGCAGGCGAGAGAGGGAAGCGCTCCGGGAACGCGTCGTGCATCCGCTCGAGCACGTGATTGGCCACGCGCGGGCCGACCATCTGCAGCAGGACGGAGGGGGCCATCGGCATGCCGAGCGACATGACCGCCTCGTCCACCTCCTCGACCGGAGTCCCGTGCTCGACGGCGTCCATGATCACGCGCGTCATGCGTGTCAGCACCCGGTTGACGACGAAGCCCGGCGCGTCGTTGACGAGGATGGGTCGCTTGCGGAGCCTCTCGCCGACGTCCCACACCGTCGCGAGCGCCACGTCGCCCGTCTCGGCGGCGCGCACGACCTCGAGGAGCGGCATCACCGCGACAGGATTGAAGAAGTGCATGCCGGCGACGCGTTCGGGCCGGCGCAGGTCGGTAGCCATATCTGTGATGGAAAGAGCAGAAGTGTTCGTCGCGAGCACACAGTCGTCCCGCACCACCTGCTCGACCTCGGCGAACACCTGCTTCTTCACCTCGAGCTCCTCGAACACCGCCTCGAGCACGAGGTCGCAGTCGGTGAAGCCGTCGTAATCCGTGCTCCCCGACACGAGTGAAGACAGGAAACGCCCTTTGCCTTCCTCGTAGCGGCCCTTCGCGACCTGGCCGTCAATGTCCCCGCGGATGTCGGCAAGCGCCTCGTCGACGATCTCCTGCTTCACGTCGCGGATCACGATCGGCACCTCGAGGCGGCGCAGGAACAGCGTCGCGATCTGCCGCGCCATCAGGCCCGCGCCGACGATGCCGACCTTGCTCACCTTCAGCGGCGGCGCGGTCGGACGAGCGGGATGCTTCTTCGCGCGGAGCTCGACCAGCTGGAATGCGTAGAGCGACGCCTGTGCCTGCGGGCCGGGGAGGAGCTCGCCGATTGCTTCTTGCTCTCGCTCGTAGCCCTCCTCGATCGTCCAACGCTGCGCTCCTTCGATCAGATCGAGAGCGGTGTACGGTGCCGGCGCGGCGCCATGGACCGTGTCGTCCACGGACGTGCGGGCTCGGCGGAAGATCGTCTCAGCGTCGGACCAGTCGGGCTCGGGCCGCTCGAGTGGCTGCTCGGCCAGCTCTCGCGCGAAGGCCAGCGACTCGTCGACGAACTCTGCGGGCTCGAGCAGCCGGTCGGCGATGCCGAGCTCCGCGGCCTGCGGGCCGGTCAGCATTCGGTTCTGACGCAGCGGGTTCGACACGATCACCTTGATCGCGGTCGCCGGGCCGACGAGACGTGGCAGAAGCTGCGTCCCGCCCCAGGCGGGGAACAGCCCTAAGAAGACTTCCGGAAAGGCGAGGTGGCGGACGCCGGTGGAGATCGTGCGTGCCGTGCAGTGCAGCGCAAGCTCGACACCGCCCCCCAGACACGCGCCGTTGATCGCAGCCACAGTCGGGAACGGCAACGCGCGGAGTCGCCCGAACAGCTCGTGTCCTGCCCGCGCGCCTTCGCTCGCACGCTCGGGCGTGATGTCCGGGAACTCGGTGATGTCCGCGCCCGCCGCAAAGACGAACGGCTTGCCGGTGATCACCGCAACGCGAAAGTCGCTCCCCTCGAGCTCTCCGAGCAAGCGGTCCAATGACTCGAGAGCTTCCTGGCCGAAGAAGGTCGGCTTCGTCCAGTCCTCCCCGTTGTCGATCGTCACGAGCGCGACGTCGCCCGCCCGCGTGAGCTTGAACTCAGTGACGGGCGCCAAGGTTCTCCCACAGCAAAGCAGCGCCCATGCCCATCCCGACGCAGAGTGCGGTCAATCCAAAGCGAACCTCGGGCCGCTCACGAAAGCCGTAAGCGAGCTGCGCCATCAACCGCACGCCGGTCGCAGCGAGCGGGTGGCCGCATGCGATCGCGCCGCCGTACGGATTGAGGCGCGGGTCCTCCGGGTCGACGCCCATGCCGTCACACCACGTCAGCACCTGCACAGCGAACGGCTCGTTCAGCTCGAAGAGGCCGACGTCGTCGAGTGTCAGACCGGCCTGGTCGAGCACACGTTTCGTCGCCGGGATCGGGCCGATGCCCATCAGTTCCGGCTCGACGCCCGCGAACGCGAAGGCGACGAGCCGCATCTTGGGCTCTAGCCCGAGCTCGGCCGCGGTCTCCTCCGCGGCGAGGAAGGACGCGCTTGCCCCATCGGTGAGCCCTGCCGAGTTCCCGGCTGTGACACGACCCCCGGTGCGGAACGGCGTGTGCAAAACGGCAAGCGCTTCGAGCGTCGTTTCCGGGCGGAGAAACTCGTCGCTGTCGGCGAGCTTCCAGCCTTCGTCTGTGAAGACGCTCATCGGGACGACCGTCTCGCGCATGACGCCGTTCGTCCAGGCGGCCCCGGCACGTTGCTGTGACCGCACCGCATAGGCGTCCGCGTCGTCCTTAGTGATCTGCGGGAAGCGGTCGTGCAGATTCTCGGCGGTCGCGCCCATGGTCACCGCCGACGTGTCGACGAGACGTTCGGACACGAAGCGCGGATTGAAGTCGACGTCCTCGCCCATCGGATGGTGTCCCATGTGTTCGACGCCGCCGGCGAGCACGATGTCACACGCGCCGTACGCGATCTCACCGGCGCCGGCGGTGACCGCCGTGAGCGCGCCGGCGCACATGCGGTCGACCGCGAAGCCGGGAACGGACTGCGGGATGCCGGCGAGCAACGCGACGTCGCGTCCGAGAGTCAGCCCCTGATCGCCGACCTGGGCCGTGGCTGCGTAGATGACGTCACCGATCCGCCCGGGCGGGATCTTCGGGTTCCGCCGCAGCAACTCGCGCACGACCTTGACCGCCATGTCGTCGGCGCGCGTCTTCCAAAAGACGCCCTGCGGGCCCGCGCGGCCGAAGGCCGTGCGCACGCCGTCGACGAACACGACCTCCCGACGTTCCATGTTGACGAGTCTACGCGGAGGCTTCGAGCTGCTCGCGCAGGTCCTCGAGCTCCCAGCAGTTCGCCGCGAGCGCGTCGCGATGGAACTGGATCAGGAGCGTGCCGCCCGTCCCGAGCTTGCCGTCGCGACAGGCGTTCAGCAAACGCCGGTACGGATCCAGCCCGTCTCCGGGCGCGTACACCGCTTCGGGCGGCTCGTTCTCGTAGCGCGGGTCGGGCTTGTTCGCCGGGAGGTACGGCAGGTTCGCGACAACGAGGTCAACCGGCTCCGTCAACGGCTCGAGCAGATCTCCCTGGACCACGTGCACCCGATCTTCGACACCGTGGAGCTGCGCGTTCTTCCTCGCGAGCTCGACTGCCGCGGCGCTCGTGTCGGTCGCCCACACCTGGACCTGCGGGCGGTTGACGGCGAGCGCGATCGCCACGGCGCCGCTGCCTGTGCCGACGTCGGCGATGCGCATCGGCACTCCATCGATCCGCTGCAGCGCCTCGTCGACGAGCCTTTCCGTCGACGCGCGGGGAGTGAACACCTGTCCGGGCGCAGTCAGCAACGGGAGGTCGTAGAAGGACGTTTTCATAGGCTCTTGCTGTGGTGGACTGGGCGGAGCACGCACGGCGTGAAGAGGCACGCTACAGGGACGGCGAGGCGCGACTGCCGGACGCGGAGGATCAGGATGTCCGCCAGCGCCAGCTGACCCGCATGGGCAACGCCGCTGCAGGCGTGGGACTCGCCCGGCTCATGGGTGGCGATACGGAGGAAGCGCGGGAGTGGTTCGCAAGGGCCGTCGACCGTTACCGGGAGAGCTATCCGCTCGCGCCTCCCGGAAGTTGGGGCCGGCCGATCGCGATCCTCAAGGCGCGCATCCTCAGCGGCGACTGGGACGGGGCGGAGGCCGACGCGCACTGGACGCTCGAACAGGGCGTCGCCGACGCGGAGTCGCCGATCGGGCGCTACGCCGGCGCACTAGCGCTGCTCGTGCTCGGTCGTGACGAGGAAGCGCGCGTGATCGCGGAGGGGCTGAGGACGCGCGAAGACTTTCCTGCCCCTGTCGGAGATGCGCTGGCGTTCATCGCGGCCGGGGATCCGCTCGCGTACATCGATGCGATCGAGGCCGTGCTCGAATCCTTCGAGACGCGCGGGGACTATCTCGAGGATCTGCCGGCCGCTGACACCGTGGTCGTGCTGCAGGCACTCGCCGCGCGCCGCGACATGGCCGCGGAGCTAAGTTCGCCGTTGCTGCCTTAGTGCGCGGGTGGGTGAGCGAACATCGTCAGCACGATCTTGTCCGCGTTCTCGTCTTCGAGGTCTCGCGCAGCGCTGAGGAACGTCGACATCAGTTCGAGCGCACGTTCAATCGTCAGCTTCACCTCGAGCTGCGCGCTCCGAAACGTGCCGTCGGCCGAATAGAGCCCGTGCGCACGCTGCACCTGGTCGATCATCGCCGCCTGGATGTCTCTGGCGCCGCCTGCGGCGAGCAGCTCGGGCGCAACGCGGAAGACCTTCGCCACGGCGCGGTACGGCTTTTCGCGCCCGCGTCCGTTCTCCTCGGCCAGCTCGATCAAGCCCGCCTTGAGCAGCATGCGCACGTGGAAGTGCAGATGACCGGGATCGACTCCGAGTCGCTGGGCGAGCTCACGGTTCGTGAGCTGCCGTTCGCCTTCCGCGCTGAGCATCTCGAGCACCCGGACCCGCAGGGGGTGGCCGAGCGCTTTTAGTTGCTCAGGCTTGTCGAGTACCAGCGTCTCTTGCAAAGAACAGCCCGCCCCTTCGGTGGTCCCGGGGCACTTCTACATATAGACGCGGGCCTGTCAAGCTCGAAGCTCGGCTGCAGCAGCGCGATCGAGGATTGCGATGGTTCTGCCGTTCCCAGCACGGACGAGGCTGGCGGGCGTCTCGGGGCCCGGCTTCGAGGCGAAGGCACGGCGTGCGGCGTCGGCCTTCTCGGCGCCGGAGACCGCGAAGACGATCTCGCGCGCGCTGTTCAGGGCGGGAATGCTGAGGGTGACCCGGTCGACGAAGGGCTCCAGCCCCGGCGCCGCCGGAAGCACCCGCTTGCGTTCGTGCAGCGTCGGTGCATTCGGGAACAGGGACGCGACGTGACCGTCCTTGCCGATGCCGAGGAGCTCGAGGTCGAACACGGTGTAGCCGAGCTCTCGCTCGTAGTCGGCGGCAGCTCTCTCCTTCCCGAGCTCACCCTTGATGCGGTGGACGGCGCGCGGGGCGCGCTCGAGCCGGTCGAGCAGCGTGCGTTTCGCGAGCGCGTAGTTCGAGAGGTCGTCCTCGGGCGGAACGCAGCGTTCGTCGCTCCACCAGATGATGTGTCCACCTGCGCGCGCCGCGTGCGCCAGGCGCTCGGCCACCACGTCGGCGACTTCGGTCGCGTCCTCGACGATAACGAGCTCGACGTCGTCGCTCACGACTCGCCGGCTGCGAGCTCTTTCGACCGCTCCATCGCCGCCTTCCTCCGCGACCGCCATAGGCGGTCGCTCCGTCGCGTGGAGGAAACCATGTTTCCCCCACGTGCCCCCTTCTTCTTTGGCCCACGCCTCCCAACATGCGTCGCTGCGCGCCGCGTGTTAGGAGGAGAGAGAGTGGGGGAACCTCCCGGTTCCCCCCATCCCCCTCCACGCAGCGCTGGAGCGCGCGTCACGACTCGCCGGCTGCGAGCTCTTTCGAGCGCTCCATCGCTGCCTGAATGGCGTTGAGGAACGCAGCGCGCACGCCTGCTTGTTCGAGCTCGCGGATTGCGTGAATCGTTGTCCCGCCGGGCGACGTCACCGCTTCGCGCAGCTCGACCGGATGCATCTCCTCGTCGCGCAGGAGCTTGGCGGTGCCAAGCATCGTCTGAACGACGAGCTGCGTCGACGTCTCGCGTCCGAGACCGAGCAGGATTCCCGCGTCGATCATCGCTTCCGCGAGCAGCGCGAAGTATGCGGGCCCGGAGCCGGACACGGCCGTGACGGCGTCCATGTAGCGCTCCGGTACGCGCACGACCCTGCCCAGATGTGAGAGCACGTCCTCGGCGAGGTCGAGCTGCTCGTCGTCGGCGTGTGCGCCGGCGCAGATACCGGCGATGCCTTCGTGCACGAGAGCAGGGGCGTTTGGCATGGCGCGCACGACCGGAACGCCCGGTGCGAGGCGTGCCTCGATCTGCGCAGTCGGAATAGCAGCGGCGATCGAGAGGACCGTCTGCTCGGGCGTGAGCAGCCCGCCGATCTCGCCGAGCAGGACGTCGAAGTCCTGCGGCTTGACCGCGATCACGACCAGCCCGGCATCCGTGACCGCCTCGGGGTTGGAGAGAGTTGCCGTGACACCGTGGCGGTCCGCGAGCTCCTTCAGCCGCTCATCGCGCCGCCCGGTGACGACGATGTCTCCCGGCTTCCGCCAGCCCGAGCTGAGCAACCCGGCCAGCAGGGACTCGCCGATCCGCCCGGCGCCGAGAATGGCGATCTTCCGGTTCGCAGCCATGTCCGCAGTCTAAGAACCCAGAGCGCTGAGGTAGTGGCCGAGCGTCTTCTCGTCGCGGAAGACGAACCGCGCCAGCTCGACGGAGGGATGCGCGGCGAGGGCCGCCTGAGTTGCCGCGATTGCGACCGGCGCCGCGAGCTCCACCGGGTAGCCGTACGCACCGGTCGAGATCGCGGGGAATGCGACCGACGTGCAGCCGAGCTCGTCTGCGAGCTCGATCGCGCGGCGGTGGCAGGACGCGAGCAGCTCGGCTTCGCCTGCGTCGCCGCCGCGCCAGATCGGGCCGACCGCGTGCAGCACGTGCCTCGCCGGCAGGGCCCCGCCGGATGTGGGCTTCACGTCTCCGGGGTCGCAGCCGCCGAGCAGGCGGCACTCCTTCAGGATCGAACTCCCACCCGCGCGGTGGATTGCGCCGTCGACTCCGCCGCCGCCGAGCAAGCTGGGATTCGCCGCGTTGACGATCGCGTCGACCTCCTGCTCCGTGATGTCCCCGAGGACGAGCTCGATCACGCGTAGGCCGGGCGCGGGAAACGGACGGGCCGTTCCTCGGGCAGCGGAATCAGCCCGTGCGCGAAGCCCATCGTGAGGTACCGGCCGGCCAGGCCGGCCCATTCGCCGTAGGGCTCGAGCAGCTCGGCGGTTTCGTGCGCCTCCACCCAGCGGCCGCGCAGTCGTGACATCAGCTTCACCAGGGCGAGGTCGCCGACGAGTCCGCGCTCGTGTCGTCCGAGCCCTTCGAGGCAGACCACGCCGGCCGACCACGGTCCCAGCCCTCTCTGCCGCTCGATGAAGGCTGCCGCCGTCTCTGTGGGCAGCGTGTGCAGCCGTTCCAGATCGGTGGAGCGGCAGATCCGGACGAGCGCCGCGGCCCGGCTCGCGTGCAAACCGAGCTGCCGCAGCCGGACCGGCGCGAACCGTGCCAGTGATGTGCACGTCGGCGGCGCATGGAGATCGGTCCCGTCGACGCGCGACTCGACGGCGCGCACGACGATGCGCTCGAGCTGCCGTGCTCTGCGCGAGTCGATCAGCTGCCCGCAGAACGCACGCAGCAAGCTCTGCGCCACGGTCGGCAGCCGCAGCTGCCGCATGCCCTGGAACCGTGTCGCCGTCTCGCCGATGAGTGGATCGCGCGCGAATCGGCGGAGGAACTCGGTGTGATCGGCATCGACGGCGAGGACGAATCGCAACCGTTCCAGTCCTTCTTCGCTGGCGGCGCCCAGCACCACGCTCCCATCCAGCGTCTGCCGCGCCGTCGCAACCTCCACGCGCTCGCCGACACGCAGCGCCGTCGTCAACGTCCCGTCACGGACGTGCCGCGTTGCATCGCTCGCGTGCCTCATGCAGAGAGCGAGCGTGTACGGGCCGGCGGGGCGAAAGACCCGCTCGAGGGTCAACTGTTGCGGTGTGCTGCGGTCTCGGCGTCCACGCCGAGATCGTACGCGCGGCGGAGGATCGGCTCCGCCTCGTCGCCGCGTCCTTGTGCCTGCAGGAGCGAGGCCCATTCAAGGGACGCTTGGCCGGCGCTATAACGGCGACCGTGCACGGTCAAGAGGTCGATCGCGCGACGATAGGCCACGTCGGCTGTCTCCAGGTCGCCCTGCAGCACCAGGCCTGAAGCGAGCGCCCAGCAGGCTGCGCCCTGCTCGTCGCCGTGAGAATCGCCAAAGATCGCGATCGCGTCGCGCGCTGCCTCGACCGCCCGGTCGCCGTCGCCCTCGAGCGCGCCGAGTCGCGACTGACCGATCCGCAACATGCCGATGTCCCGCGACTCCGCGTGGGGCGCGAGCAGGCGCTCCGCCACGCTCAGAAGCTCGCGGGTTTCGTCGGCCCGCTTCTCGCTGGACTCGATACCCGCAGCCAAGAGGTAGCCGCGTGCCAGCTGCAACGTGTCGTCTGTCGCCTCCAGCAGTGCCATTGCCTTGCGGATGTGGTGCAGCGCTTCCGCAGATCGTCCCTCGATTGCTGCAACGCGGCTGACCGCCCAGAGTAGGCGAATTCGGCTGTGCGGGTCGTCGAGCGAGCCCGCCTCCTGGAGCGCGTCCATCACGACGCTTCGTGCCCGGTCGTATTCGCCCGCATCGCTCAATGCGTAACTAAGAAGGGTTGCGAACCTGATCCGAACCGTGCGGTCCGTAGGCGCAGCTTCTCTAACTTCTCCGAGACAGCGTTCGAAAAGTCGACCAGCGCGGTCCGCCGCGCCAAGCGCCGCATAGGACTGGCCCAGCGTGGCATAGACGTCGGGCCGCATCTGTGGGGATGGAGGCTCCTCGGCCAGTGCGGTTTCCAGGCGCTCGACTGCATCGAGATGGTTGCCGCGATACGCCGCAGCGAAGCCCAGGCCGATTGCCGCGCGCGTAGCGGCCGCACGATCACCGGCCGCGCGGGACTCGTCGAGAAGTTTTTCGAGCTTCTTCTCCGCCTCGCGCGTGTCGCCCGCGAGCCGAAGCTCGAGCTCGGCGTCGGTGAGTCGAAGCTCCCGATCATCGATCTCGCGAATGTCTCGCCCTGTCTCGAGGTATTCGACCGAGACACCAAGCTTCTGCGACAGCTTCCTCAACGCCTTGACGGACGGCGTGCGGGCACCAGCCTCGATGCGAGAGATGTAGGCGTATGAGACGCCTGGGGACGAGAGGTCACGTTGCGACAACCCACGTTCCACGCGCAGGCGCTTCAGGCGCGCGCCCACGCCCTCCGTAGGGTTGTCCCCGGACACTGACGGGATCATTAGGAGTTTTCGGACATAAGTCAAATTCGTTGTAGGCTCCTGCACTAGTCAATCGGCGCTTCCTCATGACAACATGATCCCCCAGTCTGCGGGAAGAAGGGGAGGAGGTACCCATGCATCCGTGGGGCGAATAAGAGTTCCTGATCGTGGCGGGGGCGCCGCTGCGTCCCCGCCACGCTTTAGTCTCGCCTGATGGCTTCGGGGCTCGCGGTCGGGGTCTACGGGCTCCTGCTCGTCCCCGGCGCGGTCCTCGTGTGGCGAAGGCCTGTGGTCGCGCTGTACGCGTGGGTGGTCGGCCTGGCCGCGCACAACGCCGTGATGGCAGCGCTTTACGGTGCGGGCGTTCGGGGCGGGGCCCTGACTGCCCTCCAGGCGTGGAAGGAGATCCTGCTCGGCGTCGCGCTCGCGCGGGTCGCCGTCGAGGTCCTCCGCACCGGCCGGCTTGCCTTCCGGATTCACCCCGCCGACGTGCTTGCAGTCGCGTTTGCAGCACTCGTCTGCGTATACGCGCTCCTCCCGCAGGACTGGCTCGGCGGGACGGCCGACCGGTCGGCGGTCGGCCTCGCGCTCAAACACGATCTGGTTCCCGTTGGCGCGTACTTCCTCGGCCGCTCTGTGATCCTCCGCGGCGAGGAGCTTGTCCGGCTCGTCTGGACCGTCGTCGGTACGGCAGCCGCGGTCTCCGTGCTCGGGCTCCTCGACGACTTCTTCGTTCCGATCTCCTGGTGGCGCGACTCCGCGGTCGTCGACTACTTCCACAAGCACCTCGGCTACGACTACCACGGCACCGGCCGCTTGCCGGAGAACTTCGTGTTCAACAACGGCGGCGATGCGGCGGGGTTCTACCGCCGGCTGGTGTCGACCTTCCTCGGGCCACTCGCGAGCGCGTACGCGTTCGTCGTGGCGCTGTTGCTCGGCGCGGCCTTCCTCCGTCGGCCGCGCATCCTGATCCCGTTGAGCGCGGTGATCTTCGCGGGCCTGCTCTTCACCTTCTCCCGTTCGTCACTGCTTGCGCTCGCCGCCGGCTTTGTCGTGCTCGCGTTCGTCAACCGGCGCTGGTGGCCTGTTGCTGCCGCAATCGTGACACTCGCGGTCAGCATTGCGTGGGTACACGTCTTCCCGCACGTCGCGCCGCAAGGGAAATGGACGCAGCAGGACCTGGTGCAGCAACGCAACAACGCGAAGCAACAGCCGGGCGCGAGCGGCAGCGCCGGCAGCATCGACGAGCCTTCGATTCATAGCCACTGGATCAGCCTCCGCGAGGGGGTGCGCACCGTCGTCCACCATCCGCAGGGATTCGGTCTCGGCAACGCGGGCCAGACGGCGTCACGTACCGGCACCGTGATCAAGGCCGGAGAATCGAACTACACCGAGATCGGCGCCGAGACCGGGTTGTTCGGCGCGCTGATCTGGATCGCCTGGGGACTAGCGATCTTCGCGGCTCTCGTCGCGACGTCGCGACGCACGCGCTGGTGGGCGGCGGCAGGCGTTGCGGCAGGGTTCGGGGCGGCGCTCGTGCTCGCCGTTCAGACGGATGTGATCGGCGACCCGTGGATGGCGTACTGCCTTTGGGCTCTCGCCGGCATCGCTCTTAGGCCGCTGCCTATCCTCCGAGAATGAGCTCGCCCGCGCAGGTCCCCGAAGCGCAGCAACAGCGCGTGCGGGTGATCTTCGGCGCACTGATCCTCGTCTTCCTGCTCGCGTCCCTCGACCAGACGATCGTGTCGACCGCGCTGCCGACGATCGTCGGCGAGCTGGGCGGCCTGCAGCATCTGTCGTGGGTCGTGACCGCGTACCTGCTCGCCTCGACCGTGTCGGGGCCGCTTTACGGAAAGTTCGGCGATCTGTACGGACGGAAGATCGTCCTGCAGACCGCGATTGTCATCTTCCTCATCGGCTCCGCGCTGTGCGGGCTGAGCCAGAACATGGCCGAGCTGATCGGCTTCCGGGCGCTGCAGGGTCTCGGCGCCGGCGGTCTCATCGTGACGGCGATTGCGGTGATCGGCGACGTGATTCCGCCGCGGGACCGCGGCCGCTACCAGGGGATCTTCGGTGGAGTCTTCGGTGTGTCGACGATCATCGGGCCCCTGCTCGGCGGATTCTTCGTCGACAATCTCTCCTGGCGCTGGATCTTCTACGTCAACCTGCCGATCGGAGCGGTGGCGTTCGTCGTCATCGGCGCCGTCTTCCGCGTTCGGCCCGCGCCGAAGCAACACAAGGTCGACTACCTCGGCGCGGCGCTGCTGGCGGGCGGCCTCTCCGCAGTCGTCCTCTTCACCAGCCTTGGCGGCACAACGTGGCCGTGGAACTCGCTGCAGATCATCGCACTGATCGTGATCGGGATCGCCGCGATTACCGCGTTTGTGTTCGTCGAGTCGCGTGTCCCTGAGCCCATTCTGCCGCTGTCACTCTTCCGCAACCGCACCTTCGCAGTGACGAGCGCCGTGGGCTTCATCGTCGGGCTCGCGCTGTTCGGCGCGGTGACCTATCTGCCGCTCTATCTGCAGATCGCCAAAGGGGTGAGCCCGACCAAGTCGGGCCTTCAGTTGACGCCGATGATGCTGGGCCTGCTCGTGACGTCCGTGCTCAGCGGCCAGTTGATCAGCCGCTGGGGGAGGTACCGGATCTTTCCGATCATCGGGACGGCGGTCGTCACGGTCGGAATGATCCTTCTCTCTCGTCTCGGCGTCGGCACGAGCCTTTGGGTGGCCGCGCTCGACATGGTCGTCCTCGGGCTGGGGCTCGGGCTGGTGATGCAGGTTCTCGTGCTCGCCGTACAGAACGCTGTCGATTACAAGTACCTCGGTGTTGCCACATCCGGCTCGACGATGTTCCGGTCGATCGGCGGCTCGATCGGCGTCTCCCTGTTCGGCGCAATCTTTGCCAATCGCCTGAACACCGAACTGGCGCAGCGGTTTCCGCCGAGCGTGCATCTTCCCACGACGACAGCGCCCGCGACGATCCGCGTACTGTCGCCGGCCGTGCGCGATCTCTACGCGCACGCGCTGACCGCAGCGCTCTCACCGGTCTTCTTCGTCGCGGCCGTCATCAGCTCCGTCGCGTTTCTCCTGGCGTTGTTGCTTCCGGACATTCCTCTGCGACAGACGAGCACGGCAGAAGGGATCGGCGAGACCTTCGCCACGCCGACTCACGTCGATTCCGAGCGGGAGCTGGAGCGCGTCCTGAGCGTGATCGCGCGTCGCGACCAACGGTGGCGTGCCTACGAGGAGTGGGTGAACCGCGCCGGGGTCGGCCTCGATCCGACGGAGGCTTGGCTGCTTGCGCGCACCGGTGAGCGGGCACCCGCTTCCGTACAGCAGATCGCGGAGGCGACGGGCGTCGACGCAGAAGCCGTGCGCCGGACGATGGAACACTTGGAGCAGCAGGGTCTGGTCGCGAGTAGACAGGGGGACTACGACCTCACTGCAGAGGGACGTCGCGTCTTCGAAGCGCTCGTCGCCGTGCGACGCGCCACGCTCGAGGAGCTGGTGCGTGACTGGTCTCCGCAAGACCACGCGCAACTCGCGCCCGTGCTCGACCGGCTTGCCCGCTCGCTCGCCAGCGAGATACCGACTCGCGCCTGAGGGCGCGCTGTACCCTCAAGGACATGGCGATCGATCCGCGCGTCGACATCGGCCACGTCCACCTGAAGGTGAGCGACATCGACCGCGCTCTTGCCTTCTATCGTGACGTCCTCGGCTTCGAGGAGATGCAGCGCTACGGCGACCAGGCTGCGTTCATCTCGGCCGGCGGCTACCACCATCACATCGGTCTGAACACGTGGGAGTCCAAGGGCGCGCCACCGCCGCCGCGCGGGACGACCGGCCTCTACCACGTGGCGATTCGCTATCCGGACCGCAAGGCGCTTGCGCAGGCGCTGAAGCAGGTCGTCGAGGCCGGGATCCCGCTCAGCGGCGCGACCGATCATGGCGTGAGCGAGGCGATCTACCTCCGTGATCCGGACGACAACGGCATCGAGCTCTACCGCGACCGCCCGCAGGAGGAGTGGCCGCGCGCGTCTGACGGCAGCATGTCGATGGTCTCGGAGCCGCTCGACCTCCAGGCACTGCTGGCCGAAGCGGGCTGACGATGCACTTCAGTCGCCGTCGACTAGCGACCATCCTGGGCCTCTTCCTCGCGTCGCTCTTCTGCATTGCACTCGTCTTCGTGCGCAACGCGCACACAGGCGACGTCAACTTCCGCTACCTGATCTGGAATCTCTTCCTCGCGTGGATTCCCTTTGCGCTTGCGGTCTTCGTCTACGACCGCTGGCGGCGGCGTCGCGGCGGCATGCTCCTCATCTTCCTCGGCGCGCTCTGGCTCCTGTTCTTTCCGAACGCGCCGTACATCGCGACGGACGTCGTCCATCTGCAACACGATCCGCTGTCTCCGTACTGGTACGACGCGGTCACGATCGCTGCCTTTGCCTGGATGGGCGTGCTGCTCGGCTTCGCGTCGCTGTACCTGATGCAGACCGTGGTTCGTCAGTGGCGCGGCGTGGTCGCCGGCTGGATCTTCGCCTTCTTTGCGATTGGCCTTGGCTCGCTCGGGATCTATCTGGGCCGCTTCCTGCGCCTGAACAGCTGGGACGCAGTGGAGCACCCAAGCGTCCTGCCGAGGATCCTCCACGCTGTCGCGCGCAACCCCTTCGCCTATCAAGAGGCGATCGCAGTCACGCTCCTGTTCACGTTGGCGCTGAGCTTTGCGTACTTCCTGCTCTACAACTTCGCGGCGGTCGGTCTGGAGCTCGACGCAGAACGCTGATCGTCCGCCGGGCGGTTGCGCTACAACTAGGACGTGGCCTCCAAGCCCGTCGAGCAGCTCGATTCCGTCGTGATCCGGTTCGCCGGGGACTCCGGCGACGGGATGCAGCTGACCGGCGGCCGCTTCACCTCCGAGACGGCCCTGATCGGCAACGACCTGGCCACATATCCGGATTTTCCGGCCGAGATCCGCGCGCCGGCAGGCTCACTTCCGGGCGTTTCCGGTTTTCAGCTCCACTTCGCCGACCACGACATCCTCACGCCGGGCGACCAGCCGAACGTCCTCGTTGCCATGAACCCCGCGGCACTGAAGACGAACCTCAACGATCTGCCGCCGAGCGGGATCCTCGTCGTTGACAAGGATGCGTTCACCGACCGCAATCTGACCAAGGCGGGCTACGACGGCAATCCGCTCGAGGACGGATCGCTCGAGTCGTTCGAGGTCCATGCGATCCCGCTCACGTCGATGACGATCGAGGCGCTCAAGGAGATCGAGGGCATCACGAAGCGGGAGGCGGAGCGCGCCAAGAACATGTTCGCGCTCGGGCTGATGTCCTGGCTCTACGGGCGCCCCACCGAGGGGACGATCGCGTTTCTCGAGTCGAAGTTCGCGAAACGGCCCGAGATCGCCGCGGCGAACGTGAAGGCGTTCCAGACCGGGTACGCGTTCGGCGAGACCACCGAGGCGTTCGCTGTGCAGTACGAGGTCAAGCCGGCGACGATGAAGCCGGGTCTCTACCGCAACATCACAGGCAACCAGGCGCTTGCGTACGGGCTCATTGCAGCGTCCGTGAAGTCAGGCCTGCCATTGTTCCTCGGCGCGTACCCGATCACGCCGGCGTCGTCCGTCCTCGAGGAGCTTGCGCGCCACAAGAACTTCGGCGTGCGCACATTTCAAGCGGAGGACGAGATCGCAGCCGTCGGCGCGGCGCTCGGCGCGAGCTTCGGCGGCTCGCTCGGCGTCTCCACCTCGAGCGGTCCCGGCATCGTTCTGAAGCAAGAAACGATCGGGCTCGGAATCACGCTCGAGCTGCCGCTCGTGATCGTCGACGTCCAGCGCGCGGGACCGTCGACCGGCATGCCGACGAAACCGGAACAGGCGGACCTGCTCGGAGTCATGTTCGGCCGCAACTCCGAGTCGCCTGTACCGGTGATTGCGGCGGCGACACCGTCGGATTGTTTCGACGCCGCGCTCGAGGCCGCGCGCATTGCTGTCAAGTACCGCACGCCCGTCTTCCTGCTCTCGGACGCGTACCTCGCGAACGGCTCAGAGCCGTGGCTGCTCCCAGATGTCGACGCGATTCCGCCGATCGAGCCGAACTTCGCGGAGGCGAACGGCGAGGACTTCCAGCCGTACCGCCGCGACGAGCAGACGCTTGCGCGCCCATGGGCGATCCCCGGCACGCCTGGCCTTGAGCACCGCATCGGCGGGCTCGAGAAGCAGGACGTCACCGGCAACGTCAGCTACGACCCTGACAACCATGACTTGATGGTGCGGCTGCGCGCGCAGAAGGTCGCCGGCATCGCGCAGGACATCCCGGAGCTCGAGGTCGACGACCCGGACGGCGCGAAGACGCTCGTCCTCAGCTGGGGCGGCACGTATGGTTCGGTCGCCGCAGCCGTGCGTCGTGTCCGCGGGGCCGGCAAGACGGTCGCTCACGCGCATCTGCGCTACCTCAATCCATTCCCGCGCAATA
>WNEY01000635.1_pt1 | contig 22570 bp, 25 predicted proteins | sample 5400531 | NCBI WGS metagenome assembly WNEY01 (sample SAMN13153338, study PRJNA577476) | soil metagenome | isolation source: 200 cm saprolite under Douglas fir tree site 1 | place: USA:California | collected 2015-04-18
CCACGGTCAATGGCGCGTCGTGTTCACCCGTGCACTTGCTTCGCCGGATACGGCTAGCCAGCTTCCGTTCCGGACGGGCCGTGCGATCCCTGTGGCCTTCTTCGCGTGGGACGGGTCCAACGGAGAGCACGGGACACGCATGGCCATCAGTACGTGGTATTTCCTCGCACTCGATGTACCGGTGCCGGCGCGGGTCTTCATCTCGCCCGTGATCGCGATGGTGCTGACGCTCGGGCTCGGCATGCTGGTCGTTTGGCGCGCGCAGCAGAAGACAACATTCCGGAGGAAGCAATGAAAGGCAGAATCTTCACCGTGGTGGGCGGGATGTTCCTGCTCACCGTGTGCAGCAAGGGAGACCGGAGCGCGGTGCAGGCGGCTCCGCCGGCCCCGCGGCCGGCAGCGGCAGCCGCATCATCGGAGGTGCCGGCGGACGGCGGCACGATCACCGGCAAGATCAAGTTCACCGGCACGGCGCCACGCAATCCCGCGATCGATATGAGTGAAGAGGCGGCGTGCAAAGCGAAATACAAGACGAGCCCGACCGAAGAGAACGTCGTCGCCGGGCCCGCGAACGCCCTCGCAAACGTGTTCGTGTACGTCAGCGCCGGCTTGCCGGCGAATGCGAAGTATCAGGCGCCGTCGACGCCGGTCACGCTCGATCAGAACGGCTGCCGCTATCACCCGCACGTGTTGGGCATCATGGTCGGCCAGCCCTTTGAAATCATCAATTCCGATCCGGTGCTTCACAACATCAAAGCCATCGCCAAGAAGAACCGTCCCTTTAACGTGAGCCAGCCGTCCGCCGGCATGAAGACGACGCGCACGTTCTCGACGGCCGAAGTGATGGTGAACCTCGAGTGCAACGTGCACGGCTGGATGAAGGCATTCCTGGGCGTGCGTTCCGATCCGTTCTACGCCGTGTCCGGTGAGGACGGCAGCTTCTCGATCAAGGGGCTGCCGCCGGGGACATACACGATCGAAGCCTGGCATGAGAAGTTCGGCACGCAGACCGCGACGGTGACGATCGCGGGGACCGAGAGCAAGCCGGCCAACTTCACCTTCGCCGCGCACTAGCGCGAGGAGAAACTCGCCGCATGCACTGGTGGCTCCCTCCCGCGGCCTCGACGTTTGCGGGTCCGATCGACGGGCTGTTTCTCGCGATTCTGATCATCACCGGGATCGCGCTCGTGATCGTCGAAGTCGGCTTGGTCACGTTCGTCGTCCGCTATCGCGCTCGCCCCGGCCGGAAAGCCTTCTACACACATGGGTCGACGCGCGCGGAAGTGATCTGGACGGCGATCCCGGCGGTGACGATGGTGGCGCTCGGACTGATCAGCAATCACTACTGGGTGTTGATCAAGGACAGAAAGAGCGTGCCGCCGAACGCCTATCACATTGGCGTGCACGCCAAACAGTTCGAGTGGCAGATCACCTACCCTGGCCCCGACGGGAAGCTGGGCACCGCCGACGACTTCACCGTGCGCAACCAGCTGCACGTGCCGGTCAACCAGCCAATCGCGGCCGAGCTCAGTTCCGAGGACGTCATCCATTCGTTCTTCGTCCCCCAGTTTCGCTTGAAGCAGGACGCCGTGCCCGGGATGCACATCGTCGCCTGGTTCCAGGCAACGAAGACGGGGGAGTACGAGCTGGGCTGCGCTGAGCTGTGCGGGATGGGGCACTACAAGATGCGGGCGCGTGTGTTCGTGCATACTCCTGAGGAGTTTGCCGCCTGGATGAAGCAACAAGCCGCCGGAGGCTCCTAATGACGACGGTCGCCCACGCTCCGACCAAAGCGCACCATCAGCCGATGAGCTTCTGGCGCAAGTACATCTTCTCCACCGATCACAAGATCATCGGCATCCAGTTCCTGTTCGTCAGCCTGTTCTTCCTGCTGGTGGGGGGACTGCTGGCGATGCAGATCCGCTGGCAGCTCGGTTTCCCCGGCAAGCCGATGCCGGGCGGCGGGCTTCTTCCCGAGACGATGATCGTCAACGGCGTGATCCTGCCGGAGTACTACGTCCAGCTCGTGTCGATGCACGGCACCTTCATGGTGTTCTTCGCCATCATGCCGCTGCTCGTCGGCGTGTACGCCAACTTCCTGATTCCGCTGAAGATCGGCGCGCACGACATGGCGTTCCCGCGCATCAACATGGCGTCGTTCTGGCTCGCGTTCCTCGCCGGTCTGATCATGTTCTCGAGCTTCTTCGTGCCCAATGGACCGATTCGCTCCGGCTGGACGAACTACGCGCCACTGGCTGCCCGGCCCGACCTCTCCGGCGTGACTGTGGGGCAGATGCTCTGGTGCGTCTCGATCGTGGTGCTCGGGCTGTCATCCGTGTTGGGCTCCTTGAACTACATCACCACCGTGATCAACCACCGCGCGCCGGGCATGACGTGGTTCCGGATGCCGCTGTCGGTGTGGGCCCTCTTCATCACCGCGATCCTCGGCGTGCTGGCGTTGCCGGTACTCCAGGGCGCGGCCATCATGCTGCTGTTCGACAACGTCCTCGGCACGCACTTCTTCGATCCGGTCGCGGGCGGTCAGGCGCTGCTCTGGCAGCATCTGTTCTGGTTCTTCGGGCACCCCGAGGTCTACATCCTGATTCTGCCCGCGATGGGCATGGTCTCGGACATCATCGCCAACGGCAGCCGCAAGCCGATCTTCGGCTATCACTCGATGGTGTTCGCCATCATCGGGATCGCCTTCCTTGGCTGGCTCGTCTGGGGTCACCACATGTTCATGAGCGGCATGAACCCGACCCTCGGGTCGACGTTCATGGTCTCGACGCTGCTCATTGCGGTGCCGTCGGCGATCAAGGTGTTCAACTGGCTGGGCACGATGTGGCGCGGCAATCTGCGCTTCCATGTGCCGATGCTGAATGCCGTCGGCTTCGTCTCGATGTTCACGATCGGTGGGCTGTCGGGCATCTTCATGGCGGCGACGCCAGTCGATATTCCGCTGCACGACACGCAGTTCATCGTCGCGCACATCCATTACGTCTTGTTCGGGGGATCGCTGTTCGCCCTGTTCGCGGCGATGACGTACTGGTATCCGAAGATGTTCGGCCGCGTGATGAACGAGCCGCTCGGCAAGGTGCACTTCTGGCTGACGTTCATCTTCTACAACATGACGTTCTTCCCGATGCACATCATCGGGATGGGCGGGCAGATGCGGCGCATCTACGATCCCACGATTTACGACTTCCTGAAGCCGCAGCAACCGCTCAACGTCTTCATCTCCCTCAGCGCGTTCGCGCTGTTTGTGGTGCAGATTCTGTTTGCGATCAACTTTCTGTGGAGTCTGAAGTTCGGGAAGAAAGCGCCGCAGAATCCGTGGGACGACAACGGGCTCGAGTGGTCGTTGCCGAATCCGGCGCCGCACGGCAACTGGGAACGGACGCCCAACGTGTACCGCGGGCCGTACGAATTCAGCTCGCCCGAAGCGGGCAGCGCCGACTTCCTCCCACAGAACCTGAAGCTCCCCACCGACCGCGATCCGGTGCCGGCGACCTTGCCGGCCGGACACTGACCGGGAGACCGAGGCGATGACGCAGGCGACGCAGACGGTCGATGTGATGCGGCCCCCGTTCCCGGCGGAGCCGGGGGCGGGCGTGTACAGCAATAAGCTCGGGATGTGGGTGTTCCTGGCGAGCGACGTGATGTTCTTCACGGCGCTGATCGGCTCCTACATCGTGCTGCGTTTTGGCGTGACGGAGCCGTGGGCCAAGCCAGGCGCGGTACTCAACGTGCCGTTGACTGCCGTCAACACCTTTCTGCTGATCTGCTCGTCGGTTTCGATGGTGAAGGCGTACGCCGCCATCGCCGACGGCAAGAAGTATTTCCTCCGCGCCGTCCCGGGCAAGCTGCTGCGCGACGGCGGCCTCAAGTTCTGGCTGCTCGTCACGATGATTTGCGGCGCGGCGTTCGTCGGCGTGCAGCTCGTCGAATACATCAAGCTCGTCGGCCACGGCTTCACGCCGACGGGCTTCCGGGAAGGATCGTTGCTGGCCGAGCACGCCGCCGCAGATCCCGTGAAATACGGCGCCGCGGCGGCGGGGATGTACGGCTCGACGTTTTTCACGATGACGGGCTTCCACGGCTTTCACGTGACGTGCGGCGTCATCAGCATGACCTATCTGTACTTCACCAAGGTGCTGCCCGAGAAGTACTCACCGCAGGACTACCGCGGCATAGAGGTGATTGGGCTGTACTGGCATTTCGTCGACCTCGTGTGGATCATCCTGTTCACGATCGTCTACCTGATCTGAGGACCGGCGCCCCATGACCAGCACGACTCCGACGGCTACCGCGCATAAGCGCCCCAACTACATCCTGATCTGGCTGTACCTGTTCGTGCTGACCGTCGTCGAGGTGAGCGCGGCGTTTCTATCGCATATCCCGAAGAAGTGGCTGATTCTGATCTTGCTGTTTTTTGCTGTCTGGAAGGCGCTGCTCGTCGCCCTGTTTTTCATGCACCTCAAGTTCGAGCGCTGGCGGCTGCGAATCATTTTCATGATCCCGCTGCCGCTCGCCGCGATTCTCGTCACCGCCGCGATCATGGAGAAGGTCTGGTAGCACGACCGCTGCTGGAGCTCACCAAGCCGCGCATCACGCAGCTCGTCCTGCTCACGGCGGCCGCCGGGTTCTACCTCGGCTCCCGTGGGCACGTCGACTTGTGGCTGCTCGTCAACACACTGCTCGGCACCGCGCTCGTCGCGGGCGGCACGAACGCGTGGAATCAGATCTGGGAGCGGGATGTGGACGCTCGGATGGCGCGCACACGCGGCCGCCCGCTCCCGTCCGGGCGTTTGGCCGCGTCGCACGCGATGTGGTTCGCGTCTGCGATCACCGCTGTCGGGGTCATCTATCTCGGTGTGACGGTCAATCTGCTGACGGCGAGCCTAGCCGCGTTGACGTTTGCGAGCTACGTGCTGCTGTATACCCCGCTCAAGCGGAGGACTTCGCTCAACACGCTCGTCGGCGCCGTGCCGGGCGCGCTGCCGATCGTCGGGGGCTGGACGGCCGCCGGCGGCAGACTCGATGTGGCGGTCGCGGCGCTGTTCTGGATTCTGTTCCTGTGGCAGTTGCCGCACTTTCTCGCGCTGGCGTGGATCTATCGCGAGGACTATCGCGCCGGCGGGCTGAAGATGCTGAGCGTCGGCGACCACGACGGCCGCGACACGGCGCGCATGGCGCTGCTGTATGCGGTGGCCCTGCTGCCGATCAGCCTGCTGCCCACACTGCTCGGTGTAACCGGCGCGTGGTATTTCTTCGGCGCGCTCGCGCTCGGCGTGGTCTACGTTGCCGCTGGGACGGGCTTGCTCGTCGCCACGACTCCGGCGCGCGCCTGGCGGCTCTTTTTCGTTTCCATCCTGTACCTGCCGGCCCTGTTGACGCTGATGGTGCTCGACAAGGTGACGGCGTAGCGACCCCCCCCGCCCCCCCGATGATCCCGTTCCATCGCCTTCTCATTACGACGGGCATCGTCTTTTGCGGCGGCTTTGCGATCTGGTCGCTGTGGCGCGGCGAGATGGCCCTCGGGATCGGGTTTGCGGTGCTCGGTGTCGGCCTCACCTATTATCTGCGCCATCTCCGGCGCTTCATCGGTCGATGAATCCACACATCGACCTGATCTATTTCTTGAGCTCGCTGGTGATGGTCGCGGTGCCGCTCATGATCTTCACGACACTCACCTACCTCGTTGCCAAGGGATATTTCCGGAGAACGCGGGAGAAGGGAGAGGGGAGAGGTCCGTAAAGGTGCACGAATAGTACATCTCCCTTCTCCACTCTCCCTTCTTCCCTAGATTATTGAGCATGGGCAACGAGAAGCGGCAAGTCGTCCGATATGCCTTTTACAAGTTGGATCCGGCATGGCGGAGGCTGACCGCCGAGCGCCAGGCATCAGCCAAGCTTGAATTCGGCGAAACGCTCGAGCGCTATCACGGACGGCTCTTGCTCCGGCCCTATGGACTCGTGGGGATTCGCGGCGATTGCGACTTCCTGCTCTGGCAGGTCGCGGAAGACCTCGACGCACTGGTGGAGCTGCAGACCGCGCTGAACCGCACCGATCTCGGCGCTTACCTTTCGATTCCGTACAGCTATCTCGCGATGACCCGGCGCTCGATCTACGAGTTTCCCACTCCCCCCGAGTCGGGGCACGAGCAGCGGCTCGTCATCCAGCCCAGTGCGGCGAAATACCTGTTCGTCTACCCGTTCATCAAGACGCGGGCGTGGTACGCGTTGCCCAAGCCGGAGCGCCAGCGGATGATGGATGAGCACGTGCGCGTGGGACGCAAGTATCCCGCGATCCGGCTCAACACGACGTACTCCTACGGACTCGACGATCAGGAGTTCATCGTGGCGTTCGAAGGCGACAACCCCGGCGAATTCCTCGATCTGGTGATGGAGCTCCGCGAAAGCGAGGCATCGTCTTACACGCTGCGCGATACACCCACCTTCACCTGCGTTCAGATGTCCCTCTGGGATATGCTCGACACGCTGGGTGGCGCGGGGGCGGCGCAGGCCGTCTCGCGCCGCCCCACCTGCGCCGATGGCTTCACACCGGTCGCGACGTTGAGCGAGCTGCCGCCGGGAACGGCGAAGCGCGTGTACGCCGCGAATGACGCGGTGGCGCTGTTCAACGTCAGCGGCACCGTCTACGCGATCGCGAACCGCTGCACGCATGCGCGCGCCAGTCTGTCCGAGGGCACTGTGGATCCGGCGCGCTGCACCGTGACGTGCCCGTGGCACGAGGGCGTGTTCTCGCTCGAGACGGGGCGCGTGCTTACCGGTCCGCCGGTGCATCCCGTCTCGACGTATCAGGTCAAGCTCGAGGGCGACACCATCCTCATCGCTCAAGAGGCTCGCGAGCCGACGGTTGTCCCGGCCCCTCCCGCGATTTCTTAAGGCGTGCCGTCGGGAGCGCACCGACGTCACCCCCGTCTGGTTCATGCGGCAGGCCGGCCGCTACATGCCGGCGTACCGAAAGTTGCGCGAGCGGCATTCCATCCTCGATCTCTGCCATAACCCCGATCTCTCCGCCGAGGTAACACTCCAGCCCGTCGAACGCCTCGGCGTCGACGCCGCGATTCTCTTTGCGGACATCCTGTTGCCGTTCGAGCCGCTCGATCTGGGCTTGCGCTTCGCGGCGGGAGAAGGCCCTCGGATCGATCGGCCGATCGCGACCGCCGCCGACGTGAGCAGACTGCCGCACGTCGATCCCGAGCATGAGCTGCGGTATGTGCTCGACGCAGTTCGCCTGGCGCGCCGCGCCTTGCCCGCCGATGTGCCGTTGATCGGCTTCGCGGGCGCGCCATTCACGCTCGCGAGCTACGCGATCGAAGCGGGAGCCAGTCGGTCATTCACCCGGACGAAGATGTTCATGTACCAGGCGCCGGACGCATGGCACTTGTTGTTGAGCAAGTTCGCCGATTTGATTGGTCGCTATCTCGCCGCCCAGGCGCGCGCCGGCGCGCAGGCCGTGCAGCTCTTCGACAGCTGGGTCGGATGTCTCTCAGCGCATGATTACCGCACATACGTGCAGCCGCATACCAAGCGCGCATTGTCGCTCGCGTCGGAAAGCGGGGTGCCGCTGATTCATTTCGGCACCGGCACCGCCACGTTCCTGGAGGACTTCGCGTCCGCCGGTGGCGACGTGATCAGCGTCGACTGGCGGATTCCTCTGGATGCCGCCTGGAAGCGCATCGGCGAGCAGCGCGCGATTCAAGGCAACCTGGACCCGGCCGCGCTGCTCGCGCCTACAACCGTGCGCGACGCACAGGTCCGAGACGTGCTGAAGCAAGCGGGGGGTCGACCGGGCCACATCTTCAACCTCGGCCACGGGGTGTTGCCCGAAACGGACGTCGCGGCCGTCCGTGCCGTCGTGGACCTCGTGCATGGCGGGTGAGCAAATCGCCGTACTCGTGATGGCGTACGGCGGTCCCGGAAAATTGGATGACGTCGAACCCTATCTGCTGGATGTCCGCGGCGGTCGCGCGACGCCGCCGCAGCTCGTCGAAGAGTTTCGCGCCCGCTACGCGCGCATCGGCGGTCGCTCGCCGATCCTCGAGCTGACTCGAGCGCAGGCAGCAGGCGTGGCGCGCGCGCTCGGCGACGGGTTTCGTGTCTACGTCGGCATGCGTCATTGGCATCCATTCATCCAGGAGACGGTCGAGGAGATCATCCGCGCCGGGTACCAACGGGTCGTCGGCATCGCCATGGCGCCCCACTACTCGAACATGTCAGTCGGCGCTTACGAGAAGAAGCTGCTTCAGACGGCGGGCGAGCGGCTCGACAGCTCGCTGGTGCGGAGCTGGTGGCATCATCCTCGATTTCTGGACGCCGTCACCAACCGAGTGAAGGACGCGCTGCAACGTTTCCCCCGGCCCTCGCGTGTGCGGGTCATCTTTAGCGCTCACAGTCTTCCGGAACGCATAGTGGCGTCCGCCGATTCCTATCCGGAAGAGCTCAGAGGAAGTGCCGAGGAGGTCGCGCGCCGGGCGAAGTTGAGCGACTGGCGGCTCGCCTATCAAAGCGCCGGTGCCACGCCGGAGCCGTGGCTCGGACCCGATGCCGGAACCGTCATGACCGAGCTGGCGAAGGCCGGCAACGACGCCGTGCTGCTCGTCCCCATCGGCTTCGTGTGCGACCACGTCGAAATTCTCTACGACATCGACGTCGAGTACCAGGCGCTCGCGAGGCGCCTCGGCATTCAACTCGAGCGAACGAAATCGCTGAACGATGATCCCGGCCTCGTAGCGGCAGTTGCGGACGTCGTTCGCACGGCGGCCGCCGAGCGAGGCTGGCTCTGAAGGTGGTCATGGTAGGCGCCGGCATTGCCGGGCTCGTCGCCGCGTGGGAGCTGCTGCGCGAGGGTGCGAAGTTCGACGTCACCGTCCTCGAGAGCGAGCGCCGAGCCGGCGGCGTGATCGTCACCGAGCGCGTCGACGGGTTTGTGGTGGAAGGCGGACCCGACGGCGTTCTCGCAAGCGAGCCGGAAGTGCCGGCGCTAGCCGCCGAGTTGGGCATAGGGGATCACGTCGTGAGCCAACTCGCCCGCGGTACTTCGCTCTGGTCGGGGACCGATCTTCGACCGATCGAGGAAGGTCGAGCCGCCACGCTCCTCGGAATCGACGTGAAGAACGCGGATCTCGGAGCGGGATTTCGAACATTTGTCGGCGGAATGGGGGAGATCGTCGCGGCGCTCACCGCGCGTCTCGCCGGGACGCTACACCTCGCTCAAGGCGCTTCGGGACTCGTCCGCGACGGAACGCGGTGGCGCATCGCGATCACCGGCGGCTCGGCCTACGACGCCGATGCCGTGGTGCTCGCCCTGCCGGCGTGGGCGGCCGGCCGCGTCCTCGAGACGATCGGCGTGCACCACGGGCGCTCGCTCGCAGAAGTCCCATATCTCCCCAGCATCACCGTATCGCTGGCGTATCGCGCTGATCAGATTGGCCGGCCGCTGGACGGCGCGGGGTTCGTTGTGGATTCGGATTCCAACTACATCCGCGCGTGCACGTACGCCTCAGCCAAGTTTCCGGGGCGCGCCCCCGAAGGCCACGCCCTGCTGCGCGCGTTTCTCCAGCCGCTCGAGGGCGACCCCGCGGTCGTCGCACACCGAGAGCTCGCTACGATTCTCGCAATCCGTGGCGAACCGTTATGGTCTCGTGTGTTCTACTGGAATCGCGGTTTGCCCAGATACAGGCGCCACCACGCCGAACACGTCGCGGCGGTCCGCCGGCAACTGGCCCGGCTGCCCCCGCTCGCCATTGCGGGAGCGGGCTACGATGGAGCTGGCGTATCTGCGTGCATACGTTCAGGCCGTGCAGCCGGGCGGCTCATCGCACGGCTGATGGCTCGTTGACGAGAGGCATGACCGCTTCCGCGAAGCGCTCCATCTCTTCGAGCTGTGGACTGAATTGTAACAACAGCAGATCGACCCCCGCTTGTTCAAATGCCCGAACCCGGTCGGCGATCTGCTCCGGTGTGCCTGTGAGACCGGCCTTTAGGCCGCGATTCGACACGGAGTAATCCTCCAGGCTCACGCGCTGTTCGAGCTGCGTATTCGCGAGCCATTGCTCGTAATTCGCGTATCCGGCGGCGCTCTGGTGTACGTCGGTGATCCTGGCGACCTCACGCTGTGCCGCCGCCTCGGTGGCTCGGCACACGACGTAACCCGCAACGCCAAACACCAACGGCGTCAGCCCGTTCGATTCCCGCAGGCGCTGCATGTCCTGAACCTTCGTCGCGATGCGCTCCGGCGGATCGCCGTGCATGAGATAGCCGTCGCACGTGCGTGCGATGAGGTTCTTCGCCGCCGGTGACTCGCCACCGGCGTAAATGGTCGGTCGCGGGCGGCGGGGGCGGCGCACCGGCTTCGGCTCGAGGATTGCATCCTCGACGTGATAGTACTTTCCCGCGAAGGTGAACTGCCGCTCCTTCCACAGGCCATCTACTACCGCGAGCCACTCTGCCGTCCGCGCGTAGCGCGCGTCGTGGGTGTCGAATTCAACGCCGTACTGCCGCGCCTCCTCCGCCCACCACGACGACACGACGTTGAGCGACAATCGTCCGCCCGAGATGTGGTCGATATTCGCAGCTTGTTTGGCGAGCAGCGCGGGGGAATGAAACGTCGGCCGCACGGCAACCATCAGCTCGAGTCGGTCTGTGACGGCGGCCAGGGCCGCGGCGGTGGACCAGGCGTCGAGCGCAGGCGCTTCGGGGCCCTTGATGTCGTTGAGATTCAGCTCGGCGATCAACGTGAGATCGAATCCCGCGCGCTCACTGGCCCGCGCCAACCGCCGGACGTAGGACCACTCGGCGGCCATCCCCTCGTCATCGACGTTCCGCAACCAGCCGCCGAATACGGGCAACCAGTAGCCGAAGCGCATCAGCGGCCCCCCCTCTGTGTCTCGAGATAGTCGGCGAGCCGCGCGAACGGATCGAAGCCGACGACCCTCGGCGCGTCAGCGACAAAGTTCGACAAGGCGTTGATGTCGTAGTAGTAGAGGCGCCCGTCGCGCGCATCGATCGCGTACTCGATGCCGCCGACCTCGATGCCGCATGCCGCCGCGATGCGCTCCACCTGGCGCGCGATCTCCGCCGGCGGCTCGTAGCCCTCCACGCGCAAGCCGTTGCGCGGAGCATCCACGGGACAGGCGCTGCGGACGAGCTCGGCGCCGTCCGTCGTCTGGCACACGTCGGCGGGGCAGAGATTGAAGGTGTCGCCAGATGAGTAGACGCGAATTGCGTACAAGAAGCGACCGCCCAGGACTTCGACTCTCGTGATCCGGCCTTCTTCTGTCGGGATGAATTCCTGGACCAGCGCGGTTTGGTCGGGACCAAACTCGAGCTCCCCAACGGCCGCCGCCGCCGCGAGCTCGTCGATTGAAACGAACCGACGGATCCCCGCGCCACTTCCGCCGACGTTCGGCTTCACGACAATCGGAAACCGGAGCTCCTCCGCCGCGGCTGTCGCGTCTTCGGGCTGGTTGATGACGCGGGTTGCGGGGTAGGGCAGACCGAGTCCGCGTAGGACTGAAAGCTGGATCGCTTTCGATGTCTCGGCGTGAAAAGCGCGGGTGCCGTTGACGACTCGGACGCCGCAACGCTCCAGGTGCGCGAGGAACTGGTGTGTATAGAAGACGGCGTGGCCGTGGCCTCGTTGCCATGCCGACGGACTCATCCGATTGAACACGAGATCGTAGGCTGGACGACTCGCGGGATCGAATCGATGCCGCTCGGCGTGCAAGCGCGTGAACGGCGCGCCGCGGCGCTCGAGCTCGGCGAACAGCGGCGTGAACCAGTGCGGGTGTTCATAGTAGATGGCGATCATGTGGTCACAGCCGATGCGAGCGATGCGGCTTCGACAGTCGCGCGCTCGACACGCTCAGCGAGTGCGGTGTCGGGCGCGCCATTGCGGAACTGCGCGTCGGTGCCGTAAACACCCGTCGCCACGACCAGCGCGCCGACACTCGCGAGCAACCGTCTGAGTCCGTGATCGACGGCGAGCAAGTGAGTCGGTCCCCCGCCGGTCGCGATCGGGATTGCGATCTTCCCGGCGAGCGCGTCTTGCGGGAGCAGGTCGAAGAACACCTTGAGCAGACCGCTGTATGTGGCCCGATAGATCGGCGTACTGACGACGAGAACCGCCGCGTCTCGCGTCGCCTGAAGGGCCTCAGCGACATCTCTATCCTCGCGCCGGCCGAGGAGTGCATCGGCTGGAAGCCGGGCCAGGTCGATCAGCCGGCCGCTGCCCGCGCCTTGACGTTCGAGCGAAGCGAGCGCCAGCTCGAGGAGCGTCCGCGAGCGGGACGCGGACCCTGGGCTGCCTGAGATTCCCACCACAGAAGCTGTCACAAGTCGGTTCTCCTGAAAAAGAAATCGGCCGCGACTCAAGTCGAGGAGTCGCGGCCGATTCGTTGCGTCGTGCGGGGCGCTGCCCCGCGTTTCTACCTACTGCATCTCATCTTTCATCCTGACGCGCGCCGATCGGCCGCCTCCCCCAAGGGGGAGTCGACAGCAGCACATGACCATCAGGACGGATTTCATTGTCGGCGAAAGCTACAGAAGCTTTTTGGCGGTGTCTACCACTCGGTCGACCGTGAGGCCTAGTTCCTGATAGATACGTTGATAGGGCGCGGAAGCGCCGAAGCGTTTGAGGCCGATGATCGCGCCATGCTCACCGACCCAGCGGTACCACGACTGCGGCGCCGCCGCTTCCACCGCGACTCGCGGCACACCGGGGGGCAGCACACTGTCGCGATAGCTCTGCGCCTGCTTTGCGAAGAACTCCATGCACGGCATGGAGACGGCCATCGGCCGCCGGCCATCAGCCTGTAGTTTCGCGAACGCACCCAGCACGATCTCGACTTCCGATCCCGTACCGATCAGCACGACGTCGGGGTTGCCGGAATCGGCGAGGACGTAGCCGCCCCGGTGCAACCCGACGGCGGGTGCATACTTGGACCGATCCACGACCTGCACCTTCTGCCGTGTCAGCACGAGCGCCACTGGCCCGCCGCGGTGCATAATCGCCGCACGCCAAGCCTCGACGACCTCCGTTGGATCGGATGGCCGGATCACGGTCATATTGGGAATTGCGCGCAAGGCGGCGAGCTGCTCGATGGGTTGATGCGTCGGCCCATCTTCACCGAGCCCGATCGAATCGTGGGTGAAGACGTAGATCGGCTTGAGACCCGTCAGCGCCGCCAGACGAATGGCTGGGCGCATGTAGTCGGAAAAGATGAGGAACGTGCCGCCGAACGGGATGAACCCGCCGTGCAGCGCGATCCCGTTCAGCGCCGCGCCCATCCCGTGCTCGCGCACGCCGAAATGGAAATTCCGCCCGACGCGCACGGTCGCCGTGAAGACGCCGCCCCCCTTGATCTCGGTGTTGTTCGAGCCCGTCAGATCGGCTGACCCGCCGATCAACTCGGGGAGGTTCGCGGCGATCGCGTTCAGCACCTTGCCGGACGCCGCGCGGGTCGCCTGCGCGTCCTTTGGCACGAATACCGGCAGCGCCGCGTCCCACCCCGCCGGCAACCGGCCCGCGCTCCGGCGCTCCAGCTCGGCGGCGAGATCAGGATGCGCCGAGCAGTAGACATCCCATGTCTTTTTCCAGCCGGCTTCGAGCTGCGCACCGCGAGTCTTGGCGGTACGCCACTGCTCGAGTGCTTCCTCCGGAACGAAGAACGGCTCGAGCGATGGCCAGCCGAGGTTCTGTTTGGTCGCCTTCACCTCGTCGACGCCCAGCGGCGCGCCGTGCGCTTCGGCGGTGTCCTGCTTATGCGGGCTGGCCCACGCGATGTGCGTCCGCACGATGATGAGCGACGGCCGCTCGGTCACTCGCTTCGCCCGCTCGATCGCTGCGTCGATCGCGTCGAGGTCGTTGCCATTGGCGATGCGCTGCACGTGCCAGCCGTAGGATTCGAAACGCCTGGCGGTATTATCGGAGAACGCGAGATCGGTGGACCCGTCGATCGTGATGCGATTGTCGTCGTAGAACCCGATCAACCTGCCCAGCTTCAGGTGGCCGGCCAGCGAGCACGCCTCGTGCGAGACGCCCTCCATCAGGTCGCCGTCGGATGCGAGAAAGTACGTGCGGTGATCGATGATCGAGTGTCCCGTGCGGTTGAAGAGTGCCGCCAGCTGGGCTTCCGCGATCGCCATGCCAACGGCATTCCCAACCCCCTGACCGAGCGGCCCCGTGGTCGCTTCGACACCGGGTGTGACACCATGCTCCGAGTGTCCCGGGGTGCGGCTGCCCCATTGGCGGAACTGCTTGATGTCGTCGAGAGAGAGATCGTAGCCGGTGAGGTACAGCAAGCTGTACAGCAGGATGCACGCATGACCGGCCGAAAGGACGAAGCGGTCGCGATCGAGCCAGTCAGGATTCGCGGGATTGTAGCGCAGATGGCGCTGCCACAGCACCAGCGCGAGCGGTGCGAGCGCCATCGCCGTGCCCGGATGTCCCGAGTCGGCCTGCTGCACCGCGTCCATCGCCAACGCGCGGACGGTATTGATGCAGAGCTGATCGAGATCGACGCGAGTGACGGCGGGGGCCTCGGTCACAGAAGTCCCGACTTCGCCGCCTGCCACAACTTCATCAAACGATCAAAACCGTCGACCAGCAGCTCGACCTGTTGCGGAGACGCGGATGCCTGCGCGGCGATTTTGAGCTCTTCTACAAGTTTGGGCATCTCCCGGCGACCCTGCTTGGCGCTCGCAATGCCGATCTGCGTCAGAATGTCGAGAATCTGCTGGCGCACTTGAGCGTCTTTGGGAACCTGCCAGAGATATTCGGCGGCTTGCTTCCCATCCACGCAGAGCTGGCCGAGCGGATCGAGCAATGGCTGACGCGATTGCCTGGGGGCGTTTGGATCATTCATCGGAGCAAATAATCTAACATTGCCGGAGTGTTTGAATGCATCTAGCTTGCGGTTCCTATGCTGGCCATTCTCGCGCTCGCTGTCGTGCAAGCCCAGGCCATCGCCCCGGACTCAGGCGAGACGCATCTGCGGAACATTCGACCGCTGACATTCGGCGGCCAGAACGCCGAGGCGTATTTCTCGCGCAGCGGCAGGCAGCTCATCTTCCAGCGACAGGCGGCTGATTCAGGTTGCGACCAGATGTTCGTGATGAACGTCGATGGCGGCGGTCTGCATCGCGTGTCGGACGGCAAGGGGCGCACGACGTGCGGCTATTTCTTCGCGGATGACCGCAGAATCTTCTACTCGTCCACGGAGCATGCGGCAGCGGCCTGCCCGCCGCGCCCCGATTATTCCCAGGGTTACGTCTGGGCGCTCTTCGATTACGACATCTACGTCGCGGACGCCGATGGCGGGAACGCCAAACGGTTGACGGATAATCCGCACTACGATGCGGAAGGCACGCTGTCGCCGGATGGCAACACGATCGTGTTCACGTCGCTGCGCGATGGCGACCTCGACATCTACACGATGCGCGTGGACGGCACGCACCTTACACGCCTGACGAACACACTCGGCTACGATGGCGGCCCGTTCTTTTCCCCCGACGGCAAGCAGATCGTGTATCGCGCCTGGCATCCGCAGACGGCAACGGATTCGGCCGACTATCGGGCGTTGATCGCGCGCAATCTGGTACGGCCGGTCCGGATGGACATCTGGGTGATGGACGCTGACGGATCCCACCAGCGCCGGGTTACGGATCTCGGCGGCGCCAGCTTCGCGCCGTTCTTTCATCCGGACGGGAAGCGCATCATCTTCGCCTCGAACTACAAGAACCCACGCTCTCGCAACTTCGATCTGTATCTCGTCAATCTCGATGGCTCCGGGCTCGAGCAGATCACGACGAGCACGGAATTCGACGCCTTTCCGATGTTCTCTCCCGACGGCAAACGCCTCGTGTGGGCCTCGAACCGCCACGGGAAGGTTCAGGGCCAGACCAACATCTTCATTGCTGACTGGGTCGAGCGTCAGTGACTCAGCCGCCTGCGGCGACCACCGCTCCGCCGCCCAAGACTCTCAAAGCAGAGCTTCTCGCGTGGGCCAGAGCGATCGGCGCGGCGCTGCTCATCTGGATCGTCTTGCGATCCTACATCGTGGAAGCGTTCCGCATTCCCTCCGCGAGCATGGAAAACACGCTTCTCATCGGCGACTTCCTGTTTGTGAACAAGGCAGTCTTCGGCGGGGAGCTCGAGATTCCGGTGACCGGCATTCGCTGTTGCCGTTTGCCCGCGTTCCGGGCACCGCGGCGCCAGGAGGTCGTGGTCTTCCGCTCGGTGGAGGATTCGACGCCCGATCTGAATATCGTGAAGCGCGTGATGGGCATTCCGGGCGACACGCTTCAAATGGCTCACGATACGGTGTTTCGGAACGGCCAGCGACTCGATGAGCCGTATGCGCTGCACACCGCACTGACACCCGTTCCGGACGAGGAATTCCGCCTTCAGCAAATAAAGGCGTGGCAGTTGCCGCAGTACGTGGGCCGCGATCCCGTCCACTATCGCCCGACGACACACGATTGGGGACCGATCGTCGTACCGGCCCAACATTATTTCGTGATGGGGGATAATCGCGACGAGTCGTACGACAGCCGCTTCTGGGGATTCCTACCGCGCGACCACATCCGCGGACGGCCGCTCATCATTTACATGAGCGTCGCGTCGCAGCCGTTCCGGATTCGCTGGAACAGGCTCTTCCGGCAGCCGAGTTGATCTACCCTCCGGCGTCTCGGCGTCTGTGCGTCTGTTAGTTACTTGTATCGGTAAGTGATGCGGCCGCGCGTCAAATCGTAGGGCGATAAGTCCACCGCTACGCGGTCGCCCTGCAGGATGCGGATGTAGTTCTTGCGCATCTTGCCGCTGACATACGCCAGCACTTGATGTCCATTTTCGAGTTTTACGCGGAATGTCGTGTTGGGCAGCACTTCGGTCACGGTGCCCATCATCTGTATCGCGTCACCAGCCACGCAGATGCCCTCGATTGTTCATGCCGTGCGCGGATCCATGGTCGCGTCGCGCGGTAGTTCCATCCCGCGCGCGATATAAAAGGCATGCCGGCTGCACGCGGCGCAGGTCAGGCTGATCCGCTCCGCGGTGAGCAACTCCCCGGGGCGCAAAGGGTGGCGCCGTGGTGAACGCTGGATCGTGCGGGTCCCGCACGATGGGCACACAAGTGGCAGATGTGCTCGATCGGCTGCGATGAGCGCCAACGCTTCCGGCGCCCGGTATTCCTTGATTCCGCGTCTACCCACGGCCACGCCCCCTCGGTCACGAAATCTACACCGGCCTGGGCTTTGACGCGCTTGTGCCAGCCAGCTATCTCTCTCGGCAACAGGAGGTTGGCATGGAGCCCACCCGCACGGTATTTCAGCCGCTGGCTGAGATCGAAATCGACGCGGTCGCGCCGTCGAATCAAGGATTCACGCTGACGGGGCAGGGTGCCGGGATGGACGGGTCGGAGTATCGCCTCGATCTCCACTTTGAGCTTCCCTTGGACAACCGCACGCGGACAGTCTTGGGCGAGCTTCTCTCGCAGTCGGAGCTAACGATCTCCCGCCGGGCGGCGGGGATGCAGCCGCGCCCACTCCGCCCGCAGCGTGCCCCCCGCGCCCCCCGCGCCCCCCGCCCGTAATTCTTGACGCCTCAGCGGGGCTCGTATAGCTTGGCGGACCCTTAACCGCCCTTCCTCCTGATGCCAGCCGAGCTCGGTGGGTCCCAGATCTCGTCGCTGCTCGAGGCCCTGCCCGGGATCGCCAGCGTCCTGCGCAGTCCGGTCGCGGATGCGCTCATCAAGGCGATGCGCGCCGCTGCGGGCCTGGCGGACTTCGCGCCGGAGGATGCTGAAGAGCTGGTCCGCTACGCCGTGCGCCGCGGCTTGATCGGCCCCGACGAGGGCGATCGCGTGCTGGCGGAGGTCCAGGAGGGACTGCGGAAACGCAAACCGCTGGCGGTGAAGAAAGCTCCCGCGAAGAAAGCACCCAAGAAAAAGACGCGACGCTAAATCCGGAAACCGCGCACCAAGCCGCGTAGTTTTTCGGCCGCCTGAAGCAGATCTCCGGCGGCCGCAGCCATTTGCTGAGTCGATGCTCCCTGTTGCTCCGTCGCGGCCGTCACTTGCTCCGCGCTCGACGCGTGTGAGACCGCACGGCTCACCACCTGCTGTGCCTGCGCGCCGAGCCGCTCCGTGACGCCACGGTTCTCCTGTGCCGCCTTCGTGACGCGCGCGGCCGCCTGTTCGACTTGTTCGACGGCGGCGACGATCTCGGTGAGCCCGCGTGCCGCTCCCTCCGCGACCGATTCGATGCCGCGCACCTTTGCCTGTCCCACCGCCATCGTGGCCGTGACCTCTTCCACCTGCTCGCGGATCACGCGCGTCGTCCGAGCGACGTCCTCCGCGGCGCGCGCCGATTCGTCCGCGAGCTGCCGCACTTCCTCGGCGACGACGGCGAAGCCGCGGCCATGCTCCCCCGCGCGGGCGGCCTCGATCGCCGCATTGAGCGCCAGCAGGTTGGTCTGTGACGAGATGCGCTTGATCAGGTCGACGAAATCGTCGATTGCCGTGCTTTGCTCGGCGAGCTGTGTGACCTCCGTGCCGGTCGTCCGGACCACCTCTCGGACGTCGAGCAGCGTCGTGCCGGCGGCGGCGATGTCGTTGCGATGCCGGTCGGCCACGGTGCGGATCTCTTCTCCCAGTCTCGCGACGCGCGCCGCGGCATCGGCCATCTCAGTGGTCGCGCGACGCAGCTGCGCCAGCGCGGACTCCGTCGCGTTCAGCTCGTTGCGCTGATATTCGGCGCCCGTCGAGATCTCGAGCATCGCGGTGGAGACTTCGCTCGACGACGCGGCCAGCTCTTCACTGACCGCCGAGAGGTCACCGGCTGAGCTCGCGATTTTGTCAGCCGAGGCGACGACCTCGGAGACGATCCCCCGGAGCCGTTCGCCCATCTGTCGCATGGCGTCGGCCAGCACCTGGAATTCACGGGGCATTCGCCCGGTCGTCACCGGCCGCAGATCTCCGCTGCCAAACCGCTCGGCCGCCGTGACCAGCCGGACCAACGGCCCCTCGACCCAGCGAACCGTGAACCCTCCGACAATCGCCCCCACGATCGCCGTGGCGAGCAGCACGATCCAGAGAATGATCTCGCGCTCGCGCGCCTGCGCGGCGAGGCGCTGACCGGCGGCGGTCGCCTTCTCCGATTGCCGCGCCGACAGCTCGCGCACCAGTCGTGTGAGCTCGGCCACAGGTTCGCGCACCTGCCCCATGAGCGCCTGCGCCTGGACAGTTCGCCCCAGATCGAGGAGGGCGTGCGCCAGCGAGTAATCGACATGGATCGCCGCTTGCAGCTGCTTGATGCGATTGACCGTGATGCGATCGGTCTCCGTGAGCCCGGGCAGCTCATCGAGCTGCTTCTGATACCGAAAGGCGGCGTCTACGGCGGTCTGAAACTGATCAGCGCTCCCTGCGCCCAGCTGTTCCGCGGAGCGGATTTCATCGAAGATCGCACTGACGAGCCCGCTGCCGACCGCACTCGACGCGCGAAGATGGTCGATCTCCGTTGCCAGCGAACGCCGCAATGTGGCCAGCGAGGTCACTCCCACGACAGCCGAGATCACCAGCCCGGCGAGGAGGCCGGAAAGGCCCAGAATGATCCGCCAGCGGATCGTATCGAGGCCACTCATGGCGCGACCTGCGTCACGAGCTGGCCGGCGTGCACGACGCCGATGACGACCGGCTTGGCGGGTACGTCGCCGCGCGCATCGAAGGCGATTGTCCCGGTAACTCCGTCGTACGCCGGCCGGTCGACGCCGACGCGTGCCAGCCGGTCGCGGATCGCGCGACGGTCGGTTCCGACGTCTGCTATCACCCGGGCCAGCAGCTGCACGATGTCGTACGCACCGGCGCCGCGGTGATCGGGAGTCTGCCCGTAGGCGCGTCCGTAGGCGGTGACGAACTGCGCGTTACGTTCGCCGGGTCGGTCCGGAAGGTAGGCGGTTGAGAGGCGTAAGCCCTCGGTGATCGGTCCCGCGGCCTCGATCCCCGTCAGCGCATCGCCGCCGATCGCCGGCCAGCGGACACCGATCTGCCCCATTTCCCGGAGCGCCAGCTCGGCTCCAGCTCGCTCTGTCGCCAACATGAGCGCGTCAATGCCGCCTGCCTTCCTGAGCCGTGAGAGGTAGGGTTCGAGGCTCGATGTTGCGCTGAGCATCGGGTCCTCTTCGACCACCTCTCCCCCAAGCTGGCGGAATTCGGCCGCAAAACTGAGCCTCAGCCCGCGGCCATAGTCGTCATCGATGTAGATCACGCCGACTCGTCGCGCGCCAAGCGTCTGGCGCGCGAAGCGGGCGAGCTGCGCGCCGTGGCTCAGATCGCTGGGGCAGATGCGAAACACATACGGATTGACGCCGGACAGGTCGGGGCTGGACGCGGATGGCGAGATCATCGCGATCGGTCGGCGTGCCTCGCCATACACCCGGCCCGCGGCAAGCGAAGCGCCCGAGGTCAGATGACCGATGACCGCCACGACCGACGGGTCGTCCGCGAACGATTGCGCGATGCGAATCGCCACGTCAGGACGACCGCTGTCGTCAATGGCGCGCAGGGCAATGCTCTGCCCGCGGACTCCACCATGGGCGTTGATCTCTTTGACCGCGAGCTCGGCGGCGCGGTGCATCGACACGCCACGAGGTTGTGAAAATGGTCCCGCGATCCCCAGGACTATCGCTCCCCTTTCGCCCCGCGAACATCCCGCGACTAACAGAATTGCGGCGAAGAGCCTCCGCAGACGGTCCTCCTGGTGTGGAGAGGGAGAGTGCGGGCAAGGTTAAGTCTCGATGTGGGATAGCGCAATATCCACGCGCTTTCCACATTTCAGCATGAGTGCGATTCAACAATTGTGTGGATTTGCGGCGGCGCTCGAACACCTTTTGTCAGCGCGCGACGCCGCCGCGCTCGACGAGATGTGGGAGGAGTTGAATCTCGGTCAGGTCGGATGGGAAGCACTGGCGCTCGCGCGGCGCGCCAACACCGAAGCGCTCGAGCCCGCGCTCGCCGAAGCGGATCGCCGGCTCCTTGCCGTATTGGAACGCTGTCGCGCGCTGCTCGATCCTCACATCGTCACATTTCGCGTGCCGGAGTTGGAGCGCTGGCAGCATGCCGCCGCAGCTGCGCTCGTCGGCGCGCGTTGGGGAGTTGCCGGACTGCGCACGGTCATCGCCGACACGCGAGCGCCACTTGGCCGCCGCTACTTCGCGTTTCTCGCTCTCGCCGAGCGGCATCCGAAGCAAGCCTGGCCGCTGTTTGCGAAATATCTGGAGACGCCCGGCGCGCATCACGCCTTTGTGGCCGCAGCCGTTGAAGCCGCGCGCTACTACCCTGGCGAGGCGCCCAACGTCATTGCGTTGTTTCAGCGCATCCGCGGCGATCAAATGTTGCGCCGCTTCCTCGGCCCGAAAATCCTCGAGTCGCTGTACGTGCTGGGCGATCCAGCCGCGCTTCCTCTTTATGAAGAGTTGCTCGTCACCGGCCATACCGATCGCGACCTCGGCCGTTGCGAGGTGACGCGCGCGTTAGTGGGCGTGCGGAAGCTCACCGGCCGGGTAGCCGCGAGCAGCAAGTTTCCGGATCCGGAGGAGCCGGACGTAATTCGTGCGCTCGATGAGGCGCAGCGAATCTTTGAGGAGGAAAGAGATCGGCTGCAGCCAGTCGTCGTTATTTGACGAAGGCCGCGAGCTTCTCTTTGTAAGCTTTCCCGCCCACGTCGTACGTGTCGTTGTGGCTGGCCCCCTCGATCATGACGAACTCCACAGGTCCGGCGGCGGCCGCGGCGACCGCTCGACCCATCTCGATAGGGACAAGCTTGTCAGTTGTGCCGTGGAAGATGAGTATCGGACAGCGGATCCGCTGGATGTTCGCCAGATTGTCCAGCCCCAGCCTGACCAGAAACCCCGGCACGATACGATAGTGACGTGCCGCCATTCCCCGCGCGCTCGTGAACGGCGACTCCAGGATCAGTCCCGCGACCTCCTGCGTGACTGCGGTGTGCGTCGCGACAGCGCTGCCGAGCGAGCGGCCGTACACGTAGATGCGATGACGATCGACCTCGGGACGCTTCAGTAGCTCCTGGTATGCTAGGTCGGCCGCTTCATAAACCGCCGCTTCGCCGGCATGTCCCTCACTCGCGCCGTAGCCGGGATAGTCCAGCACCAGAAGCGCCGCATTAGGCGGCCGGAAGTCGCGGATCGTCGGCCAGATGGCGCCGATGGTTTCGCCGTTGCCGTAGAACCAGAGAAGGGCGGCGGAAGAGGCCGGAGGACGCCGAACGGCATTCGGCGGCAAATACCAGCCAACCAGCCGCGTTCCCTTCCTCATCCGCAACTCGATCTTCTCGCCGTATGCCAACACCTGCTTCGGATCCGGCAACGCCGACCGTGGCGCCGGAAATGTAATCCGCTCCTGGAACGCCCAGAGCAGGCCCACGAGAACCAGGTACAGCGCCGGTAACCCCCAAACGAGCGCCATGGCGGGTGTTAATTTGCGGGCCAATGGAGCCCGAGCTCGTGTCTCGTGCGCGGGGCGCGTTGC
>WNEY01000636.1_pt1 | contig 22565 bp, 22 predicted proteins | sample 5400531 | NCBI WGS metagenome assembly WNEY01 (sample SAMN13153338, study PRJNA577476) | soil metagenome | isolation source: 200 cm saprolite under Douglas fir tree site 1 | place: USA:California | collected 2015-04-18
GTCAGCGATGTGCGGCGCCAGCATCAAGCCGGCGACGCGAGTCTCGAGGAGCTGTTCTTGAAGCTGACCGGCGGCGCGCAGGTGCGTGAGCTGGCCGAAGTCCTCGGGGGCGGGGGCGGCAGAGTCGCGTGATCAAGCAGCCGTCGCTCGCCCACGTGCTACAGCCCAAGTGGCGCACCGCGCTGCAACGGCTGCGCGAGGAGCGCGCCAAAGGCGGCAGCGGCAAGCTGATCATCCTGATCCTGGTGGGCGGGGCGTTCTGGGCCGGTGTGTTCGGTGTGCTCTACCTGATCCTGCGGAATCTGCGGAAGGTCGAAGAGCTGGGGCCGTTGATCCCCGGCAAGATCCTCGGCCTCATCCTCCTGTCGTTCATCTCGATCCTGGTGCTCTCCAACGTCATCACGGCGCTGTCGAGCTTCTTTCTCGCGAAGGACCTCGACCTGCTTGTCTCCTCGCCGGTCGATTGGCTGCGGCTGTATCTCGCGAAGCTGGGTGAGACACTGCTGCACTCGTCCTGGATGGTGGCGCTGATCACGGTGCCGATCCTCGCGGCCTACGGCATCGTGTACAAGGGGGGCGTGCTGTTCGCGCTGTACGCCATCCTCGCGATCGTACCGATGCTGATTCTCCCGGCGGTCGTGGGCTGCGCGGTGACACTGGTGCTGGTGAACATTTTCCCCGCGCGCCGCACGCGCGATCTGCTCTCCATCGTCGCGTTAGGGGCGGCGGCCGGCGTGATCCTGCTGTTCCGCGTGATCCGGCCGGAGCAGCTCGCCCGTCCCGAAGGATTTCGCAACCTGCTCGACTTTCTCATCCTGCTGCGCGGCCCCACCTCGCCGTTTCTGCCGAGTGAATGGGCGTCGCAGGCGATCATGGGATTTCTGCAGCACAAGCTCGATCCCCTGCCCCTGATGCTGCTGTGGACGACCGCGGCGGCATTCGTCACGCTCGGCGCCGTGCTGCATCGCGCGCTGTACGCGCAGGGGTTCACCAAGGCGCAGGAGGGCGCGGAGCGCTTCATTCGCGGTGGCCTGTGGCGCTGGACGGTGGGGTCGCTGCTCGGCTGGCTGCCGGTCGCGAAGCGCGAGTTTGTCCTCAAGGACATCAAGCTGTTCTTCCGCGACACGACACAGTGGAGCCAGCTGATCCTGCTCGCGGTGCTCGTGGTCGTCTATCTGTTCAACATTCAGGCGCTGCCACTGCATCGCGGCGAGCCGGTCGGGTTCTTCTACGTCAACCTGGTGTCGTTCCTGAACCTGGGCCTCGCGGGTTTCGTCCTCGCCTCGATCGCCGCGCGCTTCATTTTTCCCGCGGTATCACTCGAAGGCCGTCAGATGTGGTTGTTGCGATCCTCACCGCTCGATCTGCGCGCGCTGCTCTGGTCGAAGTACTGGGTGGGGACACTGCCGCTCCTGGCGCTCGGCCTGCTGCTCACAGGAATGACGAACGCGCTGCTCGAGGTCTCGACGTTCATGATGGTGATGAGCCTCGCGACGATGGCGGCGCTCACCTTGGCCATTGCGGCGATGGCGCTCGCGTTCGGGACGCTCTATCCGCAGTTCGAGACGGAAAACGCCGCGCAGATCCCGACCTCGTTCGGCGGCCTGGTCTTCATGATGGCCACGATCGCGTTGCTGGCGGCCGTGATCGTCTCGCTGTGGCAGGCGGTCTACACCTACGTCCGGGCCGTCTACGACGGCCGGCCGGTCGTCATCGATGGGTGGATGTTTCTCTGGTTCGCGGTGGCCGCCGCGCTGTGCACGGCGGCCACGATTGTTCCCCTGCGGATGGCGCTGCGAAAGATGGAGACCTTCGAGTTCTAGCCTAGCGCCAGCTGACTCCTCCGACAATCTGGAACGAGCTGCCGTTGCCGAGGATGAATTTGCCTTCGATGTACGGTCGCGTCCGTCCCCGGCGTCCCTCGAGTCCCGTCAGTAGGTTGAGATTGGTGTTGCTCCCGCTGACCCCGCCCGAGCTTGCGTGCGACCAGTTCAACCCGCCACCGACGTACCACGCGCCGTAGCGCGTCGGCGGCCGGTACTTCAGGTCGAAGTTCAGCGCCCACAGCGATCCGCCGCTCACGAAGTAGTAGTCGAACGTAGGATAGAGAGCGAGGGCCGGGGTGAACGGCCAGGAGAGCTGTGCCCCGATGAGCAGATTGTTTACGTCAAAATTGTAGCCGACGTGTGCGCCATAGGTGGGACCGGATGCCCCGATCGCGCGCCGGCGGTACCGCCCCTGCGCATCCGCCGTCGACGCTGTCAACGCCGCCACCAGCAGCACCACCACCACCAATCGCGAGACCCAGCGGTTCACGACGCGCTCCAGAGTTCGAGGATGCAGACTGATAGGAAACGGGAGTGGAAAACGCAATAGTCAGGCGGCGACGCGGGCTCCACAGCGATTGCAGTAGCGGGCATCATCGTCGAGCGCCGTGCCGCAGCGCGCGCAGTAGCCGGGGGCCGTTCCTAGTCGCCTGCCGCAATCCGAGCAGAAGATCGCTCCACTCTCCGGGCGAGCTCCGTGCTCGGGACATCTAGGAGTCGGGAGTCTGGAGTCAGGAGCTGGTTTGACCCCAGGCTCCAGACTCCTGACTCCTGCCTCCTCTCGCAAGACAGCCAGCGCTTCACCGGTGTATTTGGCCTTCAACGCATCGTAGTCTTGGTCCGAAAGTTTCCCAGTCGCCCGGTCAAACTCGATCTCCTTCAGCGCACGCAGCGCGACCGTCTGCGGACGCATGTCGTCCGCGGGATCGTCGCCCTCGTCGTCGGCCGCAACGCGATTCGCCGACTCCTGCGGCGGCCGAAGAATGGGGACCAGGACATAGTACGTCGCCCCTGCGGCCAGCAGGATTCCGAGAATCAGCTCAAGCATCGAGCCGGTCGAGCTCTCGACGGAGACGTTCGAGTTCGGCGGGAGTGGCGTTCGGCCCAAGCGCCTGGGCCGGGGCGGCCGCAGCCTCGCGAGTCCAGCGTCGCAACGCACGGACGAGGAAGAAGCCGGCGATAATGATCGCGATGGACGGCACGAAGTAGCCGGCGAGATTGAAGCCCCGCTTGGGAGGGGCCATCAGCGCGGCTTCTCCGTACTGCTTCACGAACTCGTCGATGATCTGCTGCGCCGTCTTCCCCTGCCCCGCGAGCCGCAAAACGTCCTTGTGCAGCGCCGGACTGTAGGTGCACTGGAAGTCGGTGGTACGACAAGTGTAGATGTCGAGGCCGCAGCCGCAGCTGCACCGGAGCTTCTTTTCCACCGCCTGGATGCCGGCGTCATTGTCGACGGGCGTGATCGGCGTCTGCCCGCGGCCGGCCCGCTGCGGATCGTAAACGCGACCTGCCGTCTGCCGGTCGGACTGTTGGACTGTCTGACCGACTGACAGAAATACCGCACCCAACGCCATCAGGAACTCGCGTCGAGTACCGTCCGAGCGTCCGACGGTCCGACCGTCCGTCACCGTTCAGCCTCCAATTTCACGGCATATCCAGCCTGCCGCGGCGAGCGTGGACCCGTTCCGGGAGGCACGCCGCCACCCGGCCACAAGACGATCAGTCCGCCGACCACGAGCACCAATCCGCCGAACCAGACCCACCAGACGAGCGGATTGATCGTGAAGCGGAAGACGGCCTGCTCCGTGCCGTTGACCAGCCCCGCGAGCACCACGTACAGATCGACCCGCAGGCCGCTCATGATGCCGACTTCGGTCGAAGGCTCAAACGTGGGATTGCGGAAGGCGTCGACATGCTGGCGCTTTTCGGTGCGCAGGCGTCCGATCACCTTGCCGTTGCGGCGGACGTCGACGAGCGCGGCGGTGATCTCACGATTGAGCGAGTTGTATTGCGAGATGCCCAGGTGAGTAAAGCTGTACGTGTATCCATCGGGTCCCTGCAGGGTGGCCGTTTCGCCCGGCCGGAGCGTGGCCTGCGTCTCTGTCTTGAAGGCCATCCCGGCGAACGCGACGAATAGCAGCACAATCGCGACGTGGACGATGTAGCCGCCGTAGCGGCGGCGGTTGCGGGACAGCAGCTGGACGAGCGCGAGAATCACCGGCTCCCCGTACTGCCGGTGGCGGGCCCGCGCGCCCCGCGCGAATTCCTGAACGATCGTCGCCAGCACGAACCCGCCGATGCTGAACGCGATCAGTGCACCGATGTCCCGCATGCCGGCCAACAGCAGCAGGAGCAGCGCGAATCCACAACTCGTCAGCGGCACGGCGAACTGGCGGCGCAGATTGGGCAGTGATGCCCGGCGCCACGCGATCAACGGGCCGATCCCGGTCATCGCAAGAAGCGCGAGACCCAGCGGCACGTTCACCTGATTGAAGAACGGCGGGCCGACCGTGATCTTCGTGCCCTTGATCGCCTCGGAGAGAATCGGAAACAGCGTACCCCAGAGCACCGAGAAGGCGATGCCGATGAGCAGCAGATTATTGAAGAGAAAACTGGCCTCGCGGCTCACCATCGACTCGAGTGTCGCTTCGGCCTGCAACAGCGGCAGCCGCGTCACATACAGCGTGAAGCTCGCCACGGCTGCGAGCACCAGGAACCCGAGGAAGAAGTAGCCGACGCTCGACTGGGTGAAGGAGTGGACGCTCGCGATCACGCCTGAGCGCGTGATGAACGTGCCGAAGATCGAGAGCAGCCATGCTCCGAGAATCAGTGCGAGGTTCCACTTCTTGAGCATACCCCGTTTTTCCTGGATCATGACCGAATGGAGGAAGGCCGTCATGACCAGCCACGGCAACAGTGCGGCATTTTCGACGGGATCCCACGCCCAGTATCCGCCCCATCCCAGCTCGACGTACGCCCACCACATCCCGATGAGCAGTCCGATACTGAGGAACAGCCACGACACGAGCGTCCATTTGCGCACGGCGACGAGCCATTCGCTGTCGAGCTTCTTGGTCAGCAGCGCGGCGATCGCGAACGCGAACGGAATCGTGATCGAGATGTAGCCCAGGTACAGCATGGGCGGATGGAAGACCATCCCGGGATTCTGCAGCTGTGGGTTCATCCCGCGACCGTCCATCGGCATGAAGCCGAGCCGCTCGAACGGGTTCGCGGCGAACAGCATGACCGAGATGAAGAACGCCGCCACGGCACACGTGACGGCCGCGACATACGGCAGGTACTCGCGATGGCGCGGGCTCGTGAGCAGCTGCGCCAACGACGCGAACAGGCTCAGCACCGTCGCCCAGAACAGCAAGCTCCCCTTCTGTCCCGCGTACAACGCCGACCAGAGATAGAAGGTTGGAAGATTGCGGCTCGTGTAGGCCGCCACGTACTCGAGACTGAAGTCGTGGCGGAAGATCGCGATCTCGAGCGACACGACCGCAACGACCAGCGCGCCGAACAGGGCAAAGGTCGCGTGGCGCGCGCTCTGCTGCAGGTCGGGGCGCTGCTGCACGCCGCCCGCGAATCCCGTGATCGCTCCCCACAGGCCAACCAGGAAGGCGAGCCAGAGGGAGAGATGGCCGAGCAGACTCATTTACGCCTTGGGAACGGCTTCGTAGCGCGACCCGCACTTGGCGAGCACGTTGGTCGCGTAAATCACACCGTCCTTCTGGAGGCGCCCTTCCACGACGACCTCGACGGAGTCGGTGAAGGTATCGGGAGGAAGGCCCTTGAAGATCACGGGATAGTTGACCGTCCCGTCCGTGATGTGAAAGCGCAGTGTCTGCGTCGCCATCTCTTTTGAGACCGTTCCGGGGACGACGCGCGCGCCGACCTTCAGGCCGAGATCGTAGAACGACGGATCGGCCGAGACGCGCTGCGCCAGCTCGCTGGGCGTGAGGAAATACTGTCCCGTCTGCCGAATCCCGGACGCCATCAAATAGCCGACGGAGCCGACAATCAGGACCGCGCCCAGTGCGAACTTCGTTCCTGCCGTCATAGCTGAATTATACCATCCCGTTTCCGGCACGTTGTAATGCCCACCACACCGCTTCGGGTACAGTCTCCACACGCGGAATATCGACGGTGTTCCTGAAGGAATCGTGAAGGCCCACCACCGGCTTCCCGATGCGCTGGGCGAGTGCGATCTCTGACAAGGTTCCTACACCACCGCCGATTGCAATCAGCGCATGCGCGGTCCGCACGATGAGAAAGTTCCGCATCTCACCGAGACCCGTCGCGAGCGGGATGTCGATGTAGGCGTTCGCCGCCCGAGGATCCACTCCCGGTAAGATGCCGACCGTCGCACCGCCGTTTGCCTGCGCGCCTTTCGCAACCGCCTCCATCACGCCGCCCAGCCCGCCGCACACCAGGACCGCGCCGTGCTGCGCCAGCAACCGTCCCGTCTCTTCCGCGACAGCCGACTCCTCCGTCGTGCAGGTGCTACCACCAATCACCGCGATGATCGACTTCATCCGGCCCAGTGCAACGCGGTCTCCACGGCGCGGTGCCACTCGGCGGCGCGCGCCTGGACGGCGCGGCGCCCGGCACCGGGCGCAAAGCGAGTGAAGCTGCGGCCCGCGAGGAAGTCGGTGGCAGATTTCCACAGGCCTGCGCCGAGACCGGCGAGTCCCGCGGCGCCCAGCGCAGTCGTTTCGACGAGATCCGGCCGCGCCACGGTGACACCCAGCACGTCGGCCTGGAACTGCATGAGCCAGTCGTTCGCGGCGGCGCCGCCGTCCACCAGAAGACTCGCGAGACGAAGTTTGGCGTCGGCCAGCATGGCGTCGAGCACGTCCTTCGTGCTGAACGCCATCGCCTCGAGCGCGGCGCGGACGAGATGTGCGCGGCTGCTCCCGCGAGTCAGGCCGACGATCGTGCCGCGGGCATTCGGCTCCCAGTGCGGAGCGCCCAAACCGACGAACGCGGGAACGAAGTACACGCCACCGGTATCGTCGACACTCCGGGCCATCGAATCCGAATCCGCAGCCTTGGTGATGATGCCCAATCCGTCGCGCAGCCACTGCATGGCGGCGCCCGCGATGAAGACACTGCCCTCGAGGGCAAACACCGGCTCGCCCCGCGGACCGCAGGCCAGCGTCGTGAGCAGTCCGCGCTTGGAGTGGGCGCGCCGCTTCCCCGTGTTGAGCAGCAGAAACGCCCCGGTGCCGTAGGTGTTCTTCGCCTGCCCCGGCTGCCAGCAGCCCTGACCGAACAGCGCCGCCTGCTGATCACCGGCCACGCCGCTGATCGGCAGCTCGGCACCGAAGTGTTCCGCGGCGGCCATACCGAACTCGCCGCTCGAATTCCGCACTTCGGGAAGGGCGTCGCGCGGTACGCTGAACAATTTGAGCAGGTCGCCGTCCCACACGCGCTTGCCGATGTCGTACAGCATCGTCCGGGACGCGTTGGTGTGATCGGTCGCGAACGTCTTGCCGTTCGTGAGTCGAAAGATCAGCCAGGTGTCGATTGTGCCGAAGACGACGTCTCCATTGGCCGCGCGTCGCGGCAGCCCTTTCACGTGCTCGAGCAACCACTCGATCTTGGTCGCGGAGAAGTAGGGGTCGAGCACTAGGCCGGTGCGCGAGCGCACCAGCGCGCCTTTCTTCTGCTTTTCGAGCTGCGCGCAGCGGGCCGACGTGCGGCGATCCTGCCACACGATCGCACGATGCACGGGGCGGCCGGTGTCGCGCTCCCACGCGCAGATCGTCTCGCGCTGGTTCGTGATGCCGATGGCGTCGGGTGTCACGTGGGCCTGGCGAATCGCTTCCCGCGCCGCCTCGACGGTGACGCGGAGAATCTCTTCGGCGTCGTGCTCGACCTCTCCCGGCGAGGGAAAATGCTGCGTGAATTCGCGATAGCCGCGGCCGAGCACGCGGCCGTCCGCGTTCAGGACGAGCGCGGTGGAGCCGGTGGTGCCCTGATCGAGCGCGAGGACAGCGGTCATTGGAGCGACTCCCCTCCCGAGAACGGCGGTTGAACGATCCCGCGATCGGTGATGAACCCCGTCACGTACCGCGCCGGCGTGACATCGAACGCGGGATTGAGCGCCTCGACTCCCTCGGGCGCGATCGGCCGGCCCGCCATGACGGTAACCTCGGCCGGCGAGCGCTGCTCGATCGGGATCAGATCGCCATCGGCCAGCGCGACGTCCACCGTGGACCAGGGCGCCGCACAATAAAACGGGACACCGTGATGGCGCGCCAGCACCGCCAGCCCGTACGTGCCGATCTTGTTGGCGAAATCACCGTTCGTGCAGATCCGGTCGGCCCCCACCAGGACGACGTCAACCTTGGCCTGCCGCATCAGCGCGGCCGCGGACGCATCGGTAATCAGCGTGCAGGGAATCCCCGCGTGTCCCAGCTCCCACATGGTGAGCCGCGAGCCCTGGAGCAGCGGACGAGTCTCGTCTACGTAGACATGTACCTTGCGTCCCTGCTCGTGCGCGAGATAGACCGGCGCGAGGGCCGTGCCGATGCCGCCGGTCGCCAGCGCTCCCGCGTTGCAGTGCGTGAGCACCTTGGCGTCGTCCGCGAGGACGGTGAGACCGTGCTCGCCGATCCGGCGGCACATGGCCCGGTCCTCTTCCCAAATCGCGGTTGCTTCGCCCCGCAAGCGCTCCCAGAGATCGGTTCCCTCGCCCGGCGTTCCCTCGGCGACGCGCAGCATGCGCTCGAGCGCCCAGCGCAGGTTCACCGCAGTCGGCCGGGCGGCGCCGAGTAACGCCGCAAGGTCCTTCACACGTGCCAGGAAGCCGGCGCGCGGAGCGCCGCGCTGCTCGCGCGTGCCGGCGACGAGCCCCATCGCAGCGGCGATGCCGATCAACGGCGCGCCGCGCACCTGGAGCTGCCGGATTGCCTCCGCGACCGACTCCGCGCTCTCCAGATCGCGCGTGATTTCCGCCTCGGGCAATGCACGCTGATCGATGACGCGCACCGCGCCGCTGGGCGACCACGAGATGGCCTGGATAGTCACGACGCAGAAGCTAAAGCGCGGACATGCAAATACTAGGCAACATCTAGATTTTGCATGTCCCTGCTTTAGCATTGAGCCATGACCTACCAGACCATCCTATTCGAGATTCGGGACGGAATCTCTTGGGTAACAGTCAATCGTCCCGATAAGCTCAACGCGCTCAACGACCAGGTGATGCTGGAGCTCGGCAAAGCGGCCGAGAGCATCGCCAGTGAGCCCGAGATCAGAGGAGCGATTCTCACGGGGGCGGGCCCGAAATCATTCGTCGCGGGCGCCGACATCGGTGATCTGGCGCGGCAGGGGCCCTTCGACGGCAAGGCGCGCGCGCAGCGCGGCCAGGGCGTGCTGCGGCGACTCGAGACCTGCGGCAAGCCCGTCATTGCCGCCATCAACGGATTCGCCCTGGGCGGCGGCTGCGAGCTGGCGATGGCGTGCCACATCCGGATCGCCAGCGAGAACGCGAAGTTCGGGCAGCCGGAGGTGAAGCTGGGAATCGCGCCGGGCTACGGCGGCACGCAGCGCCTGCCGCGACTCGTGGGCAAAGGCGTCGCGATGCAGCTCATTCTGACCGGAGAGCTGATCGATGCGCAGGAGGCGTACCGGATCGGCCTCGTCAACAAGGTCGTGCCGGCCGCGGACCTGCTCGACGAATCCGAGAAGATGATGCGGGGTATCCTCGCGATGGGGCCGCTGGCCGTGCGTCTCGCCATGGAAGCGGTCGATCAGGGCCTGGAGATGACGCTCGACGAAGGCCTGCTGCTCGAGGCGAATCACTTCGGCCTGCTGGCCGCGACCCAGGACATGAAAGAAGGACTGACCGCATTTCTCGAAAAGCGCGCGGCAAAATTCCAGGGGCGTTAGCCCTGCTGTTCGCTGCGGCGTGTCTCGGCGAACGGGAGCGCCCCGGTCCCCCGCAGCTCTCGTTCACGATCGACGATACGACGGTCGTCTCGAGCCGCGCCGACACCGTTGCCGGTACGGTGCGCGCCCAGGACGGCGACGGCATCGACTCGGTGTGGGTAACGGCCGGATCTCTGAAGTGGGTCGACGACGGGGGTTTCAACCAAGCCATCAGCACCCGCTACCGACTGATCATCCCCTCCGGCACGCAGCCGGGGACCCAGATCCCGATGTCATTTCGGGCGCGCGATGCGTCCGGTTTTGCGGTCCAACGGGACACCTACGTCGTGGCTGTACCGTAACTTCCGCTGCAGCCTTAACTGTTGACAGGACAATGACTTCCGTGTATTTTTAAGGCTGTGACTGACCGCTCGAATCGCCCCCAAAAAAGCCGTCCTGTGGCGGTCGCCGAGGCGCTCGAGGGCTACCTGAAACGGGCCGGTTTGGCGCGCCGGGTGGGTCAGGCGCAGATGATTCCCGATTGGCCGCGGCTCGTGGGACCACAGATCGCGGCTGTCGCCACGCCCGAGAGCATCACGCCCGATGGCGTGCTGTTCGTCCGCGTGGCGACGAGCTCGTGGATGAATGAGCTGCAGCTCATGACCCCCGACATCATGGCCCGCGTCAACGCGGGGCGTGGTGCGGGCCGCATCAGGACGATACGCTGGCTCCTTTCACGTTAGGAATTTGATGCCGAAGAAGAAACCCGCCGCACCGAAGAAGGAAAAAGGCAACGGCGGCTATCAGGCCGACTCGATTCAGGTCCTGAAGGGCCTCGAAGCGGTCCGGCGCCGGCCGGCGATGTACATCGGCTCGGTCTCGGCCCGCGGCCTGCATCACCTGGTGTACGAGGTGGTGGACAACTCGGTCGACAAAGCGCTGGCCGGCTACTGCACGAACATCGACGTCACGATCCACGCCGACAACGCCATCACGGTCGTGGACAACGGCCGCGGCATTCCCGTCGACATCCACAAGACGGAGAAGAAGCCGGGTGTCGAGGTCGCGCTCACGGTGCTGCACGCCGGCGGCAAATTCGACAAGAGCAGCTACAAAGTGTCGGGCGGCCTCCACGGCGTCGGCGTCTCGGTGGTAAACGCGCTGTCCGAGAAGCTCGAGGTGTGGGTGGACCGCGACGGCAAACGCCATCACATGTCGTTCGAGCGCGGGGACACCAAGAAAAAGCTCGAGGTCGTCGGCAAGGCGAAGGGCACGGGCACGACGGTGTGGTTCAAGCCCGACACGAGCATCTTCACCGAGACGCGGTTCGACTACGCCACCATCGCCAACCGCCTGCGTGAGCTCGCCTTCCTGAACAAGGCCCTCACGATCACGCTCAAGGACGAGCGCAAGGGGAGCACGAGGGAAGAGACCTTCTACTATAAGGGCGGCTTGTCCGAATTCGTGAAGTGGATCGTCGGCAACCGGCGCGCCCTGCATCCCAAGGCGATCACGTTCGAGGCGACCCGCGAAGACGTCGAGGTCGAGGGCGCCGTCCAGTACGACGACCAGTACAGCGAAAACACGTTCACCTTCGTGAACAACATCAATACGCACGAAGGCGGCACGCATCTCACCGGCTTCAAGTCGGCGTTGACCCGCACGATCAACGAGTGGGCGAAGCAAGACGGCGCGCTGAAAAAGGAAGAGTTCACACTCTCAGGCGACGACGTCCGCGAGGGGCTCAACTGCGTCCTGAGCATCAAAGTGAAATCGCCGCAGTTCGAGGGTCAGACCAAGACCAAGCTGGGCAATTCCGAAGTCGAAGGCATCGTCAAGACCGTCGTGAACGAGGCCCTCGGCGCGTTCTTCGACAAGAACCCGAGCGTCGCGCGTTCGATCATCGCGAAAGCCGTCAGCGCGGCGCGTGCCCGCGAGGCTGCCCGCAAGGCGCGCGAGCTGGTGCGTAAAAAGAGCGGGCTCGATGCCGGGATTCTCCCCGGCAAGCTCGCCGACTGCTCGCTCACCGATCCCAAACTGTGCGAGATCTATCTCGTCGAGGGCGACTCGGCTGGCGGGTCCGCCAAAATGGGCCGGGACCGCAGCTACCAAGCGATCCTGCCGCTGCGCGGCAAGATCCTGAACGTACAGAAAGCGCGCATCGACAAGATCCTCTCGAACGAAGAAATCCGTACGATGATCACGGCGATCGGTACCGGGGTGGGCGAGGACTTCAAGGTGGATGAAGCGCGCTACCACAAGATCATCATCATGACGGACGCCGACGTGGACGGCGCCCACATTCGCACGCTGCTGCTCACCTTCTTCTATAAGGAGATGAAGCAGCTCATCGACGTCGGGTACATTTACATCGCGCAGCCGCCGCTCTACCGCGTCTCCAAGGGCAAGGAGGAGTTCTACGCCTACGACGAAAAAGAGCGCGATACCTACGTCAAACGCCTCACCAACGGCACCGAGAGCAAGGCCACGATCAACGTGAGCCGCTACAAAGGGCTGGGCGAAATGAACCCCGACCAGCTGCGCGACACGACGATGGATCCGACGAAGCGCACGCTGCTCAAGGTGACGATGGAAGATGCACTCGAAGCGTCGCAGCTGTTCGAGACGCTGATGGGGGACGAAGTCGAGCCGCGCCGCAAGTTCATCGAGGAAAATGCGAAGTTTGTGAAGAACCTCGACGTTTAGTGCTTCGCCAGCTCCTCAACTCCCGCTCGAGTCACGCGATGTGACACGAGCGGGAGTGGCTTGTGCGTGAGCTTGTCGCCGACCACGATGGCCTGGCTCAGCGCCTCAAAGCCGGTGCGGATGCCATCGGCATCCTTGGCGAATACCGACGCGATCGGCTCACCCTCCAGCACCTTATCGCCCGGCTTGACCGTGATGACGAACCCCACCGTCGGGTCGATGATGTCGTCGACCGTGCGGCGGCCGCCACCGAGCGCGATGATGGCGCGGCCGATGGTGCGCGGCTCGACGCGCTGGACGACACCGGTGCGGGACGCGGCGTAGACCTCGACCGCCAGCGCCTGCGGCAAGACCGACGGGTCCTCGACGGCCTTGGGGTTGCCCCCTTGCGCCTCGATGATCTGCTCGAACTTCTCGGCGGCGAGACCGGATTCGATCGCGGTTTCGAGTTTCTTCCGCGCCTTCTTCGTGTTCTTCTCGATCCCGGCCTGCAGCAGCATTTCTACACCCAGCGCATACGTCACTTCGAGGAGATCGGGTGGGCCTTCACCGCGCAGCGCGAGGATCGCTTCCTCGGTCTCCAGCACATTGCCGCAGGCGCGGCCCAGCGGCCGGTCCATCGCCGTGATGAGGGCGATGGTCGGACAGCCGCGATCCTCGCCCAGCGCGATCATCGTCTTGGCCAGCTCGAGGCCACGCGTGACTTCCGGCAAAAACGCGCCGCTGCCGTTCTTCACATCGAGCACCAGACCATTGAGCCCCTCGGCGAGCTTTTTGGACATGATGCTCGCGGAGATCAGGGGAATCGATTCGACGGTCGCGGTGACGTCGCGCAGGGCATACAGCTTGCGGTCGGCGGGGGCGATCTCGGCGGTCTGGCCGATCAGCGCGCAGCCGAGTCTCTGCACCTGCGCTTTCGCTTCAGCGAGCGACAGGTCGGTGCGGAATCCGGGGATCGCCTCGAGCTTGTCGAGCGTGCCGCCCGTGTGCCCCAGTCCCCGCCCCGACATCATGGGCACGGCGACGCCGCACGCGGCCACCAGCGGGCCCAGTACGAGCGAGACTTTGTCGCCCACGCCGCCCGTCGAATGCTTGTCGATGCGCGGCGTCGTCCAGCCGTCGAACGACAAACGATCGCCTGACGCGAGCATCGCGTCCGTGAGCGCGGCGAGCTCCTGGCGCTCGAGGCCGCGCATGAACACCGCCATCAGCAGCGCCGCGATCTGATAGTCAGGGATGCGGCCGGCCGTGTATTCCGCGACGAGCGCCGACCATTCTTCGGGACTCAGCGTCCCACCGTCGCGCTTGCGCTCGATCAAGGGGCCGACGATCATTCTCGGATGTTCTCCATGATTCTTGCTCTCCTCGTAGCGCAAAACCCCGTCAATCACGTCGCACTCGGCGACAGCGCCGGCCTGATGCATCCCGATGTCGCGCTGCGCCACTACCAGGCGGCCCTCGCCATCGATTCGCTGTCGTATCCGGCGAACTGGAAGGCAGCGCGGGCGATCGCCGACGTTGCCAAACAAATACAGGGCAATGACGATTCCCTCAAGCACCGCCGGGACAGCCTGTATTCCGTGGGCCGGGGCTACGCCGAGCGGGCGATTCGCGCGGATTCGACACGGGCCGATGGACATTACGCCCTGTCGATGGTGCTGGGCCGGCTGTCACGCACCAAAGGCAGCAAGGAGCGGGTGCGCTACGCAAAAATTATCTTCGACGAGGCCACGCGCGCCGTGCAGATCGACTCCAACCACGACAATGCACACCATGTGCTCGGCGCCTGGCATGCCGAAGTGAAGCGGCTGTCCGGATTTCAGCGGTTCTTCGCGAAGATGCTGTTCGGTGGCGGCTTCATGGACATAGCCAACTGGGACGACGCGGTGCGCCACCTGCAGCGCGCGGTCGCGATCGCGCCGAACCACATCTACCACCGGCTCGAGCTGGCGGAGGTCTACACCGACCTGGGTCGCTACTCGAAAGCGCGCGAGCAGCTGCAGGCGATCGCGACGCTGCCGAACGTCGATGTCCTCGACTCGCAGTACAAAGAAGAAGCCACCGCGCTACTCAAAGACATCCAGCACGAAAAGGACGAGACCTAGCGCTCCCGCATCAAACGCTCGATGGCGTCGGTCGAGCGCGGCGCTCCCGCCGACAGCCATTCCCCGCCCTTGGGTGTGACCAGCACGTCGTCCTCGATTCTCACGCCCAGCTTCTCCGCCTGCAGGTAGATCCCCGGCTCTAGCGTGATCACCATGCCGGGCTCGAGCGGCCGGCTGATCCCGACGTCGTGTACGTCCATGCCAATCGGATGACCGAGGCCATGATAGAAGAAGTGCTCCCGGTCATCGCAGGTCCGCTCGCCGCACAACGTCCCCGAGTGCTCGCGCATATAGCGGCGCGCGATGTCGTCGAGCTGCCGCAGCGTGATGCCCGGCCTGATCGAATCAAACGCCGCCTGCTGGGCGCCCAGCACGAGATCGTAAATCGCCTTTTGGCGCAGCGTGAACTTCCCGTTCACCGGGAAGGTGCGTGTGACGTCGGCGGTGTACTGGCCCCATTCCGCCGCGGCATCGATCAGGACGAGATCCCCGTTCTCGGTGCGGCGGCGGTTGACGTCGTAGTGGAGCGTGGTCGAATTGGGCCCGCTGCCGACGATCGACGGATAGCCGACGCGATCGGCGGCGTTGCGCCGGAAGCCGTCTTCGAGCACCGCCTCGATCTCGTACTCGTACATCCCGGGCCGCGCGGCGCGCATCGCGGCGATGTGGCCCGCCACGCTGATGTCCACGGCGCGGCGCAGCCGCGAGACTTCGTCGGCGTCCTTCACCACCCGCATCGAGTCGACGATCGGCAGGACGTTGCGCACGTCCGCCCCCGAGAACGTCAGATCGGAAATACGACTCTCGGCTTTCGTTGCCGGGCTGAGCGGCACGTAGATCGGCCCGCTCCCCTTGCCGACGATCATCCGCTGCACTCGCCGGTCCAACGAGTCGGTGGGCAGCACCGTTCCGATCCCCGAGAGCCGCATCGCCACGCTGTCCGGCCCCAACCGCAGACCCGTCCACCGCTCCTGTGACGGCGTGCGCGATGGCAGGAACAGCACCGTTTCGAGGGAATCGGGGCCGCGGGCGGTCATCAGCAGCCACGCATCCTGTGTCTCGAGTTCGGTGAAATAGTAGAACGTGTTGTCTTGCCGGAAATCGTTGTCCTGCACGTAGTCCTGTTCGATGTTCCGCTCGTGCGCCGCGGGAATCAGGACAGCGCCGCGCCCGATGCGGCGCAACAGCGCGCGTCGACGCGCGGCGACAGCGGCCGTGTCAACGGGCCGGCCCATTCCCGGCAGCTCCGGAACGACGGTGTACGCGCCGATGGGGGCGGGGGCGGCAGGTCTGGACTGCGCGGGGAGGATGGCGAGCGGCGCCGCGAGCGCGACGAGTGCGAGAGGTGGGAGAGTGCGCATGAGGGGTAATCTACACGCGCTTGACGGACTCTGAGTTCCCGAGCGAAACTATGGCACTCATGACAATCAACTCGGCTCTGACGCACGCGGAAGCGGAACGGCTTGCCGCGCGGATCGCGGAGCTCGAGCATGAGCGCAAGCACCTGCTCGCGGTCGTCGAAATCCTGAAGGAAGCCTCCAGTTCCTTACACTTTATTGACATTCTGCAGTCCATCGCCCGCAAGCTGGGCGAATCGTTCGGGCTCGACCGCTGCTCCATCTTCCTGGGTGAAAAAGGCGGCCGCCAGGTACGCCTCGTGGCGTCGTACGAAGACCCCACGATCCGCAACTACGTCGTCGATCTCAATCGCTACCCCGAGCTCAAGCGCGCGATGCAGAGCGGCGAGACCGTCTTCATCCCCGACGCCGCCAACGATCCCTCCCTGCGGCATGTGAAGGATGAGCTGATCAATCGACGCGTGAAGTCGATCACCGTCGTGCCGATTACGTGGCGGTCGGTCGCGATCGGCGCGATTTTCCTGCGCACCTACCGCGACGGGCCCACTTTCTCCGATGCGGATGTGCGCTTCGTCCAGGTCGTCGCCGCCCTCACCGCGCAAAGCCTGCGCAACGCCCACCGCTACGAACGGCTCGCCCAGCGGACCCACGAGACGGGCGACCAGCTGCGCCGCATGGAGCTCGAGCGGGTCGCCCTGCTCTCGTTCATGCGCCGGCTGCTGGACACGTTTGGGGCGCGGGACGGCGCGTGGGGCGAAGGCCTCCTTCCCAAAGCCAGCGCCGAGGAGCTGGACCGGCTGGTCGGCGTGGCGATGGCCGTCATCCAGGAAGAAGCCAAAGGACGGTGAAGCCGGCAGCACGCGCCGCTGAGCTGCGGCGGATTCTGGAACGGGCGAATCACGCGTATTACCTCCTCGACAAGCCGGAGATGTCGGACGCGGAGTACGACCGGCTGTTCCGCGAGCTCCAGGCGCTCGAAGAGAAGCACTCCGACCTCCGCACGCCCGACTCCCCCACGCTGCGCGTTGGCGGCGAACCGGCGACGTCGTTCCGCAAGCACCGCCACCTCGTCCCGATGCTCTCGCTGGCCAATGCGTTCACCGAAGCGGAGCTGCGCGAATGGGAGGAGCGCAACGCCCGGCTCGTGCCCGAGGTCACAGCGGCCGGCTACACGCTCGAGGTGAAGATCGACGGCGCCGCCGTGAGCCTCACCTACGACGACGGCGTCCTCGTCACCGGCGTCACGCGCGGCAACGGCGTCGAAGGCGAGGACGTCACCGGGAATCTGCGGACGGTGCTCGACCTGCCATTGCGCCTGCGCGGCAAAGGCTGGCCGAAAAAGATGGAAGTGCGCGGCGAGGTCTACTTACCGAAGAGCCAGTTCGCGGAGACCAATAAACAGCGCGAGAAAGCGGGCGAGCCGCCGTACGCCAATCCGCGCAACGCCGCGGCCGGCGCGCTGCGACAGCTCGATCCCAAAAAGACGCGCGCCCGCGGGCTACGCGTTTTCACCTTCCAGGTCGAAGCTCCCGGTCTCAAGCTCGGCATCGACTCCCAGCACGAGCTGCTGGAGAAGCTGTTGGAGTGGGGACTCCCGGTCGAGCCGCACCACACGCGCGTGAGCGACCTCGCCGCCGCCCACCAGGAGATTACGAAGCTTCAGGCGCTGCTGCCGACGCTCGACTACGGCGCGGACGGTGTCGCCGTCAAAGTCGACAAACGGTCGCTCTACGCCGAGCTGGGCACGGTCGGCAATCGCGAGCCGCGCTGGGCGGTGGCGCGGAAGTTTGCGCCCGAAGTGCAGATCACGAAGCTGCTCGAGATCCGCATCAACGTGGGACGCACAGGCGCGCTCAACCCGTATGCGGTGCTCGAGCCCGTGGAAATCGGCGGCGTCACGGTCTCGAACGCCACGCTGCACAACGCCGCGCTGATCGCTGCCAAGGACATTCGTGAGGGCGACTGGGTCGAGGTGACGCGCGCCGGCGAAGTCATCCCGCAAGTCCTGGGTCCCGTCAAAGACCGGCGAACCGGCTCTGAGAGGCCGTACAAGATGCCGGAGCGTTGCCCCAGCTGCGGCTCGCAGGTCGAACACCCGCAGGACGAGGTGATGACCTACTGCCCCAACATCTCGTGCCCGTCGCGCATCCTCGAATCGATCGTTCATTTCGCGAGCCGCAGCGCCATGGACATCCGCGGGCTCGGCTACGAGCGCGTCCGGGCGCTCCTGGACGCGAAGTTGATTACCAACGTGGCAGACCTGTACAAGCTGACGTCGATGCAGCTGCTCACGCTGGAAGGCTTCGCCGAGAAGTCCGCCCAGCAGCTCATCGAGGGCATCGCCGACTCGAAAAGCCAGCCGCTGTCTGCCCTACTATTTGGACTCGGGATTCGCCATGTCGGCCAGCAGGGAGCAAAACTCCTGGCGCGGCATTTCGGCACGATGGAAGCGCTCGCGAAGGCCTCCGCGGAGGAGGTCGGAGAGGTACGCGGGATCGGGCCTGCCATCGGCGAGGCCGTGGTCGGGTTCTTCAAAGACGCACGCAACAAGGAGCTGCTCAAAAGCCTGGCGAAGTCCGGGCTGACGTTGAAAGAAACGGCGACAGCCACCGGGCCGCGGCCGCTTGCCGACCAGACGTTCGTCGTCACCGGCACGCTTCCCACGCTCTCACGGCAGCAGGCCCGCGACCTGATCGAGGCCGCCGGCGGGCACGTGTCCGACAGCCTGTCGAAGAAAACGACCGCGTTGGTGGTGGGTGCCGATCCCGGATCCAAGCTCGACAAGGCGAAGTCGCTCGGCGTCGAGCAAATCGACGAAGCCGAACTCTTGCGCCGCGCGAACCGCAAACCCTAACTTGGCTTCCCATATGACGGCTCCGAGCATCGTCCGCCAGCTGCATGCGAGCCTCGCCGCGCATGCTCCCGATCAGCTCATCACCGTCTTGCAAGAGGCCGGCTATGCCGCCGGCGAAGGCCTTTATAAGGCCTTCACCGCTGTGAACAGCCCAACGGACCTCGATGCCGACCTGCTTGCCGAAGCGCTCTCGGAGTTCTTCACGAGCGGCGGCTGGGGCTCCGTCACGGTGAGTCCGGTCGGGATCGGTGCTCTGGCGCTCGACTCGACCGACTGGGCAGAAGCGGAGCCCGGCACGGCGCAGTCACCGATGTGCTTCTTCTCCGCGGGGATGCTGGCCGACTTTCTGGGACGGCTGTCGGACGAGACGGTGGCGGTGATGGAAGTCGAGTGCCGCAGCCGGGGCGACGAGCGCTGCCGTTTCTTGTCGGCGACGCCGGAGGTGTTGGAGAAGGTCTATAACGAAATGACGGCCGGGCGAACCTACGAAGATGCGCTGAGTGCGCCATGACACCTGACACCTATCATCGCCGAGCGACACTGACTCCGTCGAGTAGCAGTGAAGGCGACCACCGCGAGCCGAGCCACCGCCCGTCGTTGCCGAATCCCCCAATCCGTTTGAGCAGCTCGTAGGCGTTGCCCGCGACCGCGGCGTCTTTCACGCGTCCCGTGACCTCGCCGCGTTGCACGCGATAGGCGAGTCCGACGGGGTGGCTGAACGCGCCGCTGATCACGTTACCCTGCCCCACGCCGATCAGATCATCGACGATCAACCCGTCGTCGATGTCGGCGATCAGGCCACCGCCCAGCATTTGTAGGGGCGCGGCCGTTTGACCGCCACGCGCGCCATCGGTCCCGCGAAACAGAATGTTCGTGTATCCGATATGCGGTTTCCCGAACACCCCGCGCCGGCCGTTGCCCGTGCTCTGTGTCTTGGCGCGCGCGGCGGTTTCGAGATCGTAGACGAATCGCCCGACAGCACCCCGCTCGACCAATCCGGTGGCACGCGAAGGGACGCACTCGTCGTCGACCGGGCGCGATGCGGGCCGTCCCGGCGTGAGCGGATCGTCGAAGATTGAAAGCCGCTCATCGAACATCGTCTCACCGACTTTGCCCGCCAGCGGCGAGCTGCCCTGGAGCACGGTTTTCCCCGAGAGTGCCTGCTCGAGCGGCAACACGACGGCGGCCAGGCCGGCGGGCGTAAAGACGACAGGCAGTGCGCCATCGGGCGGTGCGACGACCTGCAATGCGGCCGTGAGCCGCGTCTCGACCGACCGCACCAGCGTTTCGAGATCGGCGTCGCTCGGCATGTCGGCCCCGACGTACTGATCGTAGACCATCAGCACGTCGTCGCCCGCAATGCGGGTGAGGTCCGCCGTCACCGCGATTCCGGTGGCGCGGTACTCGCCGCGCGCGCCGGCGGTGTTGCCGACGGCCGTGTCCGCGACTTCGCGCTCGACCGCGACGTTGACCTGGCAGTCGGGCCGCGACAACCGCTCGACGAGGAGCCGGCCCATGCGGATCAGCTCAGCCAGCGAGGCGTTGGCGGTGCGGTCGAAGAACGTGGGAATTGGCGGTAGCGTCGAAGCTGCGGCACCGGGAAACGCGAGATCCACGATCTCGCCCAGCTCCGCCGATGCGCGCGCGCGCCCAACCAGCTCGGCGGGGTCGGGCTTCGCGGCGGTGGTGCCCGCTACGCCCATCCGTCCGCCCGCCAGCACGCGCAGGTTGAGCCCCGCCTCCTCGGAGATGCCGGCCGCTTTGAGCCTGCCCGACTCGAACGCGACCGCGGTCTGCTCTTCTCGACGCCACAGCGCGTCGGCACCGTCGACCTTGCCGCGAGTGGCGTCGAGCACGCGATCGATCATACATCGCCGCCGATCAGGGCTTCTTCGATGCGCACGTGCGGTGCCCCTTCGGTGACCGGCAACGGGAATTGGCCGCCCTTGCCGCAACCGCCGCCCATCTGATTCCAGGTGAAGTCGCCGGCGATGTGATCGATGCGGTCGAGCGTCTGGAACAGATTGCCCGCCAACACGACATCCTTCACCAGCTCGGCAACTTTCCCGTCGCGAATCATGTAGCCCCAGCCGGCGGTGAACGAGAAGTTCTCGAGCATCGTCTGCCCGCCGAACGCGCCGCACGCGTACACGCCGAGCTTGATATCGCTGATGAGATCCTTGAATCCGACGCCCTTCTTGCCGGGTGCGATGTAGGTGTTCGTCATCCGGACGATCGGCGCGTGACGGAACGAGATGGCGCGGGCATTGCCTGTGGGCCGTTCGCCGAGCTTTGCGGCCGTCTCGCGGGAGTGCAGGCGGCCGACGAGGATGCCCGCCTTGATGAGGGGCGTGTCCTGCGTGGGCGTGCCTTCGTCGTCGTAGGGCAACGTCCCGCGCAAGCCCTTCGCGGCCCCGTTGTCGCCGACATTGAGGACCGGCTTTCCGAACCGCCTGCCCAGCGTCATCATCTCGCGCGCCTGGGGATTTTCGTAGACGAAGTCGGCCTCAGAGAGATGCCCGAACGCTTCGTGGATGAAGACGCCCGCGAGCTCATTGTCGAGAATCACGGGATAGGCGCCGCCGCGCACGCGAGGAGCGTCGAGCAGGTCGACGGCGCGCTGCGCGACGACGCGGAACTGATGCTCGAAGTTCTGGATGCTGTTCCAGCCTTTGCGCAGCCCGATGGACTCGAGCCCCTTCTCGATGGTGCCGTTGCGCCGCGCGATCGCCGTGCCCGACACGACGACTTCAGGCCGCAGCTGGTACAACGACGTCCCCTCGGAGTTCACGTACCAGACTTCCGAGACCTCGTCGCGGTAGCTCGATTGCGTGTCGACGATCGCGTTCGAAACGGCCAGCATCGCGCCGTTATAGCGGTCGAGCAGCTTCTTCTTCTCTGCGAGCGGGACGCCGCGCACGTCGCCGTCGAGCTCGAGGATGGCGTCGGCGGCCTGCGGAGGCGTCTCAGCGAGCCGGATGGGATCATCGACCCGCACGGCGCGCGACAGCTCGTTGGCGCGCGCGACCATGGCGGGCAATTCGTCGAGCGAGGTGAACGAGGCAATGCCCCACCCGCACCCTTTGTTGAGCACCCGCACGAAACCGCCCTGATCCTCGCTGACGGTCGCCGTCTCGAGACGGCGGCCCCGGAAGGCGACGGCGGAGCTCCAGGTGCGTTCGACGCGGATTTCGGTGTAATCGGCGCGAGACTGTTTGACTGTTGCGGTGAGACGATCTTTCAACGGGGCGGGGTCTCTTTCAGTTTGGCCCGATAATCGGGCCGGACGACGATCTCGCCGTTGACGATCACCTCAAGGTCCCAGGGCAGAATGATGAAGTTCTCGTTCTCGAGCGCGTAGAAATCGGGTTTGTAGGTGCCGGTCTTGAAGGACACCGCCGTCTTCACCGCGGCCGGCTTGACATCGCGGACTGCGGCGAGCGCGAGCTTCATCGTGTTGCCCGATTCGCACGTCTCGTCCACGAGCAGCACGCGTTTGCCGGTCACCAGGCGCGGCGGGCCCGCGATCACGGATCCTTCGGGGGTAATGGCGATCGAGGCGAAGTCGCGTTGCAGAATGCTCGCGACGACCGCGCCGGGGATCACGCCCGCTTTCGCGATCCCGATGACGACTTCCGGGTCGTACTCGCGGAAGACCTTCAGGGCCAACACCCGGCAGAGCTCACCAAAGAAGGGCCAGTCGACCTGCAGCACGCCCCGGGGGGTTTTACTGCGAGGGCGCATTCCGGCGGATTGAGCCATGGTTTGGGATTCTACATTGCCAGCGTCCGCAGCCGCAAGCTATTTTCGCCCCATGGGTTTCTGGCGCCGCTTGTTC
>WNEY01002952.1_pt1 | contig 22559 bp, 19 predicted proteins | sample 5400531 | NCBI WGS metagenome assembly WNEY01 (sample SAMN13153338, study PRJNA577476) | soil metagenome | isolation source: 200 cm saprolite under Douglas fir tree site 1 | place: USA:California | collected 2015-04-18
CCGAGGAGGTCATCAACGTCGTCGAGGACGGGCTGCAGAGCACGCCCATCCCCAACGTGGCGGCGTTTCCGCCGCCCAACTGCATCTGCTACGACTTCGCGCGGCAGGGGGCGGACAGTTTCGCCTACTACGCGGTCCGCTACTGGCTGACCGATCTGGGCGCCGACGACCCCACTTCCAGCGCGGTGCGCGTGCGCCTCTACGTCGCGTTGAAGAGGGCCGGCATTCCCCTGGCGGTGCCGGGGCAGGCCATCTGGGCCTCGATGGACGATCCGCAGCACCGGCAGCGCAAGCTGGAGCGCGAGCTCGCGCACCGGGTGTCCGCGCTGGAGCACATCGAGATGTTCGCGCAGCTCACTTCCGAGGATCGGCACCGCCTGGCCGACGGCATGCGGCCGGCGCCGTTCGGGCGCGGGGAGATCATCACCCGGCAGGACTCGGCGGCGCACTGGCTCTACGTGCTCGCGAAGGGCGAGGTGGAGGTGCGGATCCGCGGCGAAGGGGGAGCGGAGAAAGTAGTCACGCGGCTCTCCGCCCCCAACGTCTTCGGCGAGATGGGTGTGATGACCGGCGAGCGGCGCACGGCCACGGTGGCGGCGGTGACCGAGGTGGAGTGCTACCGGATCGACAAGGACCTCTTCAAGGCGGTGCTGCGGAACCGGCCGGAGATGATGGAGATCATCTCGCAGGTGATGGTGCGGCGGCGGGTGGAGCTGGCGGCGGTGCGCGAGGGGCTGGACGCGGAGGCGAAGAAGCGGCGCACCAAGGAGGAGCGGAACCGGCTGCTCTCCAGCATCCAGGCTTTCTTCGGGCTGGACGACGACAAGGCCTGAGAGGCGAAAACCGGCGCATTGCTGTGTTAAAAGCGCGCCATGGCCTGGTACCACCGCGTTCCCGCCCCCAAGCTGCCGCCCGAGCAGCGCAAGTCGCGCATGGAGGGGCTGTGGATCAAGTGCGACGGCTGCGGCGAGATCATCTACAAGGCCGACGTCGAGAAGAACCTCGAGGTGTGCCCCAAATGCGACGAGCATTTCCCGCTGCCGGTGCGCCGGCGGCTGGAGCTGGTGCTCGATCCCGAGACCTTCGAGGAGCATGACCGCGGCCTGGAGAGCACCGACCCGCTCCAGTTCAACGATGCGAGAAAGTACAAGGACCGCCTCAAGGCCAGCCAGAAGAGCGCCGGCGAAGAGGAGGCGTTCATCTCCGGCCTGGGCCGCATCGCGGGCCGCGAGGTTTCCATCGGCGCCTTCCATTTCACTTTCATGGGCGGCTCGATGGGGAGCGTGGTGGGCGAAAAGGTGACCCGCGTTTTCGAGCGGGCCACCGAGCGGCGCATCCCGGCCATCGTCTTTTCCGCCTCGGGCGGTGCGCGCATGCAGGAGGCCATCTTCTCGCTCATGCAGATGGCCAAGAGCTCCGCCGCGCTGGCGCGCTTTCGCGGCGTGCGCCAGCCGTACATCTCGGTGCTGCTCGACCCGACCACCGGCGGCGTCGCGGCCTCCTTCGCTTTCCTCGGCGACGTCATCCTCGCCGAGCCGCGGGCGCTGATCGGCTTCGCCGGGCCGCGGGTCATCGAGCAGACCATCCGCCAGAAGCTGCCCGAGGGCTTCCAGCGGAGCGAGTTCCTCCTCCAGCACGGCATGATCGACGCCATCGTCCACCGCAAGGAGATGCGCGATCGCCTGGCGCAGCTTCTCGGGCTGCTCGGCTAGCCGTGTCCTGGGAGTTTCAGGAATTCCACGACGACGCCTACCGCTTCCTCTACGGCGAGATGCTCTCGCCCGAGCGCACTGAGGCGGAGGTGGCGGGCATCGCGCGCATGCTCGCCCTGCCCGAAGGTGCGCGTATCCTCGATCTCTGCTGCGGCGACGGCCGCCATTCCGTCCCGCTGCAGCGGCGCGGCTTCCGCGTCTGCGGCCTCGACGGAGCGCCGGTGATGCTGCAGCGGGCCCGCGAGCGCGGCGCGCGCGTGCTCGGCGAAGGGCAGGGTCCGCACTGGGTGCGCGCCGACGCGCGATTCGCGCCGCTGCGGCGCGGGTCTGTCGACGCCGTGGTCTGCCTCTTCAACTCGCTGGCGCTGGGCGACGACGACGGCAACGCGCGCGGCTTCCTCCGCGAGGCGCGCTCGGCGCTGGGGACCTCCGGGCAGCTGGTGGCGGAGCTGGTGCACCGCGACCAGCAGGCGCGCGCGCAGATGCCCGGCGGGGAGATCATCCGGGAGATGATCGGCGGGCGGCTGGTGCAGACGCGGTCGTGGCTCGATCCCATCGCCGGCCTGCAGCACGCGACCTTCATGTGGGAGGAAGCTGGCGTCCGCCGCGAGAAGAAGCTCGTCTACCGCGTCTACACCGCCAGCGAGATGGTGGGGATGATCCGCGAGGCGGGCTTTTCCCGCGTCGACGTCTACGGCGGCTACGACGGGCGCGAATTCCTCATCGACTCGCCCCTCTTCGTCGCTCATGCGCGGCCGTGAACTTCGGCGAGCTGAAGAGCGCGCTGTTCGCGCGCAGCAACTTCGGGGTCAAGCTGGGGCTCGAGCGCATGCAGGAGGCGCTGCGGCTCCTGGGAGATCCGCATCTCGCCGCGCCCGCGCTGCACGTCGCGGGGACCAACGGCAAGGGGTCGACCTGCGCCTTCGCCGAGGCATCGCTGCGGGCGGCGGGGCTCAGGACCGGCCTCTACACATCGCCGCACCTGAACCACTTCTGCGAGCGCATCCGCATCGGCGGCGCGACGGTCTCCGAGGAGCGTGCCTGCGAGCTGCTCGAGGAAGTCCTGCGGCGCGTGCCTTGGACGCTCGATGATCCGGGGCTGACGTTCTTCGAGATCGTCACGCTGATGGGGTTTCTCGCCTTTCGCGATGTCGATGTGATGGTCGTCGAGGTGGGCCTGGGCGGGCGCCTCGACGCGACCAACGTTCTTTTGCGGCCCGCTGCCTGCGCGGTGACCGCGCTGGGGATCGAGCATGCCGAATATCTCGGGCCGACGCTGGCTCAAATCGCCGCGGAGAAGGCGGGCATCTTCAAGCGGGGAAGCCCCGCCGTCAGCGTGAGCCAGCCGCCGGAGGCGATGGAGATCCTGCAAGAGAAGGCGCGGCCCCTGGGAATTGCGCTGCGGATCTCGCCGCCCTACCAGGGCAAGGTCAGTCTTGCTGGAGAGCACCAGCGGGCCAATGCAGGGCTGGCGGTCGCGCTTCTCGAGGCGAGCGGACTCCGGCATGACGCAGCAACGGGCTTGGCGACGGCGGTCTGGCCGGGACGGCTGGAGCAATTCGGCAACGTCTACCTCGACGGGGCGCACAACCCTCACGCAGCCGCGGCGCTCGCGCGCTCCTTGCCCGAGCTGGGCCGGCCGCTGCACCTGGTCTTCGGCGCGCTGCAGGACAAGGACGCTGCGGCGATGCTGCGCGAGCTGGCGCCGCACGCGGCTTCTGTTCACTACTGCGCGCCCGACTCGCCCCGGGCCATCGCGCCGCAAGCGCTTGCCTGCTCGTGGCCGGGCACGGCGCATCCCACACCCGCAGCGGCGCTGGAGGCGGCCCGCAGCCAGCCTGGCGTCGTCCTGGCCTGCGGATCGCTGTATCTGGTGGCCGAATTGCGGGCGCTGCTCCTCGGGGAGGCGAGGGCCCCGATGCCCAGCGAGCGGCTTTAAAGACGGCGCGGTCACACATACATTTTTGCAGGTGAGACGACTTGATTTCCAGCCCGCGGCGCCGCCGCGCGACCTCGGCGAGGTGCCTTTCAAGTCTCTCTACGTGAAAGAGATCTACGACGCGCCCACCAAGGACGGCTGGGTGCTGCAGATCTCGCGCTATCGCCCCATCGGACAGGCCTGGGAGCAGCCCATTCTCGGCGAGCCCATCCTGCTGGTGCCGGGATGGTCGCAGAACCGGCACTGCTTTACATGTGGAAACTTCGTCAAGCAGCTCCTCGCGTTCGGAGCGGACGTGCACATCCTGGAATTGCGCGGCCACGGCCGATCGGGCCGCGATCTCCAGATCGAGCGCGGGCTGCGTCCCGCCGATCTCGACTGGGACTGGGACCTGGACAGCTACTTCCTCCACGACATCCCCGCCGGCGTCCAGGCGGTGAAGCAGAAGACCGGCCGGGCGAAGATCTTTTATCTCGGGGCCAGCATGGGCGGCATGCTCGGCTACGGCTACGCGGGGTGCCACGACGACCTTCTGGGCATGGTGACCATCGGCGCGCCCAGCGACCTCGGGCGGATTGGGTTCTCCGGGCTGCGCGCCGTGGCGCTCCTCGCGCCGGCCCTGCTCGGGCCCGTCATCGATGCGGCTTGCCGCGCCGCGAGCGGCATCCTGCGCAGGCCGGTCCGCTTCAACCACGTCCCGGTAGACTCCTTCATGCGCGCGGCGGCGACCGGCAGGGTGCGGTACATGCTGCGGGGCCTCTTCAACCCGGCTCGGGTGGCCGAGGACGACCTCTGCTTTCTCCACCGGCTACGACTACAAGGCGCACTTCAAGGACATCCGCATTCCCATGGCGATCATCTTCGGCGACCTGGACAAGATCGCTTCCCGCCACAGCACCCGCGGCATCTACCGCGAGGCGCGCAGCGCGTACCTGGTCTGGCGGCCGGTGAAGGGCAACAGCCACCTCGAATTGACCATGGGGTCGGACATCCACCAGATCTGCGAGGACGTGAAGGACCTGGTGGAGTTCGCCGCGCGATCGAATAGCTTGGGCAGTGCCCCATCGCGTGTTACCGTCGAAACGCGTGAATGAGAAGAAGAAGTTCACTCTTGGGTGCGCCCTCGCAGGGAGTCTGGTCTGCGCCGCGCACGCACAGGAGCACGGCAAGCTGCTCGGCGTGACCGCCGGCGGCGATGCTGCCGCGTCGGCCATCGAGCTGGTCGGCGATCGGCCGCTGAGCTTCACCACCCTGAAGCTGTCGGGTCCTCCGCGGGTAGTGGTGGACTTTGCCGACACCGACGTGTCCGGCGCGCCGGAAGAGCTGGTCGTCGAGGACGGCACCATCCACCGGGTGGCCACGGCGGAAGCGGGGTCGCGCACGGCCCGGGTGGTCATCGAGCTGACGGCGGACGCGGAGTTCGACGTCAGGGCCCACGGCTCCAGCGTCGAAGTCCGCGTGCCACGCCTCGCCCCGCTGCTGGCGAAGCTCGCCCCCAGATCCAAACCTCGCCCGAACCAGGTCCCCTCACCCAAGCCGGCCGCCCTCGACGCCCAGAAGCGCGCCTCGCTTCCCACCGTGGCCCTGGTCGGATCCCGCCCGAACCCTCTCCCGGACTCCGCCGCGCGCCGCAAAGCGCTCGACGAGCGCGTCGCCCAGTACCTGGAAGACCAGCGCGCCGCCGCCGAGAAGTCGGCCGCGCTGAGGAAGACCAACCAGGACGCCAAGGCCGCCGCGCAGCGCGCCGCTGCCGAGCAGGCCGCCTCCTCCGCCAGCGCGGCCGCCGACCGCCGCGCCGAACAGCGCGCCGCGGCCGAGAAGCAGCGCCTCGCCGCCGACCAGAAGCGCCTCGCCGCCCGCAGCCTCCGCCCGCAGCGCAAGATCGCCCTCGCCGAAGCCCCGCGCCACGCCATCACCGGCATCGGCTTCCGCCCCAACGCGGGCGGCGAGGTCATCGTCCGCAGCGATCAGCCCCTGGAGTACGGCGTGACCGGCGACGACCACGCCATCCTGCTCCACCTGCCGAGGGCCGGCATTCCGCTGCCCAACAACCGCCGGCCGCTCGACACGCGCTTCTTCAACGGCCCGGTCGACCGGGTCGTGCCCGTGACCGTCCCGGGCGGCACCGACGTGCGCATCGAGCTGCGCCGTCACGCCGAATACCAGCTCGCACAGTCAGGCTCGGTCCTGACCGTGACGTTCTCCGCCCCCAAGCCCTGATCGGGGCCGCCCTGGATGCGGACGGTCCGACGCAGCGCCGCCACGGCAGCCTTCGCGTCCCTCGTCCTGGGCCTGCCTGCCTGGCCGCAGGGCGGCGGGCCGGCCGCTCTGCTCGCCGGCCCGCCGGGGCAAGAGGTGGAAATCGAGGCCGACAAGGCCACCTACGGCTGGGAAAAACGCCTCCTCGAGCTCGAGGGACACGTAGTCGCGCGCCGCGGCGACGGCGTCCTGCGCGCATCCTCGGGCACGCTCGATCGCGAGCACGGCACGCTCGCGCTCTCGGGCGGCGTCCTCGGCGTGCAGGGCCGGCACGTCTTTCTCGCCGACGCCGCGCTGGTGAACCTCGACGGCCGCAGCGCCGATCTGCAGGGCGCGGTGCTCTACCTGAAGGAGAAACCCGCCGCCCTCGAGAATCCCACCTCGGGCCGCAACTCGCTCATCCTCCACGGCGCCCGCGTCCAGCATCTCTCGCGCGACCAGTTCCTCGCCCACGACGTGACCCTCACGCCCTGCGACTGCGCCGGCGAGCCGGACTACGAGCTGCTCGCCAGCACCGCCCGCATCGACGAGGATCGCGCGCATCTCGTAGGCACGCGCCTGCGCCTGATGGGCGCGACGATGCCGCTCTTTCCCCTCTCCTTGCCTCTCACCCAGCGGCAGTCGGGCCTGCTGGCGCCGCAGCTGGGATTCGCCAGCGTGTTCGGCTTCGGCTATTCGCAGCCGGTCTTCATCACGCTGGGCCGGAGCAACGACATCACGCTCTCTCCCGGCCTTTTCACCGGAACCTCGCACACCTATGAGCCCACCCCGGGAAGGCGCACCATCCGCGGCCCGCGGCTCGGCGCGGAGTGGCGATATGCGCCGGTGGAAGGGACCTCGGGCGCGGTCTCGGTGGATCTCTTCTACGACTTCGACAAAGGCGACTCGCGCTACCACGATCCGGCGGATCCCTCGGCCACCGTGGTCCCGCCGTTCTATCCGGGCGAGCGCGGGACGGACCCCGGCCGGGGCTTCGGCGGGATCCGCGGCGTGGCGCATGTCGCCCACCGTAGCGAAGGCGACCTGGGCACCTTCGCGGTCCAGGGAACGGCGGCCACCGATTCGATGGTGCTCGCCGACTCGCAGCTCGCCTCGCTGGAGAGCACGCTCGATCTCCTCCGCACCGACGTGGGCGCCTGGCGCGCCTCGGGGCCGCTGACGCTGGGCGCGGACGCGACGCTCCTGCAGGACGTGCGCCACCGGGGCGACTATCCCGATCGCCGCCTCTTCGGCTCCGAGCGCCGCTCGACCTTCCAGCGCCTGCCGGCGGTGTTCGGGCAGCTCGCGCCGGTGCCACTGGGCCCTTTGGTGCTCTCGGCGGAGGCGAGCGCGGTGCAGTTCGCCGCTTTCGCCGGCCCCGACGCGGAGGAGCGGGCCACCGGATTCGGTCCCACCGATCGCGGCGCATCGGCCTCGCTGCCGGTGATCCCGGGGAACGCCGCGCGCGCGCCGGCGCTGCGCTTCGACGTCTCGCCGCGCATCAGCGTCTCCGGTCCCGCCGATCTGCCGCTCGATCTCCGCCTCGAGGCCGGCGCCCGCGCCGATGCCTGGATGCTGGAAGGGTTCTCCGATCGCAACCGCGCCCGGCTCTACGCGCTTCTGGGGGCGCGCGCGGCGCTGCCGCTCGAGCGCGCGTTCGGCGGCGCGCTGCACCGGATCGAGCCGTCCATCGAGCTGCGCGCGCTGAGCCGGCCGCTGCAGTCGGACGCCCCGCCCATCGGCGATCCGGCAGACGGGGGCGGGGCGGTCTACCTGCCTTCCGCCGGCGCCGCCGAGCAGGGCCTGGCTCCCGGGTTGCCGCGGCGCGATTCGGCCAGCACCGCGGGCGTCCCCGCGATGCGCAGGCCCTACGACGAGATCGACGGCGCCGCTCCCTCCACGGGCGCGGTGGAAGCGACCCTCGGCCTCTCGCAGTCGCTGTGGACGAAGAGCGGCGCCTCGGCGGTGCGGCTGATCCGGCTCGACCTCCTCCAGGACGCGCTGCTCTGGTCGCAGGGAGCGGACGCGCGCCTGGGAGAAGCCAGCGCCGTGCTCTCCGCGCTGCTCGGACCGGCCAGCCTGACCGGAGTGTTCCGCTTCGACTGGACCCTGCGCGCTGTCTCCGTCGCCAGCCTCACCGCCTCCCTGCGCGACTCGCGCGGCGACGAGATTCACGCGGGCGGCTCCGTGCTCAACGGCGCCTCGAGCGAGCGGCTGCGCAGCGGCATCGACGAGCTGTTCTCCGCGGTGCGCCTCGCGACAGCCTCGGGCGATCTCTCCGGCTCGGCGGGGGCCGGCGCCTCGGCGCCCGTCCCGATCGGGCGCCAGGGGCTGCGGCTCGCCTACGAGGCGTCGCACCTCATCCTCCCCTCCGGCGTGCAGCTTCCCGCGGACCTGGCCGACTGGACGCACAGCGTCCGCGCCGCCTACGAGACGCCCTGCCGCTGCGCCGGCGTGCAGCTTTCCGCCGACTTTCACTTCCGCGGCGGCAGCCTCCTGCGCGGGCCCACCATTCGTTTCGTGCTCGACTTGAAATCACTCGGCTCCTTCGGAACGTTTTGATCCCGCACACTTCACTTGGGGGGTGTTTTGCAAGCGCTCCCCGAGGCTGCTACGTAGGGTGCTCACTCGCAACCGGGGGCCTGGCGTCCGGCGATGGTACAGGCAAGTGTCGTCAGAGATGTAGGCCTCAGGATCCGCCAGCTTCGTCTTGCCCGCGTCGGGTTGCGCATGACGCAGGAGGACCTCAGCGAGCGCGCCAGGATCAGTGTGTCTTTTCTCTCGATGATCGAGCGCGGCGAGCGCTCGCCGCACCTCGAGACGCTGGCGAAGATCGCCGAGGCGCTGGAAGTGCGCATCGGCGCGCTGTTCGACTTCGGCCTCGAGGATGGCGCGGCCAACGGCGTGGAGCCGGTGTTCCGGCCGCTCATCGACGCCTGCCGCAAGTACAACCTGGGCAAGCGGGACGTGGACCGGCTGGTCGGGGTGGTCCGGACCATGTTCGCGTGACGCTCCGCATTCGCGGAGGCGCAGCGCGGTCACGGTTGCGGAACGGCGGCTGAAGCCGCCTCCGCATCGCGGTCGCGTGACGCTCCGCATTCGCGGAGGCGCAGCGCGGTCACGGTTGCGGAACGGCGGCTGAAGCCGCCTCCGCATCGCGGTCGCGTGACGGTCCGCATTCGCGGAGGCGCAGCGCGGTCACGGTTGCGGAACGGCGGCTGAAGCCGCCTCCGCATCGCGGTCGCTTGACGGTCCGCATTCGCGGAGCGCAGCGCGGTCACGGTTGCGGAACGGCGGCTGAAGCCGCCTCCGCATCGCGGCAGCTTGACGGTCGCTCCCTGGCCGGGCAGCGTGTGCGGCCGTGGCCGAACTGCGCGAAGAGCAGCGGGGGGCGTCGCGCTGGCTGGTTCTCGATCGCCCCGCGCAGCGGAACGCTCTCTCGGCGCAGCTCCTCGCCGGATTGCGCGAGGCGCTGGCGCGCGCCGACTCGGACGCCGCCGCCCGCGCGGTCTGCATCACCGGATCGGGCGACCGCGCATTCTGCAGCGGGATGGATCTCGTCTCCGCGGGTGCGGGCCTTCACCAAGGCGGCCTGCAAGCCGTGCCGGGCGCGTTCGCGGCGCTGCTCGCGGAGATGTCGCGGATGGGAAAGCCGATCGTCGCCTGCGTCAATGGCGCGGTGATGGCGGGCGGGCTCGGCCTCCTCGCGGCGTGCGATCTGGCGGTGGCCGCTGACGACGCCTCGTTCGGCGCGCCCGAGGTGGATGTCGGGCTCTTTCCGTACATGGCGATGGCGCCGCTCTCGCGGGTCATCGGCCGGCGCGCGGCGCTGGAAATGGTCTTCACCGCCCGCAAGCTCGACGCGGAGGAGGCGCTGCGCATCGGGCTCGTGAACCGCGTCGTGCCGCGCGCCGAGCTTGCGGGCGCGACCCAGGCGCTGCTCGACACATTGGCGCAGAAGAGTCCCACCGCGCTGCGGATGGGCCGGCGCGCCGTCTACGCCACCCAGGACCTGCCCTACGAGGAGCAGCTGGAAAAACTCCGCGCGCAGCTAGTGGAGAATTTCTCCACCGAGGACGCGATCGAGGGCATCTCCGCCTTTCTGCAGAAGCGCAAGCCCGACTTCAAGGGACGGTAAGCATGAGCGACAAAGCGATCGTCACCTGCGCCCTGACCGGCGTGCTCGCCAACCGCGACCAGTGCCCCTGGGTGCCTTACACGCCCGTTGAGATCGCGGCGGAGGCGCAGCGCGCCTACGAAGCGGGCGCCGCGGTCGTGCACATCCACGCCCGCACCGACGAGGGCGGCCCCACCTACGAACCGTCCGTCTACGCGGCCATCCGCGCCGAGACGGAAAAGCGCTGCCCGGTGATCCTCAATTTCTCCACCGGCGGCATGGGCCCGATGGAGAGCCGGGTGGCGCACATCGCCCAGGTCAAGCCGCCCATCGGCGCGCTCAACATGGGCTCGATGAACTACGCCAAGTACTCGCAGAAGCGCCGCGACTTCGTCTTCGATTTCGTCTTCGAGAACCCATTCCGCGACATCAGCTTCCTGCTCGGGGTGATGAAGGAGGCCAACGTCAAGCCGGAGCTGGAGTGCTTCGACGTCGGCCACACCAACTCCATCTGGCCGCTCCTCGACAAGGGCCTGCTCAAGCGGCCACTTCAGTTCAGCTTCATCATGGGCGTCCTCGGCGGCATCCGCGCCACTTCGGAGAATCTCGCCGTACAGGCGCGCGAGGCGCCGCCCGACTCGACCTGGGAAGTGATCGGCATCTCCCACGAGCAGTGGCGCATGGTGGGCGCGGCGCTGGCCCTGGGCGGCAACGTGCGCGTCGGGCTGGAGGACAATTTCTATCTCGACAGCGCGGGCAAGGAGATGGCGAAGTCCAACGGCGATCTCGTCGCCAAGGCAGTGCGCATGGCCCGCGACGTCGGGCGCGAGCCGGCGTCGGTGGAGGAGGCGCGCGAGATGCTCACGCTCGCCACGCCATGGTAGCGCTGCTCGCGGTCCTCGATCTGGTGATTCTCGGCGCGCGCGTCGTGGACGGCACCGGCGCGCCCTGGTTCCGCGCCGACGTCGGCATCCAGGGAGACCGCATCGCGGCCGTCGGAGATCTGCGCAACGCGCCCGCGCGCCGCCGCATCGACGCGCGCGGCCGGATGCTCGCGCCGGGCTTCATCGATCTGCTCGGCCAGTCGGAGCTGTTCGGTATCATCGACAATCGCGTCGAATCCAAGATCCGACAAGGCATCACCACCGAGATTACCGGAGAGGGCGAGTCGGTCGCGCCGGTCACGCCGGCCATCCTCGCCGAGGCGAAGCCCTTCGCCGATCGCTACCAGCTGAAGATCGACTGGACCGATCTGCCGGGCTTCTACGAGCGCTGGCACGCGACCATCAACCTGGGCACGTTCGTTGGAGCTGCAACCATCCGCGAGGCGGTGCTCGGCTACGGCGACGTGCAGCCCACCGGCGAGCAGCTGGCGCAGATGGAGAAGCTGACCGGGCGGGCGATGGAGCAGGGCGCTTTCGGCGTCTCGTCCGCGCTCATCTACCCGCCCGGCTCCTACGCCCGCACGCCCGAGCTGATCGCGCTCGCCAAGGTGGCCGCGCGGCACGGCGGAGTCTACGCCACGCACGTGCGTGGCGAGGCCGACACGCTCTTCGACGCGCTCGACGAAGCGATCGCCATCGGTCGCGAGGCCCGCATCCCGGTCGAGATCTGGCACCTCAAGGTCGCGGGCAAGAACAACTGGGGCCGGATGAAGGAGGTGCTCGCGCGCATCGAGGCGGCGCGCGCCGCGGGCGTGGACGTCACCGCCAACATGTATCCCTACGCGGCGGCGCGCAACCATCTCGTCGCCAACCTGCCGGAGTGGGCGCAGGCGGGCGGCACCGAGGCGATGCTGGCGCGGCTGCGCGATCCCGAGCAGCGCGCGCGCATCGGCAAGGAACTGTGGCACGGCGGGCTCGGCGAGGAGACGCCCGACGGAATCCTCGTCGCCGCCGTCAACGATCCGAAGCTGCAGCGCTACGTGGGCAAGCGCATCTCCGAGATCGCCGCCGAGGAGAAGAAGGCGCCCGAAGACGCGCTCCTCGATCTCCTCGTCGCCGACCACTTGCAGCCCGAGGTTGTGCGATTCGTCATGAGCGAGGACGATGTGCAGCTCGGCCTGCGCCAGCCCTGGACCGCGCTAGGCATCGACGATCCGGGTCAGTCCACCGACGGGCCCTTCGCCGGTCGGCGCGGGCACCCGCGCGGGTTCGGCTCGGCGCCTCGGCTCCTCGGGCACTACGCGCGCGACCTGAAGCTCTTCTCCATCGAGGAAGCGGTGCGCAAGATGACCTCGCTCCCCGCGCGGCGGATGCGCCTCCTCGATCGCGGCATCCTGCGGCCGGGCATGGCGGCCGACCTGGTGCTTTTCGATCCCGAGCGGGTGAAAGACAAGGCCACTTTCGAGGACCCGACCCAGTTCGCCGAGGGATTCGACACAGTGATCGTCAACGGCAAGGTCGTGCTCGACGAGGGCAAGCTCACCGCCCAGCGCCCCGGCCGCGCACTGCGCCGGCGGTAGACTAGAGAGCGGAGCTTGACGGTACATATCGTGTACGATATATTCCTGACTCGGTGAAGATCGCCTTCTACGGAACGGCGAGCGGGGCGAGCCCGGTCGAGAAATATCTTGTGGGCTTGGACTCGAAGGAGCGCGCCGCAGTCGCCGACGCCCTGAAGGCGATCGAAAATTCCGGCCTGCACGCAGCCGCTGAGGTTCAGAGAGGTCACGGGGAAGAGGCCCTGAGGGGTCAACGGAGGCGACATGGCGAAAAAGAAGAATCCTCACATCGGGCGCAGGCTCGACGACTTCATCGCAGAGCAGCGCGCGAAGGATCCAGAGTTCCGGGCCGAGTTCGATCGGCTGCAACTCGCACGAAAGGTGAAGGGGCTTCGTGAGAAGAAGAAGATGAGTCAGGTCCAACTCGCCGCGCTCGCCGGCACGAAGCAACCGAACATCGCGCGGCTCGAGAGCGGCAAGGTGATCCCGAGGCTGGACTTTCTGGAGAAGGTCGCGCGCGCGCTCGGTGGACACCTGGACGTCCGCATCGTCGAGGGGAAGTGGCATACCAAACCAACCCTTGACACGTCGCGATAGCGACTCTATCCACGCGGCGGAGGTGTGCGCCGTGAAGAAGATTCGCCTTCTCACTCCAGGTCCGACGCCGGTGCCGGAGCGGCTCTCGCTGCGGATGGCGCGGCCCATCGTCCATCACCGCTCGCCGGAGTTCGAGGCGGTCTTCGCCCGGGTGCGCGAGGGGCTGCAATGGCTCTACCAGACGAAAGAGGACGTGCTCGTCTTCGCCTCCAGCGGCACGGGCGCGATGGAAGCGGCCTTCGTGAATTTCCTCCGCAAGGGCGACAGCGTGGTGGTGGTGGACGGCGGCAAGTTCGGCGAGCGCTGGGCGAAGTTCGCCAAGGCGTACGGCGTGAATGCCGTCACGCTGAAGTGCGAGTGGGGGACCGCGGTCGATCCCGCCGCGGTGGACAAGGCGCTGCGGGAAAATCCGGCCATCAAGGCCGTCTTCGTGCAGGCAAACGAGAGCTCGACCGGCGTCTATCATCCCATCAAGGAGCTGGCGCAGGTGACCGCGAAGACCGGCGCCATCCTGGTGGTCGACGCCATCAGCGCGCTCGGCGCCATGTCCCTGCCGATGGACGAGTGGGGCATCGACGTTCTGGTCAGCGCCTGCCACAAGGCGCTGGCGCTGCCGCCGGGCATCGCCTTTCTCGCCGCCGGCGAGAAGGCCTGGAGGCTGAACGAGACCGCCGATCTGCCGCGCTTCTACTTCGACGTGAAGCGCGAGCGCGAGAACCAGCGCAAGAACCAGACGGCGTGGACGCCGGCCATCGCGCTGGTGGAAGGGCTGGACGAGAGCCTGCAGATGTTCCGCGAGGAAGGGCTGGAGGCGTGCTTCGCGCGCCACGAGCGCCTCGCCCGCGCCGCGCGCGCCGGGATGCAGGCTCTGGGGCTGACGCTCTATTCGAAGAGCGTGAGCAACGCGATGACCACGGTGCTGGCGCCCGCGGGCGTCGACTCGGAGAAGCTGGTCAAGCACCTCTTCGCCAAGTACGGTATCAAGCTCGTCGGCGGCCAGGACGCGGCCAAGGGAAAGATCTTCCGCATCGCCCACCTCGGCTACTTCGACGAGTTCGACATGCTGGTGGTCATCGGCGCCATCGAGCGCGGGCTGCACGATCTGGGGGCGAAGATCCAGCTCGGCGCGGGCCTCGCCGCGGCGCAGAAAGCGCTCGCCACATGAGAATCCTGATCTCGGACGATCTCTCGCCCGAAGCGAAGACCATTCTCGAGCGCATCCCCGGCGCGCAGGTGGACTTCAAGCCGGGGATGAAGCCGCAGGAGTTGCGCGAGGTGATCGGCGGCTACGACGCGCTCGCTGTGCGCAGCGCTACCAAGGTGACGGCGGAGGTGCTCGCGGCCGCGCCCAGGCTGCGCGTCGTCGGCCGCGCCGGCACCGGGGTGGACAACATCGATCTCGCCGCCGCCACCCGCCGCGGCGTGGTGGTGATGAACGCGCCTGGGGGCAACAGCGTCTCGGTCGCCGAGCACACCCTCGCCCTCCTCTTGGCGCTGGCCCGCTCCGTGGCTGACGCTTCGCAGAGCACCCGCGGGGGCAAGTGGGAGAAGAAGAGGTTCTCCAGCGGCCGCGAGTTGATGGGAAAGACGCTGGGAGTGATCGGCACCGGCAACATCGGCGCGCTGGTGGTGCAGCGGGCGAAGTCGTTCGGGCTCAAAGTGATCGCCTACGATCCCTTCCTCAGCGCCGAGGCCGCCGCGAAGCTGGGAGTGGAGCTGGTCGATCTGCCCGAGATCTTCCGCCGCGCCGACGCCATCACGCTGCACGTGCCGCTGACCGAGCTGACCCGCAATCTCATCGGCGCCGAGCAGCTCGCCCGGATGAAGAAGGGCGCCCTGATCGTCAACTGCGCCCGCGGCGGCCTGGTCGACGAGAAAGCGCTGGCCGATGCCTTGAGGTCGAAGCACCTCGGCGGCGCGGCGCTCGATGTCTTCGACCCCGAGCCGCCGGCGGCCGATCACCCGCTCTTCGCCTGCGAGAACTTCATCGCCACCCCGCACCTGGGCGGCTCGACCGAGGACGCGCAGCAGAACGTCGCGGTCATCGTCTGCGAGTCGATGGTCGAGTACCTGACCACCGGCACCATCCGCAACGCCGTCAACGTGCCCAACGTCTCCGGCGAAGTGCTGGAGCGGATGGGGCCTTTCCTGCGGCTCTGCGAAAAGCTGGGCTCGTTCGCGGGGCAGCTCGCGCTCCAGGGCGAGAGCGGGGCGCCCGAGGCCATCGAGATCCTCTTCGCGGGGGAAGTCTCGCGGCATCCCACTGCGCCGCTGACCGCGGCGGTCCTGAAGGGCGTGCTCGGCACCTTCCTCGCCGAGCCGGTGAACGAAGTCTCCGCGCCGGCGCTGGCCAAAGAGCGCGGCCTCTCGGTCACCGAAGTGAGCACCAGCGACACCCCCGACTTCGCCAGCCTGGTCACCGTGCGCCTGCGGGCGGGGCAGACCACGGAGGTGGCGGGGACCATCGTCGGCAAGCGCGAGCCGCGCCTCGTCCGGGTGGCGAGCTTCGAGCTGGAAGCGGTGCCCGAAGGCCACATCATCGTCTTCCACAACAAGGACGCGCCGGGCGTGATCGGCAACGTCGGCCACACGCTGGGCGAGGCGCAGGTGAACATCGCCCAGTTCGCCCTCGCCCGCGACCGCGCCCGCGGCGAGGCGCTGGCGCTGGTCAACGTCGACTCCAAAGCGCCGCCGGAGTTATTGGAGAAGCTGCGCCGCCTCCCCAACGTCCACCGCGTGCAGCAGGTCCTGCTATGAGATACCTCCTTCTCGCTCTGGCCCTGATCGCCTGCAAGGACGAGTCCAAGGCCGTGAAGAAGCGCGCGCCGAAGACCGCCGCCGTCGCGGAGGAAGAGGCGAAGGCCGCGGCGGCAGCGAGCGACGATCCCTCGTGGATCTCCGGCACCTGGCAGAAGAAGGGAGCGAACGAGTGGCTGCTCTTCAATCCGCCGGGGCAGGTCGCGGTGCTGGCCGGCAAGCCGGCCACCATGAAGCAGCGGGGCAAGTTCACCCTCAAAGGCCGCTATCTCATGGTCCAGATTCCCCAGCCCAACGGATCGGTGGCCGACCACTATTTCGACGTCTCCCCCGACCACTCGCGCTTCGCCGAGGAAGGTACTCGCGCCAGCTACGAGCGAGGCTCACCTCCGCCCTGAAGCTCGTGATAGGGAATCTTACATGTCCAACGTGGTCATCGTCGGCGCCCAGTGGGGCGACGAGGGGAAGGGGAAGATCGTCGACCTCTTCACCTCGTGGGCGGACGTCGTCGTCCGCTTCCAGGGCGGCGCCAACGCGGGGCACACGCTGGTGGTGGGCGGGGTGAAGACGGTCCTGCACCTGGTGCCGTCGGGAGTGCTGCACCCCGGGAAGAAGTGCTTCATCGGCAACGGGGTGGTGGTTGATCCGGAAGCGCTGATGGAGGAGATCGACATCCTCAAGAGCCGCGGGCTGCTCGCGGATCCGACACAGCTCGTGGTCAGCGAGAACGCCCACGTCATCCTGCCGTACCACAAGCGCATCGACTCCGGCCGCGAGAAGAGCCGCGGCAAGGACGCCATCGGCACTACCGGGCGCGGCATCGGGCCCTGCTACGAGGACAAGATCGCCCGGCGCGGCATTCGCGTGCGCGATCTGGCCAAGCCGCAGACGCTGCGCGAGAAGCTCACCGAGCGCATCGCCGAGGCCAACGCGCAGATCAAGTCGCTGGGCGGCGAGACCTGCGATCTGGAAAAGCTCCTCGACCAGGCGCTCAAGCAAGGCGAGCGCATGGCGCCCTACGTGGGCGACGCCTCTGCGAGCCTGGCGCACGAGGTGGAGCGCGGCCGCGCCGTGCTCTTCGAGGGCGCGCAGGGAACGCTGCTCGACGTCGATCACGGCACCTACCCGTACGTGACCTCGTCGAACACCGTCGCCGGCAACGCCGCGGTGGGGGCGGGAATCGGGCCCACCGCGCTCCACTCCGTCATCGGAATCACCAAGTCGTACACCACCCGCGTCGGCAACGGCCCTCTGCCCACCGAGCTGAACGACGCCACCGGCGAGAGGCTGCGCACCGTGGGCGGCGAGTTCGGCGCGACTACCGGCCGGCCGCGGCGCTGCGGCTGGCTCGACGCGCTCGTGCTGCGCTACGCGGCGCGGGTCAACGGCCTCTCCGGGCTGGTGATGACCAAGCTGGACGTGCTCACGGGGTTCGAGACGATCCGGGTGGCGGTGGCGTACAAGCTCTCCAACGGGAATTTACTGACCGAATTTCCTTGCGATCCGGAACTGCTCGCCGAAGCGCAGCCGGTCTATGAAGAGCTGCCCGGCTGGAAGGAGCCGCTCGGCGATCTGCGCGAGTACAGCGAGCTGCCCGCCAATGCGCAGCGCTACGTGGAGCGGGTGGAGCAGCTGGTCGGCGTGTCCACCATCGCGGTCTCGGTGGGAGCCGAGAGGACGGCGACCATCGTGCGCAAGAATCCGTTCCGGCACGCCTGAGCTTTCTGTCCTCGGGGAGACATCATGCCGAAGCCGACGTGGAAAGGCGGGGGCGGGATCGCCGAGGGAATTGGCATCCGCTTCCCCGGCGCTCCGCGGCCCCCGGAACGGCATCAAATCAAGGAAGCAACGCAGCAGGAGGCACCCGTGGCAGAGGCAGTCATCGTCGATGCGATCCGCACCGCCCGTGGCAAGAGGAAAGGAGCGCTCTCGGCGATCCATCCGGTCGATCTTCTCGCTCGCACCCTGTCGGGCGCGCTGGAGCACGCCGGCGTGCAGGCCAAGGACGTCGACGACGTCATCATCGGCTGCGTCACGCAAGTGGGAGAGCAGGGGTTGAACATCGCCCGCGGCGCGGTGCTGGCGGCGGGGCTTCCCATCGAGGTGCCCGGCACCTCGGTCAACCGCTTCTGCGGGTCGGGCCTGCAGGCGGTGAACTTCGGCGCGCAGGCGGTCATGTCGGGTGCGGCGCAGCTGGTGGTCGCGGGCGGCGTCGAGCACATGACGCGGGTGCCGATGGGATCGGACGCGGTGGGCGGCGAGGGACCCGCGTCGCCTGGGCTGATCGAGAAGTGGCCGAATCTCATTCCGCAGGGGCTCTCGGCGGAGCTGATCGCGGAGAAGTGGGGCTACACGCGCCGCCAGCTCGACGAGTTCGCGGTCACCTCGCAGGTGAAGGCGGCCAACGCCATCGAGAGAGGATATTTCTCGCGGGAGATCCTGCCGCTGAAGGTCGGCGACCGGGACTTCAACCGCGACGAGCACGTGCGGCCCGGCACCACCGTCGATACGCTCGCGGCGCTCAAGCCGTCGTTCAAGGAGAAAGGCGTGCTGCACGCCGGCAATTCCTCGGGCATCGTCGACGGCGCCGCGGCGGTGGTCATCTCCTCGAAGGGCAGGGCGCGCAGTCTCGGGCTCAAGCCGCGGGCGCGCATCGTCTCGATGGCGGTGGCGGGATCCGACCCGATCCTCATGCTGACCGGCCCCATCCCGGCCACGCGCAAGGCCTTGAACCAGGCCGAGCTGACCATCAACGACATCGACATCTTCGAGATCAACGAGGCGTTCGCGCCGGTGCCGCTGGTGGTTTTGCAGGAGCTCGGCATTCCGCTCGAGAAAGTGAATCCCAACGGCGGCGCCATTGCGCTCGGGCACCCTCTCGGCGCCACCGGCGCCATGCTGCTGGCGAGCGCGCTGCACGAGCTGGAGCGGACCGGGCTGAGGCGGGCGCTGATCACGCTCTGCATCGGCTACGGAATGGGAATCGCGACCATCATCGATCGCAAGGTGGACTGATGCGCTGGCTCCTGGCGCTGCTCCTCGCGGTCTCTCCGGCGGCGACGAAGCATCGCGAGAAGGGGCTCAATGCCGAGGTGCAGGGCAAGGACGACGAGGCCGCCGCCGAGTTCAAGCTGGCGGTGGAGGCGGATCCGTCCGACGCCATCTCGCAGCACGAGCTGGGCAAGATCCTCTTCAAGAAGGGCGATCTGCCAGCGGCCATCGAGAGGTTCCAGGCGGCGGTGAAGCTGGAGGAGAAGAACGCGACTGCCTGGTACAACCTCGCCTACGCGAGCCGCAAGGCGCAGAAGTTCGAGCAGGCGGCGGAGGCGTACCAGAGGTACACGGCGCTGGCGCCGGATGATCCCGACGGGTACTTCGGGTTGGCGGAGTCGCTGCGGCAGTCGGGGAAGACGAAGGAGGCGGTGGCGGCGTACAAGGCGTACGTTGCCAAGGAGGCGCGGCCGAGCGAGCAGAAGTGGGTGGCGAAGTCGAAGGAGAGGATCGCGGAGCTGGAGAAGAATGCGACCACGACCACGACTCCGACCACGACCACGACCACGACTTCGACCACGAACACGACTTCGACCACGAGCACGGCCGTTGCAGCAGCGCGCGCCAAGGTCGCCGAGGGCGACCGCGCCTTCAACGCCAAGGATTTCCGCGCCGCGCTCTTCGCCTACCAGGACGCGATCAGCGCCGATCCCAGGAATGCCGAAGCCCTCCTCAAGGCCGGCAACGCCTACGCCCGCCTCGGGCACGACGACGAGGCCATCGAGCAGTGGAACCGCGCCCTGCAGCTCGATCCGCAGAGCGCCGCCGCCCGCGACGCCATCGCCGCCGCCCGCGAGCGCAAGGGCGAGCTGGCGCAGAAGCCCGCGGTGCGCCCGGCGGCCGTGCCCGCGCCGCCGCTCCCCTTGCCGCCGCAGATCGACGAGGCCGGCGCGCGCGCCCACTACGGCAAAGGCGTCGCCCTCATCGGCGATCGCAAATACGGCGAGGCCCTCGCCGAGCTGAGCCAGTCGCTCTCCATCAAGCCGGGCTGGAGCAGCGCGCTCATCGCCCGCGGCTCGGCGCGCATCGGCTTGGGCAAGTACGACGAGGCCATCGCCGACTATACGGCCGCACGGCAGGCCGATCCCTCGCTCGCCGCGCCGCTTTTCGGGCTGGCAGAGGCGTACCGCGGCCTCGGGCAGACCGACAAGGCGGCCGACCTCTACCGCCAGTTCGCCGCCAGCAACGCACCCGATGCGCAGGCGAGCCTCAAGGGATACGCATTGCAAAATGCCCAGGCTCTCGCGCCGAAATAGAAAGAAATAGTACGCGCGCGAACGGATGTCGCAGTCAGGACGCGCACCGAGAGTGAAGCGTTGCCATCATGGAGCCCGCGATCTATGTCTCGGCTGCCCGCACAAACGTCAGGGAAGATGCCAAATACTCCTCCGCCGAAAGCCGACGACGGCGCTCCGCTCGCTCCATCGGCCACGCCTGACGTTCCCGGCCCGATGCCCGCGAATGCCCGCGCCGCCAAGGCAGTCCCGCCGCAGCCGGCGAGGAAGCAGCCGGCCGTGCCCCCGGCCGAACCGCGCGACCAGCACCGCGGCGAGCCGACGCACCCCGGCGTTCCCCTCTCGCCGCCGGGCATCGTTCCCGAATCGGACGTGCGCCTGCACACGCCCTCATCGGCCGCGCCGCAGCCCGCCCACGGTCAGGTCAACGAGGGCCTGGGCGAATTGCCACTGGGTTACGGCGACGGGCGCCTCGTCAGCATGGTGCGCGATCCGCAGACGCTTTACGTCTACTGGGACTTCTCGGCGCAGCAGATCGATCAGGCCTTCACCAACCTCGGTCCCGCCCGCGCGGTGCTCAAGCTCTGGCATGCCCGCTCGGGCGCGGGCGAGCTGATCCGCGAGGCGGAAGTGCAGCTCGACGCCCGCGGGTGGTACCTGCGCGATCTCCCCTCCGGCTTCGAGGTGCGCGCCGAGCTGTGGGCGGTGGGAGCCAAGGGCGCGCGCATGCTCCGCGCCGCGCGGCCCATCCGACTGCCGCCGGCCCTCCCCTCCGATCAGCTGGAGGCCTTCTACCTGCGCCTGCCGCTCGATCAGCCGCTTCCGAGAGAGGGCTCCACCGCCGGCGGCCGCGCGCTGCAGTACGGCGGCGCCGCGCCGGCGGGATGGGAGCGGCGCATGCAGCCGCGCGGATCGAGCCTGGGCATGTCGAGCAACACCGGGAAGGTGCCTTGGAGCACGACGCACCTCGTGCCGCCCGACCTCGACAAAGGCGAGAAAAAGTGAGGGGCTCTCTCGCCATCGTCCTGCACGCGCACCTGCCTTACGTGCGGCACCCGGAGTTTCCCGAGTTCCTCGAGGAAGACTGGCTCTACGAAGCGATCACCGAAACCTACCTGCCGCTGCTCGAGGTTTTCGACAAGTGCGCCGACGAGGGCATTCCGTACCGCATCACCATGACGCTCACGCCGCCCCTGGTGGGCATGCTGCGCGACGAGCTCTTGATGGCTCGGTATTCGGCGCGCCTCGACAAGCTCTGCGAGCTTTGCGACAAGGAAGTGCACCGCACCCGCGGCGATGCCCAGTTCGGCCCGCTCGCCTGGCATTACCGCGAGCATCTCTACCACCTGCGCCGGCTGTTCCACGATCGCTACCATCGCGACCTGGTTGGCGCTTTCAAGCGGCTCCAGGACGCCGGGCGCCTGGAGATCATCACCTGTGGCGCGACGCACGGCTTTTTGCCGCTGATGATCCACCCCGAGGCCATCCGGGCGCAGGTCCAGGTCGCCTGCGCGCATTATCGAATGCATTTTGGAAGAGACCCGCGCGGCATCTGGCTGCCGGAGTGCGGCTACGCGCCGGGGATCGACAAGTACCTCGCCGCGGAGAACATCCGCTTCTTCTTCGTCGATTCGCACGCGCTGGCCAACGCCATTCCGCGCCCGCGCCGCGGGGTCTACGCGCCCATCTACACCGCCAGCGGGGTGGCGGCCTTCGCGCGCGATCCGGAGAGCTCGATGCAGGTGTGGAGCGCCGAGCACGGCTATCCCGGCGACCCGGTCTACCGCGAGTTCTACCGCGACATCGGCTGGGACCTCGATTACGACTACGTGAAGCCGTACCTGCAGGCGACCGGCGATCGCAAGAACACCGGTATCAAATATTATCGAATCACCGGCAATGTGGCCCTGGGAAGCAAGCAGCCCTACGACCCCGCCGCCGCCCGCGCCCGCGCCGACGCCCACGCCGCCAACTTCCTCTTCAACCGCACCAAGCAGGTCGAGTACCTGCGCAACGCCTTCGGCGACGGGCCTCCGCCCATCGTCATCAGCCCCTACGACGCGGAGCTGTACGGACACTGGTGGTACGAGGGCCCGATCTTCCTCGACATGCTCATCCGCAAGACCGCCTTCGACCAGGACGTGCTGCAGCTGCAGTCGCCGGTGGACTATCTCGCCGAGTTCCCCGAGCACCAGCTGGCGCAGCTGCCCATGTCCTCCTGGGGCGCCGGCGGGTACGCCGCGGTCTGGCTGGACGAGAGCAACGACTGGATCTACCGCTACCTGCACAAGGCCTCGGAGCGGATGATCGAGCTGGCCCGCATCCACCCCGACGCGCCCGACGTCACCCGGCGCGCGCTCAACCAGGCGGCCCGCGAGCTGCTTTTGGCGCAGTCCTCGGACTGGGCCTTCATCATCAAGACGGGGACCATGGTCGACTACGCGGTCCGCCGCACGCGCGAGCACCTGCT
>WNEY01000786.1_pt1 | contig 22547 bp, 16 predicted proteins | sample 5400531 | NCBI WGS metagenome assembly WNEY01 (sample SAMN13153338, study PRJNA577476) | soil metagenome | isolation source: 200 cm saprolite under Douglas fir tree site 1 | place: USA:California | collected 2015-04-18
ACGAACAACGACAGCTATTCCACGATCGTCACCGTGGACAACGTCGTCCGGCGGGTGCTCGCCGCAGGCAAGACCTGGAAGTCGTACGCCGAAGATCTGCCATCGGTCGGGTACACGGGCGGCGACGTGGGGAACTACGCGCGCAAGCACAATGTCTTCGCGCTGCTGTCCGACGTGGCTAACGACTCGACGCAACGGAAGAACCTCGTGCCGTTCACCCAGTTCGCGACGGACCTCGCGAACGGTACACTGCCGGACTTTTCCAACATCGTGCCGAACCTGTGCAACGACGCGCACGACTGCTCGCTCGGCACGGCCGACACGTGGCTCCAGAACAACATCCCACCCCTGCTTGCGAGCCCGACGTTCCAGCGGGACGGCTTGCTCGTCATCCTGTTCGACGAAGCGGGAAGCGACAATACCAACGGCGGGGGCCGGATCGCCTGGGTCGTCGTCAGCCCGAGGGCCAAGACGGGCTACTCGTCGACGACGCTCTACCAGCACCAGAGCACGCTGCGACTAATCCTCGAGGCGCTGGAGGTCACGCAGCTCCCCGGCGCAGCGGCCACGGCGCCGGGGATGGCGGAGTTCTTTACGCCCTGAAGTCTTGACACGCACACGACCACGGCTATATCCGGCTGCACTCCCTCAAGGCCGGCCGTGGACGACTGGGTGGCCGAGTTGCAGGAGGGCAGGTCTGACGCCGCGTGGGACCTGTTCCTCGATCGGTACCGGCGTCTCCTCTTCGCGGCAATCCGGCATTACGCCCAGGATTACGACGATGTGATGGATGTGTTCGCGCGCGCGTGTGAAGCGCTGCGCGCGGACGATCTGCGGCGGCTGCGGTCCTGGGTCGACCAGCCGGAGCATCGGGCCCGCTTCTCGACCTGGCTCGTCACGGTGGTCCGCCACCTCACCGTCGACTGGTTTCGCCATCGCGATGGCCGCCGCCGACTCTCGGTCGTTGCCGAGGGACTGCCGCTGCTGCGCCGCCGCATTTTCGAGCACGTGTTCCTGGATCAGCGCAGTCACATTGAAGCCTACGAGCTGATCCACGCGGCCGAAGTGCCAACCCTCACGTTTCGGGAATTCCTCAGCGAGCTGCGCGCGACGTATCACGCGGTGTCCGGAGGCCGGCGGGGCCAGGTCCTCCGCGATCTGGCGCCCCGGCCGGTCGCGCCAGATGACTTGCCCGCAGACCCCGCCGGACCGAGCACCACGGACGCCGCGGAGCAGAGCCAGTTGATGGAGCAGGCGCTGAGCATTCTCGGCCCGGACGATCGGCTGATCGTGGAGCTCTTCGTGCTGGAAGAGCTGCCCGCCGAAACGGTCGCGAAAGTCCTCGGCCTGGCCAACGTGAAAGCGGTTTACAACCGCGCCTACCGGGCGTTGGCGGTCGTGCGCGCACAGCTGGAGCGCGCCGGCGTGCGGCGGGAGGATCTGTGAGCAGTCTGGACCCCGGGGACCGTCTCATGAGGTCTGACGAATCCTTCGAGGAGCTGTGGAGCGTGCTCGATACCCGGGTGCGGTCTGAAACGCTGACACCTGACTGCCTGTCGGACGACATGATCGCGGCGCTCGCTGATGGCTCGCTCGCGCCGGATGTGCGCGCGTCGATCCTCCCGCACGTCGCCTCGTGCCCCCGCTGCCGGTTGGCGGTCGCGTCAGTTGCGAGGGCGCTCGCGGATCCCGCGGTCGCGCGGGAGCTTTCCGCTTCTTCGAACGGGCGCCGCTGGTACCGCATCGCCGTGCCGCTTGCCGCGGCCGCGGTGCTGCTCCTCTTGCTTTCGTCTCCGGGGGATGATCGGTCGCCCGTGCACCGGGGACCGCCGCAGGAGCGGACCGATATCGCGTGACCGTCTTCGACGCGACCGGCGGCGTGGTGTACGCCACCGAGCTAGCGGACACCGTCGTCGCGTTCCCCGATTCCGTCGCGCTCATCCCCGGCGATTCCTATCTCTGGAAGGTCGACGCGCGCACCGGCTTTGATCGGTGGGCTGCGTCGGAGTTGGCCGAGTTCTCGATTGCGGCACCGCGCCGGCGATGATTCTCGCCGGGCTTGGCTGTCTGCTCGCGGTTTTGCAATCGCCTGCCTCCGATTCTCTCCGACTGCTCGCGGGCAGCTTGCCCCAGACGTCGCTGGTCCTCCACGTGCGGGAGCGTCCGCTGACGGTGCGAGACGCTGTCACCGAGTCGCTGCGGCGCGGCGAGCTCGAAGCGGCGGGGAAGATCGCAGCGGCCTACGCGGTCGCGTGGCGCGATTCGTTTCTCGTGCGCGAGGTGGCGCGGTTTGCGGCGTGGCCTGCCGATCGGCGGTCGGCCAAAGTGTGGGTGGACAGTGTGCGCCGGGTGGGCATCACTGCGTTCGGGCGCGACGGTCCCGGCGCGGCGGTCGTGGTCTGGCGTCGCGCGCTCGCGCGTGCCGCCGTGAACAACGATTCGGCGGGGATGGCGGCGCTGCTGGGAAACATCGGGGCCGCGCAGCTGGCGGACGGCCGGCTCGACAGCGCCATGGCCTACCTGGAGCGGGCCCGCGCGCTGGCCGCGACGATCGGTGACCTGCGAGTCGAAGCGAATGCGATTGGGTCGTTAGCCGGCGCGCAAGAAGAACGTGGTGACCTCGCCGCCGCGCGCGCGTCCTACGCGAGCTCGCTCGAGCTGCGCGACCGCATCGGCGACACACGGGGCACCGCCGCCGACCACAACAATCTCGGTCTCCTGGCCCAACGGCTCGGCGATCTTGAAGAAGCGCGGCGACAGTTCGACACCGCGCTGGCGGTCAACCGTCGTGACGGCCGCGATGACGTCGCGGCGACAAACCTGGTCAACCTCGCAGGTCTCGCGAGTCTCGCCGGAGACTTCGCGCGCGCCGCAGCGCTGTACCGCGACGCACTCGCGACCTGGCGAGCTCACGAGTCTTGGGCCGATGCCGCGGTCGCGCTCCACGGTCTCGGCCAGCTCGAGCTGCGGCGCGGCGATTATCCGGCAGCTCGCAGAGCGCTGCGCGAGGCGCTCGCGGTGTACGCACGGACCGGGCCGGTGGCGGACGAGTTGTCCGTGCGGCGCGATCTCGCGGGCGCGCTGGCGGCGGCGGGAGATCTACAGGGCGCGCGGGACGAATTGAGTCGCGCGCAGCGCCGTGCCGATTCCAGCCGCGCGCCGCCGGCGGCACGGGCCGGCATCGCACTGGCGCGCGCCGACCTGGCCATGCAGCTGAACACGTTGACTGAGGCCCAGCGACTCTACGCGCGCGCCGAGGCACTCTATCGATTGGGGGCGGAGCCCGCGGGCGAGGCCGAGGCGCAAGAGGGGCGCGCGTCGCTGCTGTTGGCAAAGGACGATGCGGTCCACGCGCAGTCATTGCTGGAAACCGCGCTGCGTACGCAGCTGGGAGCGGGAAACGGGCGCGCCGCTGCCCTGACGCGCGTCGCGCTGGGGCGGGCGATCCTGGCGCGGGGCGACACCGCTGCGGCCCGCGGTCAGCTGGCGCGCGCGGCGGGCGACCTCCAGCGAGGCGGTGATCCAGTTGGCGCAGCAGCCGCGCTCGGCGAGTGGGCGGCGCTCGAGGCAGGCGCGGGCGCACCCATCGCCGCCGATTCGCTCTATCGCGCGGCACTCGAGCGGCTCGGCGACCGCATCGCGCCGGAGGTCGCCTGGCAGCTGCATGCGGGTTGGGCAGCCGTACTTCGCGGCCAGGGGGGGGGCGCGACCGACGCGGCCGCGCGCGAGCTGCGCACCGCGCTCGCCGAGCTCGAGCGTCCCAGCCGCTCGCTCGTCTTGCCGGAGCGGCGATCCGCGTTTCTCGCCGAAAAATGGGAGGTGTATGCGCGGCTCGCGCTCGTCGAGCGGGACCGCGGCCGGGTGGGAGCGGCGTTCGAGGCGAGCGAGCGGCTGCGAGCGCGCGAGATGCTGGAGCTGCTCGCGCGCGGTCGCATCACGACCCCGGCCGACACGTCTCAGGATCTCATTGCTCGAGAGCAGGACTTGCGTCGTCGTATTGGCGAGCTGACACACGATTTGGAAAATGCAGACGCCACGGATGAGACTCTGCGGGGATCGGGCGCAGCGCTCAGCGCCAGCATGACTCGCGAGACACTGGTGCGCGCACAAGAGGCGTATGCCGATCTGCTCCTCGAGGCGCGCGAGCGTGCCCCACGACATGCCACCCTCGTCGCGCCCGAGGTCGCCAACTGGAAGAGCGTGGCGCGGCGCCTCACCCCAGAGGCGGCGCTCATCGAGTATCTCGTGAGTGATTCGACGACGCTGGCGTTCGTCGTGACCAGCGACACGATCGCCGTGGTGGATCTCGGGACTCGCCGGCAGGAGCTGGCGCGTCTTGTCGACTTCACGCGAGGCGTCCTCACCCCTCGTCCACTGGGGAGCGATTCGCTGTGGCGTGGGCCGTTGCGACGTCTCCACGCGGCGTTGGTCGCGCCTGTCGAAGCGACGGGACTGCTCGCCGGCAAGAGCGAGCTGGTGCTCGTCCCGCATGCCGAGCTGCAGTACCTGCCATTCGCCGCGCTGATGGATACAACCGGGCGGTTTCTCGTCCAGCGCTACGAGCTGGCGCTGACTCCTTCGGCGTCGGTATGGATCGCGCTCGGGGATCGCCCTGCGGGGCCTCGCGGCGCCCGCGTACTAGCATTTGCGCCCCGGCCGGCGACGCTGCCTGGGTCGAGTCGGGAAGTTGCGACGATCCAGCGCCTCGCCGGAGCGGACGTGCAGGTCCTGACCGGCGGTGCCGCGACGGAGTCGGCATTTCGCCGCCTCGCTCCCAGCCGACGCGTGCTGCACCTCGCGACCTACGGCGTACTGAACAAACAGAATCCGCTCTTCTCGTTCGTGAAGCTCGCGCCCGACGGGGTGGAGGACGGGCGTCTCGAGGTGCACGAGGTGTTCGGTCTCCATCTCGCGGCGGACCTCGTCGTGTTGTCGGCGTGTCAGACGGGACTCGGCTCGGGCGCGCTCGCCGACGTGCCCGCGGGCGACGACTGGGTCGGGCTCACACGGGCGTTCCTGCACGCCGGTGCGCGGCGCGTCGTGGCGACACTGTGGCCCGTGGACGATTGGGCGACGGCCGCGTTGATGGAGCGGTTCTACGGTGCCGGCGACGTCGCGGCCGAGCCGGCGCACGCGCTGGCCGAGGCACAGCGGGCGCTGCTCGCGACGCCCGCGACTGCGCATCCGTTCTATTGGGCGGGGTTCGTGACCATCGGCGGTTCACAATGAGCAGGTCAACGATTCGCGTCCGTCCAACGTCAGAATCATGATCCGACCTCCGCGGACGAGCTCTGATTTTCGACGGTCGCTGAGACGCGGCGCAGCTGTAATGGGGTCGGCTTGGATCGTCGCGTGCTCGAGCGACGCCATCGTCGACCCCCCCGTGGTGTTACCGAACGACGCGATCGTCTCGAACCCCGTGCCGACACCAGCGCTGACCAGGAGTGCAGCAGTCGCGGTCGGAGCGGATCTTGCTTTCGTTTCATTAGCGCCAGGAACGATCCCCAACGGCGCCACGGCCGTCGTTCGGAACAGGCGAGCCAGCGGCACGGTGACCACCCTGATGATGAACGGGGGTTTCGATCCCGTTCCTGTGGAAGCGGATCCGGGTGACACGGTGGATATAAGGGTGGCCGTCCCTGGCGGTGCTCCCATCACGCTAACGAGAGCCGTTCCTGAGCGGCGCCAACCGATCGTAGTGCGGGCGGACCCGCCGCCGCGTAAGCGCGACGTGCCACTCAATTCCGTGATGGTTTTGGTCTTCAGCGAACCGATCGACCCGGCGACTCTGTCGACGTCCTCTGTGCGATTGGTGAGTGGCTCCACCATTGTGGCCGGAACGGCGTCTCTGCTCGTTGGTAGCTCGACCGCGGTCGCGTTCGTTCCCGACGCGCCGCTGAACGCGAATACCGACTACGAGTTGGTGGTCACCGACGCGGTGCGAGATGTCGGCGGCGATGCGCTGGGCGCGGAAACGCGCGTGGCATTCACCAGCGGCACAACCATTGAAGGACCGGTCGCATCCGTCGCCGTGTTCCCCGACTCTGGCGAGGTCGTGGTCGGATCTCAATACCAGCTCTCCGCGACAGCACTGGATGCCGAGGGCAACGTGATCATCGGCCGGCCAGTCTCTTGGACCACGTTTGACAGCTCGGTGGCGACCATATCGGGGGCCGGTTTGGTGTCGGCCGTGGGCCAGGGAGTTGCCTCGTTCCAGGCCGAGATCGAAGGGCGAATCGGCTATGCGACGCTCTATGTGAGCGCGGCGCTGACTCCCGTGGCTTCCGTCACGGTCACGCCCGAGTCGGGCAGCGTGTTCGTCGGTCGCACGCTCAACCTAACAGCAGAAGCGCGGGATTCGGCTGGTAATCTGCTCGGCCTGCGACCGATCACGTGGACGAGTAGTGATCCAAGCGTAGCGACAGTCGTCCCATCCGCCGAACGGGGTCGTGCGATCGTCACCGGCCGTGCGCCCGGTGTCGCCGCCATTGCCGCCGAGGTCGAGGGGAAACGCGATACGTCGTTCGTGACGGTGAGGGCGGCCCCACCGATCGTCGGATTCGTCCTCTCGCCGGATACGCTCTCTCTGATTCTGCGCGGAACGGGCCACCTTACGGGCGTGGCGACCGCCGCGGATGGATGGACGGGTCCGGTCGATGGCGCGGAGATCAGTTGGTCCGCTGCCGATCCGGCCGTCGCCTCCGTGAATGCCGGGCTTGTAACCGCAGGGCAGGCAGGATCGACCACCATAACGGCGACTTGGAGCGGTTTCACCGCCACCGCCGACGTACGCGTGCTGGGTCTGGTGTTCACGGATGTGAGAGCGGGTCTTGGACGCGCGTGTGGCTTGACTCTCGAGGCCGCCGCGTACTGCTGGGGCACCAGCTGGGCGAACGCGGGACTCGGGAACGGAACGACGAACAGCTCACCTTCACCGGTAGCTGTGGCCGGCGGTTTGACGTTCACGGCTATCAGCGTCGGCGGGTACCACACCTGTGGTCTCACCTCGAGCGGGCTCGTGTATTGCTGGGGCTACAACGGTCACGGCCAGATCGGTGACGGGACCAATACCGACAGACTTACACCCGTGCCAGTGGTTGGCGGGTTGCAGTTCAGCGCGGTCACGGCGGGCGCGACCCACACCTGTGCCATCACGGTGAACGGTGCCGGCTACTGCTGGGGCCAGAACTGGAATAACGCTCAGGGCGGTTGGCTGGGGGACGGCACCATCACGAGCAGCTCCGTCCCCGTCGCGGTGGCGGGTGGGCTCACCTTTGCCATGCTCACCGCTGGCGACGATCGGACCTGCGGCGTGACGTCGAGCGGCGCGGCATACTGCTGGGGCTCGGGTGGGCTGGGGAACGGGACTGCAAGCGGCTCGACGACTCCCGTGCCCGTTTCGGGCGGCCTTGTCTTCGCAACCGTTGCGGCGGGTGCGGAGATGACCTGCGGTCTCACGATGGACAGCGTCGCGTACTGCTGGGGTTACGGTCAGCTCGGCAACGGAACCTTCAACGACGCCCTAGCGCCAGTGCCTGTCACCGGCGGGCTCAAGTTTATCGCGCTGAGCACGGGTGGCCTATTCCCTTCGCACACGTGCGCGCTCACAGCGGGCGCGGCCTACTGCTGGGGCCGCAACACTGACGGTGAGGTCGGTGACGGGACGGCGATCCAGAGAACGACGCCCGTGGCGGTAGTGGGAGGGCTCAGTTTTGCCACTGTGACTGCCGGAGAAGGTTCGTCGTGTGGTGTCACTCTTGCCGGCGTTGCGTACTGCTGGGGCAACAACGTTGATGGCCAACTCGGAAGCGGCTCGTTTAACGGCAGCCTCGTTCCAGTGAAGGTCGCTGGGCAGCCGTGAGCGGGAGCTTTCATTGTCGATCTCTCTGTGACTACCAGAAGGAGGCGCCCATGATCCGTGTGGACGGGATCACCCTCGCCCTTGCGTCCCTCGTGGCGCTCGCGGCATGCAGCGACAAGACCGATCGTCCTGTCTTTGGACTCGAGGCCGACCGCTTCTCCGGCTCCGAATGGTCCGAGCCGGTGAATCTCGGTCCCGTAGTCAACTCGGGCTTCCTCGACGCGAACGCCTCGTTGTCCCCCAACGAGCACACACTCTACTTCGTCTCGACCAGACCCGGTGGATTCGGCAGCAACGACATCTGGATGTCGCAGCGACAGTGTTTGCAATGCCCGTGGGAGGAGCCGGTGAATCTCGGGGCAGCGATCAACACCGACGCGTTTGAAGCCTCACCAACATTGTCGGAAGATGGGCAGCTGCTGTTTTTCTACAGCGCGAAAGCCGGCGGTTTCGGCGGCTCCGACATCTACGTGTCGCATCGAATCAGCACCAGCGCCGCGGGCGACGTGTGGGGGCCTCCCGTGAACCTGGGGCCCGATGTGAATACCGCGGCAGCCGAGCAAGGCCCCTACTATGTGAAGGTGTCCGGGGAAGCGAACGCCTCGGTGTACTTCAACCGGCCGAGCCCCGGTGGCAGCACAGACATCTATAAGGTCTTCGTCTCGCACGACGGCGTGCCACTGGGACCCGCCGTCCTTGTCCCGGAGCTGAGTGATCCGACCGGCTTCGACCAAAAAGTGTCCGTAAGCACGGACGGCCACGAGTTGTTCTTTGCCTCGATCCGCAGCGGCGGGTTCGGCAGCTTCGACATCTATAGGTTGACACGCCAGAGCATCAGCGATCCGTGGTCGGCACCCGAACACCTGGACGCGCCGATCAACAGCCCAGACATCGACTCGCAGCCAAGTCTGTCGCGCGACGGACGCACGCTCATTTTCACGTCGATCCGAGCGGGCGGTTTCGGAGTGCAGGATTTGTGGATGTCGACGCGTTCACCAGGTGGCATGTAGCGGGACGCTGAGTTGGCCACCGGCGTCTGAGGTCAGAGGGGCGAGCTGCCATGCTCGCCCCTTTTTGCAGCGACCGTCGCTTCCCCGCGGCCTCCCGAATCCTCATGAGCAGTCCCGCTGCAACGTCCGTCTCATGGTGTCACGATTCCGAAGACGGACTCGCTACCTCAGGAGGATCCATGCACTCCAGGGCACGCATCACGCTGTTCGCCATTTCCATCACACTCGCGCTCGCCGCCTGTCAGGACGCCGCACACCCGGTAGGCCCTGAGTCGATATTCACCGGCGCCACGGGCCCGATGATGTCACGGGCGCTTGATGTGTCGGCGCCACTCGTGCGGCATATCGTTGCTCCACAAGCGACCGATCCTGCCATCGACCGAGCGCTCGCCGACCACTACGTGTGGCTCGACACGACAGCGCGCGGCAACCCGAAGCTTCTCGTGTTCATGCCGGGAAACAACAACACGCCGTCCGGCTGGCTATTGCTGGAGCAGGAGGCCGCGCGCCTGGGCTACCATGTGATCGGCCTGATGTACCAGAACGACGTCACCGTGGTGAACGTCTGCCGGGGCAGCCCAGACCCCGACTGCTCTGGAGACCTGCACCTTGAGGTCCAGGACGGGATCGATCACTCGGACCTCGTCAACGTGACGCCGGCGAATGGCATCGACAATCGGCTGACCAAGCTCCTGATCTACCTGGACGCGCAGTACCCCGACGAGGGATGGTCGCGGTTCTTGGAGGATGGCGCGCCGAAATGGTCCCAGATCGCGGTGAGCGGTCAATCGCAGGGCTCAGCTCAGGCGGCGCTGATTGCGAAGCTCCACCACGTGAATCGCGTCGTCATGTTCTCTGGACCGCCCGACGCGCGCGTGCCCGAGGAAGCCGACCGCTGGATCTCGATCGGCGCGACACCGTTGGCCAAGTATTTCGCGTTGTTTCACCAACGCGATCACCTGGTTGTCGGGATCCGCGCGAACCTCGCGGCGCTCGGGCTCCAGCGGTTCGGGGATCCGGTCATGGCGGAGTTGAACGAACCGCCGTACGGTGGGACGCACATTGTCTTCACCGACCTGCGGCCGACGTTGGGCTACGACGCTCCGAACGCGCCGCACCAGAGCACCGCACGGGACAACAACACCCCAATCGGGCCGAACGGAACGCCCCTGCTGCGCGATGCGTGGCGCTACCTGCTGGGCGACGAACCGCACGGGGGACCCTAGCCTTTGCGACGCCGCGCGCGCGTCTTGCGCGCGGCCAGTCTCCAGAACTGTTGTTCTCCGATGATGGTGATCCGGTGTCCCAGCGCCGCCAGGCGCCGGATCTCCATCAGCTTCGTACCGCCATCCTCGCCGGCGATCTGCAGCTGGTTGGGTCGGCCTCGCACCAGCACATCGGTCGTTCGTCCGGGCTTCGATTGTATGATCGCGCCCGCCTTGCGGGCCGCGGCAATTGCCTCGCTGCGAGGACGGCGCAGGAATCCAGTGATCGACAGCCGCTTTCCAGCAAGAGTTGCGACGCGACCCACCGCCAGCTCCTTCGGGCGATGTCGCAGCGCGGCAATGAGCTCGCCGGCGGCTTCGTAGCGCCTGCCGCGACTCCCCAGACAGCGGTGAATGACTTCCTTCAAGTGGTCGCTGCAGGGCAGGCCGCGGACGTCGCGACTGCGCATGGGACTCGTAATGTCACCGCGCAGCAGCATCGCGGCGAGCTGGCCGACTTGATAGATGTCGTCGCGCTGTTGCCACCTCCGGATCCATCCCCACGCGATCTCCGTCGGCGCGTTGAGCGGGTTGAAGGCGTCGGCGGTGACGCCCTGGCGATTCCGCTGGTGTCTGGCGATGCCGAAGTCTCCCAGCTTGAGCTGCTCGTTCTCGCATACGAACACGTTGAAAGGCGTGAGGTCGCGATGGAGCGCCTGCCCGCGATGCAGCGTATCGAGCGCGCCGAGGAGCGCCGCGATCTCGCGGCGGACGAAGCGCTCGGGCTGAGGTCCGCGCTGCTTGAGCCATGCGCCCACGTCTCCGTGTTCCGCGTACTCCATCACCATGCAGTACCGCATGCCGTTGCCGTCGACTTCAGCGAACCGGTCGAACACCCGTAGCGCGCGCGGCTCCTGCTCGAGCAGCTCGGCGAAGTAGGCCTCGCGCAGCCAGGCCGTGAGACGATGGCTGATCTTGATGCAAACCTGCGGCGGCAGCCCGCCCGCCGGTGTGGGGGTCGCGAGGTAGACCTCGCCGAACCCGCCCTGGCCGATGAGGCGGTCCAGCCGGTAGGAGCGACCGGTCTCGGAGCTACGGGCTTCGCCCTTCTTTCCCATGCGACTTACTTGCGGCGAGTCCGGGCGGCCGTCAAGCCGACGAATTGCGCTCCCAGCGATCAAACCGGTCGAAACAACTCGGCCAGCTCGAGCGTGAAGGGCTGGCCGGCGTCCGCCGGACGCCAGACCAGCCGCTCCCTCGCGATCGCAGGGAACTCGGCGTCGGGGGTCCACACGTCCACCCGCTGCTCGCTCTCGTCAACCACCCAGTACACCGGCAGCCTCGCCTCCTGGTACCGGCGGCGCTTCGTGAAGCGATCGGCCCGGGTCGTGGAGGGGCTCAACACCTCGATCACCAGGCGGAGCGAGCGTAGGCGTGACCAATCGCCGGTGCGGACTTCATCGACAGGTACGACGAACACATCGGGCTGCACTAGCACGTCGTCCCGCCCCCACGAGATATCCGCCGGGGACGTGAGCACGATCCCAACCGGCTCGCGCGCCAAGTATTCGGCGAGGGCATGGAATAGTCGGCTCACCAGGAGCTGGTGGCCGAGACGGGGCGCCGGCGTCACCAGCAGCTCCCCGTAGACGACTTCGTATCGATTGCCGTCGTCGGGAAGCTGGCGGACCATCTCGGCAGTCCAGTAAATCGGTGCGGCCATGCCCATAGTATCGGCTCCTCGGCGCGGGGTGAGCAAGGGAACGGCATGCCCGAGCATGGCGCCCAGCCGCCGGGTCGTCGTCATCGTTTTGGTGTTGGTGGGGGCCAAACGACTGCGGCGAGAGAATTGGCCCACTAGGATTCGAACCAGATTCCTTTCCTAGGACGTCCGTCGTCCTACCGCACTGACCCCAACTGCCGATCGAACCAGTCGAGCGTCTCACGGATCAAAATGTTGCGCGGCACGTAGTGCACCCCGCCCGCAATCACCAGGCGCTTCCGGTCCGGCGGCGTGCCCAGCAAGTCGTACATGGGTCGCGCCGCGGTCTCCAGGGGAAACGTGTTGTCGTACCGCCCGTTCATCATCAGCACCGGCACGTGGACCCGCGGGACATAATTGATGTCGTCTGCTTCTGGTTGGGGCCGGATAAAGCTGAACCCTGCCACGGTGAGGACAGCGGCACGGAACCGTGGCTCTATGGAGAGCACCACGCCCCCGAACCGTCCACCCCAACTGTACCCTAAGTACGCAAACCTCGCGGAATCGATGTCCGCTCGCGTGCTCAGATAATCCAGGGTGCGACTGACGTCCTGCAACCACTCCACCACGTGCTCCTTGTACCGGTTCGACTGGTCGGGATCCGAGAAGCGCGTGCCGTCGTCCCGCTCGTACGTCCCTTTCAACACGGGGTACGCGACCGCTCGGCCCCCTTCGACCAGAAAATTGAACACGGGGACATGGATCAATGAGTCACTCGAGCGGACCCGCAGCGTGCTGCTGCCAGGGAAAAACAGGACCGTCTGGTATGGCGGATGGCCTCGCGGTGGCAGGAAGACGTAAGCGGTGACGCGGTCCCCACCATACGCCGCGTCGAACGACACCTTTTCTCGGATCCACGCCGACGAGGAGTCACGCCGCTCGACTACGGCATGCAACGGCAGGTGGTCATAGGCGAATAGCCGCCGATAAAAGCGGAAGGTCTCATCCGACACGGGCCGCTCCGCACGGTAGTTCCGGAAGTACGGCTCAATCGCGCGATCGACCGTGGCGTCGCCCTTCTGCCCCGGTAGGGGTCGCACCAGGCGGATGCCGTTCGTGGCGGATCGATCGAACGGCGGCTGGATCGCCCTCTCGTAAAACGTATAGGCCGGGTCGTTCCAGCCGCCGCCGAGGATGTAGTGACCTCGGTCGCCGTGGGACTCGTTCACGCACCATTCGCGCACGTTTCCCGCCATGTCCAACGTGCCAGACCCGCTCATGCCCTCGAAGGAACCCACCTGGGCGGGCCCCCCGCCCATCCGATCGATGTTACTGACCGCAATGATGGCCCCGGCCGCCTCAAAGCGCGCGGCGCGCGTCCAGTGGAAGACGCTCGGCAGCCGCGCCCCGCGGAACCGGGCGTACGCCATGGCCTCGTACCAACTGAGTCCGCCCACCGGATAGTCGGCGCGACCCGTAGGATAGCGACCCGCTTCCCACGTGGACGGTCCCGGCCGACCCGTTTGGTCCACGAAACGTGCGATCGCGTCCTGCCACGTGATAGGGCGCCCGTCGACGAGGAACTCTTGGGGCCAGAGATCGCGGCGCCGGTACCCACCCGAATCGACAAAGCCTTGATACTCGCGATTGGTCACCTCCAAGCGCGCGATGTAGAAGTCAGGTAGGATCGCGCGGTCGCGAGGGTCGAGTTGCGGAATCCCCGTCGCGACGTCGCCGCCCACGACCAACACCATACCCGGCGGCGCGACGCCCTCTCGCGGGAGAGCGAACTGGAGCACGGTTCGCTGTCCCGCAGGCGCCGCCGCCCCGATGTCGAGGCCGGTGGCGAAGCCGGGTGCCTCGAACCTGAATCGGGAAACCAGCGGCAGCCGCGGCACGACTACCCGCGCCATTGGGGCGACGCCGAGGAATTCCCATTCCGCCCCGGAGCCGTTGTAGGACTGTCGGTACACCCGCGCCCCGGCCGGCGAGCCTTCGATCCTCACGGTATCCGCGAACGCCGCGCGGAGTGCGGCGACGCTCGAGTCGTGCGGGACCACGGCCTCGAGACGAGCGGCGAGCTGATTGGCACCTTCCCAGTCACCCGCTGCGATCCGCGCGCGGAGCGACGGGATGCCGTCGTAGCGTGCCCACAGAAGTCGTGGAATCCCGGCGAACCACGCAGCGCTGAACAGGAGGGCGAGGAGCGCGACTGCAATGATTACGTACCGTCGCCGACCGGACGAGCCGGCGTCAGGGGGGACCCGCACCTGCTCCGTGCCCCTTGAGCTGCGTTCCGTCGTCGTGCTTCCGGGCGACGTCGGTGCTCCCGCATAGCGGCGGGTCCGGATACGCTCGACGAGCGAACGGGTCTCGGACGATGGTTGAACGCCGAGGTCCCGTGCCATGCGGCGTTCGAACTCCTCATAGACTCGGACGGCCCCCGCCCGGTCCCCGCCACGATCCAGCAACTCAATGAGGCGTCGCACCGCTGTCTCGTCGAACGGCGAGATCTCGGTTACGCGAACCGCCCACCGTACGGCACCCGTCGCATTCCCCGCGGTCGCGGCCTGTTGGGCGAGGTGCTCAGCGGCTTCGCACGCGCCTCTCCGTAGATGCTCCCGCTCGCTGTCGAGCCACCGCTCGAACTCCGGAGCGTCCGAGACGTGCACGCCTTCGAGGAGTCCACCGCCGCACAGCTCCAACGCCCGCTCCACCTCTCCCGCGTCGAGTGCGGCGGCGAACCCGCGGACGTCACATGACACCGCCTGCTCGCTGAGCCCAACCTCCTCTTCTCCTCGTGCGAGGACGGCATCCCGGCCGAGTGCCGCCCGCAACGCATGCACGGCCTGCCTGAGGGAATTGCGTGCGTGAGCGTTGTCGAGCTCGGGCCAGAGTAGGGCGACGAGCGTGTCACGGCGGTGGAAGCCCGCGGGACGAGCAGCGGCGAGGTAGCCAAGCAACGCGAGGAGCTTGGGACGGCGGAGAACGGCCTGGACCTCGCGGCCTTGCGAGTCCTTGAGATCCACAGTGCCCAGCACTCGGAGTCGGATCATACCGCGGAACCCTTCCTGCGCCCGTTATCTCCCGTCTAACGGCTTTCAAACCCTTGGTAAACCCGGTCGGCGAATCTTGGTGAGAACATGCAAGGCGCACCGCGCCTTGGCGAGGCGCGATCGTGACGCCTCGAAAAGAGCACGAACTCGGGAGGCCGCATGAATGCGCATCTCAGCTACTCTGTCTTACCGCTCTTGCCGCTCTTGATGATCGGCTGCGAGAGCCGGGAGCTTCTGGCGCCCGTCCAGGCATCCAGCACCGCGTCTGGATCGGCGCCCACTGCGCCGTCGCTGACCAAGGCCACCGGGGTGTCTCCTGAACGAATCGACCTCGCCTGGCAGGACAACTCCACCAACGAAACCAGCTTCGAAATTCGGCGCTCGACGACCGGACCCGACGGGTCCTTCCCGGTGCTGGCGACCACCGCCGCCAACGTGACGAGTTACGCCGACACCGGTCTCGGGATCGCGACGCAGTACTGCTACAAGCTTCGCGCCGTCAGCGTGACCAGGAAGACGACGAACTATTCGACATTGACCGACCCTGTCTGCGCGACGACGCCGGTGCCGCCCGGTCCGCCACATGCCCCGGAGAACGCGAACGCGGCCGGAGTCGGATCGCACGCGATCGGGGTCGCGTGGATTGACAAGGCGAACAATGAAGATGGGTTTCGCGTGGAGCGCTCCACGGATAGCGGCGCGACCTGGGTGACGGCTGCCACGACCACCGCCAACATCAGCTCTGTCCCGGACTACGACGTGGCGAGCGAGGCACAACAATTCTGCTATCGCGTGTCCGCGTTCAACGGTTATGGAGTTTCGGCTCCGTCGAACACCACCTGCGCAATGACGGTCGCCGGGCCGACCAACCTCGTGGCAGACAAGCAGGGCCTCCTCACATGGAGCGACAACTCCGCCATCGAGGACGGCTACGAAGTGTGGGTGATGGACGCGTTTGGGACCGCATACGACGGCCTCATCGCCACGCTGCCGCCCAACACGACCAGCTTCCAGACCAATGGCTGCACCCTTTGGTGCCACGGCTTCGGCGTAATCGCCTTCAAGAACGGCACGTATTCGGATTGGGCGACCGTGATGCTTCCGCCCGGCGCGCCTGTCAACCTCACGTCAGTCGCTGTCTCGGCCGAGGAGATGGATCTCGCCTGGGCGGACCAACCGAACACCGGCGAACTCCCAGCCCAGCAGTTCGACATTGAGCGGTGCACTGGTGACACGAGCGCGTGTAGCGACGCCGACTTCCAAATCGTTTCCTTCGTCGACGCTACGACGTTCCGGGACCTCCACGTGCTGCCTGGGGCCACGTACACCTATCGAGTCCGGGCTTGGATCAATGTGCTCTACTCCGATTTCTCGAACCTGGCCACGGCGACGGTGCCCTAACCGATCGCGACTCTGTCCTCTAACAGTGGAGATGAACAATGAGACCCCAAATCCTCGTTGCCGTCGGCGCGGCGATGCTGCTCGTGGCCGCCGGATGTGAGCGCCCGACCTCCGCCGGATCGGCACGGAGCGCCCAATTCGACTTCATGAACGGGCCGGCGGATTTGCCCAACGTCTTCCGCGGTGATTCCGTCCTGCTGTTCGTGTGGGCCGACGTCAGCACCAACTACGTGATCGTCGTCAATGCGCCGCTCGGCGGCGTCCACGCGCTCCGCCGCTGCGGCGGGGCACTCACCCCCGAACCCCAGCCCGTGCAAACCGTCGGCGAGATGCAGGATGTCTTGCGGCAGCTGCGTTTGCTCCGCGACGTGAACATCCACATCTACAGCCCTGTGCCGTCGCCGTTCAGGAACTTCATGGACCTCTGCCAACTCAGTCCCTTCGCTCGGGGCACGGGGACCCTGACCTCGACCGACAACGACCGGCAGGTCACAGGCAACGGCGCCGACGCCTTCGGCTTTCGCGGGCAGGGGATCGTCGACCTCGTCAGCGGCGGTAGCGCACGAGTGCTCGCGGAAAGCCAACGCTTGATCGCGCCTGACGGAACGATTACCGAGATCCTGGTCAGCAACGTGCGGCTGATTCCGCAGTGAAGGTTAGCCGAGGACGTCCCTCAGGGGAGAGGTGAATCCCGGGAGGACGTCCTCGCCCTCCAACGAGGCTTCGCTCCCCAAAACCGTGAGCGTCCCGTCCCGGCGGTAGACGCGCGCCTCTCGTCGATCGGGATCGATGACCCAAACGATCTTGGTCCCGGCGGCCAGCCAGTCGGCGACTTTGGCGAGGACCTCTGCCGGTCGGTCGTCAGGAGACAGGATCTCGGCAAGCAGATCGGGGGCGAGTTCGGCGTAGCCGCGGCTTCGAATCAGCCCGGTCCGCTCGCGCGCGACAAACGCGACGTCAGGAGCTCGAACACTGTCCGGGTCGGACGCGATCTTGAATCCGGTGTCCTGCGCAAAGATCGCACCCGAGCCATGCCGCCGCACGAAGTCACTCAGATAGTAGGCGAGGTTTGCGGCGATAGCCCCGTGATGGGTACCCGGTGGTTCGCGGACGATCAATCGCCCCCGAACCAGCTCGGTCACCTTCCCGGGAAGCGAGATGCGCTGGATCTCTTCGGCCGTCACCAAAGCAGAAGGGCTCACGCCGTCCGACATACCATGGAAGATCTCCAGGCTCCATCAATGAGAGATCAACAACGAAGGTCATTCGGCATTGGACATTGAACATTGGACATTCGTAGTAAGTTGGCCCCCTAGGATTCGAACCTAGATTCGCGGATCCAAAGTCCGCTGTCCTGCCATTGGACGAGGGGCCAGTGTCGCGCCGGCATGCAAGTTAATGACGGCCGGCAGTCCACGCAGTAGCTTTGCGGCGTGACCACGCACCGCTACCCCAGCAGCCACGTCTTCTACCGCAAGCTCGGCTACGAGTACCCCAAGATCGTTCGCGGGGAGGGGTGCTGGCTCATCGACGAGCGCGGCAAACGCTATCTCGACGCCGTCGGCGGCGCGTACGTCGCGAACATCGGCCATTCGAATCCCGAAATCGCCGATTCGGTCGCCGAGCAGTGTCGCCAATACGGATATCTGTCGGGCACCATGTTCACGCACGGCCCGGTCGAGAATCTCGCGGACGAGTTGGCCGAGACGCTGCCCGGCGACCTCTCGAAGCTCTATTTCCTTTGTAGTGGATCGGAGGCGGTCGAGGCCGCGCTGAAGCTGGCGCGGCAGTACTGGATCGAGCGGGGACGTCCCGACAAGCACCGCATCATCGCGCTGGGCCCCGGCTATCACGGCAGCACGCTGCTCGCCCTCTCGGCGTCCGCGCGCGAAGCGTACAAGGCGATGTTCCGCCCCTGGCTCGTCGACGTTCGCCGCATCCCGGCCTCGTATCCCTATCGCTGCGAATGCGGCGGTCAGAGTGCGTCGTGTCCCGTCTGCAGCGGCAACGTGCTGGAAGAAGCCATCACCCGGCTCGGCGCCCAGAATGTGGCCGCGTTCATCGCGGAGTCGGTCGGCGGCTCGTCCACCGGCGGCTCGACGCCGCGTCCCGAGTACTTCCGCCGAGTGCGGGAGATCTGCGATCGCCACGACGTCCTGTTCATCGCCGATGAGGTGCTGGTGGGTGTGGGCCGCACCGGCACGTGGTGGGCGATTGAGCCGTACGGCGTCGCGCCCGACATCATGACGTTGGGGAAGGGGATCTCGGGCGGCTACGCGGCGCTGTCAGCCATCGCGGCGCCCGAGAAAATCGTGGATGCGATCGCCAACGGCTCCGGCAGCTTCATGCACGCCCAGACGTTTTCGCATCACCCGGTCGCCTGCGCCGCCGGTGTGGCCACGATGCGTTACCTGAAGAAGAACAAACTGGTCGAGCGCTGCGCGCGGATGGGGCGCGTGCTGCACGAGCGGCTCCGGCCGCTGGCCGACCTGCCGCACGTGGGCGATGTCCGCGGGCGAGGACTGCTCGCCGGTATTGAATTCGTGGAAGACAAAGCCAGCCGCGCCCCGTTCCCACGCTCGGCAAAATTTGCCGAACGGTTTGCCGACGCCGCGCTCGACGCGGGCCTGACCGTGTGGCCGAATGTGGGACAAGCGGACGGCACCAACGGCGATCTCGTGATGGTCGCTCCACCCTTCATCATTACAGAGGAAGAGATCGGCGAGATCGTGAGCCGGTTCACGACGGCGCTCGAGGCGACACTTTCGAAGCTGAAGCTGCGCGCATGACCGCAGCCCGCGACTATCCTTGCATCGTCGTGCCGCCACCGGGTCCCAAAGCCCGCGCCATCGTCGAACGGCAGGACCGCTTTGCGTCCACGTCGTATCCCAAGGAGTATCCGCTCGCGGTAGCCCGCGGCGAGCGCGCCGTCGTCGAGGATGTCGATGGCAATCGCTTCCTCGATTTCATGGCGGGCATCGCCGTCGCCTCCACCGGCTACGGTCATCCGAAGGTCGTGAAGGCGGTGCAGGACGCCGCGGCGCGCTTCCTTCATATCTGCGGCAGCGACTTCTACTACGAGAGCTTTGCGGCGCTGTGCGAGCGGCTCGCGCAGCTCGCGCCGGGGCCGAGCAAGAAGCGCGTGTTCCTGTCGAACTCGGGCACGGAAGCGGTCGAAGGCGCGATCAAGCTCGCTCGCCACTCGACGGGGCGCCCGGCGATAATCGGCTTCCTCGGCGCGTTCCACGGACGCACCTACGGCGGTCTCAGCCTCACGGCCAGTAAGGCCGTCCAGCGGTCGGGGTTCGCGCCGTTCCTGCCCGAAGTCCATCACGTCCCGTACGCCTATCGCTATCGCTGCGAGTACTGCCGCGGCGAGTCGGCGTGTACGACGCGCTGCACTTCCTGGATCGAAGAAGAGTTGTTCACCAAGAAAGTGCCGCCCGACAGCGTCGCCGCGATCTTCGTGGAACCGATTCAGGGCGAGGGCGGCTACGTGGTGCCGCCGGCCGGCTACCTCAAAGACCTGCGGGCGATCTGCGATCGCTACGGCATCCTGCTCGTCTGCGACGAAGTGCAGTGTGGCGTGGGCCGGACCGGGAAGATGTGGGCCTGCGAATACGAAGGCATCGAACCCGACATCCTGCTCTCGGCAAAGGGCCTCGGCAGCGGCATGCCGATCGGCGCGATCATCGCCAAGGAATCGATCATGAAGTGGCAGCCCGGCGCGCACGGGACGACGTTCGGCGGCAACCCGGTGTGCTGCGCGGCGGCGCTCGCGACGCTCGACATCGTCGAGAAGGAGCTGCTCCCCAACGTGGCGAAGATGGGCGACCGCCTGATCACGGGCGCGCGCAAGCTCCAGGACAAATACGCCGCGATCGGCGATGTGCGCGGCCGTGGGCTGATGGTGGGAGTGGAATTCGTGAAGGATCGCGACACGCGGGAGCCGGCACCCGACATCCCCCGCGAGATCGTGGGCCGCGCTTTCAAGAAGGGCCTCTTGCTCCTCGGCTGCGGGAAGAGCTCGCTGCGGCTCGCGCCCCCGCTCGTCGTGGATGAGTATGACGTCGACACCGCCCTCCGGATCATCGACGAGTGCCTGCACGAGATGAGCGATTGAGCTGACGGCCGATGGCTGACGGGGGGGGCTCCAAGCTGCTGTCCATGCAGGACGCCGTCGCGCGCCACGTCCGCGACGGCGACGTCGTCGTCATTGAAGGCTTCACGCACCTGATCTCGTTCGCCGCGGGCCACGAGATCATCCGCCAGCGCCGCCGCGACCTGACGCTGTGTCGCCTGACGCCCGACTTGATCTACGATCAGATGATCGCCGCGGGATGCGCGAAGAAGCTCGTTTTCTCGTGGGCCGGCAACCCCGGGGTGGGCTCGCTGCACGCCTTCCGCCGCGCGGTCGAAGGGCAGACGCTCGAGATCGAAGAGTATTCGCACTTCGGCATGGTGGCGCGGTTCTCCGCGGGGGCCGCCCGGCTGCCGTTCTGGACGCTGCGCGACTACACCGGCACCGATCTGCCGCGCGCCAATCCTCGCATCAAGTCGGTGACGTGCCCCTACACAGGCGAGGCGTTGGCGACCGTGCCCGCCCTCAATCCCGACGTCACGATCGTGCACGCGCAGCGCGCCGACGCGCAGGGCAACACGCAGATCTGGGGTCTGCTCGGCGTGCAGAAAGAAGCGGCGTTCGCCTCGCAGCGCGTGATTGTCGTCGTCGAGGAGCTGGTGGAAGAGCGCGTGATCCGCTCCGATCCAAATCGGACGCTGATTCCGGCGGTGATCGTGAACGCCGTCGTCGTCGAGCCGTGGGGTGCGCATCCGTCGTACGCACAGGGCTACTACGACCGCGACAACGAGTTCTATATCGGCTGGGACGCGATCTCCCGCGAGTCCGCGGGGCTCAATCATTATCTCGACGAATTCGTCTACGGCGTGCGGGATCGCGCCGAGTACATGCAGAAGCAGCCGAGGCTGATGGAGCGGTTGAAGGCGGGAGAGCAGCGCTGCGCCGGAGTCAATTACGGCTTCTGACTACTCGCCCGATGAGATGATGGCCGCGGTGGCCGCGCGGGAGCTTGCCGACGGCGAGGTCGTCTTCGTGGGCATCGGGCTGCCGAACCTCGCTTGCAACCTGGCGCGACGCACCCACGCGCCGAATCTGGTGCTCATCTACGAGTCGGGCGCGGTCGGTGCGACACCATCGCGGCTTCCCGTTTCGATCGGCGATCCCGCGCTCGTCACCGGCTCGCTCATGGTATGCGGCATGGCGGACGTGTTTCAGCTGTTTCTCCAGAACGGACGCATCGAGGTCGGTTTTCTGGGAGGCGCGCAGGTGGATCGCCATGGCAACATCAACACCACGGTGATCGGGCCGTACCAGCGGCCCAGGGTCCGTCTCCCCGGCTCGGGCGGCGCCGCGGAGATCGCGATTCACGCCCAGCGCATTCTCATCGTCGCGAAGCTGTCGCCGCGCGGGTTTCCCGAGCGCGTCGACTTCTTGACCAGTCCGGGCCAACGCGTCGCCAAGGTGATCACCGACAAGGGCGTGCTCGAACGAGACGAAGCGAGCGGCGACCTCGTACTCGCCGGATTGTATCCCGGCATCGAGGCGGCAGACGTGCGCGCCGGCGTTGGGTGGAGGCTCGAGTCCCGGCCCAAGCTGAATCGATTGGATCCGCCCACCAGCACGGAGCTGCAGTTGTTGCGAGAAGTGCTGGATCCCCAACGGCTCTACCTCAAGTCATGATTCTCGCACGATGGCTCGCGGCGTCGCGCTAACGCTCGCGCTGATCCCTGCGTGTCTGCACGCGCAGCGCGCAGCGGTGCTCAAACAGGTCGATCTGCCCCACGCCTATTACTGGCGCGAGATGTATGTGCCCCAGGCGACGAGCGGCCCCAGCTCCGCGACGTGGTCGCCGGACGGCACCGAGCTGATCTACTCGATGCAGGGGTCGCTGTGGCGGCAGCGGATTGGGTCGCAAGCGGCTACGCAGCTAACCTCAGGGCCGGCGTACGATTATCAGCCCGACTGGTCGCCAGACGGCCGGATGGTCGTATTCGCCCGCTACGCGCACGACGCGATCGAGCTGCAGCTGCTCCACCTGGCGTCGGGCAGCGTCACGCCGCTCACCGCGAACGGTGCCGTCAACCTCGAGCCACGCTGGTCGCCGGATGGATCGCGCATCGCGTTCGTCTCGTCGGTCTACAACGGCCGCTGGCACATCTTCGTCCTGAGCCCCGAAGGGGCGAAGGATCCGTTGCGGCTCACGGAAGACAACGACAGCAAGCTGCCGCGAT
>WNEY01002057.1_pt1 | contig 22538 bp, 16 predicted proteins | sample 5400531 | NCBI WGS metagenome assembly WNEY01 (sample SAMN13153338, study PRJNA577476) | soil metagenome | isolation source: 200 cm saprolite under Douglas fir tree site 1 | place: USA:California | collected 2015-04-18
TGTCCAGGCCGGTGACGCCGAGCACGCTCCGCGCCAGGAAGGACGGCAAAGTGATGGGCCGGTCGTTGGCGAACAGCAGGTACGGGCCGGCGTTCCAGCCACGCCGCGATGTCAGATACCTCTTGCTGACTGGCCCCGAACCGGGCGGTGTAGGCGTATTCACCCCGTGCGGTCCGGCGGGGTAGGCTCAGGCGGGCAGGGTGATCTGGGTTGGCTGCGCTTCGGTTGGCTGCGGGTCGCCAGAAGCGGCCGAGAGCACCTGCCGAAGCCGGCGCAGGCCGTAGTAGGCCCGCGACTTGACGGTTCCCTCGGGGATGCCCAGCATGTCCGCGACCTCGGCGACCGAGCGGTCGCGCAGGTACACCTCCACGATCACCTGGCGGTGGACTGGAATCAGCTTGCCGAGGGCCGCGCGGACGTCCACGGCGGTGACCACGTTCTCGATGGGCTCGGCGGGATCCGGCAGGTCGGCATGTTCGTCCTTGAGGCTCTCATCCCGGCGCGCCCGCGCCCGCCACATGTCGATCGCGACGTTCCTGGTGATGGTGAACAGCCATGACCTGATGGGCTGCTGGCCGCTGCCGACCACCTCGGGATGGCGCCAGGCGCGGACGAGGGTCTCCTGCACGATGTCCTCGGCCCGCTGCGTGTCGCCGCGGGTCAGCCTGAGCGCGAACTTCATCAGCACGGCACCGTGGCGCTGCCACACCTCTCGCATCGCGTCGCTGTCCGCGGTGACGGGCGGTCGCGGGACCAGGCGGAGAGCAGGCTGCCCAGTGCCGGTTTGCTCTAGTGCGGCGGCGGTCATGGCTGGTCCTCCTGAGTCCGGCCGGAGGATCTGCGCCTCCAGCTAACGCGATACTCGCGCGCTGCCGCTCAGCGCGTTATCCGCAAACTCAGTGAGAAAATCGCGACGGGCCGCTCGCCGATCGGGCGTTGTGGCCCGGCAGCGAGGTGCAGTCAACATGCGGATTCACTCGCATGCTCGGGGCATCATCATGGCTTGAGATGGTCGCCTGCTCGCTTGAGTGCCTCGGCCGCTACGAAAGGACCCAAGGTTGGACCGCTCGGTAGGTGGCACGCACATGATCGTCTTGCCCGGCGGCGGCTACGCCGAGCACGCCCCGCATGAGGCCGAGCCAGTGGCGGAGTGGCTCGGCGAGATGGGCGTGCCCGCGAGCGTGTTCCGGTATCCGCTCAACGTCCGGCACCCGGTACCCCTGGAGGCACTGCGCGCCGAGATCAGTCGGAGGCGGGCTGAGGGCGCGGACCGGATCGGGCTCGTCGGGTTCTCCGCTGGCGGCCATCTGGCTGGCCTGGCCGCTCTCGCGCCCGGCGGCGCTCGCGATCAGGCGGTGCAATTCGCCGTGCTGTGCTATGCCATTACCTCGATGGAGACCGAGACCTACCGCCCAGCCCAGATTATCCTGCTCGGCGAGGAGGCCAGCCCCGAACTGCGCCGGGCGACATCGCTGGATTCGCTGATCACGCCCCAATCGCCGCCGTTCTTCATCTGGCACACCGCCGAGGATCCCTACGTCTGGCCGGAGCACACCTATCTTCTGGCCTCCGCGCTGGCAGCCAGCGACATATCGCACGCCGTGCACATGTTCGCCCACGGTCCGCACAGCCTCGGCCTGGCCCGCGACGCCGGCGAGCCCGCGATCTGGACCACGCTGGCAGCGGCGTGGATACGCGAGCAAACAGCGCCGACCAGACAGTTCGGGCGCTAAAGCTGACGGCAGGGCCGCGGGTCCGCGCAGAAAGAATGGATCAGGCATTCCCCACCCAACTCGGCCGCAGCCGGGCATGATAACTAAGCAGGCAACGAGAACTCCCGGCAGGGACGCGCGAACTTAGTCGAACGCCGTGCTACCTGGAGTTTCGCTGCACTCAAGCCGCAGTGTCATCGGCTCGAGCGCGCCGCCATGGTCAGGGCGGACAGCTTCAGCCGGTCTTGCGCAAGGCGCCGATGAAGTCCTGTCCGTTCGGCGTTCCGACGCCGGTCATGTTGTCGTAGCCCTTGGCCGTGACCTGGCCGTTGTAGCCCAGGATCGACGTGCTCTCGCCGTCGAACTGGTAGAGGAGTTGGCCACCGCACATCGACTGCGGGCAGAACACGCTGCGCCACAGCGCCGGGCTGGACTTGGTCAGCGGCAGCGCGTCGTGGAGCGCGCTGGTGCCGGCCAGCTTGTAGAACGTAGGGTTGAGGAATCCGAACGGCTTGGCCTGGCCTTGCTGGGCGGCTGTGACCACTCCGGCGACGAGCGGCGCAGCGAGGCTAGTGCCACCGATCCCACCGAAGACGAACTTCTTTTTCTGGAACAGGCCGATGAGCATCCCGGTAAACGGGTCAGCGACCGCGCTGATGTCGGGGACGCTGCGAACCGGTCCGCCGCGGTTGCCGCCCGGGGCCGCACTCATAGACGCTGGGACGGCACCCTTCTGGTAAGAGGGCTGGCGCCACACCAAGCTTGGCCCGCCCCCGGCCGCGCCGTCCACTGCTAGCGGCGACCAGCTGTGCTGGAAAATGTTATAGACGTCGTCGGACCAGCCAGTCTCGAACAGGCGCTTGCTGGTCTTGTCCAGCCCGACCGTGGTGCCGCCCACCGCGATGGCGAACGGGTCGTCGGCGGGTGATCCGACACCAGAGGTGTCGCCGCTGGCGAAGTACATGCCGACGCCCTCTGAGGCCGCCTTCACCAGGTAGGCGTGCGCGATGCTGGTGACTTGGGCCGGTTCGCCCTCGCCGGTTCCCCAGGAGTTGGACACGATGGTGGCCAGCGGCTTGCCGCCGTGGCCGTTGATCACGGCGAGGTCGGCGTTGTAGATGCCCTGCAACCCGAAGAATCCGTTATCACAGCTATTGCCACCGACGACGAGCTGGTTCGCGCCTGGTGCCATGTCGTAGGAGGCCTCGACGTCGAGCTGCTCCTCGATGTCGAACTCGTCGAAACCACACGATTTCGGCTGAAGGTTCAGCTCGGCGTAGCGGGCGGACGACGGCGCTGGCATCGCCTCGGCCTTGGCGTACTTCCGCAGCGTAAGGAACATTTTCGACGCTAGCCCCAGCTCTATGAGCGCGATCTTCTGGCCCTTGCCGGTGTTCGTGGCGTTGGTGCCGTAGGCAGCGCGGAGCTGCGCCGCCGAGTAGCCGCAGACCGGGGTCGGGAATCTGGTGGTGCCGAACCGGGATGGCAGCTTCCCGACCATGTGCTGGCCGTAATAGTTCGAGCACTGGCCCGTGGCCGCGGCCCTGCTGGTCACGAACTTCGTGTGCGGAAGTACCGGGGCGGCGTTGTCCAGGCCGGTGACGCCGAGCACGTCGGGCGCCAGGGAAGCCGGCAGCGTGAGGGGCCGGTCGTTGGCGAACAGCGGGTACGGGCCGGCGTTGACCTGCCTCGTAGCCTGGTGGAGCTTCATCGTGACGTGGAACGCGGCGTCGATCCTAGACACCGGCGCGGTCGCCCGGACGTAATCACGCTGGGCATTGGCGCCAACGGCGGTGAAGCCTTCCGAACGCAGCCAGGCCGCGACATCAGAGGCCTGCCGTCGGCCGGCGCCGAACCGGACGGCGTAGGCGTCGGGGCTGAGGAAATGGCGGAACGACGGGTTCCCCGGCGTGCTCACAGCGGTGGCGAACCGCTGGGCGGCGGCCAGGTCCGGCTTCAGCCAGATCTCGATGGTCAGTGAGTGCGAGCCGGCGAGATCGCCCGTCGCGGGCGTGCGGCTGGTGAACTGCGCTGCCGTGCCAGGGAGGGAAACCTCCAGAGGCCGTGGCGCCGCCAGTGCGGCCGTGTTCACGCCGGCAGTGGCGCCGGCTAGTACGGCGGCGGCTCCTCCGGCCGCTACGAATTTCCTGATTCTCATAATTCTCGCTCGGTTGTCGGGCCCGTGTACCGGGCGGGTGAGGTGCCGAGCGGCCCTGCGGGTTTTGGTCATGGTGTTCATACGTGCGGCCAGGAGCCGGCATTCACCGACGGGGACGGACGGCGGTCAGGCGGCAGACCCGGCCGCTCGGCCGGGCGGGACAGGCTGACCGCAGGTGCAGTCAGCCGGTGGATACCCGCGCATGCATCCGCACCGCATCCTGGGGAAAGGCTGGCGACTGCCCTTCGACTCAAAGAGCCGCGCCGATGCCGGCGATCGATCAGCCACGCCGGTTGGGCAGGACTCTGGCTTCCGGGAAACTGCTGCCGTTATGCCTTCTTGATAGAATAAGGAATAACAATGCGAAATATTCTGATTTCGATCGTTATCATGACAACCACGGCCTGTTTGCTGACCGCTGTCCCTTCGGCCTCGGCGGCGCAGAATCATCATGGCGCCGCACCGATCGCAGGCCGGGCGAGTCCTTTCGCAGCGGAGCGGCAGTTGCTCCTCATCACTGGCGCGCGCCTGCGCAGCCTCCCGATCAACGGCACCAGCGGGTCCTTGATAGACACGAGTGCGGCCGCTGCGGCCAGTCCGCTGATCAGGATCCGGGCCGGTAGCCGAGACCTCGAAGTCCCGCTGGACGCCCTCGGCTACCTGAATCACGGGCTCGACCCCCGGTTGTTCGACATCGGTGAGCTTGGCCGGCTCGAATCAAGCGGCAAGCTGCCCGTCACGGTCACCTTCGCCGGCCGGCCGCCGGCCATTCCGGGGCTAGTTGTTACTTCCCGTCGCCAGAACCAGCTCAAGGGTTTTTTCACCGTCGGCTCAGCCAGAAGCTTCGGTGCGGCCCTCACGCGGCAGTTCACGGCCGATCACGACAGCGACGCCTACGGCAAGGATGGCCTGTTCGGCCATGACACCCGCATCTGGCTCAGCGGCTCGCGGCCAGTGCCGAATCCGGCGCCTGAGCACGGTTTCAAGCTCGACACGCTGACGGTAAAGGCGACGAACCTGAACGGCAATCCCGACAGCGGCGACAGCCTCATGATCCTTAACGCCGACAACGGCTGGCGGTTCACTTCCTTCACCAACGACGTCGGTTTTACCTTCTACCACGGCACTCTCAAGCTGAGCGTCCCCGCTGGCCACTACTTCGCGATCGCCACGTTCTCCGTCAGGCAGGGCTTCCGCGCCGTCGTCCTGCCGCAGTTCGTCGTCGGACGCACGCATACGACGATGCGCATCGCGGCGGCATCCGCGTCGAGCGAGGTGTCGATTACCACACCGCGGCCCGCCGTCACCGACATTGACTCGTTCAGTGTTATGCGTACCTCGCAGGTCAGCACTGCGTCGCTGGGCGTCAGTTACGCCTGGTCCGCCGGCTCGAGGATGTGGGTCAATCCGTTGCACAGCAAGGTGACCGCGGGCCGCATGTACTCCTCCACCACGGCCGCGCTCACCGCGCCCCAGACGGTCCGGCCGGGCTATGACTATTACCTGGACTTCCCCGCGCCGCCAGGCACTATCGTGCCCCAGCGATTCCGGGTCACCCCGGCCGACGTAGCCACGGTCGATGAGCGGATCGCCGCTGACCTACCCTCGCCTGGGCTACTTGGCCTCACCGGCGAGAACCTGTCCCAGCGGTACGGCGGCGTCGGCTTCGGTGACCTAACCGAGCTCCGCGTCCCGTCGACCAGGACCCAGTACTTCACTGCTGGCCACGGCATCATGTGGAACATCAAAGCCTGCACGTCAGTGCAAGATTTTCATTTCCCTCTCAACTGCACCACTGATGCATGGAGAGCCTTCAGCGGCGGCGAGCACCTGACCGAGAACTGGGACAGTTACCCGCTACATCCCGCCCCTAATACCAGGGTCAGTGGCGAGGCGAAGGCGTTCGGCGTTCAACCTTCGGCGTTGAGGCGGGGCAACGAACTCACGCTCAACTGGACGTCGTTCAGCGACAACCAGTTCGGTCACCTCGGCTACGGTCTGTACGGCGCGGCGGACGCCGTCAGGGGAACCTATACGGTGAATCAGGACGGCAAGCGGATAGCCAGCGGGAACGCGGGGTCCGAAGGCGGCGTCATCGGCCCGGTCAGGCTCAGCGGCCGTCCGTCGCGGCTCAGCTTCACGTTGAGGACGACCATGCTCGACCCCGGCTTCCAGCTTTCGCCCGGCAGCACTACCACCTGGACCTGGCGGTCAGCCCGTGATCCCTCAGCCCGCGTCCCGATGGGCTGGTACTGCTCGTTCGTCAAAAGGCAGGGAAGCTTCCGGCCGGTACGTAATTGCGCCGTCCAGCCACTGATGACGCTGAACTACCTGGTAAGGAACATCTCGCTGCGCGGGCGCACGAGGCCGGGGCGTCAGGAGATCTACGTGACCGCCGGGCATCTCCAGCTCACCCGGGCGGCCAGGATCACCGGTGCCCGCGCAGAAGCGTCCTTCAACAGCGGCCAGAGCTGGCATCCAGTCCGTGTCACCAGAGCCGGACCGAGCCGGTTCCTGCTGAGCTTCACCGCTCCAGCCGGGGTCGAAGTCTCGACCAGGGTGAGCGTGACCGACGCGGTCGGCGGTTCGATTACCGAGACCATCGAGCGCGGCTACGCGACCTCCGGCCGCGCCGCCGCCACCGTACTCACCGCGTTTCACCAGTCCACCACCGGGACGCCCTCATCCCAGCCCACGCTCAATGCGGCGTGCCCGTCCATTTTGGTGACCGACCAAGTGGCCTGCTTCACTCTGGTGAATCCCGCCTTCACGCCAGGCTCAGGGCCAACCGGCTGGAGCGCCACAGCACTCGAACGCGCCTACCATCTCCCGGTCAGCCGCGACTCGCACCAGACCGTCGCCGTCTCGACCATCTTCAACAATCCGCACCTAGCCAGCGACCTGGCGACCTACCGCCATCAGTTCGGCCTGCCCCCGTGCACCGAGGCAAACGGCTGCCTGCGCATCGTCAACCAGAACGGCGAGGCAACGCCATTGCCGATGACCGCGTTCGACGGCTGGGATCTGGAAGCCGTCGTAGACGTCTCGATGGTCTCCGCCGCCTGCCCGCGCTGCAAGATCCTGGTCATCGAGGCGAACAACGAGACAGTGTCCGACCTGGGCAAAACCCAGGCCACCGCAGCCAAGCTGGGCGCCAGCGTCATCGACGACAGCTACGGCATCGAGGAAAGCGGGCGGGTGATGACCCATCAGAAGGCCTTCACCCAGCCAGGCCACATGATCGTCGCTGCCTCCGGTGCTTACGGTGACACCGTCGCCAACTTCCCCGCTAACCTCGCGACCGTCACCGCCGTCGGCGGAACCGAACTCGCGAAGGCGAAGACCGCCCGCGGCTACGCCGAGTCAGTATGGGACACGCCGGGCCAGTACGGCAGCGGCAGCGGCTGCTCGGCCTACGTAACCAGGCCACCGTGGCAGCACGCCAACGCCTGCCCAGGCCGAACCATCGCCGACGTCTCAGCCGACGCCGCGAACATCGCCGTCTACGACCCGGCCTGGGGCGGCTGGGTGAAAGTCTGGGGCACCAGCCCCGCGGCCGCGTTCATCGCCGGCGTCTACGGCCTCGCCGGCAACACCGGCACCATCACCGCGCGCCACCTTTACCGCTTCGGTACCGCCTTCTTCGACATCACCAAGGGCAACAACGCCGTCTGGAGCACGCCAGCCAACATCTGCGAGAACAGCTACCTCTGCCGGGCCATCAAAGGCTACGACGCACCGACCGGCCTCGGCACCCCGAACGGGATCTCAGGCTTCTAGCCCACGCCCGACCGCGCTCCCGGTGCCCTGGATGAGGCATCCTTGCGTTCTCTTCCAACCGAGCCCGGTGGGTGGATTTGGCGATGACGATCAGCCCGTGCTGCACGCACCAGCACAGCAGCACCTGGGCGGCGGGCGCGTTCGAGGACAGGCCAAGCCCGCGTTGGAGCTCCAGCGGGGTCTGGTCACGGTGTTGATATACGTGGTCGGGCGGCGGGACTCACCCGTGCGGTCCGCCTGGGTGGGTTCCGGCGGGCACCGCTGACCTGGATCGGCTGTGCTTCGGTTGGCTGCGGGTCGCCAGAAGCGGCCGAGAGTACCTGCCGAAGCCGGCGCAGGCCGTAGAATGCCCGCGACTTGACCGTTCCCTCGGGGATGCGCAGCAAGGTCGCGATCTCGGCGACCGAGCGGTCGCGCACTCGATGGGCTCCGTGGGATCCGGCAGGTTATCATATTCGTCATCGAGGATCTCTTCCGTGCGCGACCGTGCTCGCCACATGTCGATCGCGACATGCCTGGTGATGGTGAACAGCCACGACCTGATGGGCTGCTGGCCGCTGCCGACCACCTCAGGGTGCCGCCAGGCGCGGACGAGGGCCTCCTGCACGATGTCCTCGGCGCGCTGCTTGTCGCCGCGGGTCAGCCTGAGCGCGAACTTCATCAGCACGGCACCGTGGCGCTGCCACACCTCTCTCATCGCCTCACTGTCTGCCGTGACGCGTGGCTGTGGCTCGCTCGGCCGGCCCGGACCGAGAGCAGCCTGCCCGATGCGGGTTTGCGCAAGTGCGGCGGTGGTCATGGCTGGTCCCTCCGAGTCGTACCGGAGGATCTGCGCTCCGGTTGACATGATCCTCACGCTCTGACGTTCGGCGCGTTATCCGCCAACTCAGTGAGAAACTCACCGCGCACCCCCCGCGGTCAACTCGGCTGAATACCGCCGTCCGGCCGCCCGTATCAACACCATGACCGAAAACGCGCCCGAGTCGGCTCAGCACGGTCACGGCGACCCGACCGCGGGAAGCATGGCCTTGAGCGACCGGTTCATGACCGCGCAAGCCGGAGCCGCCGCGAATGAGGCCGGCCAGGATGGGCAAACCACGAGCGAGCCGGAACTTCCGCCCGCGACGATCGACAATCTGTGCCGCCTGACTGTCTACGGGCTCGCCCGCAGCGTGGATCTGGCGGTGCCGATACACGTGCCGCTGGTCGACTTGCTTCCTGCACTTGCCGGCCGTCTGGGTGACGGGCTGGCCGACGTCGGCCAGGAGCACGGCGGTTGGGTACTGCAGCGGCTCGGCGACGAGCCGCTGCGTGAAGACCTGAGCGTCGCCGTCTTGGGCCTGCATGACGGCGACGTCGTGCACTTGAGGCCGAGGGCAGATCAGCTGCCGCCTGGTGAAGTCGACGATCTTATTGAGGGCGTCGCCACTGGCATATCCGACCGGTCCGACCGGTGGGGGCCGGAGGTGTCCCGCCGCCTGCTGACCGGCCTGCTGGGTGTGGCGCTGGCAGTCGGGTTCGTACTGCTGGCCGACCACCGGGGTCCGCTGTCGGACGTTATCGCGGCGGTACTGGCGGTGGTGCTGCTCGGGCTCACCGGAGCGGCCTCCCGCGCCGCGGCCGATCTGCCCGCGGCCGATGTGCTCGGCGCGGCCGCGATCTGCTGTGCGGGCCTGGCGGCAGCGGAATTGCCGCTGCTGCGCCACGGCCATGAGCTGGCCAGCCTGGCTGCTGTGCGCTCCGGGTTGCTGGCAGGCGTGGCCGGGGCGACCGGCGCCGCGGCCGCGGTTGCCGTGCTGCGCGGCGGCCGGCCCCCGGCCCTGGTGGCGACGATACTGGCTGGTTGCCTGGCGGCGGTCGGCTGCGTGCTGGCAGCCGTCGCCAGGCTGGGCCCGGCGTCGGCCGCAGGTCTGCTGGTGGCGCTGATCGTGCCGCTCGGCGGCTGGGTCCCGGTCCTGGCGTTCCGGCTGGCGGGAATGCGCCTGGACCTGATGCCGAGTTCCCCTGAGGAAGTGCAGGCCGACCTCGATCCCGTGCCGGGCGAGCTCGTCCTGGGGCAAACCCGCCTAGCCGACCGGTACATGACCGCGCTGTATACCGGACTGGCCGTGATCGTCACCGGCTGCCTGATCGCGCTCGGCCTCAGTACCGGATGGCCTGCCCGCGTGGTGGCGATCGACGTCATCGTTCTGATGCTGCTCCACGCCCGGGTGCTCGTGGCGGCCCGGCACCGACTGGCCGCGGTCATCCCGGCGTCCGTTGGCGCGGCGGTCCTAGTCTGTGCCGCCGGGCTGCGTTCTGATGCCCATGCCTGGCTGGCGCTGCTGGCCGCGCTCGTGGTGGGGGCAGGGCTGCTGCTTGCGGCCGAGCGCTCGTTGCCTGGGCACAAACTGCTGCCGCACTGGGGCCGGGCGGGCGATCTTCTGCAGACCATGACCTCGGTGGCGCTCATCCCCGCGGTGCTGTGGCTGCTCAACCTTTACGAGTTCGCCCGGCTGAGGGGGTGATCGGTTAACGGAAAGGAAAGACCGGCCAACGGTCGCAAGCCACACATTCCTGAATTACGGAAGGAGCACCATGCCTACCACAGGCAACGTCACGCAGAACGAGATCAACGTCACATTGCAGGCACAGCAGGCGTTCGAGCAGGCGGTCACCGCGCTGACTTCGATCGTCTCGGAAGTCTTCGACTCACAATCGCAACTCACCAGCAACGGCATGGTCACCACGGCCGGCCAGCGGTTCGGCGGCGCGGTCGTGGAGTGGACGCAGGACTTCGAAGACCTGCGTTCCACCCTGGCCTGGATGGCCCAGCAGCTCGGCGATACCGCGAAAGGGCTTCAGGCGGGCAACCAGCAGTCCTACGAAATGGCCGCCTCCCTGCCCAGCTTCGGATCGCTTTAGGCCGGTCGGGAGGGGTCCCAGCGGCCTAAAGGCTGACCCGCGAAAAGAAAGGAAAACAAATGTCAGTCAGCGATAACGAGATCTACGTCGACTACGGCACCGTCGGCAACGTCGGGCAGGCACTCGCCGACGCCGACGCCGCGATCCAGCGTGTTCTCATCGAGCTTCAGGACGTCATTAATCCGCTACGGGCGAGCTGGTCGGGTGCGTCGGAAGCGGAGTACACCGCCGTCCAGAACCGGTGGAACAACGACATCGCCACCATGAACGCCCTGCTTGCCAGGTACAGCAACACGCTCGACGAGATGACCGTCAACTACGGGACGACGGACAACCACCTGGCCCTCCAATGGACGTCGATCACCTGATCACGTCCTGCCGGGTGGCTGCGCGGCCCGGTCGGGCAGCCACCCAGCGGGCCTGAACCCGCATCCAACGACCCGCCATACCAGGGAGACACGATGTCAACAGGCACCAGGGTTACCCGTATCGATACCGCGTACCTGGACAACCTCAAGAATCACCTACGGGACTTGCTAACCCAGGTGGAACAGCAACTCCAGGGGCTGGGAACGAAGGGAGTCACGCCGAACACCCTGCCGTACATCGAGCCGCTCTCCTCCCAGCTGACGATCGCCGCCGGGGCGGCGTCCTTCGATGCCGGCGCGGCGCTCAAAACCGCGCTGAACGCCATGGGCGGCAGCGTGCACGACCAGCTCACCTGGCTGGAAAAAGTGCTGGAAGACATGATCAACGAGATCACCACCACGGTGGCTTCGTTCAAGGGCACAGAAGACCTCAACAACGAAAGCGTTGACCGGCTTCTTAACGATTTCAAGCACACCATTGGTGACCTTAATTCGCCGGCCTCTTCAGGGAATAAGCCCCCAAAGACCTGACAGTCGCTGAATAAAACACCAGTATCGGCCGCGATGGGCAGGGAGCATGGGACACCACAGGTACCGCGACGACATCAACGGTTGGGACGGCTCGGGAAACGGCCCGAATCTCGGGACTCACAACAACCCGGGCAAGACCCCGACCCACGGGTACAATAGCTCGTCCCCGCAATCCACTCCGCTCAATGTGCAGCCGACCAATGATTACACGGGCTGGACTTGGGAGCAGATACTCAATGGGGTCCTCGGTTTGTCCCTGCCCTCGCGCGATGAGGTCACTAATCTCCGCTGGACGGTGATCGACGAAAACATGGACGAGGACCACTCGTTGTTCAAGATATTCGGTGCCGGGTGGAACGCGGGTCCAGTAGTCAAAAACAGGAAAGACTTCCTGGTCTATCTCAACCCGGGTCTGCAGGATACGGGAGGGCCGTGGGACGAATATCTCAATACTCCCGCTAACCAATTGGCGGCGGTGGTATTTGCAGGCGCTGGTGGCAACTGGTCAGGAGTCGCGGTCGACCCGAAGGATTTCGCCTCCATCGCTATGGCGCTGGAGGGGGTTCAGGATTTCTACCTCAACGCCGTGCGGGAGTTTGGCCATGTCACCTACGAGCTCAAGGGTGAGGCGGCCAAGTACAAGGGCGCCGCAGGCGAGGCGTTCTACCAGCTGATGAGCAATCTCAACACGACGGCTCAGTCGATCTTCCATCAGATGGTGCCGCCGGGCGGGACAAGTTACGCCGGGATGGTAGGCCAGTCTGGCACCGATACGACCAACTTCGTGATCGGCCTGTGGAATGCCATGATCGGCTGGATTACTACCCGGCTCGACCATTCACCGCTCGGCGCGATATTCCAGGCCCTGCTGGACTCCGGCATCGTACTGGACGATGGCCACGGAAATTACAGCGTCGTGCAGGACCTCGCAGCCATCACCAACAATCCGGCCTTCGGGAACCTGCTCACCGACGAAGGCTGGCTTCAGGTGGAGAGCGCGGCCAAGCAGCTCTGGATCGACGCTATTAATGGGAGCCTTGATCGGGTTGCCAACCCGTTGGTCCTCTCGCTCGCCAACACGTACATGGACACGACCGGATTGACCAAGCCGCTCGATCCGCCCACGCTTGCACAGATCACGCCAGGCAATATTAACAACCCAAATTTTGGCGACGGAAATCACAACCAGCCACCGCCACCTAGCTTCAACGGGCCTGCTGGCTTTTTCAACGGCTTCAACGGTCTTGGCAATGGTCTTGGCAATCTTGGTAATGGGCTTGGTAACGGGTTCAAGGACCTTGCCGGTGGTCTTGGCAATCTTGGTCGGGGGCTTGGTAACGGGTTCAAGGACCTTTCCGGTGGCTTTGGCAATCTTGGTGCTGGTTTCAATGGTCTCGGCGGTGGTCTCGGCAGTCTCGGTGCCGGGCTTGGCGGCGGGCTCAACGGGCTTGGTGGTGGTCTTGGCAGTCTCGGTGCCGGGCTTGGCGGCGGGTTCAACGGTCTTGGCGGCGGACTCCACGGGCTTGGTGCCGGTTTCAATGGTCTTGGTGGTGGTCTTGGCAGTCTCGGTGCCGGCCTAGGAGCCGGGTTCAACGGGCTAGGCGGCGGACTGAACGGTCTTGGTGCCCTCGTAGGTGGTGGTCTTGGCAATCTTGGCGCCGGGCTGGGAGCCGGATTCAACGGGCTAGGCGGCGGGTTCAACGGTCTTGGGGGCGGATTCAACGGGCTTGGCGGCGGGCTCAATGGTCTTGGGAGCGGGTTCAACGGTCTTGGCGGGTTCGGCGGTGGCCCGGGAGGTATTGGCGGTGGGCTCAACTCGCCAAGCAAGATAGGGGGGTTTGGCAATCCCAATCTGCCGTCTGGCAACCCAGCGGTCGGTGCGCTGGACACCGCACTCGGCGATATCGAGGCCCAGCGGCAAGCTCTCGAGCATGCCCTCGCCCTGGCACCGCGCAGTGGACCGCTGCACAACGCACTTGAGCGGGCACTGGCCGATAACGCCAAGGCGCAGCATGAGCTGGATGGCGCGCTGGCCGGGAAAGTCCCGCTTGGGACGGCGCTGCAGAAGGCACTCGGCGACAGCAGCCGGGTGCAGTCGGAGATCAGCCGGGCACTGGGCAGCGGCCTGGTACCCAAGAGCGGGCCGCTGCACAACGAACTCGAACACGCTCTAGCCGACAGCCGCGACCTGAGCAACGCTCTGCATAGGGCTCTCATCGGCTCTGGCAGCCCCGCCGATCCCGGCAATCTGCTGACAAACCCGAAGTTTCCCGATGCCGCGCTTGGTGACCTCACGAAGCTGCTGGGCGGCGGCAAGGGGCTGCAGATCCACGTGGGTCACCTGCCAGGGTTCGCCGGCGGAGCCGGCGCCGCGGGCGCCAGCGGGCAGCCTGGCCTGGGCGGTGCGCAGGGCCTTGCCGCCCCGGGTGCGGGCGCGGGGCTGGCCAGCGGTCACGGCGCGCCCGTGTCGTCCGGAAGGTTCATCGCCCCGCCGGCTCAATCCGCGCAGGGGGGTTCAGGCGCTGTGCCGTTCTACCCGCCGATGGCTGGCATGGGCATGGGCATGCAGGGCGGCCAGCAAGGAAACCAGGAACGCGAGCGGACGACCTGGCTTTCTGAGGACGAAGACGTCTGGGGGACCCGGCCGAATGTCGGACGCGGGACCATCGGCCGGGACTTCACCGGCGATGACGACGACCTCGATGACTACAGCGAGTATCCCCAGCCCGAGGAGACGCAGAGGCGTTCCCCGTCCCGGGCACGGACCTGGTGACCAGCAAGTCCTCGTGCTCAACGCGAAAAGAAAGACATCGAAGGAGGTGACCGAGTGAGTAACTACCATCAATCCGACTCGCTGTTCACGGACACCAACCTGCCAATGTCCGGCACCGGTAGCAGCACCCCGGAGCCCGCCGCCGGGAACGCCGACTACACCGCGTGGCCGTGGGAGGTCATGCTGGCCACCGTCCTGGACATCGCGGCTCCTGATCGCGGCGAAGTGACCGGCCAGCCGTGGCTGACCGTCCTCCGCGACGGGCAGAATCCCGGCGGCGCGCACCTGATCTGGACGGCCAGCTGGGACACCAGCCCGAACTCCGGTGCCACGTCCATTCAGGTCTACCTCAATCCCGCCCTGTACACCCTGGGCGGCGCCTGGGACCGCTTCCTCAACGCGCCGCCGCAGGCCCTGGCCAGCGTGACCAGGGGAAGCTACGCTGGCCTGCCGCTGAAGCCGCCGGATTTCCAGGAGGTCAGCCTCGCGGCTGCGACCGTGCGGGACTGGATGGCGGTGGCAGCGGATCACCTCGCCGTGCTGCACCAGCACGCCTTCTCTGGCCCGGTCGCCAAGTTGCAGGGCAACCTGGCCGAGGTGGTCGCCGAGCTGCTCGGCGATCTGCGCCGGTTCTTGGCGAGCCTGCACGAGCAAATGTCGCACCCCACCGCTTACGATGTCTCGATCGCGGCCGCGGGCGAAGCAGCCTCGCGGTTCCTCGCCGACCTGATGTCGGCCTATTCAGCCTGGACGCGGCTGCCCGAGCATTCGCCGCTCGGTGCCGTTGTCCAGGTGCTTGAGGACATGGCGACGCCGGACTCCAGCGGCGGGTACGTGATTCCCGATCCGCAGAACTCGCCGTACGGTGACCTCACCGTCAGCGGATCATGGACCGCGGTGGAGCGGCAGGCGAAGACCATGTGGACCAGCACGCTGATCGGCGGCTCGCCAGACTTCGCCGGCCTCGATCCGCTCGGCCAGGTGGCCCTCCGGAGGCTGGTCGAACAGTTCGCCACCACCACCGGCGACATCGTGCCGGTGCTCGGCCCGGCGCCGCCACCGCCGTCGCAGCATCTCGTGCATCCAGGCGGTCACGGCGGTCATGGTGGTCACGGCGGTCATGGTGGTCATGGCCCAGGTAATTCCGGGGCGCACGTGGTCGGCGGACCGGGACCGAGTCCCGATGGCGCTGATCTGGTGGTCCAGCCGGGAGGAGGGGGCCATCCGGCCGGCCCGGTGCCGACCGGTGGGGTGCCGAGTGCTGAAGTGCTGGCCGGCGGGTCGCCGGGTAGCGGGGTACCGGGTAGCGGGGTACCGGGTAGCGGGGTACCGGGTGGCGGGGCGCCGGGTGGCGGGGTACCGGGTGGCGGGGCGCTTGCCAGTGAGCTGCCGGGTGGTCAGGAACCGGGTCACGCCGGAGGGCCGGTGTTCGCTCTCGGGGCTGGCCTGGCCGGGCATGGTGGTCCGCAGCCAGGCACAAATGAGCATCCCGCGGATCCCGCACCCACCGGTGACCCGTCCCCGGCGGTCGGGGAGGGCGGTTTCAGCGGCACGATCGGTCGCCCGCAGAGTGCCATCAGCAGGGCTGAAAGCGAACTGCGCCGTGGCCGCCGTGGCAAGCGCGACCGCAAGGGCGTCCCGTTCGTCGGACCACAGGCACCGGCTCCCGGCTTTTCGCTAGGCCGGGATCCGGGCGGTCCGGTGTTCAAGCGGCTCGCCGTCCCGGCCATCGTGGCGAGACCACCGACGATAACCTCCAGCCCGGTCAACTCCCAGCCTGCGCCCGCGTCCGGCGGTGCAACCGGTCCTGCCAGCCTGCCCGTTTCCTCGACATCGGCCAGCCTGACCGCCGGTGGCCCGGCTATCGGTGCGGGCGAGCCCATGATCCCGCAGCTCGGCGGCATGGGCATGCCCGTCGGCATGGGAACGCCCGGCGGGCAGGCAGGCGGCGAACGGCAGCGGATTGCCTACCTGCCCGAGGAGCCAGATTACTGGGCTACCGCACCAGGCATCGCCGGGACTTCCCTGGGAGCTGGCGACCCCGCGGACTTTGATGACACCGCTGAACCCGAATTCGTTCCCGTCATCACTCCTGCCCTGGGCAGCGCAGCGCGGACGGAGCACGAGTCGGCCGGAGAATCCACCCTAGATAGAAGGAGGCCATGATCATGAACGCAGACCAGAACGAGGCCCTAGAAGCACGGATCAAGCTGCGGCACGCCGACCCGAAGAAAGCCTTCGACGACACCATGGCGGAGCTGTTCCGCACGCAAGAGCAGTTTCAGTCGGCCCACGCCCGGCTGATGGAGAAACCAGTCAAAGTCACCTCCAAGGACGGCATGATCGCCGTCATGCTCGACGCGCGGGGCGAGGTGACATCGATCGCGTTCAACACCGCGAAATTCCGGCGGATGGCCCCGGCGGAGCTGGGGGCGGCACTGGTGGAGGTGATCAGCCGGGCGCGCGCCGAAGGACGCAGCCAGGTGGTCAGCGCCTACCGTCAGTTCCTCCCCGAGGGCATGGACCTCGAAAAGATCATGTCAGGCAAGCTTGATATGGAAAGCATGCTGAAGGCCGCTAAGCGGCGCGGCGAGCAGATATTGGCCGAGGCGCAGCGGCCCGTCCCAGCTGCAGACGAGTCGGCCAGGAAAGGATGAGAAATGGACCCGCTCAAGGTCGACACGACCCAGATGACGGTAGACGCCGATAGCTTCGCCCGTATTTCCACGGTGACCGCAGACATATCTTCCTATCTACGGAACGCGCTGGGCCTCCTAGGGGAATTCTGGGGAAACGACAAGGTCGGCAGCGAGTTCCTAGCCCAGTGGGACCCCGCCGTTCGTGGCCTGCTTGACACATTGACCGGACTCGGCGACGGTATGCGGTTCACGGCCGTCGGAATCGTCAACAGCGCGAATCTCTATAAGAAATCCAACATCATCAACTCCGAGCTGGCCCGCTGAGCAGCGAGAGCAACGCCAACCGGGCGGCTCGGGCGCGAAATCTGACGGTAAGGCTGCGGGTCCGCGCAGATTCACTAATGCAGTCAAGCTGTGGATACCCGACTCCCCGTCCGCTGCTGAAACTGGGAAATGTGCCTGGCCACCCGGCACCCACGGGTCACCACTCCAGGTTAGTGCGTTTATTCCATCTGCTTTCGGTGGAGGGTGCGAATGTTGCGGTTAAGTACTTCCAGGCTAGCGGCGTTGGGCGCCGTACGCCGCGCAGGTCGGCCACCGCTGTCGACGTCCTGGTCCCCGGAGGGACGTATGACCACCAATACTGGGACTGGCCGATTGACCCGGGGCGATACAACTACATCGACAAAACGCTTGCCGCCGGCCGCGCCGTTCTCGCCTATGACCGTCTCGGTACCGGGGCGTCATCCCGTCCGCCGAGCACCAGCATCACCGCCGACATCAGCATCTACGTGCTGCATCAGCTCATCGCCTGGGTGCGTGGCCGGGGATACCGCCAGGTCGATCTCGTCGGGCACAGCCTTGGCAGCGTCCTGGCGATGCAGGAGGCGGGTACCTGGCCGGACGATCCATCGCGGCTCATCCTCACCGGGATGCTGCACGTGGCAACCAACGGCCAGGCCATCTCGGCGACCGACCAGTACCCCGCCTACACCGATCCCAAGTTCGCCGACGGCGGTTACGACCCTGGATACCAGACCAGCAAGCCGGGAACCCGCGGCTTCCTTTACTACTACCGCGGCGCCCCGTCCGTGATCGCGTACGACGAAGCCAGCAAGACCGTGGTCAGCGGTACGGAATTCAGCACTGCGGTGGCGGATTTCTTCGTCGCTGCCCCAGCGAACGTCGGCGACTCGGTGACCGCGCCGGTGCTCGTCATCGACGGGCAGGAGGACTTCATCTTCTGCTTCGGCGGTCCGGTCGACTGCCGCGACCGCGCTGCCATGTACCGGAACGAGGCGCCCTATTTCGCCCGCGCCGCGAGCCTTACCGTCGAATCGGTCCCGCGAACCGGCCACGACCTGGCACTCAACCGATCCGCTGACCGCTCGTTCGCGATGATCAACGACTGGATCACGCACACTCCGGCCGTTTGGCATCAGTTCTTCGTACTGAGGAGATCGTAGGCGGCGACCCAGAGCGTGTAAGGGTTCGCCAGGTTCGGGTAGGCCGCCGTCATCCGGTCGATGAGATCGCGGGGGGATGTGCTGCGCTCTAGTGCGGCTTCGAAGTCGGTGATGTAGCGGCGGCATTCGCTGATCTGGCGGCGGGCGTCGTCGTCAGCGGCGTGCGGGTCGCGGTGGCCGGCGATGATGGTGCCGGCCTTTAGCTCGGCCACGGCGTCCAGCGCCCGCAGCCAGCTGGCGCGGGTGTCGGGCGTCGACGCCATCAGCCACATGTGGGTCTGGTTGTAGACGACGTCGCCGGAGACGACGAGGTCCAGGGCGGGGACGTGGACGACGCTGGAGTGCCCGGTGTCGGTGGTTCCGACCGGAATGACGCTGGCCGCCGAGCCGCCGATGGGGATCGTGCTGCCCGCCAGCGCTGCCGGGGCGACGGGCTCGTTCGTCAGCTGGCCGGGAAAGAACCCGCCCCATACCTGCATGTACCCGGGAGAGATCTGCTCTTCCATGGCCGGGATGGACTCTGCTAGTGCGACCGGCTTGGCCTCGGGGAACGCCGCCAGGATCTCCGGCAGCCCGAGGAAGTGGTCGGCGTGCGGATGGGTGATGTACACGTACCCCGGCGCGGTGCCCCCGGACCGCACCCAGGCGGCCAGTTCCCGTGCTTCGGTCTGCGTGATCAGGCAGTCGATCAGCAGGGCGCCATCACCATCGCTGATGAGGGTTGAGGTGGACGGCGGCCAGGTCGCCGGGCCTACCGCGGCCTCGAAGCCCGGCACCGCGCTCGGAATGGGCTTGGGCTGTACCACGAAGATGTCAAAGCTGAGGCTCATCGCTTCATCCTCGCGCCCGCGCGGCTAGCCCGGTATCCGCAGGTTGACTGGACCTAGGCCGGCATCAGGCCCGCTCTGCTGAACCGGGGGCGCTCCCGGTCTCGTAGGCAGCGGTCGACCATCCGCCAGCGAAAGATGGAGAGCTAGGATGACTCGGCCCTGCGCCCGGCAAATGCGGAGCGTTCCGCTTGACCAAGCCACGCCGGACGGCCCGGAGACTCGGCAGCCCGGCGAGCCCGGCCCGGGCGCCGACGCGGTCATCATCGGTCTGTACCGCGAGAACGGCGCCTTTGTGCTCGGCTACGTCACCCGCCTGCTGCACGACCGCCACCTCGCCGAAGACGTCGTCCAGGAGACAATGCTGCGCGCCTGGCGGCACTGCGGCGAGTTGAGTGAGCAGAAAGGGTCGGTTCGCGGCTGGCTGATCAGGGTCGCCCACAACGTCGCGATGGACAAGATCAGGATGCGCCAGTCGCGGCCGGTCGAGGTGGCCGAAGATGCCGCCCACGAGGCACTGGCGGAGGACCACGCAGACGCCGTCGTGACGGCGCTGCACGTGCGCGACGCACTGGCCAGGCTCAGCCCGGCCCATCGCGCGGTGATCGAGGAGATCTACCTGAACGGCCGCCCTGCCCGCGAGGCAGCAGCCCGCCTGAACATACCGGTCGGCACCGTGTTGTCCCGTACTTACTACGCCTTGCGGGTCTTGCGGCGAGATTTGGGGGTTCTTGCTGGGGTTGGCGAAGCGGCTGCGTGAGCTGAGCCGGAGAACCAGTCATGTCCTCAAGCCCCAGGTTCACTGACCAGGAAGCCTCTTTTTTTATGGTGGCCACGGGAGTGCGACCGCCAGAGTTCGACACGGACCTGGCCCGTACTGCCGGGCTGGAGCTGCTGAAAGCGGCCGGCATGATCGATCGTGAGCTCACGCCGCTGGTGCAGGAGCGGATCGACGCGGCGCACCTTGGCATGTCGGGTGAGATGTCGAAGGCGTTCGTCACGACCCTGGAGCAATACACAACGGCACCGCCTTACATCCTGCCCACGGTGTCAGGCCTGGCGCGGGAGCTTGGCGCGTACACGATCACTACCGCGGATCAGGTCGAGGCGATGAAGATCCAGGCGATCGCGGCGCTGGCGGTGCTGATCGCGGCGTTCATGGTGGACGCGGTGATCGCGTACTTCGATCCCCCCGAGGGGATCAAGGCGGCCATAGCGCAGTGGCTGGCGGTGCGGGCCGCGCTGGAGGCGTTGCTCGGCAGCTTGCTGCTGCGGTTCTTGGAGATGGTTGTGATCGGCATCGCGATCCAGGAAACCATGGACACCGTGGCCCAGATCGTCATGCGGGCCAAGGGCATCGAGCAGACCTGGAACTGGCGTGAAACCCTAGACCAGGCAGGGATCGGGGCGCTCGGCGGGGCGATGGGCATGGTCCTTATGCCCCTGGAGGAGAAGCTCACCGGGGTTCTGGCGAACCTGCTCCATCACCTGCCCGGCGCCGGGGTCAAGATCCTGGGCCGGGACCTGGGCGAAGTACTGGGCGAAGACCTGGGCAAGAGTCTCGGCAAAGACCTTCGCGAGGGCCTGGGCAATGACATGCACAGCGCGAAGGGCGGTCCCGGCGCGTTCGGCCGGGGGCCGTCCGGGGATCCGGACAGTGAGCTGGCAGGCGGGCACGGCCGGGGTGCCGGTCCCTCCTGGGCACCGAAGCGGCCGTCGGTTGGGTCGGCGGCGTTCTGGCTGCACAACCTGGCGGAGATTCCCGTTGGCATCGTGATCGGCGGGATCCACAATGCCGGACACGAAACGCTGTGGGTCCTGATGACCACCGGGCAGGCGACGTGGAGCTGGGAGACGTTCGCGGGCGGCTCGGCGCAGGCGATGCTGCACCCGATCGCGGTCATGACCGGTGGCGGCGCGCGGATGCTGGTGGGCGTCACCGCTCCGGCCGAGAACCTGATCGCGGCGGCGTTCGGGGCGGTCACCCCGCAGCACCTGGCCGACATCGCGGCCGCCCGGTCCCCCGTTGATCTTCCCGGCGGCATCGGGGACCGCGGCAACCAGGGCGGCGGCGTAGGCCGGGTGCCTGACGAGAGCGGGGACGGGGAGAAAAGACCGCCGTTCGTCCCGCCGGAGCCCACCGGCGATGGGTCGGTCGGCGGAGGCGCCGGCCCGGTCAGTGAGCCGGCCGTGGTCCAGTTGCTGCGCGGTTTCGGCGCCCCGGTGGGCCCGGAGGCCGCCTACGGTATCGCGGTGCGCACCGGGATGGTGCCCGTGCGGGGGCCGGTCTCCGCGCATCCGCTCTACGACCGTCCCTTCAGGGTCACGCTGCCCGCTCTGATCAGCCCGGCGGACGCGGCATCGGGGTTCCTTGACACCATCGCGAACAATCCAGGGCGGCCTCTGGCCGAACTCCATGTGGGCGGCGGCGAACTCCCAGGGCGGGCAGACCCGCTGCCGGGCACAGCGGGCGGATCGGCTGAGGATGCCGGTGCGGGCATGCCGTCGCCAGGCCCGGGTCACCCGGGGGGTCCGGGTCACCCGACCGGCGGTGAAGGCGCGGATGCCGGCCGGAACGCGATCGGCAACGGAACGCCAGAGCGTGCCAGGCACGCTGACCAGCCGCAGCACCCCGGCGTGCACCCCGGCGGTCCGGCAGCGGGTCCGGAGGTGAAGGTCCCGCCGGCCGTGGCTGCGGCTGGGACGGGCTGGATTCATGGCGGCGACGGCTGGCACGTGGCGGAGCGGTCCGGAACGCTTGACCACGGGCCCGGTGTCGGAGGACCGTCAACGGTCGAGGTGCTGGCTGGGTCGAGGGCAGTGCTCGACGGTTCTGGCCAGTTGCGGCATGTGGTGCTGCCCGACGGGGTCAGCTACGAGCGGGGCCTGGACGGAGCCTGGTCGCCGCCGCGCGAGCACCCCGGCGAGGTGATCGTGGTCAAGACCGGCGAGCCGGTCACCCTGACCTCCGGCGGCAAGGCGGACGCGGTCACGCTGCCGCCGGAAAGCGAGCGGGTGCTCGACAAGGGCACCGTCGTGGCCTACCGGCAGGTTCGAGCCGATGGCGGCACCAGGCTGGCCGAGCCGCGGGTGTTCCTGCCCGATGGGCGGGGCGGCTGGGAGCAGGCCAGTTCCGGCGCGGATCCGGCCTCGTATGAGGGGTGGCTGGCCTCCGCGAATAAGGCCCATGACGCGGCGCGGACATTGTTTGACATCGCGGCCAGGTCCGGTCCGGGAGTGCCCGCGCATGAGCGGCTGGTGAACCTGAGCGACGGCGCGCTGCGAGGACTGCTGCACGGCAGCCGTGAAGACGTCAAGGCGGCTGTCTACGAGGCGGCGCGCCGCAGCGGGGTTGCGCTGCGGTGGACGCAGATGGCCGG
>WNEY01000639.1_pt1 | contig 22523 bp, 15 predicted proteins | sample 5400531 | NCBI WGS metagenome assembly WNEY01 (sample SAMN13153338, study PRJNA577476) | soil metagenome | isolation source: 200 cm saprolite under Douglas fir tree site 1 | place: USA:California | collected 2015-04-18
CCGGCACCTTCATGCTGTTCGTGATGCTCCTGGTGGTGGCGGTGTCGAGCATGCTGGCATCGAGCGTGCCGGTCGCGGTGCTGGCCGCGACGGTGCCGGTGTCGGCGGCAGTCGCGCTCGACTTCGCGCTGCGGGGCAATCTCAACGACTATATCCTCGCCATCCTGGCGGTGACCGCGCAGGGCTATTTCCTGCTGCTCGCGTACCGGCTCTATTCGACCACGCTCGCCACGCTCGAAGCGCGCGCCGAGAAGGACGCGCTGATCGGCGAGCTCGAAACCGCGAAGGCGATCTCCGACGAAGCGCGACGCCGCGCCGAGGCCGCCAACATCTCGAAGTCGCGCTTCCTCGCCCAGATGAGCCACGAGCTGCGCACGCCGCTCAACGCCATCCTCGGCTTCTCCGAGGTCATGCAGAGCGAGATTTTCGGCCCGCACAACGTGCCGGCCTACAAGGAGTATTCCGGCGACATCCACAATTCCGGAGTGCACCTGCTCGGCCTGATCAACGAGATCCTCGACCTCTCCCGCATCGAGGCCGGCCGCTACGAGCTCAACGAGGAGCCGGTCTCGCTGGTGCAGGTGGCCGGCGAATGCAGCCACCTGCTGCAGATGCGCGCGCGCAGCCGCAACATCACCATCCACGAGGTATTCGAGAGCGACATGCCGCGGCTGTGGGCGGACGAGCGGGCGGTGCGTCAGATCTGCCTCAACCTTCTGGGCAACGCCATCAAGTTCACGCCGCAAGGCGGCGAGATCTGGCTCAAGGTCGGATGGACCGCCTCGGGCGGGCAATATATCAGCGTCAAGGACACCGGCCCCGGCATTCCCGAGGAGGAAATACCGATCGTGCTCGCCTCGTTCGGGCAGGGATCGAATTCCATCAAGTCGGCCGAACAAGGCGCCGGGCTCGGACTGCCGATCGCGAAAAGCCTGGTCGACCTCCATGGCGGCAGCTTCACGCTCAAATCGAAACTGCGCATCGGCACCGAAGTGGTCGTCACCTTCCCGCCGGAGCGGGTGATGGCGGCGATGGCGCCGTTGGCCGAGCCGGCGCCGTCGATTGCGGCCCGGCAGCCGAAATACGAGTCCACCGACGCCCCGCGAGGCACCAAGGCCAATGCGTTGCGGCGGCTGTTGGGGATCGGGACGTAAACTTCACCGCGCGGACGATCTCGGCGATTGCCTTCGGCGCGGCGATCCTTATCTTGCGCGCCGCACCCGCCCCATGACGAGCCATGGCCGAGATCGAATCCCCCTGCAACAAGGTCTGCGCGGTCGACCCGGTTTCGGGGCTTTGCGCCGGCTGCGCGCGCACCGTTGCCGAAATCGCCGGCTGGATCGGATTCACCGCCGCCGACCGAGCGCGCGTCATGGCGGAGCTGCCGCAGCGCCTGGCCAAGCTGCAGCGGGACGAGACGAGCGGCGCCGATGCCGGTTGAGGGGCGATAACGTGCGCCGTCTGCTGTGGCTTCTGCTGGCGATCCTGACGGGAGTCATCTTCGCGCTGGTGGTGCGGCAGGACGCAACCATCGCCAGCCTCAGCCAATACGATTTTTCGTCGCTCGCCACCAAGCTGGTGGCGCTGGTCTTCGTCGGCATGCTGGTGCTGGCGTTGTTCCGCCAGCGTTTCTCGCACGCGCTCGAATCGGCGCTGATCTGGGTGATAGTCGCGCTCCTGCTGCTGATCGGATACACCTACCGCTTCGAGCTGCGCGACGTCGCTGAACGGGTGCTCGCCGAGCTCGTGCCGGGTCGCGCCGCGACCCGCGGGCGGACGGTCGAGATCGCGCGCGGGCCGGGCGGCAGCTTCTTCGTCACGGTGCAAATCAACGAGGCGCGCGTGTCGACGGTGCTCGACACCGGCGCGTCCGCCGTCGTGCTCACCCAGGAGGCTGCCAAGGCCGCCGGCCTGCCGCTCGAAGTGCTGACCTATTCGGTCAACGTCGATACCGCCAACGGCCGCGCCCGCGCCGCACCGGTTACCCTCGACCGGCTGTCGGTCGGCGGCATCACCGAACGTGCGGTGCCGGCGTTGATCGCGCAGCCGGGTCAGCTGCGCGTCAACCTTCTCGGCATGAGCTTCCTCAACCGGCTGCAAAGCTGGGAGGTGCGCGGCGACAAGCTCATCCTGCGCGGGCATCCGTGAATGGCCGACCGGTCTCTAACAGACGACACGCAGTCACGCGGCTATCTTCCGCCAGATCTGCTCGGTCAGCGCCAGGTCGGCGAGCCCCTCCTTTCCGGCAGTGAGCGGTTGGGCGCGGCCGGTGAGTGCGTCGATGAAACCCTCGGCCTGGCGGGCGAAGCACCAACCGGTTCCGGTGCTCACGGGTTCGGCCGTCAACCCGCGCTCCGCGTCGTCGATGACCACCTCGGCTACGCGCTCGACCGCCATCGGCGAGGGAAGCGTCATCGCGATCCGACCGCGCTCGAACAGAAATTCGGCACCTTCGAGCCAGCGCCCGGCGGCCGTCTTGGCGATCTCCAGCGCAACCGGCACGGTTCCGGCTTGCAGCGTCGCCACGACGCTGCCGTCGCTTGGACAATGCGCATCCAGCACGGCCAGATCGTCGGGAAAGAAGAAGCGGACCAAGTTGACGTCATGGCCCGCCACATTGAGGAACCAAGCATAGGCGCCGCGCAATCGCTCAGGCAGCCAATCCGGAAACAGCGGCCAGGTCGCAAACCGCAAGGCGCGACTCTCCTGCGGGCGCACATGCGCCGGCGGTGATACGCCGTAGGCGTTGGAATAGTCGTAGAAGCGCGCGAACAACATGCGGCCCAGCCGGCCTGCGCGGACGGTCTCATCGATCAGCGTTTTGGCGGCTTGCACGCCGGGATCGTAACGCTTCATGAAGCCGACGGCGTAGATCAGCCCGCGCGCCGTTGCCGCGTCGACCAGACGCCGTGCTTGCTCGACGGTATGCGCCATCGGCTTTTCGGTCATCACGTGCTTGCCGGCTGCGAGCGCGGCAAGCGTCAGCGGGCCTGTTGCCGGCCGTGGCGCGCTGATCACGACGGCTTCGATGGTCGCGTCCTCCAACAGCGCGCCATGATCCGCAACGACGCGATCGGATCCGAGCTGCTTCCCCAAAGCCGCAACCAACGAGGGTCGCGATTCGGCTACGCGCAGGACCTCGCAACGCGCGTCGGCCAGGTAGAACGGCAGATGCGCAACCTGGCTCATCATGCCGCCGCCGATCAAGCCGATCCTGATGGGTTTCGCTGTCATGAATGAAGACGACGGGTGCCGCAGCTGTCTGGCGCCAAGATCGACGACCGTAGCACGGAATTGGTCAATGCGCCGTGTCGCGAGGCTGCAGGGTGGACGTGATCATCCGACCAGGCTCACGACGAAGCGCACGCAGACGGTGGCCAGAAAGCAGCCGAAGGCGATCTCGAGCTTGCGCTTGGAGAGCGCGTGCGCGAGCCGCGCGCCGTAGGGCGCGGTGAAGCTCGAGACCGGCGCCATCAGCGCAAAGCCGATCAGCGAGACGAAGCCGATCGAGAACGGCGGCATCAGCGCCTGCTGCGGCAGGCCGGCGAGCAGGTAACCGATCGTGCCAACGACCGTGATCGGCACGCCGAGCGCGGCCGAGGTCGCGACCGCGCTGTGCATCGGCTTGCCATGGAGCGTCAGGATCATGTTGGCGATCGAGCCGCCGCTGATCCCCATCAGCGAGGCGGCGAGCCCGACGAAAAAGCCATAGGCGGTCATGCCGGCGCGGCCGGGCAGCTCGTCGGCGAGCCGCCAGCTGTCGCGGCCGACCAGCAGCTTGAAGGCGATCACGCTCCCGACCAGCACGAAGGCGAGCTTGAGCACCGCGGCGGACGCAAAGCCGGCGACAGCGGAGCCGACCGCGACGCCGAGCACCGCCGGCATCGCCCATTGCCGCACCACGTCCATCATCACCGCGCCCTTGCCGCGATGGATGCGGTAGGAGAGCACGTTGGTCGGCACGATGATGGCAGTCGATGTGCCGACGCAGAGCTGGAAGCGCACCTCGTCGGGCACGCCGAGCACGCGGAACACCTCGTAGAGCACCGGGACGATGAGCGCGCCGCCGCCGATGCCGAACAGCCCGGCGAGGATGCCGGTGACGACGCCGGCGACGATAATCAGGGCCGCGAGCAGCAACAGCTCGTTCACCGGAACGCCGAGCACCATCTTCTGCTCCGAAGGAGAACGCGGCCGGAGAGACCGCGAAGATCACGCCGCGGCGGTGTGCGCCAAACGCGCGCCGATGTCCAGCATGAGCGCCGTCGCCGCGCGAAAGGGTGAGACCGATGCGAAATCGATTGCGCGCGGTGATCTTGCGTGCGCCGCGGTGACGCTTCTCACCCGGCCACCGGGGGCGCCGTCCCTTCGACCTGCACCCGGTATCCGGAACGCACGTTCGGCCAATAGTCCCAGATCGCCTTGTGGTGAGCGCAGCGGTTGTCCCAGAAGGCGATCGAATGCGCCCGCCATCGGAAGCGGAACACCCATTCGTCGCGCCCGCAATGGTCATAGAGGAATTTCAGAATGCGGTCGCCCTCCGCGCGCGGAAGCTCGTTGATGTGCGAGGTGAAATCTGTGTTCACGTAGATCAGCTTCTTGCCGCTGACCGGATGACGCACGATCACCGGATGGATCGAAATGGGCGTTCCCGGTCCGAACACGCGGGTTCCGTCGTGGGTCGCCGTCAGCCCTTCGAGGTAGGTCTTCATGCGCGGGGACAGCGCGTCATAGGCGGCGTACATGCTGGCGAACATCGTGTCGCCGCCGCCGTCCGGCGGGATGGTGTGGTTGTAGAGCATGCTGCCGAGCGGAGGGACCGCCGCGCAGGATTGGTCGCTGTGCCAGTTCTCGCCGGAAATCATTTTCGAGGTCTCGTCGTAATGGAATTTCCGCACGAACGGACTGTCGGTCGTCTTGCTGATGGTGTTGACCCCGACATGGCGGCCCAACGAGCCGAAATGGCTGGCGACCCTGATCTGATCGTCGAAGCTGATCCGCTGATCGCGGAAGAAAATCACCAGGTGGTCGGTGAAAGCCTGATGGAGCTCCGCGACTTGTTGATTGGACAGCGGCTTGGTCAGGTCGATGTCCCCGATTTCGGCCCCGATATGCGGCGAGCACGGCGTGACGCTGATCGCTTGATAGGTCATGATGGCTCCATCTGTTGCATCGGCATCGGGCATGTCAGTCGGCGCGCGCGCCGGAGCGCTGCACCGCTAAGGTCCAATTGGCGATGTCCTTGACCATGAATGCGCCGAGCGCTTCCGGCGTCGAGAACGCCACGTCGGTTCCCATGATCTTGAGCTGATCGAGATAGGCGCCGTCGCGCGCGATACGCAGTGTCTCCGCATTCAAACGCGCGACGATGGCGCGCGGCGTGCCGGCGGGCACGAACAGGCCCGTCCACGAGCTCACCTCGAAGCCCGGCAGGCCCGCTTCGGCCAAGGTCGGCAGATCCGGGGCATTCGAGGATCGCGCGGGCGTGGTCACTCCCAGCGCGCGCAACGCCCCGCTGCGCACCGACGGCAGCGCGTTGGGGATGGTTTCGATCATCATCGACACGCGCCCGGACAGCAGATCCGGCAGGGCGGCGCCGCCGCCCTTGTAGGGCACGTGCAGGATGTCGACATTCGCCGCGACCTTCAGCAACTCGCCGGCCAGATGCGACGCCGAACCGACGCCCGCCGAGGCGAAGGTGAGCGCTCCGGGCTTGCGGCGCGCATAGTCGATCAGCTCGTGCAAGTTGACGGCCGGAACGGAAGGATGGACGATCAGCACGTTCGGCAATTGATGCAGCATGCCGACCGGCGCGAGATCGGTCACCGGATCGTATTTGAGGTTCTTGTAAAGCGCGGGCCCGATAGCGAGCGTGCCATTGGTGCCGAACAGCGCGGTGTAACCGTCGGGGTCGGCGCGCGCCACCGATTGGGCGCCGATGTGGCCGCCGGCGCCGGGGCGATTCTCCACGACGACCGTTCGCCCGAGACCTTCGGACATCGCCTTGGCGACCGAGCGAGCGAGCACATCCGAGGAGCCTCCGGCCGCGAATGTCACGATGAGCCGGATCGGACCGGTCGGATAGTCCTGCGCGGCCGCGCCGGACGCCGAGCCATACACGGCACACGCAGCCCATAACAGCGTCCGAAGCTTGCGGATCATACAGCTTCCCGTCCAGATATCTTGCCGCGGATGCTAGTGCGCAGGCTGTTGGCGCGCAAGCAAACGAGCCGATAAGAGCACGGGTCGCGTGATCGGCAACGGCGCGAGGCGCCGCGAGCATCACGCTGCGGCGGTCTGCGCCAATTGCGCACCCATGTCCGGCATGAGGGCGAGCGCCGCGCGGAAGGTGGCGACGCCGGCGCCCGGCTTCACCGCCTCGGTCGCCAGGTGCCGGCGAAAGGCGCGCGCGCCGGGCACGGCGCGGAACAGGCCGAGGACGTGCCGCGTGATGGCGGGGAGCCGCGTGCCGCGGGCAAGCTCGCGCTCGATATAGGGAACCAGCGCCTCGGCTGCCGCCTTCGGCGAGACGAAAGGCGAAGGCTCACCGAACATCACCGGGTCGACCGCCAGCAGACGCCACGGCTCCTGATAGGCGGCGCGTCCCATCATCACGCCGTCGACATGGCCGAGATGCCGTGCCGCCTGATCGAGATCGACGATGCCGCCGTTGAGCACGATGCGGAGGCCGCAATGCGCGGCCTTGAGCCGATAGACGCGGTCGTAGTCGAGCGGCGGGATGTCGCGGTTCTCGCGCGGCGACAGGCCGTCGAGCCAGGCCTTGCGCGCGTGCACGATCAGCGCGTCGACGCCGGCCTGCGCGACCGCGCCGGTGAGCGTATCGAGCGCCGCCTCCGGGTCCTGGTCGTCGATGCCGATGCGGCATTTCACGGTGACGGGCAGCTTCACGTTCGCCTTCATGGCAGCGACGCAATCGCCGACCAGCGCGGGCTCCGCCATCAGGCAGGCGCCGAAGCGGCCCTCCTGCACGCGATCCGAAGGACAGCCGACATTGAGATTGACCTCGTCGTAACCGAGATCGGCGGCGATGCGCGCACATTCGGCGAGTTTCCGCGGATCGGAACCGCCGAGCTGCAGCCCGACCGGATGCTCGGCCGGGTCGTAGGCCAAGAGCCGCGTCCGGTCGCCGTGCAGCACGGCGCCGGTGGTGATCATCTCGGTATAGATCAGCGCGCGGCGCGTGAGCAGACGATGGAAGAACCGGCAGTGCCGATCGGTCCATTCCATCATGGGCGCAATAGCGAACCTATGTCCTTGATTTGGCTGCATTTTTCTTGTAGTTCTCAAATCGTTAGATCGCCTCGTGTGCACTCGTTTCTACGCCATGATGCGACACTTTTCGCCCCCGTTCGACGCCTCGGTGCAGAAGGATCGTGAGCTACCCAATCGGGCCCCGCCATGCGCCGTCTGCTTATTGGTGGAGCATGATCTTTTCCGATGACGGGTGCCGCTTTTCGGGATCATGCTCTAGGCTCGATCGGCACCAGCCAGCCTTCGTTCAAGCTGAACTCGAGCGGCGCTCGGGATGCGCCCGCAAGCGCGTCAGCGCCTTGTCGCAGCACGGCGATTTCGCGTTCCCAGCCCGCGCCGAACACCGCCGGATCATAGAGCCGCGCGCATGCCGCGAGATGCGCCGCGAACGTCCTCGCAACGCGCCGATCGTAGTGCTCGATCAGGGCGCGCGGGTCGCTGCCCTCCTGGCTGGTGGCGATAATCGCGGCTGCGAGCAGCCCACTGCGCAGCGCTTGCGCGGTGCCGTCGCCGCAGACGGGATCGAGCGACATGGCCGCATTGCCGATCGCGAGCCAGCGCGAGCCACCGAGCGGACGCCGCAGCGCCGGCGCGGTGCAATGCACGTGAACCTTGCCTGCTAAGGCCTCGACGAGCCGGAAAATATGGCGCGTCGATGCAATGCTGGCGACAAGGGCGCCGGCCGGACAGCCGCTCGGCGGCTCGGGCAGTGACGCTTGCACGATTGCGCGGCCATCGGCGACTGGCGCAAGAAAGACCCAGCCGTTTGCATTTCCTTCCATCCAGCAAATGTCGGGCTCGGCGCGGCGCACCAACGCAACCTCAGCGGACAACATCACGCGCCGACCAAATCGCTCGACCTGCGTCTCTGAGGGCGCGCCGCCCGCATCGCCGTAGAGCAACCAATTCTCGTCCCCCCGCATCCATTTCGCGGCATCAGCGCCGTCATCGAGGAGATCATGCGCGTCGAGCTGCCGCAGGGCGATGTCCAACAACCGCTCGCGCAGCATCGCACCCGGCAGCGAGACCGCCGGCTCGAGAACAGTGCGCGCAGGCTCCTTCCCCCACCGCACCACCCGCCGCCGCAGTTGGTGGGCCTGATCGAGCCATGCCGACCCGCCGCTCAGGTCGACCAGGAGCCCCACGGCAGCCTCGTTGAGAACGAGCGGGAGCGATATTCGATCGTCAGCGCCTAACGAGAGGCGAACCGCAACGCCGCGCCGGCGCAAGGCCAGCACCGCCGCGCACGGGGCAGGCCCGCCGCCGGCAATGATGACGCGCGTGCCCATCGCTGCGGCCCGTCAGGAAGGCGGATCCTTGGGCGGATCGCGCATCAGGAGTGCGTCGACCTTGGATAGATGCTCCGCCAGACGGGGTCGGTGCGCGGCGGCCAGCCTTTGCGCCTTCGGGTCACCACTCATCGACATCGACTTCAGCGTGCCGTCGAGCTTGTCGTAGGCAGCGTCGAGTCGACTCACCGCCGCGGCGTGTCGCACGCTCGCTGCGGCCGGCGCGGAGGCCAAGTTGGCCGCCGCAGCCAGCTGGCTCGCCGGTTGCGCCGCGGATCCGGCTGCGGGGAGCGTGAACCGCGGCAGGAAGCCCTGCGCGGAAATCTCGAGGGCTGCCTCGTGGAGGCTTCGCATCATCCGTACCGCGCCGTAGACGAGCTGCGCCTGCCGCTCCCAGTTCGTGGCCACATCCCTGGAAAGGCTCAGCTCGATCGTGTGCAGCAAGCCCTGATAATAGGCATCGCAAAGATCGAGATAATGAGCCTGCAGCTCATTGGGCTGGTCCGTGCTCAGCCGCCGCAGGTAGTCCTTTTCCTCGATGCCCGCCAGAGTCTCCTTGACCAGGCTGGACCGGGCCCAGTGCCCATGTCCCTCGTCGATGATCACTTTGATCATCGAAGTCGCGTGGTCGACGAATGCTCCGGGATGGTCCTTCCGGTGCGACACGAGGTGCTCGAGCACGTACACGTACATCCCGTCGAGCCCCTCGTTGACGGCCTTGCTCGGGGCTTCGACGTCGATGAACCATTGCAGCGTCTCGCGAGAGAGCGGCTTGAGGGCAAACGGCCGATCGAGATGGCTGGCGTTCGGATCGAGCTGCCGACGCCGGTTGGTCGCGGGATCCGGGGTCTCGCCGATGATCTCGGCGCGTTCGACGCACGACGGCGCCCCGAGGAGATTGAGCACCAGATTGGCCCACATGAAGTGCCGCATCTCCTCGACCGTGATCTGGAACAGCTGATTGGCCGCCGCCGCGATGCGGTTTTGCTTTTCGTCGCTCGGATCATACGCAACCTCGGGGGGGCGCCTCGTGTACGGCACCGCCGAGGGCGGCTGCGGCGGTATGGCGAGCGAATAGTAGGCATAAAGATATTCGACCGCCAGCGCGTGCTCGACCGTTGCGAGGTAGGAAAGCTCACGCAGGACGTCCTCGGGCGTCATGGCGTCTGCCAGGCCCGAGTGCTTCGGCGGCGGCGACGAGACGCCGTCGGGATTTTCGCGGTCGTCGAGAACCACTGGAAGATTTCGCCACCACCCGTTCACCAGGTTCGTGTAGTCGAGCTCGAGCGCGCGACGCAGAACCGGCTTGCCGTCCACCAACACCGGCTTGCCGTCCACCGCCTTCATGTAATAGGCGACGTCCTGCGGCGGGGGCTTGTTGCCGCGGTCTTCCACCCGGCGGATGAAATTCACGTTGGTGAGCACTCTCTTGTGCTCGCCGCCGTCGTCGTAAAGAACGTCGACGATGTCCGGCTTGTTGGAAGACCAATAGAAGCAATAGCAATCGCGGAAATCGTACATCCATGGCGCGCACATGGTCTTGGTTATGTCGCCGGGTGAATAGGCTGCGGGCTCGATCACGCCATCGGCATCCAGATAGCGCGCGCGCTGATCGACCAACACGAGGGTTCCGTCCGGATTGCGCGCGACCTTGCACGGCGCGGGCGCGGCCTTCATGGCATCGTAGGCCGCCGTCAACTGATCCTGCAGCGCCTGGGTCAGGGCTCCCGACAAGGGCGGGGTCGGACCAAGAACGATCCCCACCGTTCCGGGAAGCAGGTCGTGGACGCGGCGCCAGACTTCCATGCCGCTCTGCCCCTGGAAGCTGACCATCGATGGCTCGGATACTTGAACGAGATGCCGGCCGAGCAGCCCCCATAGATAGAGCGGAGGATCGGTCGGCAGGTACTCGGGCTCGAGACCGGCGTCGCGCTGCGCCGGGGTCGGCTCCGCTGCGATCAGTCGCGCGCCTTCGGCGCGGTGATAGTAGAAGACCAATCCGGGGAAGAAGCGCTGGTCGAGATTGCGCTGGTCGAACTCGAGGCCCGGATAGCAATTGTCGACGCCGGATTCCGGTCGGCTGTTGGCAGGATTTCCGGGCACGATATGGGCCGCGCGCGCGGTGAGATTGCGCGGGTAGATCTTGTGCGGCGGCGCCGACGGCGGATCGACCAGGTCTTTGAAAAGACCGGACAAGTCAATCGGGGGATCTGGATCTGGCATCGCGGGCTCCAGCAGAAACGTTCAGACCAGGGCCAGCGGGTCGACCGCTATCGCCCGTTTGTCCCGGCGGAACGGCAAGCCGCCGGGGAAGATAGCCGATAGCTCCGCATAGGCGCCAAGGCAGAACTCGAGCCAGCCGCGAATGTAGTCGCAGCCCGGTCGCCCGCGCTTGGCCACCTCGTGGTAGCAACCGCCGCCGCACAGATAGCGCGCCCAGCAGGTTCGGCACGGCTCCATCCGGTCGACGTGGCTCACCTGCAGGTGCTTGGCGCGCGCTCCCCGGTCGGAGCCGGTTGTCACATCGCCCATGGCAAAAGCCGGGTCGTCGACCAGCCGATGGCAGGCGAACAGTCTGCCCTCTGCGCTGGCACTGAGATACGCCGCGCCGGCACCGCAAGGGTAGGGACGGAGGGTGCCGCGGTGAATCTGCTCCATCGCGGTCAGGAAATTGCTGAACGGGAACGCGCGGCCGCGCCTGATCTCGCTCAGCGCCTTGCGGCCGCAAGCCAGCATCTCCCGCAGCAGGAACGCAAAGCCGTCGGCGTCGAGGGATTGCCCGGCTCGCGGCGACACCGCGAGCGCGGCGAATCCGACGTCATCGAAGCCGAGCCCGATCAGATGCTCAAGGACGGGCAACAACTCGCCGGTGTTGCGCGTGACGGTGACCCTGGCGCTGAGCTGACGGGGACGGCCGTGCCGCTCGAGCACATCGAGCCCACGCACCACGCGTTCGTAGCTTCCGCTCCCGTTGCGCATCGTGCGCTGCAAGTCGTTGACGATCGCCGGGCCGTCGAGGCTGACCTGGACGGCGAACGGATAGGCCGCGAACAGCCGCGCATCACCGGGCATGAGCAGGGTCGCGTTGGTGGTGATCGAGAAGCGGATGCGGTGGCCGGCGGCCGCCCCGCGCTCGGTCGCATAAGGCACGATCGCGTGAACGAGATCGCGGTTGAGCAACGGCTCGCCGCCCATGAAGCCGAGCAGGAGGTCGGCGCCGGGCTGCGCCTCCGCGATCAGGCGATCGACCGCCCGCCGCGCGATATCGGGCGCCATCATTCGCGCCTTGCCGCCGAATCGTCCCTCGTCGGCGTAGCAATAGCCGCACGCCATGTTGCAGGCCTGCGCGACATTGAGCGAGATCGCGCTCAGCGGCGGAGCCGGCGACGGGCGCTCGTCGATAAAAGTGCGCGTCGGTCGGCCGTCGAGGCCGAGCAGGTCCCATAGCTCCTCCGCGCCGAGCGAGTCGACGAGGGCGGACAGCCTCCGTCGCAGCGGCTCGTCGATGTCGTAGATCCGGCTTCCGTCGGCGAGAAACAGGTGACTGCCCAGCGTGCTCTCGAACAGCCGCAGGTCGGCGCGCGCCGGACGCGGAGACGCGCTCATCGGTCGGTGTCCGGCTCGACGACGGTAGACGCCCATCGCATCAGGAACTGGTACTGCCGCCAGGTCAGCGTCAACGGGCCGCCGTGCCCGCCGCGCATCACCGCCGGCATGCGACGATCGAAGAACGGATTGATGTCGAACGGTTCGCGGACATATTTCGGCAGCGATACATTTCGCTTGAGAACTGCCAGAAGATGGAGCCGGCGGTGGTTCTGCCGCGCCATGTCGCTGAGCGGAAGCGGGCGCCGCTCGACCGGATCGACATGCGGGAAGGCAATGAATTCGTTCGGCCGGAACGGGATGCCGAGATTGACGGCGATCTGGGGGTTGAGCTGGACGTTGACGCGGTTGTTGAAGGCGTCGATGTTGATCAATGAGGCGGTTTCGTAGATCCGCAGCATCAGCTCCCTGAGCTCGTGGTCGCACAGCAACTCGTTGCCGGCATAGTAATCGTCAGCAAATACTTCGGCGCGGTCGACACGATCCTTGAGCCCGTCGGCGAGCGAGACGACATGGCGGCGGTCGGGGGCGTAGTCCGGAGGACCGACCACGATTCGGGCGCATGCCTCGAGCTCCCTGCCATTCGACCACGCACCGTTTGCCAGGCGGCATGAAATGATCCCGTCGCACACGTCGTCCAGTGCGCCATAGCTCACCGCATTGTCATCCTGAGCGTATTGGCCGCCAGGCGAACCGCGGGGATCGTCAGGCGCCGGCTTCCACTTGCACCAGGGCGAGTCCTTGTTGAGGAAGAGGTACTGGTCTGCGATGTCCACGCCCTGCCACCGCGTCTTCAGGTCGGTCGGGCCGTAAATCAGACCCTTGGCGGGCGTAAAGCGAAGACGAAGCCCCGGAAACTTCTGGTTCGGCCGGGTCAGCCGAACGAAGCCGAGCGACACGAATTTTCCCGCCGGGATGAGCGGATTGGGTGCGCCGGCCGGTGCAGTCCCGCGCAGCTCGGCCGGCCTCACGTCGTCGCCCTCGAGGGTGACACTCGCCTCGACGCGGGTGCCGGGATCGAGGCACATCTCGAACGCCTTGAGGTTGGCGACATTCACCTCCCAGGTGAGGTCCTTGGGAGCAAGGTTGTGCGCGGCCAGCAGGGCATCGGTGACCGGCCCCTCCTGGCTGACGCCCTTGGCGTCGGTCCAAACCGCATGAAGCTCGAAGAACGGGCAGACCGGGCGGAAATGCTCCCCATCCTCGCGCCTGTCCTTGAACCTGATCACCTCCGGCATGTAGTCGGAAACCGTGCCGTCGTCGGCAACGCGCAATGTTTGCCCCGGCTCGATGGTCGTCTTTCCGGTACCGTGCGGCGTGTTGTCGTCGTGCCCCCAATAGAAGCATTCGAGCGGCGTGTCGGAGGTGCCGAGCCGCCCAAAGGCGAGCGGCGGATAGAAGAACAGCCGTTCGATCGTCATTGATGTAACCTTCGGATCAACAAGTTCCGCCGAGGCATCCCGTTTCATCGCCCCAATTCGTCGAGCAGCGCGTTGGCCTCCTGCAGCTCCGGAGCGTCGAAACCTTGCACGAACGAGCCTAGCACGGGCGCAAGGAGTTCGCGCGCCTGCTCGCGCCGGCCGCAGCCGCTCCAGAGCCTTGCGCAACTCCTGGCCGCACGCAACTCCCACAACCTTGCGCCCTGGTCCCGCGCCAACGCGAGCGCCTGCTGAAAACAATTTTGCGCGCCCTCCTGATCGCCCAGTGCAAGCAGGAGCTCGCCCTTCGATCGAACGATCTCGGCCTCGCACCACCGCTCATTGGTCCGTTCCGCGGTGCCGGCGGCTTCCTCCAGATGGCCGAGCGCTTCCTGCGCTCGCCCGGCTGCGGCGCAGGCATCGGCCAGCAGCATCAGGAAGAATGGGATCATCCAGCGCGTGTCGGTCGCGCGGAAATTCGCGAGACCATCGCGCATCCGTGCGGCTCCCTCCTCGGCCTGCCCGCCGGCGGCGAGCGCGTAGCCGCTGTAGAGCTTTCCCAGGCTGAGATAGTAGGGAAAGCGTTGCTCGGTCGCGACGCTGGTGAGCGCCTGGGCTTGCCCGGCCAGCGTCGCCGTGTCGCGGGCGAGACACTGGACCCGCCAGGTGATGCCGAGCGTCGCCGCCCACGCCAGCGGACGAGCCAGGCGCTGCGCTTCGTCCAAGGCCTGGCGGACGCTTGCCAGCGCATCCTCCCGGCGCCCGGACAGCACCTGGCTCATGCCGAGATAGGCGAGTGCGGAAACGCGAAGATTGGCGGGAGAGACATAGGATAGCGAATGATGCAGGCTCGACTCGTCGAGTGCGATCGAGCGTTCGAGAGGATCGCAAGCAATCATCGGCCTGCCGAGATGCAGCTCGGAGACGCCGACGCAACGAAGCGCCACCCTCTCGGCGGCGGAGTCCTTCTGCTCCCTGGCGCGCCGCAGAAACTCCGCGGCGATCTCGGCGGCGGCAGCCATTTGCGCCCGCAGCAGGCAGTTGGTGAACTGCCCGTAGAGAACGGCGGAGAGATGCGGCGTCTCGCCGAGCTTGCTCCACAGCTCGCGCGCTCTGGCGTAGGCCTCGCCGGTTTCCGGTGCCGCCTGTCCTTTGGTCGCGATCAGCACCTCGCCGAGGATCGCCAGCAGCTCGACTTGCAGACGCCAGCGCTCGTGGTCGTCGGGCAGCGCGTCGAGGATGTCGAGGCCCTTGTTCACCTGGGCGGTCGCCTCCGCCATCGCCGAATTCGCCGCGGAGCGCCGTCCCGCCCTGCACCAATAAGCGATCGCTTCGCTTGCAAGGCCTGCCTCGGTGAAATGACGCGCGACATCCTCGGGCAGGGTTTCGGCCGTCGCCGGGAACCGCTCGACCAGCACTTTGGCGATGCTCGCATGCAACTGCCGCCGCCGGCTCTTGAGCAAGGTGGCGTAGGCGGCGTCCTGCACCAACGCGTGCTTGAACGAGTAAGTCGCCACCGGAGGCGTTCCGCGGCGAGAGATGAGCCCGGACAGCGTCAGCCGCTCCAGCGCCGCGTCGAGGTCCCCCGGGGCCAAAAACGCCACCGCGCCAATCAACTCGTGGGAGAACTCTCGTCCGATCGCGGCGCCGATCTGTGCCACATCCTTGACCGACGCAAGCCGGTCGAGGCGAGCCACCAGCGAGGCTTGCAGCGTCGTCGGTACCGCGAGCGGCGGCAGCGGTCCGTCGAGCACGTAGCGGTCCGTTGTCTCACGCAACAGCCCGCTCTCGAGCAGCGTGCTCGTCAGCTCCTCGATGAACAGCGGCACGCCATCCGTCTGAGCAAGAATCTGCTCGACGACTGCGTCGGGCAGCGCCTTGCCCTTGGTGACGCCTTCAAGGATGCCAGCGCTGTAGCGACGGCCAAGGCGGCTCAAGGGCAGCATTGTTACATGCGGCTGGCCGACCCAGGCCGGCTGGAACTCCGGTCGGAGCGTAATGACCAGCAGCACCGGAAGATTGGCGACGCGAGCAATGGTTCGATCGAGCAGGTCAAGCGACGTCGGATCGATCCAGTGGAGGTCCTCGAACACGATCAGGACGGGGCTGTTCGCCGCTACACCGTCGAGCTGGTCGAGAAGCGCTGCGAGAGTCATCTCTCGCTTCTGCTGCGGGCTGACCTCCAATGCCGGGTAGCGCCCGTCCGTCGGCACAGACATGAGATCGGCTATCAGTGCCAGATCCCGTGGCGCATTCCTCGCCGTCGGCTTGAGCAGGGCCTCCAGCTTGTCGAGCTTCACACTGGCGCTGCTGCCCGGCTCGAAGCTCGCGGCCCGCTCAAGCTGCACAATGAACGGGTGGAGCGGGCTGTGCATATGGTGCGGAGCGCAGAAATAGCGAAGGCGAGAATGCGGTTCGCCGGCGAGACGCTCCAAAAGCGCTACCGTGAGCCGCGATTTGCCGATGCCGGCCTCGCCGGACAGCAACACCGCCTGACCTTCACCGGTCTTTGCTTTGGACCAGCGCCGCAGCAGCAATTCGAATTCTTCTTCCCGTCCGACGAGGGCGGTCAGGTCGGTCGCGTGCATCGCCTCGAAGCGGCCTTCCGCGGAGCTCGCCCGCAGCGCCGCCCAGACGCGCGTCGGACCAGCGATGCCGTGGAGGTCCTTGCGCCCGAGGTCCTCCAGCTCGAAGAGATTGCCAAGAAGCCTTCGGGTGCTGTCGGCGATGACGACCATGTTCGGCTCGGCGAGGCCTTGCAGGCGCGCAGCAAGGTTCGGCGTTTCGCCAACGATGGCCCGCTCCTGCGCAGCCCCCGAGCCGATGAGCTCACCGATGACCACAAGCCCGGTCGCAATTCCGATACGGGTCTGCAGGGGAGTGCGCGACTTGAGCGCGGCCACCGCCGTGACCAGCTCGAGCCCGGCCCGCACAGCCCGCTCGGCGTCATCTTCATGGGCGCGCGGATAGCCAAAATGCACCAGGACGCCGTCCCCCATGTATCGGGCCACGAACCCGTCGTACCGTTGCACGGTCTCGGCGACGCATTTCTGATAGGCCGAAATGACCTCACGCAAGTCCTCCGGGTCCATGCGGACGGAGAGCGCCGTCGAACCGACCAGATCGGAGAACATGACCGTGACCTGGCGGCGCTCGGCGGCGTCCGGCGGGCGCAGCCAGTCAGGTGCCGCAGCCGGAATGGCGACTCCAGGGGGGCTCTTCTCAACCTCCTTGAGGTCGGCAATCGCGCGCAGCAGTTTGCGGCGATGTCCGAGCGAGCGCACTCCAATCTTTTCGAGGTCCTGGTCCGTCAGATCGCAGAGGATGGTAAAGTCGATGTCGTTTTCAGCAAAGCACTGAGCGTACTGTCCAAGGCCGAGCCCGTCGAGCCAGTCCGCAATCTGCCGCATCACGACCCCCGCGGATTTATCGCCCGCTCGAGCTCGGCGCGGACCGGATCGTCGTCGGCATGAATCCTGGATTTCACCGGACCGAGCCAGCCCGGCCCGATCACGACCAGCATGACGTCCGCCCGGCTTATGGAATCCCTGATGTGGCCGCGGACATCGGTGGCGAATGGAATGCTGTCGACGTCGAGGAACACGACATCGTGACCGTATCGCGCAACGAGGCGGTCGCAGATACGGCCGGCAATCGCCGTGGAGTCCGACCGCCGATACGAGACGATGAGCTTCGGCATCCGCGGATCATACCCGGGCAGCGCGGTTCACACGTCAAAACGCCATGCGACTTACCGTTGATTGGCTTGCAGCGCAAGGTCGAGCCTGCCGCAGGAGCGCTTGCAGCCGCACGGCCTCCGATTATTGTGCAGTTGCGCGTGGGGCGCCGGGCTGTGGAATGACCCGTTCGCGATGTGCCGATGACTCGGGAGGACGCATCAGGCGCATACTCCTGGCTCATCCCGTTTCATCGCCCCAATTCGTCGAGCAGCGCGTTGGCCTCCTGCAGATCCGGAGCGTCGAAACCTTGCACGAACGAGCCGAGCACGGGCGCAAGGAGCTCGCGCGCCTCATCGCGCCGGCCCCGGTCGCCCCAGAGCCTTGCGCAACTCCTGGCCGCACGCAACTCCCACAACCTTGCGCCCTGGTCCCTCGCCAACGCGAGTGCTTGCTGGAAGCACTGTTGCGCGCCGTCCTCATCGGCGAGCGCAAGCAGGAGCTGACCCTTCGATCGAATGATCTCTGCCTCGCACCACCGCTCATTGGTCCGCTCAACCGTGCCCGCGGCTTCCTCCAGATGGTCGAGCCCTTCATGCGCTCGCCCGGCCGCGGCGCAGACATCCGCCAGCAGCATCAGGAAGAATGGTATCATCCAGCGCGTGTCCGTCGCGCGAAAATTCGCGAGACCATCGCGCATCCGTGCGGCTCCCTCCGCCGCCTCCCCGCCAGCGGCCAACGCGTAGCCGCTGTAGAGCTTTCCCAGGCTGAGATAGTAGGGAAAGCGCTGCTCCGTCGCGACGCTCGTCAGCACCTCGGCTTGCCCTGCCAGCATCGCCGTATCTCGGGCCAGACACTGAACCCGCCACGTGATCCCCAGCGTCGCCGCCCACGCAAGCGGACGAGCCAGCCGCAGCGCTTCGCCCAAGGCCTCGCGGACGCGTGCCAGCGCCTCCTCTCGGCGCCCGGACAGCACCTGGCTCATGCCAAGATAGGCGAGCGTGGAAACGCGAAGATTGGCGGGAGAGATATAGGAGAGCGAATGACGGGGGCTCGACTCGTCGTGTGCGATCGACCGTTCGAGATGATCGCAGGCAATCATCGGCTTGCCGAGATGCAGCTCGGAGACCCCGACACAACGAAGCGCCACCATCTCGGCGGCAGAGTCTTTCTGCTCCCTCGCGAGCCGCAGAAACTCCGCGGCGATCTCGGCGGCGGCATCCATTTGCGCCCGCAGCAGGCAGTTGGTGAACTGCCCGTAGAGAACGGCGGAGAGATGCGGCGTCTCGCCGAGCTTGCTCCACAGCTCGCGAGCTCTGGCGTAGGCTTGGCCGGTTTCCCGTGCCGCCTGGCCTTTGGTCGCGATCAGCGCCTCGCCGAGGATTGCCAGAAGCTCGATTTGCAAACGCCAGCGCTTGTGGTCGTCGGGCAGGGCGTCGAGGATGTCGAGGCCCTTATTCACCTGGGCGATCGCTTCCGCCATCGCCGAATTCGCCGCGGAGCGCCGCCCCGCTCTGCCGAAGTAACCGGCCGCCTGTTCGCTGAGGCCGGCGGCAGAGAAGTGGTGCGCCAGAATCTCCGGCCGCACGTCCGCGGTCTCCGGGAAGCTCGCCTCGAGGACCGCGGCGATCCGCGCATGCAGCGCTTGGCGTCGGCCGCGCAGCAGGGTGCCATACACGGCATCCTGGATCAGCGCATGCTTGAACACGTAGGTGGAGTTGGGCGGCACCCCGCGGCATAAAACGAGCTCCGACTCGACCAGCCGGTTCAAGGCGTCGCGCAGCTCGTGCTCCTGCATTCGGGCCACTGCGGCCACCAGCTCGTAGGAAAATTCGCGGCCGATGGCGGCGCTGATCTGCGCGAGCTCCCGTGACGGCGCGAGATGATCGATCCGCGCCATCAGCGACTCGTGAAGCGTCGCCGGGATCGCCTGCGACGGCAAGGCGCCGCTCAGCGCATAGTGGTTGCCCTCCTCGCGCAGCAAACCGCTTTCCAGCACCGTCTTGGTGAGCTCCTCGATGAACAGTGGTATGCCGTCGGCACGGGAATTGATCTGCTCCAGCACTTCCCGCGGCAGCATCTTCTCTCCGGTGATCCAGCTCACCATCTCGGCGCTGTTGCGGCGGTTCAGCCGGTTGAGCAGCAGCACGTGCACGTGCGAAGCGCCACTCCAGGGCGGAGTGAAGTCGGGGCGGAAGGCGATGACGAGCAGAACCGGCAGGGACGCTACCGCGGCCACCGTGAGCTCCAAGAGCTCAAGCGACGTCGGATCGATCCAATGCGCATCCTCGAAGACGATCAGAACCGGCTGCTTTCCGGCCAGGCCGCCGACTTGAGCCAGCAGAGCCTCGAGCGTCTTTTCCTTGCGTTTCTGCGGGCTCAGGTCCTGTTTCGGATAGCGATCGCCGGTGGGGATCGACAGCAGCTCGGCGATCAGACCGGCATCCTTCTTGAGGTCGGTCGAGGATTGCATGAGCAGCGCTTCCAGCTTGTCGAGCTTGGTCGCGGCACTGTCGTCGTGTCGGAAATCCGCGGCATGCTCGAGCTGACTGATGAACGGGTGGAGCGCGCTATTGGTGTGGTTGGGCGAGCAGGAATAACGGAGCCGAACATGCGGCTCGCCCCGCAGCCGCTCCTCGAAGGCAACTGCAATGCGCGATTTGCCGATCCCGGCCTCGCCCGAGATCAGCACGACGCGCCCCTCGCCGTCCACGGCACTGCGCCAGCGGCGCATCAGCAGGTCGATCTCCTCGTCGCGGCCGATCAGCGGTATCTGGCTCGACCGCAGGGCATCGAAGCGGCTGTCGACCGCACTCTCGCCGACCACCTGCCAGGCTCGCACCGGCGCGGCGACGCCTCGCATCTCCACGTCGCCCAGGTCGCGACATTCGAAGAAGCGGCCGACGAGGCGCCGCGCGTTCGGCGCGATCAGGACCGTGTCCGGTTCGGCCAATATCTGCAGCCGGGCCGCCATGTCGGGCGCCTCGCCGATTAGGCCTTGGTCGCCCGTCGCCTCGACGTCGCCGATGATGACCGGGCCCGTGGCGATGCCGACCCGGCATTGCAATCCCCCCGGCTCGAGACTCTTGACGGCGGCGCACAATTCGATGCCCGCCCGTACCGCCTGCACGGCGTCGTCCTCGTGCGCGGCCGGGTAGCCGAAATGCACCAGCGCCGTGTGGCCGATGCGTTTGCCGATGACGCCGTTGAATCGTGCAACCGTGTCGGCGACGCACTGGTGGTAGGCGCCGATCATATCGCGCAGATCCTCGAGCTCGATCCGATTGGAAAGGACCGTTTCACCTACCAGGTCACAGGACATGACCGTCAGCTGCCGTCGCTCAGCCTCGTTCGCGTGCGGCGTCGCGCGGGGCTCCTCTGTCGCAGGCGCGGCGGACAAATCCCCGGCTTGGGCGCATGAGCGCGCGGCGTCCTCCAGAATGTGATCGATGGAGCGGATGAGGCGCTCCATGTGTGGATGAAAATCCCGTCCGGAATTGACCGGCGCCGCATTGATGAAGGCGAACTTTTTCAGGCTGTCGGGAAGCTCCCCGGCTTCCGGCATCCTGGCGCTGTCGATGAGGACGGGGAGGATCGGAATTTCCCGCTTGAGCGCCACCTCGAGCTCGGCGCGGACCGGATCGTCGTCAGCGTGAACCCTGGATTTCACCGGGCCGAGCCAGTCTGGCCCGATCACCACCAGCAGAACGTCGGCCCGGTCTATGGAATCCCTGATGTGACGGCGAAAATCGGCGGCGAATGGAATGCTGTCGACATCGAGAAACACGGCCTCGTTACCGTATCGCGCAACGAGGCGATCGCAGATACGGCCGGCAATCGCCGTGGAGTCCGACCGCCGATACGAGACTACAAACTTCGGCATCGGCGGATCACCCAGGCAGCGTGGTTCGCACGTCAAAATGCCATGCGACTTACCGTTGATTGGCTTGCAGCGCAAGGTCGAGCCTGCCGCAGGAGCGCTTGCAGCCACACGGGCCTCCGATTATTGGTACGTGCAGCTGCGCGTGGGGGCGCCGGTTGAATGACCCATTCGCGATGTGCCGATGACTCGGGAGGACGCGTCAGGCGCATACTCCTGGCTTTGCTGCTGGTCGCGGGCGCAGTGCTCCATCCAGGCGCCGCCAGACCGGACGATCTCAAGCCGAAATTCGGACCCTATGCGACGCCGATCCTCCAATCTCACGACTATCTGCGCACGCACCGTGCTCCCGACTACTGGGCCATAAGCCCCTACTACGTGCCGCAGGTGACCCGATCGAGTTGCTCGCTTGCCACCGTGGCAACCCTGCTGAACGCCTTGCGCCGCTTGCCTGCCTATTCTAGTGCATCCCTCGTGACGCAGGCAACGTTGCTCGATCCGGCGGCAGCGAAGAAACCTCCCGACCCTGAATGGCTGGACAAAACCAGGGAATGGTCGGACAAGGTCAAAAAAACCGGCTCAGGCGTTACCTTCTCGGAGTTCCACCAATACGTGGTCGCGAGTCTCAACGCCTATCGACTGGACGCGGACGTCAAGGTGTTCAAGCCGACGGACCGCTCGAAGGCGACGCTCAATCAATTGCGCCGCCTGCTCGTCGCCAACGAGCGCTCGGCCAAGGATATTGCACTCATCTACTACAATCAGGGCGTCGTGACCGGCGATTGGGACGGGCTTCATCTCTCGCCGATCGGCGCCTATGATACTGAGCGCCGCCGGGTCCTGATCATGGATGTCGACCGTCAATGGTACGTGCCGTATTGGACGAGCGACGAGAGGCTGCTGGAAGCCATGCTTCGCCCGGCGCCGGCCGACCAGGGCAGCCTCGCCGGACAAACCGGGGGCGTGGTGTGGGTTAAACTGCGTCGCTGAGCGGCGCGGTGAGACTGCGAATGCATGCTGCTTGCGGGCGAGGTTCCGACCTCTTTTGAGCAGAAGGGCGGCCAACGCCATCGCATTCATCAAAGCGCCAGGCTTCAACAGTTCCATTTGCCAGCGCTTCTCGATCGTTACGTTGCGCCGGAAGATTGGCGAGCGAGACCAGCGGCGATGCGCGCACATTCGGCGAGTTGCCGCGGATCGGAACCGCCGAGCTGCAGCCCGACCGGATGCTCGGCCGGGTCGTGGGCCAAGAGCCGCGTCCGGTCGCCGTGCAGCACGGCGCCGGTGGTGATCATCTCGGTATAGATCAGCGCGCGGCGCGTGAGCAGGCGATGGAAGAACCGGCAGTGCCGATCGGTCCACTCCATCATGGGGGCAATGG
>WNEY01000640.1_pt1 | contig 22522 bp, 19 predicted proteins | sample 5400531 | NCBI WGS metagenome assembly WNEY01 (sample SAMN13153338, study PRJNA577476) | soil metagenome | isolation source: 200 cm saprolite under Douglas fir tree site 1 | place: USA:California | collected 2015-04-18
CGAGCTCTCCGTCGACGTCTCCAGGCTCGCCCCGCAGGTGACCTGGGGAACGAATCCGGAAATGGTCGTTCCGGTGCAAGGCGAAGTGCCGGACCCGGCGGACTACGACGATCCTGCGGAGCGCGGCGCAGTCGAGCGGGCGCTCACGTACATGGGTCTCGCACCGGGGACGAAGATCGAGGACATCACCATCGACCGCGTCTTCATCGGGTCCTGCACGAACGCGCGGATCGAGGACCTGCGCACCGCGGCTGCGGTGGTGTCCGGGAAGCACGTTCACCCTGCCGTGCGCGCGCTCGTCGTCCCCGGCTCGGCCGGCGTCAAGCAGCAGGCGGAGGACGAAGGCCTCGACAAGATCTTCACGGCCGCCGGCTTCGAGTGGCGCCGCGCAGGCTGTTCGATGTGCCTGGGCATGAATCCCGACATCCTCCAGCCAGGCGAGCGCTGCGCCTCGACCTCGAACCGCAACTTCGAAGGCCGCCAGGGGCAGGGCGGGCGAACACACCTCGTGAGCCCCGCACTCGCAGCCGCCGCCGCTCTTGCCGGGCACTTCGTCGACCCCCAGGCCGTCGGCGACGTAGCGTGAAGCCGTTTCGCCGCGTGACCGCCCGCGCGGCCGTGCTCGACCGGGCCGATGTCGACACGGACCAGATCATCCCGAAGCAGTTCCTGAAGCGCATCGAGCGAACCGGCTACGGCGAGTTTCTCTTCTTCGACTGGATGAAGCAGCCGGACTTCGAGCTGCGCCGGCCGGAGTATGCGGACGCCGGGATCTTGCTCACGGGCCGGAACTTCGGCTCTGGCTCCTCGCGGGAGCACGCCGCCTGGGCGCTGCAGGACTACGGCTTCGAGGTCGTGATCGCGCCGTCGTTCGGCGACATCTTCCGCACGAACGCGCTGAAGATCGGGCTGCTCCCGATCGTGTTACCGGCGCATGCCGTCGAGCAGTTGATGCGTGCCGTTGTAGGCGGCGAGTCGCTGACGGTCGACCTCGAGACACAGCAGGTGACCGGTCCGGACGAGCTCGTCGTTCCGTTCGAGTTCGAGGCGTTCGCCCGCGAGTCCCTACTTCACGGGCTGGACGACATCGCGCTGACGCTGAAGCGCGATGAGAAGATCACCGCCTTCGAGCGCTTGCACGCGGCGCCCGTCGACACGACGGCGCTGCCGGTCTAGCTCTAGGCCCCGGCGGGGTACGAGCCCAATACGCGCAGCTCTCGCACGTGCGCGCGAACCTCGGCGAACGCACTGCGCGTTGTCGGTTCGAGCGGGTGGCCGGCGAGGACTGCGTCGAAACGGTACTTCCAGGGCGAGTGCGGAATCGGCCGCGACACGAGTTGCACCAGGTCGAGCCCGTGGCGCGCGAACGGCTCGATCGCGCCGAGGAGCGCGCCGGCCTTGTGGTCGGTGACGAACGAGAACGCGGTCCTCCAGGCTTCGCTCTCATGGTCGATTCGCGTATGGGTGGCGATCGAGACGAAACGCGTGAAGGCTTCGGGATGGTCCCCTACGTCGTGTTCGATCACCTGCAGGCCGTAGATCGCCGCAGCGCGCTCGCTGGCGATTGCGGCTTCCCCAGGCGTATCCGACTCAGCGACTTGCGCGGCGGCATCGGCGGTCGTGGAGGCCGCGATCGCGCGGACACCGTTCAACCGCCTCAGGAGCTTGCGACATTGCTCGAGCGCGACGGGGTGGGAGCGGATGACGCGGATCTCGCTCTCCGCGAGTGGCGCACGGGCGACCAGGTGGTGGCGGATCGGAATGGACGTCTCGGCGACGATCGAGAGCTGCGCGTCGTAGAGGAGGTCATGTGTCTCGGCCACGGGCCCGACCAGTGAGTTCTCGATCGGCAGCACTCCGTAGCCAACGCTGCCCGAGACTGCGGCGTCCACGACGTCGGAGAAAGTCTCGAGCGAAACGAGCTCTCTCTCTTCGGGAAAGAGACGCTCGGCTGCGGCCGCGCTGTGTGCGGCGGCGCCGCCGGGATACGCGACCCTGATCACCGCAGGCCCATGCTCAGGACCGCGTCGGTGAACTCCGCCGTCGTTGCCGCCCCTCCGAGGTCGCGCGTCGGTGCCGTACTGAGGGCTGCGTCGATGGCCCGCTCGAGCTGGTCTGCCAGCTCGTGCTCTCCTGCGGCGTGCCGCAACAACAGGACGATGGAGCGGAGTGCCCCAGTCGGGTTCGCAATGCCCTGGCCTGCGATATCGGGCGCCGAACCATGCACGGGCTCGAAAATGCCGGGGGCCAGTTCGCCGAGGCTCGCCGAGGCAGCGACGCCGAGACCGCCGCAGCTTCCTGCCGCGACGTCCGAGAGGATGTCGCCGAACGTGTTCTCGGTCAGGATCACGTCGAACTGAGCCGGATCGAGCACGAGTTGCAGGCCCGCGTTGTCGACGAGCATGTGCTCGAGCCGCACGTCGGGGTAGTCCGCTGCGAGACCGGAGACGACCTCGCGCCAGAGTCGTGACGTCTCGAGCACGTTCGCCTTGTCGACCGAAGTGACGAAGGAACGGCGGCCGCGCGCCAGCTCGAACGCACGGCGCGCGATCCGTTCGATCTGCGCCGGCGAGTATTCGCACGTGTCGAAAGCGGAACCGTCCGCGCGCCGGCCGCTCGCTCCGAAGTAGAGCCCGCCGACGAGCTCGCGGACGATCAGCAGGTCGATGCCGTCGCCGCGCGCGGGACGAAGATTCGCGTAGACGTCGAGCTCGCCGCGAAGACGGATCAAGCCCTGCTCGGGTCGCACCGCCGCGCCGTCGAACTCCGGGAGACCGGCCGCGCCGAGGAGGACCGCGTCCGCGGCCCGGCAGGCCGCCAGTGTCTCGGCCGGCAGTGGGTCGCCGTGCTGGTGGATGGCGTGGCCTCCAAACGGATGCTCCTCGACCGCGACGTCGATCGGCAGCGCATCGAGGACACGGACGGCCGCGTCACAGACCTCGGGCCCGATGCCGTCGCCGGGAAGGGAGGCGATCCGGAGCATCAGTGCCCCTGCCAGTAATGCCGTCGAGCTTCTGGGTCGCGAGCACCAAGCCAGAGGCCGCACTCGACCGCAGCAAGGCTGGTCTGCCTTGCTAAGGGCGAGGGTGGACTCTGGCGCCGCGTGATCGCGGGCCAGAAGCCGACATGTATTGCTGGTAGGGGCACTAACGCCCGGCGAGTTCGCGCTTGGTGAGGTCGAGCACCTTCGCCAGGAACTCGCGCAGTCCCTCGTCGCTGAGCGGGCCCTTGTTCGCGATGCGCAAATGGTCGAGCAACCACGCCTCGCGCTCTGGATCGACGAACTCCACGCCGAGCTCCGCCTTGCGCCGTTTGATCTGGTCGACGAGGTCGAGCCGCCGGTTGACGAGGTCGAGCAGGGCGAGGTCGTTGATCGCGAGGAGCTCGCGAAGACTGCCCAGCGCTGCGTCGTTTGTCGGATCTGCTGCCATCCGTTCCCGGGTGAGGTTAGACCGCGATTCCCAGCTCTGCCAGCAGCGCATCGGCGTCGGCGGGTATGTCGATCGGGACGAAACGATCTGCAACGGGCCCCGGCGTCTTCAAGCCGTCACCGGTGACGAGGAGGACGACTCTGTCGCGGGAACCCACCTCGCCCCGCCGGATCGCCTCTCGCAGCGCGCCCAGTGTCACGCCGGCTGCGGTCTCGCCGAAGACGCCCGTCGTTTCCGCGAGCAGCGACATGTTCTCTCCTACCTCGTGCTCGGGCACGGCGTGGATCGCCCCGCCGGACTCGCGCGTTGCCGCGATCGCCGCGTCACCGTCGGCGGGACTCCCGATCGCGAGCGAGCGGGCGATCGTGTCGGGCCGTACCGGCTTCACGGGCCGGTCCTCTGCGAAGGCGGCCGCGACCGGTGAACAACCAACTGCCTGGCCGCCGATCAGTCGCGGAGCAGGGCCGGAGCTGACGAGCCCGAGCTCGCGGAAGTCGCGAAACCCACGCCCGACCTTGGCGAGCAGCGAGCCCGAGGCGATCGGGCAGACGACCACGTCCGGCTGCTCCCATCCGAGTTGCTCGGAAACCTCGTACGCGACCGTCTTCGAGCCTTCGGCGTAGTACGAGCGCAACCCGACGTTGACGAAGCCCCAGGGCAGCTCGAACGAGAGCTCGACCGTGAGGCGGCTGCAGTCGTCGTAGCTGCCCCGCACGGCGTAGATGCGTGCTCCGTAAGCCGCGGTTGCGACGAGCTTCTCGCGTTCGAGGTCGTAGGGACAGAAGACGACCGCGTCGAGCCCTTCGACGGCTGCACGCGCCGCCACTGCGTTTGCGAGATTTCCGGTCGAGGAGCAGGCCAGGGTGTCGAGCCCGAGCTCCTGCGCCTTCGCGCACGCGACGGCGACGACGCGATCCTTGAACGAGTGCGTCGGGTTGGCCGTGTCCAGTTTCAAATACAGCTCGGCGACGCCGAGTTGCGCGGCGAGGCGCGTCGCCGGTACGAGCGGTGTCAGCCCCGGGGCAAGCCGCGGCTCGTTCGGTACTTGCACCGGCAGGAGCGGTGCGTAGCGCCAGAGGGAGGGTGGACCGGCCTCGATGCTTTCGCGTGTCAGCGTTCGGCGAAGCTCGTCGACGTCGTAGACGGGCTCGAGAGGTCCGAAGCAGCGCGGGCAGGCACCGACGCCTTCGAGTTGCAGCTCATTGCCGCAGCGGGTGCAGGACAGGTGTGTGGCGGGCACGGCGGTCTCCTTTGGTTCGCTTCGCTCTACATCGTCCGAGCACTTGTCGCTCTGCTCGGCCGGCTTGGCACCTTGCGGACGCCGCAGGTTGCCGAGGCTTCATCGGGCCGGTTCCCTCAGCCTCTCTTGATGCGGAGCGGGCAAGCCCGCCCTCTAACGTCGCAGTATAAAGTAAAGCGACGATCGATGTAACAAGGAACGAAACCGCTCTTCGCTTCGTGGAGACAGAGGCCAGTGCCGCGCGCGCGGCGCTGGCGAGGCTCGATCCCGCGCTCGTCGACGAGGCTCTGCGGCGGGCGGGGCGTCTCCTGCGTGAGCGTCGCGATGTCGTTCTCGACGCTAATCGAGTGGATGTCGACGAGGGCTCGTCCCGTCTCGACGCCGGCGCACTCGACCGGCTGCGCCTCGACGAAGGACGCGTCGAAGCGACGGCGGCAGGGCTCGAGGCGACCGCGGAGCTTCTGCCGCTCGAACGGGTGGTCCGGGCGTGGCGGCTGCCAAACGGTCTGGAGGTCTCGGAGCGGCGTGTGCCGATCGGGGTCGTGGGAGCGAACTTCGAGGCGAGGCCCAATGTGGCTGCGGACGTCGCTTCTCAGGTCCTGAAGAGCGGGAACGCGGTCGTTCTCCGCACCGGCGGCGCGGCGCTCGGGACGGTCACGGCGCTCGTCGACGAGGTGCTCCGGCCCGCGTTGGAGCAGACCGGCCTGCCGGGCGAAGTGATCGGCCTCGTCCGCACGCCCGAGCGCGCCGGCGCCGAGGCTCTCGTCTCCCTTCCCGAGCTCGTGCCGCTCGTGATCCTGCGCGGCAGCGGGCCTTCGACGGCCGCGCTCGCACGCCGGGCGGCGCTGAACGGCGTGCGGACGCTCGCGCACGCCGAGGGCGGCGGCGTCCTCTACGTGCACAGCGGCGCCTCCCACGAACATCTCGCGGCGGTCGCGCGTGCGAGCCTCGACCGGCTCGGCGTCTGCAACCGCCTCAACCTCGCCCTCGTCGACCGCGGGGCAGTCGTCCTCCTGCCGACTCTGCTCGGTGTCTTTGCGGAGCACGGACTCGAAGTCCGTGGCACGTCAACTGCTGCCGAGCTGGATGGCGTGCTCCCGCTCGACGAACGGCTTGGCTACGAATGGGCGGCCGACCCCGAGCGCGTGACGACGGTCACGCTGCACATCGTCGAGGATGTCGACGACGCCGTCCGGATTGCCAACGACGAGACCTCGGGGCTCGCCGCGACGATCGTGACCGAGGACGGGGTCGCAGCGCGGCAGTTTCTGGACGGCTATCGCGGCACTGCGGCACTCTGGAACGCGACCACGCGTTTCACGGACGGCTTCGCGCTGCTCGGTGTGCCGGAGACGGGCGTCAACGTCGATCTCGCGCCGGGGCCGCGCGGTCCGGTGACGTACCGCGATCTCTGCTTGCGGCAGTACCGCATCGTCGGTGACGGGAGCCAGCATCGATGACTGTCGTCGTCAAGCTTGGCTCGACGCTCGTCGTCGATTCGAACGGCCGCGTACGGCGCTCGTTGCTCAAGGCGCGCGCCGCCGAGGTTGGGGAACTCGTGCGCAGCGGCGAACCGGTCTGCGTGGTGTCGTCAGGCGCGATCGCGCTCGGCCTGCCTCGCCTCAGGTTGACGCGGCGGCCGTCGGACACGTCCAGACTTCAGGCCGCTTCGGCGGTGGGGCAGTCTCGTCTTCAGGCGGCGTGGGACTCCGCGCTGCGCTCGGCGGGAGTCGAGGCCGCGCAGATCCTGCTCTCGGCGCCGGATCTCGCCGAGCGCGCGAGCTACGTCAACGTCCGCAATGCGTTCGAGACGCTGCTGAAGCTCGGCGTCGTTCCCGTGGTGAACGAGAACGACGCGACGGCGACGGACGAGATCACGTTCGGCGACAACGACGCACTCGCGGCCCAGGTCGCCGTTCTGACGCGTGCGCGGCTGCTGATCCTTCTGACCGAGGTCGACGGGGTCTATGCGACGCATCCGGCCGTCCCGGGTGCGGAGCTGGTGGCTGACGGCGCCGATGCGGCCGGCGCGGTGCTCGGTAAAGGGAGCGCGCTCGGGCGCGGGGGAATGGCAAGCAAGATCGCGGCCGCCCGGCTCGCGGCGGCTGCGGGAATTCCATCGGTGATCGCTTCTGGCAACGGCCGCGACATCCTCTGTCCGATCGTCGCGGGCGAAAGTCGAGGCACGCGCTTCGCCGCGGCGGACGTGGATGGAAACAGCGCCTTCAAGCTCTGGCTTCGCTACGCGAAGCCCGCCGTCGGCCGCCTCGTCGTCGACGAGGGCGCGCAGAGCGCGCTGGTCGTGCATGGGCGCAGCCTCCTGGCAGTCGGCGTCGTGCGCTGCGACGGCTCGTTTGCGGCTGGTGATGCCGTCGAGCTCGAGGCGCCCGACGGGAACGTGTTCGCAAAGGGGCTGACGAGTGTGGGCGCCGACGAGATTCGCGGCCGGCCGCGCGGCGTCGAGGTCGTCCATCGCGACCGCCTCGCGCTCTACGACACAGGCACCGGCTCGGACGAAAGCGGGCGTGTGATCGCGCCGTCCGAAGCAGACGAAACGAGCGCGGCGTACTTCGCCAGCACGCCGGACGCGTAGCGCGGCGGCGGCGGCGTCCAACGCTCGAGCCGGCGCTCGAGCTCGCCGTCGGGTAGCTCGACGCGCAACTCACGCGCGTCGACGTCGATCACGACCTCGTCGCCCTCCTCCAGTGCCGCCAGGCCTCCGCCTCGCGCGGCTTCAGGCGAGACGTGGCCGACCATGAGACCGTGCGTCGCGCCGGAGAAGCGCCCATCGGTGACGAGCGCGACGGCGTCGCCGAGCCCTTCGCCCACGAGCGCAGCAGTGACGTGGAGCATCTCGCGCATCCCGGGGCCGCCCGCAGGGCCTTCGTACCGGATGACGACGACGTCACCGGCAACGATTGCGTTCGCGGCGACCGCGGCGAAGCACTCCTCCTCCGAGTCGAACACCCGCGCCGGGCCGCGATGCAGGCGGCGCTCGTGGCCGACGAGCTTCACGATCGCACCCTCGCTCGCAAGATTGCCCCGCAGCACCGCGAGCCCGCCGCTTTCCTTCAGCGGCCGGTCGATGGGCACGACGACTTCCTGTCCCGGCGTCTCCTGTGCGGCGGCGGCGATCTCGGCGAGGCTACGGCCGTCGACGTTCACCGCCGACCCATCGACGAGCCCGGCCCCGACGAGCTCCCGCGCGACGAGACCGACGCCGCCGGCGCGGTGGAGGTCGGTGGCGACGAAGCGTCCGCCCGGCTTGAGATCGGCAACGACCGGCGTGCGCGTGGCGATCTCGTCGAAGTCCTCGAGCTCGAGCGGAATGTCGAGCTCACGCGCGATCGCGAGCAGGTGGAGGACGGCGTTGGTCGAGCCGCCGGTGGCGGCGACCGCGGCGATTGCATTCTCGATCGACGCGCGTGTGATAATCGCGGCAGGCCGTAAGTTTTCGCGCACGAGATCGAGCGCAAGCTTGCCGGTCTGTTCCGCAGCTTCGGCCTTCGCGGGGTCGAGCGCAGGGATCCCGTTCAGTCCCGCGGGGCTGATGCCGAGGAACTCGAGCGCGAGTGACATCGTGTTGGCAGTGAACTGTCCGCCGCACGCGCCGGCGCCCGGACACGCAACGCCCTCGAGCTGGTGCACGTCCTCGGCGCTCATCGTCCCTGCGGCATGCGCGCCCACCGCTTCGAATACGTCCTGGATCGTTACGTCGCGTCCGCGGAAGCGGCCAGGCGCGATCGAGCCGTTGTAGAACACGAGCCCCGGCAGGTCGAGACGGGCGAGGGCCATCACGGCCGAGGGGATGGTCTTGTCGCAGCCAACGATGCAGACGAGCCCGTCGAAGAGGTGGCCGCGCGCGACCAGCTCGATCGAGTCCGCGATCACCTCGCGCGAGACGAGTGAGGCGCGCATCCCTTCGCTGCCCATCGAGACGCCGTCCGACACGGCGATCGTGTTGAACTCCATCGGCGTGCCCCCCGCCGCGCGGATGCCACGCTTGACATCGGCGGCGAGCTTGCGCTGGTTGAGATTGCACGGCATCGTCTCGATCCACGACGTCGCGACGCCGACGAGAGGACGGGCGAGGTCGTCGTCGTCGAAGCCCGTTCCCTTCAGCATCGCGCGGGCAGCAGCGCGGTCGACACCGTCGGTGAGCGCAGCGCTGTGGCGCTTGGCCGGGTCTGAAGGACGGTCGTAAGGATTGCTCATAGCTGGCCCGCTCCTGTCGGTGAGATCGAGAGATGGAGGACGTCGGCATCGGGGAAACGTTCTGTCAGTTCGGCGGCGCAGGCGACCGCGGACTCGGGCCGGGCCCACACGATCACGGTTGGACCCGAGCCGGAGAGCGTGGCCCCGAGCGCACCGTCCGGCAGTTGCTCGCGAACGGCGGCCAATACCGGCGCCTGCGGCGCGCGGTACGGCTCGTGCAGGCGGTCGTCGGCCGCAGCGGCGAACAGGTCCGCGGACCCGGACGCGACCGCTGCACCGAGGAGGGCCGCCCGCGCGACGCTGAAGGCCGCGTCGCTGTGAGGGATGGTGTCCGGCAGCGCCGCGCGCGCCGCGTGTGTCTCGACAGTCACGTCGCGTGGAACGATGGCGATCGGCACTCCGGGTGCATTGTCTGCGATCCGAACGACGCGACCCTCCCAGGTCAGGCAGATCCCGCCCGCCAGGGCCGCCGCGAGATTGTCCGGATGGCCCTCGAGGTCGAGCCCGAGTGCGAGCAGCTCCTCGGAATCCGCAGTGCGGCCGGCCACGGCGGCCCCTGCCACCAGGCCGAGCGCGATCGTCGCCGCGCTCGAGCCGAGACCGCGGGCGCGGGGAATGCGTTCGGTAAAGCTGAAGCCGAAGCCGTCGGGGGACGCAAGTCGCGCGAAAGCACGGACGGCGAGATGATCGGACTCGGTTTCTCCACCACCTTCGACGAGCTCGAGCTCGTTCCAGAGATCGAGTGCGGCGCCGGCGCAGTCGAAACCCGCCCCGAGGTTCGCGGTGGTGGCCGGCGCGCGCACGTGGATCACGAGCCGGGCTCGGGCATTCGGTCGAGCGCCCCCGGATCCTTGAGCCCGTGACCGGTAAGCACGAGCACCACGCGCGTGCTTTCGGCGAAGCCCCAGAGGTCGACTCCTGCCAGCGCCGCTGCGGACGCCGGCTCGCAGAAGATGCCCTCCTCCCGCGCGAGCGATCTCCAGGCCGCGGCGATCTCGTCGTCGGTGACCGAGACGATTCCGCCGCCACAGCGAACTAACGCGTCGTCCACCTCGGCGCGGTGAACGGGAGTCGGGATGCGGATCGCAGAGGCATTTGTCGTTGCGCGGTCGACCGCTTGGACGGGAACGAGGTGGGGCGGCTGCGATCCCGCTTCCAGGAAGCCTTTCGCGTACGCGACCGTGTTGCCGCCGCCGCCGTAGGGCAGAGCGAGCACACTGGGTGGCCCGCCGAGTTGCTCGATGATCTCGAGAGCGGCGGTCTTCTGGCCTTCGATCCGATCCGGGTTCGTCGAGTTGACGACGACGGCGCCCTCACGCTCGGCAAGCTTCCCCGCCGCGGTGAAGGCATCGTCGAACGTGCCTTCCACCTCGACCAGGCGCGCGCCGGCCGCGCGCACCTGGGCGAGCTTCGAGCTCGCGGGCCCGCCTGCCGCGTGCACCACGATCGCCTCGATCCCCGCCCGTGCTGCGTACGCCGCCGCAGACGCCGCGGTGTTCCCCGTCGACGCGCACACGATCGCGCGCGCACCGACCTCGACCGCCTTCGCGACGGCCAGAGCCATGCCCCGGTCCTTGAACGAGCCCGTCGGGTTCGCTCCCTCGCACTTGAGCCAGACCTCGACGCCGGGGCCTGCGGAGAGCCGCTCCGCGCGCAGCAGCGGCGTCGAGCCTTCGCCGAGCGTCACGATCGGCGTCGACGGCGACACCGGGAGCGCGTCGCGGTAGCGCTCGAGCAGCGCGGGTCTCAGGTCAAAAGCCTCGTTCGGTGATCACTCGGAGCGCCTCGGGTGGAGAGCGTACCTCGGTCAGCTTGGCCGCCGAATCCAGGGCGGCCGCGACGCGGCCGGCGGGGGCCTCGTGCGTGACGAGGTCGAGCGCAGCGCTGCCGTTGACCAGATGCTGAGTGAACTGGGCGATCGACACGTTCTGCTCCGCGAAACAGTCCGCGACGTGCGCCAGCACGCCGGGGCGGTCGGCGACCTCGAGGTGGACGTAGAACGCCGTCGGCAGATGCCCCGGCGGCAACTTCTCCAGCGAGCGCCAGCAGGCGTCGTTCTGGAGGAAGCCGGTGCCGGTGGTTCCGAGCACGCTGACCATGTCGGCAACGACCGCGGAGGCGGTCTCGATCCCGCCCGCGCCCGGTCCTTCGAGCGTGATCTCGCGGATCGCGTCGCCCTGGAGCATCACGGCGTTGAACGCTCCGACGACAGCGGCAAGCGGATGGTGGCCGTCGACAAATGCCGGCCCCACGCGGACGTCGACCGCTCCGTCGACGAGCGTCGCCGAGCCGACGAGACGGACGACGGTATCCAGCGCACGGGCGGCCGCCACGTGGTGAGGCTTGATCCCTTCGATCCCCACGTAGGCGACATCGGCGAGGTCGACCCGCGAGCCGAACGCGACCGTCGCCAGCACCGCCATCTTCGCTGCAGCGTCGGCACCCGAGACGTCGTCGGTTGGGTCGGCCTCCGCGTATCCGAGTCGCTGCGCCTCCGCGAGCGCCTCCTCGTACTCCGCGCCCTCCTCCATCCGCGTGAGGATGAAGTTCGTCGTCCCGTTGACGATGCCGAGCACACGATGAACGTTCGTGACGACGAGCGACTCACGCAGGACCTTGATGACGGGGATCGCTGCGCAAACGGACGCCTCGAAGCGGAGCTGCACGCCGCCCTCCGACGCCGCGGCGAAGAGATCGGCACTTCGCCGAGCCAGCAGTTGCTTGTTCGCGGAGACGACGGGCTTGCCGGCGCGGAGGAGATCGAGGACGTAGCCGCCGGTCGGCTCGACACCGCCCATCACCTCGGCGACGAGCGCGATCGAGTCGTCCTCCAGGACGGACTGGAAGTCGGTCGTCAGGACTCCGTCGCCGGCCGGATAGTCACGCTCCTTGTGTGTGTCACGGACAAGCGCGCGCGTGACTCGTAGCCTGTGGCCGGTAGCCCGCTCGATCTCGTCGGCGCCCTCTATCAGGAGCCGGTTGACGGCCGCGCCGACCGTGCCGTAACCGAGTAGCGCGACGGGGACGTCAACCGACGCCATGCACGTCCGCGCCGAGCAGGCCTTCCTTGCCCGCGAGCGCGCGCAACTCCGATCCGACCTGCTCGAGTTGTCCGCCTGCGTTCTGACGGCGAAGCTCCGCGAACTGAGGCCGCCCCGCCTCGTCGTCGGCAAAGAGCTCGCGCGCGAACGCCCCGCTTCGGATCTCGTCCAGCAGGGTCCGCATCGTCTCCTTGACGCGTTCGTCCACGACTCGAGGGCCGCGCGTGAGGTCGCCGTATTCGGCGACGTCGGAGATGGAATAGCGCATGTACTCGAAGCCGCCCTCGTAGATCAAGTCGACGATCAGCTTCAGTTCGTTCAGGCATTCGTAGTAGGCGATCTCGGGCTGGTAACCCGCCTCGACGAGCGTCTCGAAGCCGGCCTTGATCAACGACGTGACGCCGCCGCAGAGAACCGCCTGCTCGCCGAAGAGGTCGCTCTCCGTCTCCTCGGCGAACGTCGTTTCGAGGAGACCCACGCGCCCGCAGCCGATCGCGGTGCCGTATGCGAGCGCAAGCTCGAGCGCCTGACCGCTCGCGTCCTGATGGACAGCGACGAGGCCGGGTGTTCCGGCGCCCGATTCGTAGAGCTCACGGACGCGGTGTCCGGGAGCCTTCGGCGCGACCATCACGACGTCGTGGCCGGCGGCCGGGACGATACGGCCGAAGTGGACATTCAGGCCGTGGGCGAACAGCAGCGCAGCGTCCGGCGCGAGGTTTGCCTCGATCTCCGACTCGTAGACGCCCTTCTGCACGTGATCGGGCACGAGGATTGCAACGACCTGGGCTCCCTGCGTCGCCTGGCCGACGGTCTTCACGGTCAGGCCGGCTTCCTCGGCGGCGTCGCCTGAGGGGCTGCCCGCGCGCAGGCCGACTTCGACCTCGATGCCGGAGTCACGCAGGTTGAGGGCATGTGCGTGGCCCTGGCTGCCGTAGCCGATCACGGCGACCTTGCCGGTGAGCAGGTCGACGTTTCCTTCGCGGTGAATGGTTGCCAACGGAAACTCCCTTCGTGTCAGCGCAGCACGAGCTGGCGGCGCCTGATTGTCGACTTGGAGGATGCGCGACTGAGGCCGACGCGTCCAGTGCGAACGAGCTCTTTGACGCCGTGGGGCCGGAGAAGTTCTTCGAACGAGTCGATCTCCTCGGGCGCGCCCGCGAGCTCGAAGACGATCGAGTCCGGGCCCAGGTCGGCGACGCGGGCCTGGAAGACCTCGCCGAGCGCCATCAGCTCCGTCCGTCGCGCGGGTGGGGCAGTGACCTTGATCAGAGCGAGCTCCCGCTCGATCGAGTCGCCTGGGGTGAGCTCCGTGATCCTGAGGACGTTGACGAGCTTGTGCATCTGCTTCTCGATCTGACTCAGGGAGGTGTCGTCGCAGTCAACCCGGAGCGTGACGCGCGAGATCTCCGGCCGCTCTGTCGTCCCGACGGCCAGGCTCTCGATGTTGAAGCCGCGGCGCGCGAACATGTTGGAGATGCGAGCGAGCACGCCCGGCTTGTTCTCAACGAGGACAGCCAAGGTGTGCTTCACGTCGACACCGACTCCCGCTCGCCTTCGCCCGGGTACTCGACGAGATCGAGCGCTGCCGCGCCTGCGGGAATGATCGGGAAGCAGTGCTCGTGCGCGTCGACACGGCAGTCGACGACCGCGGTGCGACCGCACGCGATCGCCTCGGCGAGCGTTGCCTCGAGATCTTCCTCCTGGTCGACGACGAAGCCGCGGCCGCCGTAGGCCTCCGCGAGCGCCGCGTAGTCCGGTAGGTGATGCGTGAGCTCGATCTGCGAGAACCTCTCCTCGAAGAACATGTCCTGCCACTGACGGACCATGCCGAGGTGGCCGTTGTTGATCAGGACGACGACGATCGGCAAGCGCTCGAGGACTGACGTTGCGAGCTCCTGCTGGGTCATCTGGAAGCAGCCGTCGCCGTCGACGCAGATCACGGTTGCGTCGGGGCGCGCGGCCTTGGCTCCGATTGCAGCGGGAATGCCGTAGCCCATCGTGCCGAGTCCGCCCGAGGTGATGAATGTGCGCGGGCGGTCGCAGAGGAGGTACTGCATCGCCCACATCTGGTGCTGGCCGACGCCGGTCGTCCAGATGATGTCGTCGCGGTCGGCCGTCAGGCGCTGCAGCGTCTCGAGCACGGGCTGTGGCTTCATCTGGTCACCGCCCTCGCCGTAGCGAAGGGGTGCCTCTTCCCGCCAGCGGCGCAGCTGCGCGAGCCATGGCTCTGTCGCATCCGGGCGGGCGAGTTCCCGCAGGTCGCGGCCGAGATCCGCGAGCACGCTCTTCAGCGGTCCGACGACGGGGACGTCGGCGTGCCGGAGCTTGTCGATCTCTGCCGAGTCGACGTCGAGATGGACGACCGTGGCGCCCGGGGCGAACGAGGCGAGCTTGCCTGTGACTCGGTCGTCGAAGCGCGCGCCGACGGCGACGAGCACGTCGCACTTGTTGAGCGCCCAGTTCGACCACTTGGGGCCGTGCATCCCCGGCCAGCCGAAGTGCAGCTCGTGCGTCTCCGGAAAGCCGCTCTTCGCCATCAGCGTCGTCACGACGGGCAGCCGTCCCAGTTCAGCGAGCTCGAGGAGCTCTTTGCATGCGTTCGCGTTGAGAACACCGCCGCCCACGTAGAGGACGGGCCGCTCCGCAGCCGCGATTCGTGTTGCGGCCTCGCGGATCTGGCGTGGATGACCCCGGCGTGGCGGCCGCCAGCCGGGAAGATCGACCGTTTCCGGATACTCGAAGTCGAGCTCGGCCTCCTGCACGTCCCGGGGAATGTCGACCAGCACGGGCCCGCAGCGGCCGGTGCGGGCGATGTGGAACGCCGCCTTGATCACGTGCGGAAGCTCCTTGACGTCTTTCACGAGCCACGAGTGCTTGACGATCGGGATCGTGATTCCCGTGATGTCGCACTCCTGGAAAGCGTCCGTCCCGATCAGATGTGAACGCACCTGGCCCGTGATGCAGACGAGCGGTGTCGAATCCATCCAGGCATCTGCGATCGGGGTGACGAGATTCGTCGCACCCGGCCCCGACGTCGCGATCGCGACGCCGACGCGGCCGGAGGCGCGCGCGTAGCCCTGCGCCATGTGACCGGCACCCTGCTCGTGGCGCGCAAGCACGTGGCGGATGGTCGTCCCGCGCGCGAAAGCGTCGTAGGTGGGAAGGATCGCGCCGCCGGGAATTCCGAAGACGACCTCGACGCCCTCGGCCTCCAGCGAGCGAAGCAGGGCGTCGGCACCGTTCATCCGCATGCTTCCTCCCGGTAGAACTCGGCGTTGGCCGCAGTCACCGGCAGCTGCGAGAGCACGAGGTCGGCGTGGCCGCGGGTGGAGGGGCGGCGCGCATCGTCGCCACCCGCGAGACCGACGGCGCCGGAGAGTGTCGCTGCGCCGCTCCGCTCGCCGAGTCCCTCGGCCAGCATGAGGGCTGCGGCAAGCAGCATCGAGCTCGGATCCGCGACGCCGTGGCCGGCGAGCGAGTCGGCGACGCCGTGGGCAGGACCGAAGATGCTCGGTGCGGTCGGAGCGAGGCGGCCCCAGGCGACAGTCCGTCCGTCGGCCAGGCTTGCGGCGACCTCGACCGCCGTGCGCGAGAGCTCGGGCGGGCAGACGATGACGTCAAAGCGTTCCGGCGTGAAGATCAGCGGGCGCATCGCGCCCTGCGGTGTGAGCCGCTCGATCTCGAGGCCGTCGTGATGCTGCTCGAGGCGTGCTGCTTCGTGCTCCCAGCTCTCGTCGACGCCGACAAGGGTGATCCGGCCGCGGCTCTCGCACGCGAGCGAGAAGGCCCGTTCGAGCGTCCACTCCCAGGCCTCGGCACCGAGCGGCGCGAGGATCGAGAGCTCGGCGCGCCCCTCGAAACGAACGCGGGAGATCGAGGTGCGCAGATCGAGATCGGCCTCGAGCGCTCTTAGCGCAGTGTCGCTCTTCGCTGCGACGAGCACGGCATCGGCTCCGAGCAGCGCGCTCCGCGACGAAAGCGGAAAGGAGCGGCCGAACCTCGTCAATGCGTCGGCTCCGAACGGCACGTGGCGTTCGTCGACGTCGAACCCGTGCTGGAGTGAGACGGCAGTGAGAGCGCGGCTCGCCTCGGCCATCACTTCTGGGCCGATCCCGTGTCTCGCAAGACAGACGACCGTGTACGCGCGGCGACTCATGCCGCGGTCACTTCCACGAACAACGCATTGAGTGACACATGTTGTCCGGTATCGGCAAGCGCCTTGAACCGCATGAACGCCTGGGTCAGGAGGTCCTCGTCGAGGTGTAGGCCCGCCTCGATGCAGGCGCGGGCAAACGCGTGCCGGCCGGAGTGCTTTCCGAGCGGCAGCGTCATCGCGAGGCCCAGCTCCTTCGGTTCGATGATCTGGTAGGTCGCCGTGTCCTTCAGCAGACCGTCCTGATGGATGCCGGCTTCGTGTGCAAAGGCGTTCGCGCCGACGATGGCCTTGTTCGGCGGAACGTCGTAGCCGGTCAACCGCGCAACGAGCGCGGAGGAGGGGCCGATCTGGGCGGGGTCGATGCCGGTCTCGACACCGAGAGTGTCGTGCCGGACACGCAGGGCCATGACGATCTCCTCGAGTGCGGCATTCCCCGCACGCTCGCCGATCCCGTTCACCGTGCACTCGACCTGCCCGACCCCGGCCTCGACAGCAGCGAGGGAGTTGGCCACAGCAAGGCCGAGGTCGTCGTGGCAGTGTGCGGAGACCGTGACGCTCTCGAGCTCGGGGCAAAGCTGCCCGACTTCGCCGAAGAACCAGGAGTACTCGTTCGGCAGTGCGAAGCCGACCGTGTCGGGAAGATTCACCACGTCCGCCCCGGCGGCGATCACCTCGCGGCACACTCGTGCGACGAACGACGGGTCGGAACGCGTCGCGTCCTCGCAGGAGAACTCGACCTCGTCCACGCGAGCCCGTGCATATGCGACTGCCCAGGCAGCCTGTGCGACGACCTCGTCCGGAGTGAGTCGCAATTTCTTCTCCATGTGGATCGGGCTCGTGGCCAGGAAGATGTGAATGCGCGAGCGGCGTGCGTCCCGAAGCGCATCGGCGCCCGCGTCGATGTCCTCACGCCGGGTGCGGCAGAGCGTGGCGACCGTTGCGCGGCGGGCGACTGCGGCGACCGCGCGGACGCCTTCGAAGTCGCCGGGAGAGGCGGCTGCGAAGCCGGCTTCGATCACGTCGACGCCGAGCCGCTCGAGCTGCTCCGCGACCTCTGCCTTCTCTTCCGGCCGCAGGGCGATGCCCGGCGATTGCTCGCCGTCTCTAAGGGTCGTGTCGAAGATTTGGATCCTGCGCGAACTCACTACAACCTCCTGTCAGGGCACGTCTGAGGGCGTACCGGTGGCGTCAACGGTGGGTGTATGCGCCCTGCGGCGCGTGGTTCGCATTCCCCCCTAGAGGGGGAGAATCGAAAGGATGAGCACGATCGACCGGGACCGAGTGGTCCGGGTCTGCAGAGTGCGGGAAATCGTGGTCATCCTCATCCTTGTCGGCAGTCTGGCGGAAGAACTTTACCCTGTCAAGCCGCTTTAGCCGGTACAGAATTCTGCATCCAAGCCAGTTCTACGTTGATCCGTCCGACGGTCATCTCTACACTGTCGTCATGGCTCGCGCGAACGACCGCCGGATTTCCCTCTTTAGCGGCAACGCGCGCAAGCGCGTCCGCTAGCCGGCGGCTTCGCCTTCCCGCCCTCGCCGGCTAGCTCAGATCCACCCGGCGGGGCTTTCTTCTTCGACCGAAAAGGTGTGCAGTTGTCCCGTTTCTCCACACTCGATCGTTCGGTCGGCGAGCGCGATGCCTGTGGCATCGGTTTCGTCGCCCGGCTCTCCGGTGGCCCTTCACGGACAGTGCTCGACTCCCTCCTCGAGGCCCTGAGTCGTGTCCGCCACCGGGGAGCCGTGGCGGCGGATCACCGCACGGGCGACGGCGCCGGTGTCCTCCTACCCCTGCCCGCGGCCCTCTTGCCGGAGCCCGGTCTCGGCCTCGCGATGGTCTTCCTCCGGAGCGCGGCCGGGCGGCGTGCGGTCGAAGAAGCCTGCCGGGCGGAAGGGATCGCTGTTCGCAGTTGGCGATCGGTACCGGTCGACGTGGAGGCGCTCGGCCCGTCGGCCCAGGCCTCGGTGCCGACGATCGAACAGGCCCTACTGGAGCCGCCGGCGGGCGATGACGAGGGCATCGAGATGGCTGCTTTCCGTGCGCGCAAGCGCCTCGACGGCCGCGACGATCTCTACGTCGCCTCGCTCTCATTCCGCACGGTCGTCTACAAGGCGCTCTGCGCGGCCGACCAGCTTGCTCCGTTTTACGCCGACCTGCGCGATCCCGCGGTCGAGGTTCGGTTCGGCATCTTCCATCAGCGCTTCTCGACGAACACCGAGCCGTCGTGGGAGCGGACGCAGCCATTCCGGCTCCTGTGCCACAACGGGGAGATCAACGCGATCCGCGGCAACGTCAACTGGATGCGCGCCCGCGCCCTGACGTTGGGAGTGGACGGGCCCGTCCTGGAGGAGGCGAGCTCAGATTCGGGGATGCTCGACAACGCGCTCGAGTTGCTCGTGCGCGGCGGCCGCGACGCGCGCCATGCGCTCACGATGCTCATTCCGCCGGCGTGGCAAGGAGACGTCGAGCTCGAGCCGGAGGTGCGCGACTTCCATCGCTTCCACGCGGGGCTGGTCGAGCCGTGGGACGGGCCGGCGGGCATCGTTTTCACGGACGGCCGCGTCGTCGGCGCCGCTCTCGACCGCAACGGCCTGCGTCCTCTCCGCTACGTCGTCGCCGGGGATCTCGTCTGCTGCGCGTCTGAAGCCGGCGTCTTCGACGTGCCGGCCGGGACGGGTGCTCGTAGGGGACGGCTCGGGCCGGGGGAGATGCTCGCCGTCGATCCCGAGCGCGGCCTCGAGGAAGACGATGCGATCAAACTGCGGCTTGCGAGCGCTCGCCCTTACGGGCGCTGGCTCGAAGAATGGCGGCGCGAGGCGTCGACCGGTGAGCCCGCATCGCCGCCGGTGGAGGACCTCGCGGTCCGCCACGTGCTTTTTGGTTACACGCGCGAGGAGCTGACCGTGATCGTGCGTCCGTCCGCTGCCCATGGACACGAGCCGACCTCATCGATGGGTGACGACACCGCCCTGCCGCCGCTCGCCGGGCGAGCACGGCCGCTCTTCAGCTATTTCCGCCAGCGGTTCGCGCAGGTGACGAATCCGGCGATCGACCACATCCGTGAGCGGTTCGTGATGTCCCTCTCCACGTTGCTCGGCGCCCGCGGGCCGCTGCTCGTCGAGTCGCCCGAGGAGGCGGCGGGCATCGAGCTCGAGAGCTTCTTCCTCTACCCATCTGCCCTCGACGAGCTCGCCGTCGTTCGGATCGACGCGAGCTTTGACCCGGCGGAGGGGCTCGAGAATGCGTGCGCCAGGCTCGCGAAAGCCGCCGAGACCGCCGTGCGTGAAGGGCACGGGATGCTGCTGGTCACCGATGCGGACGCGTCGCCCGAGCGGCCGCCTGTGCCGAGCCTGCTCGCGACCTCGGTCGTGCACCACCACCTGGTCAAGGCCGGACTGCGCACGCTCGCGACGCTGCTCGTCGAGAGTGACGAGCCGCGGGAGGTGCACCACGTCGCGTGCCTGCTCGGCTTCGGAGCCGAGGCCGTCTGCCCGCGGCTCGCCTTGCAGACGATTGCGGCGTTGGCCGAGGGCGACCGGATCGGCGGCGACCGGCCGTCGCCTGCCGAGGCCCAGGCCCGCTTCAAGCAGTCGATCGAAGACGGCGTGCTCAAGGTGATGTCGAAGCTCGGAATCTCCGACATCGCCAGCTACTGCGGCGCGCAGACCTTCGAGGCGCTCGGCCTCGACGGTGACCTTGTCGAGGCTGCCTTTCCGGGTACGCCATGGTCGATTGGAGGGATCGGCCTCACCGAGCTGGAGGAGGAGACCGTCGCGCGTGGCCGCGCCTCCGCGGGGACACGTCCCCGCCTCGAGAACCCCGGCTACTTCAAGTTTCGCAAGGGCGGCGAGCCACACGAGACGAATCCAGACGTGCTCGAGGCGCTACAGGCGGCCGCCCGCAGCGACGACATGGGGGCCGCGCACGCTCTTCGGAGCGCCGTGCGGACGAACGGGTGGGAGCGCTACGCAGACTTCGCGGAGCTGGTCAACGGACGAGAGCCGATGGAGGTGCGCGACCTGCTCGAGTTACGTCCTGCCGCGCAACCGGTCCCGCTCGAGGAAGTGGAGCCGGCCGAGTCGATCGTGCAGCGCTTCTCGTCGGGCGGCATGTCCCACGGGTCGCTCTCTGCCGAGGCGCACGAGACGATCGCGCGCGCGTTCAACAATCTCGGGGCGCGTTCGAACTGCGGCGAAGGCGGCGAGGACCCGGCTCGCTTCCGGACCGACCGGAACTCGCGCATCAAGCAGGTTGCCTCGGGGCGCTTCGGTGTCACGGCCGAGTACGCGGCCTTCGCCTCCGAGCTCCAGATCAAGATCGCACAGGGCTCGAAGCCGGGTGAGGGCGGCCAGTTGCCCGGTCACAAGGTCACGGCCGAGATCGCGCGGTTGCGTCACACGCAGCCCGGCGTTGCGCTCATCTCCCCGCCGCCGCACCACGACATCTATTCGATCGAGGACCTGGCACAGCTGATCTTCGATCTCAAGCAGGTGAACCCCGACGCTGACGTGTCGGTCAAGCTCGTCGCGGAGGCCGGCGTCGGGCTCGTTGCGGCAGGCGTCGTCAAGGCGCTCGCAGACGTCGTCCACGTTGCAGGGGCCGACGGCGGCACGGGCGCGAGCCCGCTCTCCTCGATCAAGAACGCAGGCATCCCCTGGGAGCTCGGCCTCGTGGACACGCAGCGCACGCTCGTCGCCAACGGCCTGCGCGGACGGGTGCGTTTGCGCGTGGACGGCGGGATCAAGACCGGCCGCGACGTCGTCGTCGCTGCGCTGCTCGGCGCCGACGAGGTCAGCTTCGGCACGGCTTTGCTCCTCGCCGAGGGGTGCCTGATGGTCCGCACGTGTCACGTCGACAGCTGCCCCGTCGGGATCGCGACCCAGCGTCCGGAGCTGCGCGCGAAGTTCGCGGCAACTCCGGAGATGGTCGAGAACTACCTCCTCCTCGTGTCCGAGGAAGTGCGCCGTCACCTCGCCTCAGTTGGACTGCGGAGCTTCGACGAGGCGGTCGGCCGCGCCGATCTTCTGCAGCGGCGTCAGGCTGACGGTCGTGCCGGCTCGCTGAAGCTCGACGGACTACTTGCGCCCTTGCACGGTGAAGCGCTCCGTTACGTCGGCGCGGAGAAGCCGGTCGCCGCGGGCGGCGAGCTTGGTGTGCAGATTGCCGCCGAGCGGTCGGCTCCGGCCTCGCGCTACCGCATCTGCAACGACGATCGCGCTGTCGGCGCGCGGCTCGGCGGCGCGCTCGCGAAAGCCGGAACCGAAGAGTCATTCCAGTACCGTTTCGAAGGGACTGCAGGGCAGAGCTTCGGCGCCTTCCTGTCGGCGGGCATCGAGTTCGTCCTCGACGGCGAGGCGAACGATTACGTCGGCAAGAGCCTGAGCGGAGGCCGCATCGTGATCCGGCCTCCGGCCGACGACAGCGGCGACCCTTGCCTCGCCGGCAACACGGTTCTCTACGGGGCGACCGGCGGCGAGCTCTTCCTCGCGGGCTCTGCAGGCGAGCGCTTCGCCGTCCGCAACTCGGGTGCGACCGCTGTCGTCGAGGGCGTCGGCAGCAATGCGTGCGAGTACATGACGAACGGCACGGTCGTCATCCTCGGCCCGTTCGGGCGGAACATCGGCGCGGGCATGACCGGCGGCGAGGCGTTCGTGCACGACCCAACGGAAGTGCTTGATCTTCGGCTCAACGGGCAACTCGTCGTCGCGGAGCAACTCGACGACGCGGCTGCAGACACCTTGCGCGCGCTGATCGAGCGCCACGGTGAGCACACGGGGTCGGCGCGTGCCGCCCGGCTGCTGGCCGAGTGGCCCGGCGCGGTCAGCGAGTTCCGGCTGATCCGCCCGAAGGACGAGGTTCGGCGGATCGAGGCCGAAGCCGAGGGCACGGACTACGAGGAAGCCGAGGCCGAGCCCAGCGATGCGGGCGTAGCGATCCCCTAGTTCAGGGGTTTCCCGGTCCGATCACAGAGGTAGACTGCGCGCAGTGGCGGTGCAGATGACCACGGACACGCGGCGCGAAGCGGTCGCAGCGTCCGCCGACATCATCGGAGCGAAGTGGACGGCACTGCTGATCTACGACCTTGCGGAGGGCACGTGCCGCTTCCGCGAGCTCGAGCAGTCATGTGCCGGCATCAGCAGCCGCACGCTTGCCGAGCGCCTGCGCGCACTGCAGCGGGCGGGCATCGTTCGCCGCCACAGCTATCCCGAGTCTCCGCCGCGGGTGGAGTACGAGCTGACCGACAAGGGTCGCGATCTCGTCCCCATCCTCGAAGCAATGACCGACTTTGGGCGGTCGTGGCTCGTACCTGCCGACGCTCTCGCGTCGGCCAGCTAGCTCACTCCGAGGACGGCCAGCACCTCATCCACGTCGCTCGTCACTTCCTGCGGCAAGTAGTCGACGTCGTAGCCGTACGGCTTCAGCCCGGTTCCGGTGACGACG
>WNEY01000641.1_pt1 | contig 22519 bp, 18 predicted proteins | sample 5400531 | NCBI WGS metagenome assembly WNEY01 (sample SAMN13153338, study PRJNA577476) | soil metagenome | isolation source: 200 cm saprolite under Douglas fir tree site 1 | place: USA:California | collected 2015-04-18
TACGGGCCCCGCGAGAAGGTCTTCGACGCGGTGATCGACAAGGTCGAGGTGAAGGCCCTCGACGACCTGTCCCCGCGCGAGATCGAGCACGACAACCCGGAGATCCGACGCCCCGAGGAGATGGCGGACTTCCTGAGCCAGCTCTACAACCGGGACGTCTCCCCGAACCACGCGGTGACCGTGATCCGGTTCTCGGCGATCAAGAACTCGTAGACCAGGGAAGCTCGTCCCACCCGTCGGGGCGGCCGATGCGCCAGTGCGGGAACCGCGCATACGCCTCCTGCGGCGACGGCGTGTCCTGCTCGATGCCCGCGCCATGCTTCAGCGCGGCTTCGTCGCGCGCATAGAGGATCGTCCCGTCATCGGTCCGCGCACCGACCATGAGGATCACACACGGCCCGTCGCGTGCGCCGACGAACGAGTGCTTCGTGTACGGCGCGCAGTAGAAGAAGTCCCATGCTCGGAGCTGGCGCTCCTGCCCCTCGACGATCAGCAGGCACTCGCCTTGGAGGACTAAGAAGCTCTCTTGGTCCGACTCAGCGTGGTACATCGTGCTCGGTTTGCCGGGCGGCAGCACGTAGACGGTGACGCCCACCTGCGGGAACGACTGCTGCTTGAGCTCCGGAAGCTCCTTCACCAGACGCCCTCCGGCTTCGAAGCTCGTCCGCGCGCCGAAGTGGTCGTTCCGCAGCCAGGGCGCGTCGGCGACGTTGACGACAAACCAGCCGTCGCCCTGCGGCACGAGGCCGGCGTCCGACTCGGCGAGCCGCGCTTCGTCAGGCACGGCGGATCCTCGAGCCGAAGAGCTCGTTCTTCCGCAACTCAGCGCCGCAGTCTTCGCATTCGACCGCCGCGATGGACGAGAACGGCGCGTTGCACGAGGGACAGCGGCGGAGCAGCACGCCGCCGCACTGCGCGCACGCGTCCGGCAGCTCCGCCTCGAACTCCTCGAACCAGCGGAGCGCGGCGCCGCAGGAGAGACAGACGGCGACCCAGTCGCCGAGCACCTTGCGGCGCTCCTCCCGCAGCCAGTCCGAGGCCTTGCCCACGCCGTGAGGCTAGCCTCTCGCGCGATGCGGCGCACACTCGCGATCTTGGCTCTCGGCCTCGTAGCGATCGGCGCCTGGATGCTCGTGTACGACCGCCTGCGCGGCTACAGCTCGACGCGCGGCACGCGCGTGGAGCACGTCACGATCCACAGTCGGCTGCTCCGGCGCGACCTCCACGAGATCGTCGTCACGCCGGCCGGAGCCGCGCGCGGACGACTCCTGCTGGTGTTTCTGCACGGCCGCAGCTCGTCGCCGGCCTCGAATCTCCACCAACAGTTCTTCGACACGTTGAAGGCGCTCGGTCCCCGCGCGCCCGTCGTCTTGCTCGCGGACGGCGGTGATCACAGCTACTGGCACGACCGCCGCGACGGCCCCTGGGGAAGTTCACTCCTGCGGGAAGTGATTCCCGACGCTGTCGAGCGATCTCATACCGGGCAGATCGCGATCGGCGGCATTTCGATGGGAGGCTTCGGTGCACTCGACGTTGCGCGACTTGCGCCGCGCGAATTCTGCGCGGTGGGCGCGCACTCGGCGGCCCTTTGGTTCTCCGGCGGCGAAACACCCGCGGGCGCGTTCGACGACGCTGCCGATTTCGGTCGCCACGACGTCATTCGCGCCGCGCGCGAGCGGAGGCTCTATCGCGTGCCGGTATGGATCGACGTCGGCCGCGACGATCCGTTCTTCCGGGCCGATCTCGCGCTGGCGCATGCGCTCGAGGCGCACGGAACGAACGTCAGCCTCCACGTTCACGGCGGCGGCCACGGGGGCTGGTCCGGACGCATGGCTCAGTACCTGCGCTTCTACGTGGGTGCGTGTGCCTAGTTACAGTTAGGGAGCATGGCGATCGCAACGAGAGCGGAGCCGGTCGGCTCGCTGAACGAGATCAGGGACGCCGGTCTCGACCGCGAGGACCTGCTCGGCGTCTACCGGAACATGGTGCTGACGCGCGGGATCGAGGAGCGCGGACACATCCTCTACCGCCAGGGGAAGATTCCGGGCTCGTTCTACACCGGACGTGGCAACGAAGGCGCCTCCGTCGGCGTGGCGACCGCGATGGGGCCCGACGACGTCGGCACTCCGCTGCACCGGGACATGGGCGTCCACGTCGTGCGCGGCGTCGAGCCGTGGCGGATCTTCGCGCAGTACATGGGCCGCGCCGACGGGCCGACGCGCGGGAAGGACGGCAACGTCCACATGGCGGACGCACGCCTTGGGTTGCTCGCGATGGTCAGCCACCTGCCGGCGATGCTTCCCGTCGCCGTCGGCTGCGCACTTGCGTTTCGCATCCGCGAGGAGAAGCGCGTCGCGGTCGGCTGGTTCGGCGAAGGTGCGGCAGCCCGCGGCGACACGCACGAGGGAATGAATTTCGCGGGCGTCCGCAGGCTTCCCGTGGTGTTCATCTGCGACAACAACCAGTGGGCCTACTCGACGCCGACGCACCTGGGCTACGCAATCGAGCACGTCGCCGACCGCGCGCAGGCGTACGGCTTCGACGGGATCGTCGTCGACGGCACCGACGTCCTCGCCGTTTACCGCGAGACGAAGCGCGCGATCGAAAAGGCGCGCACGGACGGGGGCCCGACGCTGATCGAGTGCGTGACCCTCCGCATGGAAGGCCACGCCGTGCACGACGACGCCTTCTACGTCCCGAAGGAGATGTTCGAGGAGTGGGCGAAGTCCGATCCGATCGAGCGCTTCCGCACCTGGTTGCGCGACAACGCCGAGATGACGGACGAGGAAGAGGAAGAGATCGGCGCCGGCGTGAAGAAGCTCCTCAACGACGCATTGAAGCGCGCGGAGGACTCGCCGCTGCCGGATCCCGAGACCGTAACCGAGGGCGTGTACGCGACGCCCGAGGACCTCGACACACCCCATCACAAATGACGGCTCGTTAATGGCCGAGCTCACCTACCTCCAGGCGATCTCCGACGGGCTGCGCACCGAGATGCGCCGCGACAAGCGCGTATTCCTGATCGGCGAAGACGTCGGCGTGTACGGCGGCGCGTTCAAGGTTTCGGCCGGCTTCCAGGAGGAGTTCGGGCCGTGGCGGGTGATGGATGCGCCGCTCAGCGAGACCGCAATCGTCGCCGGCTGCACCGGCGCCGCGATCATGGGCATGCGGCCGGTCGCGGAGATGCAGTTCGCGGACTTCATCTCCTGCGCGTGGGACCACCTCGTCACCGTCGCAGCGAAGCAGCGCTACCGCGCGGGCACACCCGTGCCGATCGTCGTCCGCCTCCCCTCCGGCGGCGGCTTCTCGGGCGGGCCGTTCCACTCGCAGAACCCGGAGTCGTCGTTCGCGCACATCCCAGGCCTGAAGTGCGTCTGCCCCGCGACTCCCGAGGATGCGAAGGGGCTGTTGATCAGCGCGATCGAGGATCCGAATCCCGTGCTCTACTTCGAGCACAAGCACCTGTACCGCCGCATCAAGGGCGAGGTGCCGGAGGAGCGCTACACCGTGCCGATCGGCAAAGCGCGTACGCACCGCGAGGGCGACGACCTCACGGTCGTGACGTGGGGCGCGATGGTCTACACCGCGGGCGAAGCCGCGCAGCAGCTCGACTCCGACGGCGTCTCGGTCGAGATCGTCGACCTGCGCTCCGTCATGCCGTGGGACAAGCTCGCGGTGCTCGAGTCGGTGCGCAAGACGTCGAAGGTGCTCGTGCTGCACGAGGACACGCGCACGGGCGGCTTCGGCGCGGAAATTGCGGCGACGATTGCCGAGGAGGCGTTCGAGGACCTCGACGCGCCGGTGAAACGCATCGCGGCTCCGGACACGCCGGTCCCGTTCTCGCCGCCGCTCGAGAAGGCATTCATCCCGCAGGTCGACGACGTCGTCGCCGGCCTGAGAGAGCTGGCGGAGTACTGATGGCCACCATGTCCGTCGTCGACGTCGTCATGCCTCAGATGGGCGTCTCCGTTTCGGAGGGGACGATCACGAAGTGGCTCAAGCAGGTCGGCGACACGGTCGAGGCCGACGAGAGCCTGCTCGAGATCTCGACGGACAAGGTCGACACGGAGGTGCCCAGCCCGGGCACGGGTGTCGTTCAGGAGATCCTCGTCCAGGAGGGCGAGACGGTCGAGGTCGGGACGAAGCTGGCGACGATCGCACCGGAAGGCGTCGCCGCGACGCCGTCCGAGCCGGCGCCGCCGGAGCCGGCCGAGGCCGCCGCGGCAGCCGACGCCGCTTCGCCCGCCGAGACACCCGCACCCGTCAAGGAGCCCGAGCCGGCTCCTGTCGCCGCGCCCGTTCCCGCCGGCAACGGCGCGTCCACGGACGGCAAGACATTCGTTTCGCCGGTGGTCGCCAAGATCGCCTCCGAGCACGGCGTCGATCCCGGCCAGGTGCAGGGCACCGGTCGCGGCGGCCGCGTGACGAAGAAGGACATCCTCGGCTTCATCGAGTCCGGCGGCGCCCAGGTCGCGCCGGCCGCGCCCACGGAGGCCCCGGCTCCCGCTGCCGCTCCCGAGGCGCCGAAACCCGCACCGGCACCCGCGCCGGCACCTGCGGCCGCTCAGCCGGGCGAGTCGTTCGAGCCGGTCACCGCGATGCGCCGCGGTATCGCCGAGCACATGCGTCGGTCGCTCGACACTGCGGCGCACGTCACGAGCGCGATCGAGGTCGACATGTCGAAGGTCGTCGCGATCCGGGCGAAGCTGAAGAAGGAGTACGAGCTGAGCTACGGCGTTAACCCGACGTACCTGTCGTTCGTCGCGCGCGCGGCCGTCGAGACGCTGAAGGACTACCCGTGGATCAACGGCGAGCTGCGCGGCGACCAGATCGTCACGCGCAACTATGTGAACCTCGGCTTCGCCGTCGAGCTCGCGGACGGCAAGGGCCTCATCGTTCCCGTGCTGAAGAACGCGGAGACCCTGAACCTGCTCGGCATTGCGAAAGGCGTGACCGACATCGCCCAACGTGCTCGCGACAAGAAGCTGCTGCCTGAAGAAGTCCAGGGCGGAACGTTCACGATCACGAACCCGGGCGGCTACGGCACGTTCCACGGGACGCCGATCATCAGCCAGCCGCAGGCAGGGATCCTCGGCACATACGCCGTCGTCAAGCGGCCGTGGGTCGTGCAGGATGAGCTGGGCCAGGACGTGATCGCGATCCGGCCGATCATGAACCTGACGCTGACGTACGACCATCGCCTCGTCGACGGCGCGCTGGCGGGCCGCTTCCTGCGCGACCTGCGCGGGAAGCTCCAGACCTGGGACGAGGCGGCGTACTAAGCACGGGGGAAACCATGTTTCCCCCGTGTGCCCCCTTCTTCTTGGCTCGTCAAGCCGGTCGGGTAAGCGCGCCTCCCGCCGGGCCGAGCCCGGCTCCGGCGGCAACCGTTTCCGAACCCTGACGGTAAGGCGACATACTGGCCGGATGAGCTACCGCGTTGTCGATGCGGGCGACCTCGAACTCGCTCGCGGGACGACTCGGCTGCTTCGGCGCGCGCTCGGCATCCAGCCGTTCGCCGAGGGTCTCGACGTGCTCGCAGTCGGTGCGCCTGCCGACCATGCGCGCGGCGGCTGGGACACGCTTTAACGGAGACGAAGGTGTGCGAACGAGGGGCCGCCGGTGCGGCGGCCCCTCGTCGATTTCGGTACTGCAGCGTTTACGGGAGGTTGAGCGACCAGGCGGCCATGCCGTGCGTTGCGGCGTAGAGCTTCCGCTGAGCCGGCACGATCGTCAGTCCCGCGACCTCGACGTTCGGCATCCCCGGTGCGGCCAGCGTCCACGTGGACGACCCGGACGCGAGCGCGAGGACCCCGTAGTCCGTCCCCGCGTACAGGTCTCCCGTCGGATCGTCGCGGACGAGGTCGGTGATCGGGATGTCGCCGAGCGCGCCCGAGCCGGCACCGTCGAGGTTCGTCCACGTCGCGGTGGCACCGTTGTACGTCACCTCGAACACGTGCCCGGGCGTCGCGGGGGTTGCGGCGCTGAAGCCGGTGTACGAGATCCACGCATGGTTCGGGTTCGCCGGATCGATGTAGATGCTCGAGACGAACCGGTTCGGGTCGTTCGCCGCGAACGAGTCGAGCCGCGTGAACGTGACCCCACTCGCCGGATCGGCGCCCGCGTTCTTCGAGATGAAGACGCGGCCCGTCGACGTCGCGGCCCAGAGCGTCGACGTGTCGCTCGACGCCCGCTCGACCGCAACGACGTCGCCGCCGGCTCGGTCGCCGAACGTCGCCGACGTCAGCGTCGGCCCGCCGAGCGGCTGCCAGTCGCCGCACTGGACCGTGAAGTCGCCCGTCCACTCGTTGCAATGCGAGCGAAACTCCGAAAGCGACATCGAGCCCATGCCCCACGTCTTCGTCCGCCAGACGTGAGCAGTACCGACGAACAGCGTCTTGCTGACCTTCGGGTCGGAGATCATCGGCACGTAGAACTCCTGCGGCTCCGTGCCGAAGATCGGGTCGGCGATCCAGTTCCAGTCCGCGGTTGCGCCGTCCGAGAAGTTCACGTCCGGCGACGCGTTGAAGAAGTTGTGGAACCGGAAGTGCGAGTCCGCGACGTCGAAGCCGGACTGGCCGCCGTCTCCGATCATCGTGTTCTGCCACTTGACGGGGTTGTTGTAGTTCTCCCACGTCCCGTTGTCCTGCGTGCCGCCCTGGAGGTCGTTCACATTGAACGGGTCGACCGACAGGCTCTGGAACTGGAGCGTCGTCAGCCCCTTGTTGATGCCGGCCAGCTGCGTCGGCACGCGTGAGAGCATCTGCCTGCAGCGGCTGAGCCTCGGCTCAACGAGCCCGCGCGAGTCGCACCAGCTCGAGACGTCGGCGAACTGACCGCTCGACCGCATCATGCCGCCGTCGTTCCCCTCGAAGAACTGGTACGGGTTCGACGGGTTCGTGACGAGCGCGTGCTGGTCCGGGTGCAGCGCGTTCGGGTGCACCGGATCCGTCGCATCCGCCGTCATGTCCGTCCACGTCGCACCCGCGTCGGTAGAGAGCACGACCCCACGGTGGTTGGCCGTCAGCTCACCATAGGAGTACGAGCCGCCGACGTAGACGACGTCCGGGTAGCCCTTCGGCGTGTAGACGTAGTTGTCGTACCAGCATTGACCAGTGCAGAAGTTGAACGTCCCCCACCTCGGGTCGGCGACGCTCGCGCTTGTCAAGTCGGTCCAGACCGGAGCCCCGGTGGCGACGTCGTCGCTCCGAAAGACGCGGCTGTACTGCCCGCCCGAGCCGGTGTGGCCCTCGCTGACGTACGCGCGCGTCTTGCCGTTCGCGAGCGTCGTCACGACGATCCACGGCAGCGTCGTCGTAATCGCCGAGTTCAGCGACGGCTTGATCTGCGTCCACGTCGCGCCGCCGTCGTTCGACCGCCAGACACCTCTTGCGTACGAGGTGGAGTACACGGTGTCGGGATTCGACGGGTCGAGCACGACCTGGCGCACGCCGCGCGGCGCGCACGGCGTCGCGTTGGCGGCGACGAGGGCCGGGTCGGCGAACTCACAGGTGGCCGCGTTCGCGGAGCCCCCGTGGATGTACGACCAGCTCGTTCCACCGTCGGTCGACTTGTAGACGCCCCACATCTTCGCGCCCGGAACGACGATCCGCGAGATGCCAGAGCAGCAGACGGACGACATTCCGTGGAGCGCGAACGTCGAGGACGCGTAGATGACGCTGGAATTGCGCGGGTCGACCGCGATCGAGCTGACGCCGCGGCCGCCGAACGCACTCTTTCCGTACGGCCCCGTCCACGTGTCGCCTCCGTCCGTGGACTTGTAGAGCCCCTGCCCGTGGACGCAGCCGCTGCCGCACGTGTTGCCCTCGCCTGTTCCGACCCAGAGCGTGTTGCCACTCGGATCGTTCGGATCGAGCGCGATCGAGCCGATCGCGTTGATCGCGAACGACCCGCTCAGGAACGTCCACGACGGCGTGCCGGCGAGTGCGTTGTCGGTTCGCCAGATGCCGCCGCCTGCCGGACCGATCCAGATCCGGCAATGCCCCGGCCGGCACTCGGGCCCGATCGCGATCGCGTCGATCCGGCTCGCGGCGATGTAGGTGTTCGGGACGTAGAGGCTGAGGTCACGCGGACCGAAGAGCGGGTACTCCGCGGTGCTCGGCCCGACCGTCACCCACGTGCCGGGGCGGCCCTTGCCCCTCTGGAAGTCACGGCCCTTTGCGGCCTTGAATGCCGCGACCGCGCCCTCGATCCGCGCGAGCGGAATGTCCGTATCCGGGAACGCGAGCCGTGCCAGCTCCGCGTCCTGCGCCGAGCCGGGCCCCTCGCCGGATTCGCCGCCGTTGCCCGGAATCGCTTCGCCAAGCGCCCCGAGGTGCGCCGCCAGCGCCGACGGGAATCCAGTCCCTGTCGGTGCGGCCCGCTCGGCGCCGCCCGCTGCGGCCAGCAGGATCGCAGCTACGGCGGCGATCAACACGGCAAGCGCGACAAGCGCCCACCTCACACGTGTGTTTCGCATCATGCTCTCCCCTCGTACCAACCCGGTTGCCCGGGGGATATATACGAGCCTTCGCCGGAGGACTCTCACGCGTCGGAGCGCCACCGTCAAGCCGCAGTCCGCTGCTAGCCTCGCCGAATGAGCCACGGCGCCTACGTCATGCACCTCGGTGTCGTCCCGTACGGCGAGGCGCTTGCGCTTCAGCGTTCGCTCGCGGGCGCGGTCTCGCAGGGTGCGATCCCGGACACCGTCCTCTTCCTCGAGCATCCGCCGGTCATCACCCTCGGCCGGCGTACCGAGCCGGGCGAGCTGCACGTCCCGCCGGATGCAGACGTCGAGATCTGCGAGACCGACCGCGGCGGCAAGTCCACCTACCACGCGCCCGGGCAGCTCGTCTGCTACCCGATCCTCGACCTCGAGCGGCACGGGCAGGATGTGAAGAAGTACTGCCGCGACCTCGAGGAGACTCTGATCCGCACGCTGCAGCCGTTCGGGATCGAGGCGACGCGGATCGAGGGGCTGACGGGAATCTGGCTCGAACGGCCGCCGCGCAAGATCGCGTCGATCGGCGTCCACATCTCGAAGTGGATCACGACGCACGGCTACGCACTGAACGTCGACCTCGATCCGACGCCGTTCACACAGTGGATCACTGCGTGCGGGCTCGAGGAGGCAACGTTCACGACGATCGCGCGGGAGCTGGGACGGCCCGTGACCGTTGACGAAGTGCGCCCACTCGCTGCGCAGGCGTTCTCCGAGGTGTTCGAGCTCGAGCTCGAGGAGCTGCCGGCGCAGGACGGGCCGGGCCTGTGGGCCCAACCCGTCCACGCACGGCTTGCAGCGCGCTAGTTCAGTGCGGTGATCTCCAGGTAGTTGTCCTGCTGATTCTGCGCCGGCGCCGTCGAGAACGGCTCGCCGAAGACACCCAACAGCGGCACCTTGCGGTAGTTCGCGTTGATGTGGACGTAGTAGCGGTTCTTGATCAGCACGCCCTCGATGTAGTCGCCGATGAAGAAGCCGCCGAGCAGCGGATCGGCCCCCGGCTCGTTCGACGACGATGTCAGCCGCTTCAATCCGCGCGACTGCCCGTTGAGCGGATTGATCGACGTCGCAACGGCGTCTTGCTCGCTCTCGAACTGGATGTCGTAGGCGTTCGTGAACCACGCCGCCGCGACGTTGTTCGTCGTGCCCGTGCGGTCGGCAGAGATCGTCGGGAAGTAGTTGATCCCGCCGTTCGAGAGCACGATCGGCGCGACCCACGTTGCGCCGTCGTCGTCGGAGTAGCTGAGCTTGATCAGCGGCTCGATGCAGTTGAACCCGAGCAGCCGCACCTTGCACGCATCCCAGATGACGAAGATCCGGGGATGCCCGTTGACGTTCACGACGTCGCTCTTCGGATACGTCGCGATGCGGAAGTCGTTCCCCTGCAGGAAGCCGCCGAAGGGGATCGCGTTCGTCTCCGCATAGATCACCTTCTCCGGCCCGAAGACCCCACTCCCTGGAGCCGTCTCGATCCGGATCTTGTGCGTGAACGTCTGATCGGTCCCCTCGAGCTCGCCGTCGATCCGCGACCACGTGATGTACGCGCGGCCGTCGGGGCCGACGGTGACGTCGCTGAACTGGACGTCCAGGTCGACCGTGCTGATGTTGATCGGCTGCGTGCAGGTGACGAGATCGAGCGTGCAACGAACGGCCTTGATACTCGCCTCGAACGGGTGCTCGCCGATCTCCGCGGGATTGAAGTTGAAGTCCGAATACGTGACCCACACGAAGCCGCCGCCGACGAACAACCACTCCTTGTCGAGGAAATGAGACGCGTCGGACTCGGCCACCAGCCGCCGCGTCGGCCAGCACGCGGGATTCGACGGAACCGAGGTGTCGCACGTGGACAGCGTCGCCGGGTCGCTCCGATAGACCGCCACGCCGTTCGCGCTGCCGAACGGGTTAGCGGGGTTGTAGGCCAGACTCGCCGCGTAGACGAACTGGCACGGCGCCTGGATGAAGTCGACCGGATCACCGCCGGACGGCACCGTGTGGTTCGGGTTCGAGATCAGCCTGACCGGCGGGAGCAGGCCCTCGTTCTTGATCGAGTGGCCGCCGTCGATCGACCAGTGCCAGCCGGTGAGGTTGCCCTCCGGGTCGATCAGGCCGCGGTAGTCGTTCGTCCCGCCGAGCACGAGGTTGTCGTTCGTCGGACACGCCGTCACCGACTCCTCGTTCTGGGGCAGGCCGAAGACGTCACAGTTGTAGACGTCCTTGTTTGCGTTGGACGTACAGCTCCCGACATGGCGGCCAGGGGGCGTTGCGATTCTGCTCGCGGCCGCTGCAAATTGCGGCGGTGCCTGCTCGGGATGAGCGATCCACTGATGCACAACGACCGCCTGCGAGACGTGCTCGAGCAGCCCCTTCGCCGGCTCCCCGCTCGTCAACGCGCCGGCCGCTGGGATCACGCCCACGGCGACGCAGAGACAAGCGAGCGAAGCGAAGCGAAAGAGCCGCGTACGACGTGCTCTCATAGCCCTCTCCTCTCCCTCCCGGCGGACCCCGCCGGACCCGGCGACCCTAACGGACGCGTCCGGGCGCGACAAGGTCGGGCAGCCAGCCGTCTCGGTAGGCGATGCGGCTCGACTTCGGAAAAGCCGCGTACGCCTCGGACGGCTTCGTCGTCTCTCGCTCGACTCCGGCGGCGTGCTTTAGCGCCGCCTTCGATACCGGATAGACGAAGCCCTTGCGGCCGCGGCCCCGCGCGCCCGCCGCGAGCACGACGGCCGGCTCGTCGCCGGCTCCCACGATCACGTGCTCGGTCTGCGGCGGGCAGTGGAAGAAGTCCCACGTCCTCAGCTCACGCTCATCGCCTTCGACGATGAGCAGGCAAGCTCCGGCCAAGACGAGGAACGCTTCCTGACCGTTCTCACGGTGGTACATCGCCATCCGCTGCCCGGGCTGCAGCACGCTCAGGTTGATCCCAAGCTCCGGAAAGCGCCGCTTGCCCTCGAAGTCGCAGTAGCAGCCGAGTGGGCCGGTGTCGCGCCAGCGGGTGTCGCGGGCATTGACGACGAACCAACCGTCGCCGTCCGGCACCAAGCCGTATTTCGTCCGACGGAGCGGCGCCTCGGGAACCACCGCCCGTACACTGTCAGACATGCGGAACTCGCTCCCCGTGGCCGAGCGGCCCCGCCGGCCCGAGTGGATGAAGGTTCGCGCGCCGAGCGCCGACTCGCGCTACTTCGACGTCAAGAAGCTGATCCACGGCGCTTCCCTGCACACGATCTGCGAGGAGGCGCGCTGCCCGAACATCGCGGAGTGCTGGGGACGCGGCACCGCGACGTTCCAGATCCTCGGCGACACGTGCACGCGCGCCTGCCGGTACTGCTACGTCCATTCCGGCAAGCCGGACTCGCCGCCCGACCCGCTCGAGCCGCTGCGGCTCGCGCAGGTCGCGGCGCAGATGGACCTGAAGCACGTCGTCGTCACGTCCGTCGACCGCGACGATGTGCCCGATCGCGGTGCCGGCCACTACGCGGCGACGATCCGCGCGCTGAAGCGCAAGCTGCCGCACGCGAGCGTCGAGGTGCTGACGCCGGACTTCCTCGGCGTCGAGGAGGAAGCGCTGCGCACCGTGCTCGCGGAGCGCCCGGAGGTCTTCAACCACAACATCGAGACCGTGCGCCGCCTGCACCGTCGAATGCGCGGCGCGAAGGCCTCGTACGACAAGGCGCTCTGGCTCCTGCGACGCGCGAAGGAGCTCGCCGACTATCCGGTGTTGACGAAGAGCGGGATCATCGTCGGCCTCGGCGAGACGAACGACGAGGTCGTCGACACGATGCGCGACCTGCGCGCGCACGACGTCGATGTCGTGACGATCGGGCAGTACCTGCAGCCGTCACCGAAGCACGCGCAGATCGACCGCTGGGTGCATCCGGACGAGTTCCGCTGGCTCCGCGAGCAGGGTGAGGCGCTCGGCTTCGGCTCCGTCTTCGCCGGCCCGCTCGTGCGGAGCTCGTACCGTGCGGACGAACAGCGCCGCGCCGCGGCGGCAGGCCGCGGCGCGGTCGCCTCCTGACGCGGGCTAAGGGATCACCGGCTCGGGGCACTCGCTGAGGGGCCGACCCGTGAGCACGGCGCGGCTCCCGTGGTTGCCCCGTGACCAGGAACGTGCCGGCTTGCGTCGCCGTGGCCGAGCGCGTCAAGTCCCGCTCCTCGAGCAACAGGCGGACCCGAACCAACTCCGCCGGCTTGAAGTCGACGCCGCGCACAGTGAGCGGCTGCATCGCGACCAAGCGGAGTCGCGGGGCCGCGGCGCTCGTCGCGAGGGCCATCGCGGCGAGCACTGCGCCGCCGCCCACGAGAGCAGCGAGAACGAGCAGTCGTCGCACGCCGACGAGATAGCCGACGCGCCGGGATCGCAAACACAGTTGGGGCGGAGCCCTCTGACTCCGCCCCGACTGCAAGGTGTCGCTTGCTCAGGGAGTCGACTTTCCGGCGCCGAGCGCCGCCGCGTAGAACGAGTCCGGAATCCCGTTCCTCCCGTCGCCCCAGAGGGCGAGCACGCGGTTGCCGCCCGACCTCGCGTCGATGTAGTCACCGAAGTTCGGCCTGACGTTCGACACGGCGGTGCACCAGTTCGAGGTCGCTGCGCTGAGCTTGATCGGCGACGAGAAGGTCGCACCGCCGTCCGTCGACTGCGCCCAGAACGTGTCGACCAGCGAGCTGTTGAGACCCTGGCGCCGGATCCCGCCGCCGACGCTGATGTTGCACTCGACGTCGGACGGGTTCGCGGTCGCCTGTTTCTCCTGGCTCTCGTAGTAGACGACGTTGACGTTCCCGCCGGGCTCGACGCTCACGACGGGCCAGAACCGCTTGACCCCAGTCGCGGGCACGGGCCCGCCGAGCGCATTCGGCGCGCTCCACGTCGCTCCCATAGCGTCCGAGAACCGGATGAAGACCTGCGAGGAGGTCAGGACCTGCGGCCGGCAGCGCGTCCCCGGCGGCACCGGGGTCAGGCAGTTGGCCGCCGTCGCCGGGGGCTGCGTCGTCGGGGCGACGGCGCTGTAGTAGACGACATAGACCCGTCCCTTGTTCGGCCCGGTCGTGGCGACCGCGATCCGCGGGTGGTCGTTGATCCGGTCGCGGTTGTAGCCGACCGGCGGGTTCTGACGCATCGAGTTGATGTCGTCGACCTTCGACGGCGTGCTGAAGTGGACCCCGCCGTCGAGCGAGCGCGCGAAGTCGATGTCCGCGTCGGTGGACGTCACCGCCGTGAACGTCGGCCCGAACTGCCAGACGACGTAGACCTCGCCGTTCGGGCCGATCGCCGGCGCGGAGCTCTGCTGGAGCGTGCCGGTGAAGCCGCACGATGCGACGGAGTCAGCCGCCTCGGGTCCGGCGATCGCGGGTCCCTGCCACGTATCGCCGCCGTCGTGCGTCCGCCAGACCTCGATCTGGCCGAACCCGAACTGCGGTCGGCCGCAGAGCTCCTGGAAGTTCGTGAGCGACACGTAGGCCGCGCCGCTTCCGTCCTTCGACGCGACGAGCGCCTCCTTGTCGTAGAAGTCAGCGTTCGGCGTGATGGCGTTGCGGGGCGAGTCGAACGTGTGGACGTCGCTCCAGGAGAACGACCCGCCGGCGAATTGGCCGCGATGGACGCTGACGCCGAACGAGACGCCGGCGTCCCGATCGTCGACCGCGAGATTGGCATAGAAGAACGTGTTCCCGTCCACCCCGCCGCGGTCCATCCACGGGTCGCCTCGGGTGAAGACGTGGTTGATGACCTGCGGCGCGCCGCCGTCAGTCCACGTCAGGCCGCCGTCCGTCGAGAACGCGTAGCCGGAGAGGCCTGGAGGCGACTGCGGCGTACAAGCCGAGCCGAACGGCGCCCCGCAGAAGCCCTGGGCGTCGTTGAAGCCCGCGACAATGTTCTGCCCGTCAGCGCTCGAGGCGAGCGTTGTCTCGCTGCGGCCGAAGAGCCCGTTCGGAGCGCCCTGCTGGACCGCGTTCACGCGGGCGTTCGGCCCGACGCGCGGCGGCCGCCCGGTGCCCGTCGGGCTCGCCGGCCCCGTGGCGAGCGCCTCGAGGTCGGGCGCGGTCGCGCCCCCGCTAAAGACGTCATGAGGATCGGCTGGGAAGATCGGCTCGACAGCACGGGCGCCACCGCCGCCGAGCCCGACCAGCAATGCGGCTACGAACGCAGCCGCAGGAATAAGCTTGCGCATCATCTCTCCTCGGCTCGTGAGCGGTGGGCCCGCGACGTGCTCTAACGCCGGTCGAGCGCCAAGCCGATCCAATCTCTTCCCGCGTCCGTCCCACCGTCTCCCTTTCGGCCTTGGCGCTCTCGGCCGAGGATATTGATCTCTCTCTACCGGGATTGCAACGGTTCCCGAAACGGAACGGGCGACCCTTCGAGTCGACGTCGACCCACATGTAGTCGCTGAGGACGCTGCCTGATCGGGTTTTGAGGCGAGGTCGAGGTTCGGCGCTGGGGGAAGGAGAAGGGCCGCCCGCAGGCGGCCCTCTCCTCCCAACGTCTTCGAAGCAACTACGGCCCGAAGAAGGTCATGGCCCGGCTGATCAGATCAGTCTTTTGGGCCGCCGTCCCGTAGGACTCCAGCCCGAAGGCCAGGAAGACGACCTTGTACGTCCCGCTGAAGGACAGCGCGTCCGGCTGCGCCGTGTCGTCGGTGAACGCGTTCAGCGCACCGCCGTTCGGCGTGATCCGGTCCTCGAACGCCACGCCGAGGACGCTGTGGTCGATCGGCACGGCTCCGATCCCGTTCGAGACGGGGCTACCTGCCACGCCGTGCACGGCCGAGGTCGCCTTGTCATTCTGCGTCTCGGAGCCGTCCCAGCTGATGTGCAGGTAGTCGTGGACGAACGCCGTCGTCCCGGCCGCCTGGTCGAGGATGTCGTGGCCCGACATGAACAGCCGCCCGCCGTTGTCGAGGAAGGCCTTCAGCGTCCCCTCGTACGGCGTGATGGGACTCGGGTAGCTGTTGCCCGTGAACCACACGACGTTTTTGAACGCCTTCGTGTAGTTCACCGGCAGGTTCTTGTCGGCCGCCAGATCCCACGTGCTGTACGCGACGCCGGCGCTGTTCAGCGCCGCCGTGTAGTACGGCTGCACGTTCGGGCCGTTGTCGTCGTCGTCAACCAGCAACGTATCGACCGACACCGCGATCGTCGTCAGCGTCGCACCGGCGCTGACGCTCGGGCTGGCGACGGACGTCGCGGTTACCGTTCCGGTGTTGGTGGCACCGTTGCTCGCACCGCTCGGCACCGCCACCTTGACGCAGACGTTCGCCGACGCGCCGGCCGCAAGCGGACCGACGGTCGTCAGCGGCGTCGTGCAGGTGGCGTTGAAGAACGACGTCGCGTAGGCACTCGTGGCCGACATCGTGTAGCTGTCGGAGTTGAAGCCCAGGTTCCGCACGGTGATCGCGTACGGAACGCTCGTGCCCACGCGGCCGCCGTCCGTCTGCGCCGCCGGTGAGATGCTCACCGCGTACGGCGGAGCGATCGGCGTGATGAACGGCGAACCGGTCGTGAACGGACCTTCGGCCGAGGTGGCCTTCATCCCGTCGTTCACGATCGAGTCCACCTTGTTCTTGATCGCGTCGGCGATGCTGACGGTGAAGTGCACCGTCACGTTGCCGCCGGCGGCGATCGTGAGGCCCGACCAGGTAACCGTGCCGCCAGAGTTCGTCCCGCCGCTGTCGGCCGAGACGAAGCTCGTGTTGGCGGGCACCGGATCAGTGATCGTCACTCCGGTCGCCGTGGCGTTGCCGATGTTCTTCAGCGTCAGCGTGTACGTCACGTTGCTCGACGGGCCGACCGGGTTACCGGCGTCGACCTTCGACAGGACGAGCGCCGGAGCGCTGACCGTGTCGGAGATCTTGTACGCGCCGCGGCCGTGCGTGCCCGCCGCCATGAACCTGTGCGACGGGTCGAGGTCGAGCTGCCAGATCGCGACGATCGGGAAGCTCGCGGCCGTGCCGAGCTCCGACCAGGTGGCGCCGCCGTTGTAGGTCACGAACGGCCCGACGTCGGTGCCGATGTAGAGCGTGTTCGCGAACGACGGGTCGAGGATGATCGAGTTGACCGGCACGTCCGGGAGGTTCCCGGTGATGTCGGCCCAGCTCCGGCCGCCGTCGAGCGTCCGGAAGACGTGCCCGGGTCGGCTCGGCGTCGCGGCGTTGAAGCCGTTGTAGCCGAGGTACGCGATCCGGTAGTTGCTCCGGTCGACGGCGATCGACGCGACCGGGCGCTTCGGCAGCTCGCCCCGGTCGATCCGCGTCCAAGACGGGCCGTCGTTGACCTGCGCATCAGTGCTGACGTAGACGAGACCGTCGAGCGACCCGGTGTACACGGCCTGGCCGCCGCCGACGCCGATCGCGGAGATCGTGCAGTTCCGCGCGCCGTTCGGGGCGGTGCCCGTGCAGCCGCTCGTGAGGTCAGGGCTGATCGTCTTCCACTTCACGTCGCCGGCCGACGATGCTTTCGCGTTGTCGGTGCGGTAGAGCCGGTACGTGCCGAGGTAGAGCTGGTTCACGTTGTTCTGATTCAGCACGAACGGGATGTAGAAGTCCGAGCGGTCGCCCAGGTTGATCCCGGCGCGGATGAACTGGTTCGTGAAGAAGCCCCCGCCGTCGGTGTAGCGGTACGGCGAGATCCCGAAGAACGTGCCGTAGACGTGACAGGCCGGCGCGAGGGCACAGGACTCCGGGGTCGGGTCGACGAGCACCTGACCGCCGTCGCCGCCCGCCACGTCGAACCAGTGGTGGTTGACGAGGCTGCCCGTCTTCCGGAGCGTGCCGTTGTCCTGCGTGCCGCCCCAGAAGCGGAGGCCGGCGAGCGGGTTCTGCGGAACGGTGGCGATCGAGGTGAACTGCGCGATTGCGAGGTTCGTCCGTGCGAGCACAGCGGCGTTCGTCTTGTTGACCGTCCCGTTCAGGTTCTGCCACGTCACCGCGCTGAGCGGGTCGGAGGCGTTCGGCCGGCCGCCGCGGTCGTTGCTGTACCAGACGCCGCCGTCGGAGCCGCTGATCACCTGAGCGGTGTTCGCCGGATTGAAGGCGAGCGCGTGGAAGTCCGGGTGCTGCTCGTAGCCGAGGTTCTTCCACGTCGAGCCGCCGTCGTCCGAACGGAAGATCCCGCCCGAGCCGATGGAATAGTTGAACTGGCCGGCCGCGAACACGATGTCGGGGTTCGTCGGATCGGCCTCGATCACGTTGTCGTAGAAGCACTGCCCGCCGCAATAGCCCTCGACGGTGTCGTCGCCCGAGCCTGCGGGCAGGATCGACCAGCTCCGACCCTGGTTGGTCGACTTGAAGACGCGCGACGGCTGACGCCCCGCGGCGTCGACCCAGTCGAAGCCGGCGTACAAGACGCCGCGCGGACCCTTGGGGTGCGACACCGAGATGGAAAAGCGCGTCTGGGCGGCCGCGAAGTTGCCCGCAGGTAGCCCGTTCATGATCGGCGACCAAGAAGCGCCGCCGTCGGTGCTCTTGTAGATCGCGTCGCCCCAGAACGACGAGTACAGGATCTGCGGGTTCTGCGGATCGATCTCGAGGTCGGTGGCGCCGAGCGTGTCCTGCACTTCCTGGATCAGGTTCCAGTTCGCGCCGCCGTCGGTCGACTCCCAGACGCCGTAGCGGGAGTGGACGGTCGGGGACGTACGCCGTGCACCGCCGCGGCCCCGCAGGACCGCCGCATAGACGTGGTTGGCGTTCGTCGGGTCGACGACGATCCGGCTCATTGAGACGCCGCGGAAGTAGTCGCCCGAGACCTGCGTCCAAGTGTTGCCGCCGTCCGTCGACTTGATCACGCCGTCGCCGAAGTAGGAGTCGCCCGAGAGCGCACCCTCGCCAGTTCCGGCATACACGATCGAATCGTTGGACGGCGCGATCGCGAGCGAGCCAATCGCCTGCGTCGATTCGCTGTTGGACTTCGGGACCCACTTACCCGTCACGGCGTCGTACAGCCAGATGCCGCCTTGGGCCGCGCCTAGGATGAACTGGCCGTTGCTCGGACGGATGGCAAGCGCGCCGATGCGGCCGCTCATCGCCGAGAAGGGCCCTCCACTACGGGTGACTTGCACGATCGGATTGGGGCCGATCTGCGTCCAAGCACCTCCGAAGGTGGCGGGGCCGGGCGCCGGAGTCCCTTCCTTGCGCAGGCGAGCCGCCGCGCGGGCGGCCTCGGCGCGGAGCGCGCCGGCCTGCTGGTTGTCGAGCGGAATGTCGCCCGCCGTGCGCTCGCTCGTGAAGGCGAGGTCGCGCTGGAGGAGCTCATCCTCGCCCTCCTGGTCCTGAGTCAGCGGTGTTGCGCCGGCGGCGAGCGTCGGCGTGTCGCCGTCGCCGCCGATCGGCCCTGCGCCCGCAACGGCGAACGCGGCACCGGCGATGACGGCTGCAAAGACGCTGACCAGCGCAATCGAGCGCAGCCAGCGCAAAAGTCCATTCAGCATGCCCTGCCTTCCCCCTGTCCGAAGTGATAGACGACTCGATTTCGAGCCAGCGCGTATCTTCGAAGGGAAACGCTCCGCAGTCAAGCCGGAACGGTCGCTCTTTGCAGCCTTGTCGCCCCAAGGAAGTACGATTTACGAGGCATGAGAGCCCGCACTTTCTCCGTACTCGTGACGTCGTTCCTGGTGTTGGGTGCGCCGAGCTCGGCGCCCGGCGCGACGAGGCCGGCACTGCACCTCGTCCGCGATCTCCCCCTCACCGTGCGCGGGAGCGCCTTTCGACCGGGAGAACGCGTGCGCGTCACCGTCCGGATGGGCGAGCAGCGACTGGTGCGACAGACGCACGCCGGGGCGACCGGCGGGTTCACGGTCCGGTTCGCGGGCACCACGCTCGACTACTGCGCGACGCCGCTGACGATCACCGCCCGCGGGGCGCGAAGCGGGCTGGTCGCCGCGAAGATTCCGGTCCGGGAGTGCGCGGCGCCCTAGTTCTTCGGAATCGGATCGGTCGGATAGAGCGCGGCCGGCTCGGCGGGCGGCGGGCATTCGGGCATCACCTTCAGGAACGCGGTGCTGCCGCGGTCTCCCGTCGCGCGCACGGCGTAGGCCGTGCAGCCAGCGAGGCTCACGCTCGTGAAGCGCGTCGTGAACGTTCCGACCGCGGTGGCGGTCAGCGTGTGCACATGACGGCCCTTGATCGTCACGACGACCGTCACGCGCTCGCGCGCCAGAAAATGCGAGCCGTGCACCGTGAACGGGGTGACGTCCGTGACCGTGACGCGCGCCGTGCGCGTCGTCGCCGCTTGCGCGGAGAGCACGAGCACGGCGATCAGAGCGATGACTACGGCAAAGAGCTTCACGTCTCAATTGTGCCCGGCCTGGCCGGAAGCCGAACCTACCCTTCGTGCGGCTTCGCCATCGCGCTGTAATCGAGCGCTTTGTCGAGGACGTCGTCCGCGACGCCCTTCTCGCGCGCGACTTCGCGCAGCGACCGCTTCGACGCGGCGGCCTCCTTCACGATCTCGGTCGCGAGGTCGTAGCCGATGTACGGGTTGAGCGCGGTCGCAGCGGAGAGCGTCAGCTCTGCGTAGCGCTCGCATTGCTCTCGGTTCGCCTCGATCCCGGCGACGCACCTCTCCGCCAGCAGCCGTGACGCCGATGCGAGCAGCCGGATCGAGTCGAGCAGGTTCCGCGCCAGCAGCGGGACGAAGACGTTCAGTTCGAAATGACCCTGCATGCCGCCGACCGCGATCGCCTGGTCGTTCCCGATCACCTGCGCCGCGACCTGCGTGACAACCTCGGGGATCACCGGGTTGACCTTGCCGGGCATGATCGAGCTCCCCTTCTGCAGCTCGGGGAGGAAGATCTCCGCGAGACCGGCGCGCGGCCCCGAGCCCATGAAACGGAGGTCGTTCGCGATCTTCGTCAGCGAGACGGCGACGGTCTTCAGCGCGCCCGATGTTTCGACGAGCCCGTCACGCGCGGCCTGCGACTCGAACGGGTCGGCCGGGCCGCTGATCTGGAGTCCCGTCTCGGCGCTCAGCTTCTCACGCACGCGGGCGGCAAACTCGGGATGCGTGTTCAGCCCCGTGCCGACCGCGGTGCCGCCGAGCGGGATCTGTCCGAGCCGCGGCATTGCGTCGCGCACGCGCTCGATTCCCTGCCGGACCTGCGCCGCGTAGCCGCCGAACTCCTGACCGAGTGTCACGGGGACGGCGTCCATCCAGTGCGTCCGCCCGGACTTGATCACGTCGTCGAACTCATTCGCCTTTGCCTCGAGGGACGCGGCAAGGGTGTTCAGCGCCGGCAGCAGGTCGTTCACGAGCTCGCCGAGCGCGGCGAGGTGCACCGCGGACGGGAAGACGTCGTTCGACGACTGCCCCATGTTGACGTCGTCGTTCGCGTGGACGTCGTCGCCGGCGAGCGACGCAATCACCTCGTTGGCGTTCATGTTCGAAGAGGTTCCTGATCCCGTCTGGAAGACGTCGATCGGGAACTGGTCGTCGAGCTCGCCCGTTGCGATCCGCGTGCCCGCTGCGGCGATGCGCGCAGCTTTGTCGTGATCGAGGAGCCCGAGCTCCGCATTCACGACCGCGGCTGCTGCTTTGATCCGGCCGAGCCAGCGTGCAACCGCAACCGGGATCGGCTCGCCGGACACGCGGAAGTTCTCGATCGCCTTGCGCGTCTCGGCGCCCCAAAGCTCCTGCCGCGTCTCGGTCGCCACGGGAGTCGAGTCTAGCTAGAGGCTTGATGTGGAATTGGCGTGCCTGTGGGGACGGTCCAGACCAAGCAGCTGAGTTCGAGCGGCCGCAGTTCGTACTAGCAGTACGAGCTGCGGTCGATCGGGCTCAGATGCGCCGTGTCTGGGCCGCCAGCCACAGGTGCGGTAGTTTCACATCAAGCCTCTATGCGATGTGCAGGCGCCGGCGCTCGACCGGCCGGTCACGCAAGAGGCGCCGCAGCGTCTCCGTCAGCGACTCCGACTCCGCCCAGCCGACGTAGCCGCAACGGGGACACTCGCCGACGGCGGCCGCGTCGACCATGCGGCGCGACTTGCCGCAGTTGAGGCATTCCACTGTCGGTGCTTCCACGGTTCGATCCATCGGTTCGCGTTGACAGGGGGCCGCTCCCTCGTTCGAGGGAGCGGCCCCCGCTGCCTAGTAGATGACCGGTGCGAACTCGGTGTCGGTGTTGCCGAAGTTCGTGGCGCACACCTTGTCCGGGTTCGGCGCGACGGCGGTCTTGGAGCCAGAGTAGACGGCGTTGCGGTAGTCGTCGACCGCCTGGCATCGCGATGCATCGCGTGCGTCCGTCCAGACGAGGTAGGCCTGCGTGGGCCCGGCGACGATGTCGATGTAGTCGCCGATGAACTGCTCCTTCAGGTTGTTGTAGCTCGACGCGTCGGGGTTCGAGCTTGCCGTGCTCACACGGATCGGCCGGCTGAAGCTCGCACCGCCGTCCGTCGACTCGACGTAGTAGTTGTCGTAGACCTGCACGCCGGTCGACCATGGGTCGTCCGCCGGCGGCGCGGTCAGCGCGTCGAACGTCACGGCGACCGTGCCGTTCGGTGCGACCGCGACCGCGGGGAAGAACGCGTTGCGCCCCCTGACGGCGGCGATCGTCCCGAGGCTTGTCCAATCGACGCCGTTCGTCGAGTACACGGCCCTGATCACGCCCACGCCGCCGCTGAAGTCGCACCAGACGACGTAGACGCGCGGGCTCGAAGGATCAGCCGCGGGGTGCGGATAGCAGTCGACGCGCGCGCTCATCCCCGGCACGCGGTTGAAGAGATCGACGACGTCGAACGGCGTACCAGTGAGCGGGTAGTCGGTCACCTGAGCGATCGGGATCGGATCGGTGAAATGGTCGCCTCCGTCGGTGGAGACCGCGACCACCTGCGTCGTCGGATACTTGCCCTTCGAGTCGGCGTGTTCGGGCCAGAAGGCCTCGACAACGCCCGTGGACGACACGGCTATCTGCCCCGTCTCGCGCTGGCCTTGCACGAGGTTGAAGGCCGTCCCACCGACCTTTACAGCAGGCGTGAAGGTCCTGCCCTCGTCGTCGGAGTGGGCGACGTACAGCTTCACGTTGCCGTTTCCGGA
>WNEY01000642.1_pt1 | contig 22510 bp, 16 predicted proteins | sample 5400531 | NCBI WGS metagenome assembly WNEY01 (sample SAMN13153338, study PRJNA577476) | soil metagenome | isolation source: 200 cm saprolite under Douglas fir tree site 1 | place: USA:California | collected 2015-04-18
GGTTCAGCGTGCCGGTCTTTGTCCATCAGGCGAGCGTGATAGGTACGATTCTGGTCGCGCATCACGACCCCTTGGTTCGGGCTGCATCTCATACCCGGCCGGGCGCGCGCCGGGTCACGGCGACATTGTTCCACTTTCAGTCGTGGTCGGTAGCCCACACTGACCTCGTGCAAACGCCCATGATAGGGGGAGCAAAGCGAGGCCAGTTGGAAGTCGTCTTAGCACTGGTTCTGGCAGCGACCGCCGCGCCCGGCCCACGCGGGCTGCGCCTGCCGGCTGTTTAGCAACACCGGTCGCGACCTCGACCGCGGCCGCGCTCAAGCCATCGAGGTCTTGTTGGCCATCAGCGCGCCACGCGCAGGCGAAACCTTGCTCGAGGTCACGCTGAGTGAGTCCGTGACGTTCTCGGTTGACTACTGGGGCCCGTCTCTGTTCGCGGCGGACCGTACGCATGGTGTGGACAGTTACCACCTGGTGAATATCCTGGACGTGGATGCGTCACAGTACATCGGCACGCTCCAGTCGATTCCGGACCGCGACCAAAACGTCGTACGAACCACTGCAGCGCGCGTCACGTTCGACCATGTCGTGCCCGGGAGCCATGCCTTGACGGTGCTGCTGGCAGGCAGCAACAACGTTTCGGTCAATCCACCAATCGCGGCGCGGGTCACTTTTAGGGTCAGGTGACCCCGTACAACCAGGGGATGGCTACTGGCCGACGACGGTCAGCGTGGCGACCATGCCCTGCTGTTCGTGGCCGGCGATGGGGCAGATCAGTTGGTAGCGGCCGGCCGGTAGCACCATGTTGATTGTGCGCGACTCGCCCGGGCCGAAGTCGTCAGTACTGACGTCGATGCCCTTGCCGACGATCCGAAACGCGTGTTCCGTAGCGCCGGTGTCTTCGGACAGAAAGCGGATCTGGCCAGCTGGTACCCTGGTTCGCGACGGTTGGAGCTTCCACTCCGACAGGCTGATGTTGATGTCGCGGTCTTCGGCTCGTGTGCCGGCCGGCAACGGCGCGGGCGTTGGCGCAACTTGAGCCTGGGCCACCGCGGTGCCGTCTGACGTCGCAGTTGGCTGCTGAGCCGTGGACGAAGTGACGACTGGGAGCAGGTTGACCGCCGCCGAGCTGTGAATGCGCGAGATGGATTTGGGGCTGGAGTAATAGAGCGCACCGTCGGGCCCGGTGGCCACGTTCAGGCTGCAGCCGTTCTTGACGATCTCCTCGAAAACCACGCGATCGCGACTCTCCGGAGCCAGGCGCACGCGCCGCAGCTGGCCTTGATGGTAATTGCAGTAGAACCAGTCGTTTTTCCAATCCGGGATCTGATCGGACGTATAGAAAGTCATCCCAGTAGGGCCGATCGGCGGATTCATGACCGCAATGGGATCGACGATACCGGCCTTGTACTTGTAACCAGTAGGGGGCCAGCCATAGTTGGCCCCCTTCAAAATGATGTCAAGCTCGTCATTGTCGCCGGGCCCGTTCTCGGTCGCGAGCAACCCATGGCTCAGCGGGTCGAAGTCGAAGCTGTACGGGTTACGCAGTCCGTATGCCCAGATGGCCGGCTGCTTGCCGGTCTGTCCGACGAACGGGTTGTCGGTCGGAATAGACCCATCCGGGTTGACCCGCAGGATCTTCCCCGCGAGTGTGCCGAGGTCCTGAGCGTTCGAGCCCTGGTCGTTGTCTCCAAGCGCGACGAAGAGTTTCCCATCCGGTCCGAAGCGGAGCGTGCCCGAGTTGTGAATGGGCGCCGACGGTAGGTCGCGCAAGATAGGTGTCAGATCGGTTCCCTTATTGGCGACGTCGGTCAAGCGCACCACCTCGTTGGGTCCATTTGGCCCACCGTTGTCCTGATCCTCCGGGACGGACGTATAGAACACATAAACGTAGTGGGTCTGGACAAAGTTCGGGTCGAGCGTCAATCCGATCAGGCCCGTCTCGGGCTGACCGGCGACCTTGAACTGATAAAACGGGTCCGGCAGCAACGTGCCATTCTGGACCACGCGTATCTTGCCGGTGTGCAGCTCATTATAAAAGAGCGTGCCGTCGGGGGCAAATGCCATCGCCACCGGAAACTGCGCGTCCGCCAGGAACGTGTCGCTCACCACTCCAGATGGCATGTGCTCCGGTGGAGACGCACCCTCTGGCAGCGGCGTTGCAGTGGGGACCAGCGTAGGCGTGGCAGTTGGGTGAGCGGCCGGAACTGGCGTCGGCGTGGGCGTGCTGCCGGCCGCGGGTCGACCCGGTGCCACGATGACAGCCACCGGATCTTTTCCGACGGGGATCCGGGCGCTGATCTGGCTGCGGCGCGCATCGACCACTGCCAATGAGTTGTCGCCGCGATCGGCCACGTAGACGCGGGCGCCATCGAGGCTAACGGCAACGGCGGCCGGTTGACTCCCGACCAGGATCGGGGTGCCGACCTGGGTCAGGTCGGGGTCGACCGCCCACAGCTGCCCGGCATCGCCGCCAGTAATGTACAACTTGCCGTCGGGACCAACCGCGCCGGCCGAAGGACGGCCCGGCAGAGGGAGCCGGGCTGCAATTTGCTGGGTACTCGTGTCGATGGCAACGATCTGATTTATCGTGTCGGCGACGACATAGACGCGTTTGCGCGCCGCATCCGGCAGGATGGCGATCGGGCCGCCGCCCACCTCAACTTGCTGGAGCACCTTGCCCGAGCCGGCATCTATGGCCCAGACCGTCCCGCTCGCGAGTCCAGCTGCATACAGCACGTCACTAGCCGGACCTGCGGCCACGGCGAGGGCGACCAGCTGCCGTCGAATCTGGACTCCGGGGCTCTGCTCGCCAACGTCGACGTGTCCGAATTCATCATTGTTGGTGGTGTTGAGGAACACAATCGTGTTCGGGAGTGGCGGGGATTGGTCGCCGCCAATCAGGGCAACAAACGCACGTCGACCGTCGGATGAGAACGCGGCTACGCCAGGGTTGTCGTGCAAACGCTTGTTGTCCTTGCGCTCCCCCTTGAGCAGATCGACGATAACAAAGTCGCTCTCGCCGGGCTTGCTGCTGAAGACCCAAGCTGTCCGACCGTTCGGCGCGAGGGCCATGCTCGCGGCCGGAATGCCCAGATCGAATGAAGATGTTTTGCTGGTGATGGAGTCGACCAACGTGACTTTCTGGTCGGCCTGACTGGCGACGGCCACGATCTCTGAAGGCGCGGGGACTGGTGAGGCGGCCGCCAGGCTCGACCTCGGCGAAGCAGCCGGCGACGGCAAGCTGGCAACCCGCGCCGGTACCATAGTAGTCGCGACTTGGGGCGGTCCGAACGGCGTGAACTGGGGCGCCGCGGCGCTGGCAAAGCGGAAGCCGCCCAGCGCGGCCATCACGCCGGTCCCACCCAGAGCCAAGAACACAAGCGCCAGCAGTGTACCGCGAACCATTCGCATTTACTGGCCGTTCGCCGCGGATTGAAGGCCGCTCAAGGCGGCCTGGACCTTGGCATCATCACCGGCCGCGGCCTCGCGGGCCGTGGTCAGCGCCGCTCGCAATCGATCTGCGCGTGGATCAGTTACGCCCTTGAGCGCGGCCTCCGCCTGAAGCGCCTCGGCGTTGAGTGCGTCGCGGCGTTTGGCAATCTCATCAGAAGATTGATGTGGGTCACGCACAGCGTCACCCAAGCTGGTCAGCTTGTCGCGGACTCCCCCTGAGATCGCCTGAGGGTCGTACCCATTGCTATTTGGCGTGGCCTTAATGGCTGCGTCTGTAGGCGCTACACCGCCGCCGCTGGCGCCTGTGACCAGACGTAACTGGACGCGGGCATCCGCCAGTTTCGACGTGTCCCCAGCAAAAGCCGCACGGATCGCGCCAACGGCGCCAAGGACCTGTTGCGCAGGTTTGCTCTGGACTCCTTTGAGAGCGGCATCGGCCTGGTCCGCCTGGTCGGCGAGCGACTTCTGGAGACGCAGCATCGACCCCGTGTCGTTTCTCTGCAGCGCGGACTGGAACGAGGAAACCGTGGAGTCCAGGTCTCTGGCGAAGCCTCTAATGTCGCTGATCGGCTTAGCGCTGGACCCGCCGGCTGCCGCGGCCTGACCGGAAACCCGGCCAAGATCCGCGCGCGCTGTGTCCGTCTTGGTGAGGTCGCCGGCGGCGCTCGCGCGCGCGCCCTTGATGGCGTCGCGCAGTGCGGCAGCCTGAGGCGACTGGTCGGAACCGAGCGCGGCTTCCTCCTGGGTCGCTTCGGTCAGGATCTCCTGCTGCAGACGCAGCAGGTCACCCTGGCTCCCCGTGGCTGTCGCCGTTTCAAAAGCGTCCATCTTTGCGGCCAGTGAAGCGGCGAGGCCGGCGTAGTCGGTTGCGACCTGGGCCTGGCCGGGTCCGGTGTCAAGCTTGTCGAGCATCGCGCTCGCGGTTGCCAGTGAAGTGGTATCGCCGTCAAGGCCTTTCTGCAGGAGTGCCAGCGCATCGCTAAGCGCTTTGCCCTGGTCTGCTTGGTCGCTCGCCGCGAGCTTCTGCGCGGCGGTAATTTCGTTCACGAGCTTTCCTTGTAGCCGCAGTGCGTCTCCCGCGTTCTTGCTCTGCACCGCCTGCCGGAAGTCGTGTAGGTCCACATTGAGCGTGTGCAGGTCGCCCGCCGGATCCAATGCTGTATCCGACGTCAGCGTGACGCCCAGAGATCCCGTGGAGCCACCGATCACCTGGCGCAGCGTGGTGTCGGCGTGCTCCAGCCCGTTGGAATCGCCGCCGATGCCCGCGCGGATTTGGGCGATCGCGCCACGAACGGATTGCGCTTGCGGCGACTTGTCATTCTTGATGCCCGACTCGGCGTCAGTTGCCGAGGTGAGCAGTTCGCGCTGGAGGCGCAGCGAGCCGGTCACGTCTTGTGTCTTTAGCGCGCTGCGGAAGGCACTGAGCTTCGTTTCGAGCGCCGTCGCGGCTGGGTCCAGCGCTTGCCCGGGGGGAATTGGCGTGGGCAGCGGACGCGGCGTTGGACGGGGAGCAGCGGTCGGCCGCAGCGTGGGTGGCGCAGCGGGGGGTGCGTCGGCCATGACAACGTCTGTCGCGGTCGTCTGCGCCGCCACCTCCACGGTAGTGTCCGTCGGCGCCGCGACGGCAACGCCAGGCGTCGTCACGTCGGCCGTAGGCTGCGGCGTGGCCACGCTGAGGGAGCCTGCCTGGCAGCCCACGAGGACGACGAGCGCCAGAACGATACCCGCTTGAAGCGGTCTGATGGGTAAAATCGAGCGCAGACGAAACATGTAGGTCAAGTCCCTTCAGTCAGGGGGTTGGTTGGCGGTGGAGTCGCGGCCGCGAATGTGGCCGTCACCTCCGTCTGGCTCTGCTGCCCAACGAAAATGAGCTGGTTGTTACCCGTCAGGTCTGGCAGCGTGAACGCGTTGGTGGTCGTGAAGCGGCCATCGGCATCAGCGGTGACCTGCGCAACCGGCTGGCTGAGTCGGGTGTTGACAAAGACCTGGACGACCTCGCCAGGGACGAAATCTGTACCCGCGAACCCCACCGCTGCGTGCGGCGAGGCATAGTAATTGTCGAGTATTGCCCAGGGGTGGAAGCCCTGGATGTTGAAGCCCACCGAGACAGGCGTGTTTGAACTAAGTCCAACGAACGACAAGGTGTAGTCGCCGGGGCTGACAAGCGGAATGACCATGTTGCGCCTAGTGATGTCGCCCCGACTGTCCGCGACGACGGTCGTCAGCGCGCCGGCGGTCCGATCACCCAGGTACACGTCGACCTGCTCACCTGGAACGAAGCCATTACCGGTGAAGCTAAACGCGTGGGTCGGCTTGCCGGTGTATGTATCGAGATGCACGGCCGGCGGTTCCCACTGGATCGGTCTATCCGTTTGCGCCGCGACCGTGGTAGGCAGGCCGAGGATGGCCATGCTCAGGATTGCTAACCCGGTGCTCAGCTTCGACATGCTCAGGCCTCCTTGGGCGGAATGGTGAGTTGCTCACCTATCTGGATGAGGTTGGGATCGTTGCCGATCGTCGCCCGGTTGGCGTCGTAAATGGCAGTCCACCGGTTCGCATCGCCGTAGAGCTCGTTGGCAATTGACGGCAAGGTGTCGCCGTCGCGAATCGTGTAGGTCTGGGAAGCGGCCGCGGCCGGTGGTGGCGGAGCTGGACTGGCGGCTGGAGCGACGACGTTCGCAGTCTGATTTGGCTTCGGCGTGGCACTGGTCTTGGCCGCGATGGTCGGACTGGCCTTCGGCGTAGCGCTTGGCTTCGCGGTTGGACTGGCCTTCGGCGTGGCACTGGCCCTGGCTTCGGCTGTCGCACTGGCTTTGGGCGTGGCACTGGCCTCTGCCGTCGCACTCGGGTTAGGCGTGGTTTCCGGCTTGGCCGCGGCTGTCGCACTGGCTTTGGGCGTGGCGCTTGCTTTGGGCGCCGCCGCGGGACTCGAGGCCGCGACCGGTGAGACGCTAACAGCGGGCTGCCGGGCGGGCTGTGCCGCAGTCTGCTGCGCCGCCGTTGCCAATTCGCCGGTGGATGCGTCTGTCAGGGCCGGCGGGCCTTCGACCACGCCGACGACCTGCGGGACGTCGGGTCCGTCGGTGAGATCACAGGCGAACGCTGCCTGTGGTGGTACGTGGACTGGTACGTCTGAGGCGATCACCTCGAGGGCCGCGGTGGCTACGGCGTCGGATCGGCTCCCGATCAGGCTGAACACCAATTGGCCTGGCGTTGCGTCGCCAGGCACGACATACGATCCACCGGAGGCCGCGTTGCCCTGGGGATCGGTGCGGAAGCAGCTGACCTCCTGTCCAGCGCTGTCTTGCGTCCGCCCGACGAGCGCGTGCACGATTTCATTGCGGGCAAATCCGATGGCGTAAAACGTCAGCGTCGTGCCCGGTCTACCGCCATAGGTACTCGGCTGGGCGCTGGGGGTATAGGGTAAGGTGTCGAAGCTCGCCGTAGTGGGTGCCTTGCTGTCCTTGCCCATGAAGATGAGGGTTTGCTTGCCCTTCAGACCGAACGGCACCAGGAATCCGCCCGAGTTGGTGAACCCGCCACTGTCGTCGGTCTGAATCGTGGTCAGTGGTGGCGCATCGGGATTGTTCAGATAGACAGTCACCGCCTCGCCGGGGCCGAAGTCCTTGCCGGAAAAGCTGAGCACGTTGTCCGGTTTGATCGCGTAGCTGGAGAGGTCCACGTTCGGGTAGAGGTTCAGCATCTGGAAGGGAACGGTCACCGGCGACTGGCTCTTCTGGCCGACGAAGATGAAGCCGTTGTTGCCGACGGCCCCGAACGGCACCCGCACCGAGCCCTGTCGAACGCCACCGGACTGGTCCGTATGGATGGTCCCGATGACGTCGCTGGACAGATCGTTCCAGTACACGTTGACGTCCTCGTCCGGACCGAACCCGGCCGCGGAGAGCTGGACCGTATCGCCCGATTTGGCCGCCTGTGTACCGAGCTTGACCTGCGGCGAGCCACCCGCAACGACCGCGGTTGCACGCGCAATGTTGCCGCTTTCGCGTTGGGTTGCTTCAACAATGAAGTTGCCGCGCGGCAGCGAATCAGGCACGGCGAACGTTACGCCGCCGAATCCACCGCTCTTGTCTACCTGGACGAATGTGAGCGGATCGACGCTGTCGGAAACCTGCTGCTTAACGTAGATGTCAACCGTGGCGCCAGGGTCGAACCCGCTACCTGTCACTCCAACACTGGACCCCTGCCGCACCGTGCTTGGATTGAGCAGGAGTAATGGCTTGGCCTGAATCGATACGGCGGTGCCCTGAATCTGGACAACCACTGGCGTGGGCGTTGGACCACTCGGTCTTGCCGCCGCCGTCGCGCCCGGCGTACCACCCGCGGGCGTGGCCGCCGCACTCTGGGTCCCAGCGGCGGCACCTTGGGTCAGCCGTACAAGGCCACCCGCCTGGGCGCTGGCGCCCGTGGTGTCCACCGCCACTTCGTCGCCCGTGCCGGGTCGCGCTAACACCAGGCGCACCACCACAATCACCAGCACCAACCCGGCGCCAATCAAGATGAGGCGTTGCTTCATCGCCACACTCCGACTGCCGGGGTGGATTGCTCGCGATCTCGCATAAGTTGGACTCCTTCAGGTGGCGCTGAGGCATCGCCGAATGCGCGTGCTCTGGGACACACACTAGTGGTGCAGTCCTGGCTGCGCCCCGGTTCGCTTTCTGAACGGCCTTGACGGCGACAGGACGAGCGGTCCGGCAACGTGCCGCCCGACAGGTGTCGTCCGGGCGCGAGCAAGCCCCCGCCAACTCCAGTTCGGGAAGCTGGGTCTAAGGTGGTCCATGAGGCACGAGCCCGGGCGCCCGACAGCGCCGTCGACCGTACCGGGCCGCACCTCCAAATAAAAAGGAGACCCTACATGTCAGGCGCAAACCGGGAGCTTGCCTCTCGACTGGGCAAGTTCCTGGTCGTCGGCGGCACAGGTGTCGTTCTCAATAACGCCGCCCTGTACGCCTTCTATCAGCTGCTCCGCCTACCGCTGGTGGTCGCGTCCGCACTCGCAGTCGCACTGGCGATCGGCAACAACTACGTCTTGAACGATCGTTGGACCTTTAATCAAGGTGGCCACGCGGCGTCGTTTCGGCGCTTTCTCCGGTTCAGCCTGGTCTCGCTGGCCAGCCTGACCATCACGACAGCCACGCTTTGGGCGCTGGTTAACTTTTTGAACATCCCATTCCTCGTGGCCAACATCGTCGGTATCGCCCTCGGCACCGGTTCGAATTACATCGGGAATCTGAACTGGACCTGGAGCCGGAGCAGCGAGCAATGACCATCCTCACCGACGTTCTGGTACTTGGGTCGCTGCTCTTGTCAGTGCTGTTGACCATTCAGTCAGCCTACACGCTGTACCTGATGCTCTATACCTGGGACCGCCCGGAGGCCTATCAGAAAGCCAAAGCGCCAGCGCAGTTCCTGGCCGCTCAGAAGTCTTTCACGATCATGCTGCCCGCGCGGCACGAGGAAGACGTCATCCAGTCCACGATTGAGCGCGTTGTGCGCGCTAATTACCCACGTCACTTGCTCGAGGTTGTCGTGATCTGCAAGACCGACGACCAGGGGACCATCGGCAAGGCTGACGAGAAGATCGCCCAGCTACGTATGGAAGGTCTCGACAACGTGCGGGTCCTGACCTTCAGCAACCAACCCACGAACAAGCCACATGGCCTGAACGTCGGACTGGCGAGTACCAGCTATGAGGTGGTCACCATCTTCGATTCCGAAGACGACATTCACCCGGACATCTTCAATGTCATCAACACGGTGATGCTCCAGGAGGGCGTCAACGTCGTCCAGAGCGGCGTCCAGCTGATGAACTACGAGTCCAACTGGTACTCCACGCTTAACGTGCTCGAGTACTTCTTCTGGTTCAAGAGTCGCCTGCATTACCACGCGCGCGCGGGCATGACGCCACTTGGTGGCAACACCGTCTTCTTCGCCAGGTCCGTTCTCGAGCGAGCTGGCGGATGGGATGAAAACAACCTGACCGAGGATGCTGACGTCGGCATTCGCATCAGCTCCATGGGTGAGCCGGTGCGAGTGGTCTACGACGATCGCTATGTTACCCGAGAGGAGACTCCGCCGACGCTGGATCACTTCATCCGCCAGCGCACTCGCTGGAGTCAAGGATTCCTGCAGACATTGATGAAGCGTGAATGGACCCGTCTGCCCAATTTCGAGCAGCGTCTGCTGGCCATTTACACGCTCGCCTTCCCGAGCATCCAGGCCTTGCTTGGGTTGTACGTGATGGTCTCGCTCGCCACGATGTTCACGATCAAGACGCCGGTCCTGGTGGCGATTGCATTGTCGCTGCCGCTGTACCTGCTGCTGGCACACCTGCTCTTATCGGTCATCGGACTCTACGAATTTGCCGATGCACACCAGCTCAAGCCCTCGTGGAAGACACCGCTGGTGATGATGCTAACGTATTTGCCATACCAGTGGGTGCTGTCGTACGCGTCAGTGCGGGCGAGCATTCGCGAGCTGCGCGGCATCAACAACTGGGAGAAGACGGCCCACGTCGGCGCACACCGGTTGGAGCCTCAGCATGTTGGCGGCGCTGCTGCCGGTGCAAAGGCCTAGTGAATGGCGTGGAAGACGCAGATAGACAGGCTTCTGGTTGTTCTATCGCTTGCCACCGGCGCCCTCACCCACGGCTACAACCTGTTCAATTATCCGCTGTACGTCACTGACGAAGGCATCTACATCCAACAGGCATGGTCGGTCCTGCGCGAAGCGCGGCTGTCGCCATACACGTACTTCTATGACCACGCGCCCGCTGGGTGGCTCGTCATCGCCAGTTGGGTGGCCATTCTGCCATCGCAGTTCCAGACGTTCGGCAGCGCGATCGACACGGGCCGAGCGCTGATGCTGGTCGTCCACATCGTTAGCACCTTCTTGCTCTATCGGGTGACGGCGCGCCTCTCAGGCAGCACGGCCGCGGCGGTAATAGCCGCATTCTTCTTCAACGTCTCGCCGCTGGCCATCTTCTATCAGCGTCAGTTGTTACTCGACAACCTGATGGTCATGTGGGTGCTAGTCAGCCTGTACCTGGCTACCAGTGGCTCGGACTGGCGACGCGGAGACATGCGGATCATGGCCGCGATCCTGAGTGGGCTGACGTTCGGGGTAGCAGTGCTGACGAAGGAGAACGCCATCTTTTTTGCGCCGGTGATCGGCTATCTGCTCCTTAGACGCTTGCAAGGCCGGATGAACTACCGGTTCAGTGTCGGGTTCTGGTCGTTTTCAGCGGTGTCGATCGTCTCCCTGTACTTTCTCTACGCGACGCTCAAGAACGAGCTGTTTCCTTCAGGTTTCAGCTTCGACTTGAACAATCCGCCGGCCGACCACGTCTCGCTGCTGTACACGATCTGGTGGCAACTGCACCGTAGCCAGGGCAGCATCCTCAATACCAGCAGTCCCGTTTGGCAGTTCTCCCTCGGCGCATGGCTGCCAAAAGACACGTTCATCCTCATCGCTGGGGGGGGTGCCGCGCTCGTAAGCCTGACGATCGGAGTCCTGTCAAGGGGCCGCCGACTGGAGGGTGTGATCGTCTCGGCGCTGGCTCTGAGCTACGGCATTTACCTCGCCCGCGGCAGTCAGATGCTGGAGTTCTACGTGGTCCCCTTGCTCCCTTTTCTGGCCATGAATATCGGTTTGGTGGGAGGTTGGGTGTTGTCCAGAGTACCGGCGCTACTGCGACCGGTGCCAGTCCTGGCGCTAATGGGCGTGTTCGTCTTCAACCCGGCGTGGGGGTATGTCCTCGTCGTGGACCAGTTCGGTCACGTGGTACCGCACGACCTGTACAAGCTGAATCAGACGGGCATGCAGACGGAACAGTTGCAGTGGATCCGGCAAAAGATCCCGCCGGACGCCAAGCTCATCATCGACGACGACATGTGGGCCGACTTGCACGATCAGAAGCCGTACTACAAGTGGGCTCACTCCCATTACAAGGCCGCATCCGACCCAGATGTCCGCGACAAACTGTTCGGCAAGGACTGGCGCAACATCGATTACATCGTGATGTCCAACAAGATGCGCGATGCCATGCTGCTGAACAACGCGGACGGCGGAGAGACGTGGATCCTGCAAGCGCTCGACCATTCGCAGTCGGTCTGGTCCGTCGAGCACGGCGACGTGAAGCTCGAAATCGATCGAGTCCAAAAGTAATTCTACTGGAGTCCAAGGTGATGAACAGCAGCGTGGTCGTAATCCCAACCTACAACGAAGCCGAAAACGTGACAGCACTCGTCGAGAAAGTCCTGGATCAGATTGGCTTCGACGTCCTGATCGTCGACGACCATTCCCCTGACGGGACTGGCCAGCTGGCTGAAATGCTGATCGATCTATTCCCAGACCGGGTGGCGGTGCTGCACCGCGCCAGCAAACAGGGCCTGGGCACGGCCTATCGGGCCGGCTTTAGCTATGCCCTGACGCGCGGGTATCAGCACATCTTCGAGATGGACGCCGATTTCTCGCACGATCCGAGTGCGCTACCAGCGCTCCGCGCGGCGTTGGAGGATGCCGATCTGGTGTTGGGCTCGCGCTACGTGCGCGGTGGTCAAACAAGGAATTGGCCAATCGCCCGCCGATTGCTCAGTCAGTGCGGTTCGCTGTACGCCGCCTGGATCCTGGGATTGCCATTCCACGATCTAACCGGTGGGTTTAAAGGTTTTGCCGCGCGGGTCCTCAATGACTTGGATCTTGATGCAATCCGGTCCAATGGCTACGCGTTCCAGATCGAAGTGACGTATCGAGCCTATCAGAGCGGATTCCGCATTGTGGAGCGACCAATCACGTTTGTTGACCGACGTCTGGGTCATTCCAAGATGCGCCCGGCCATTGTTGCTGAGGCTGTCCGCATCGTGTGGTCGCTGCGTTTCGGCCGGCGTCCGGCACTGCTCCAGGAGGTTCGTCCGTGAAACTGAGGGTGGCCATTGCGCTCGCCGTCGCCGTCGTGGCCGTCGCCGCCAGCGGCGTTTTCATCCTGAGCGGTGGTTGGCCTGGCACGCAATCAATGCCAGGGGTACTGCCACCAATCACGGGCGTGATTCTACCGATCGCGCCGCCCGCGCCGACCAACAGGTTGATTTCCGCGGGACAGCCAGCGTTCTGGGCGGGCCTGAACTATCCATGGAAAACCGGGCAGGACTTCGGCACCGGTGGTTGGGGACACTCGGGCGTGAGCGATTCCACCACTTACCGTGAGATCGATGCCGACTTCGCCAATATGGCTGCGCAAGGTGTACGAGTGGTGAAGTGGCGCGTCTTCAGCGATGGTCGTTATGGTCTGCAGCTCGGCGATAACGGGACGGTCACCGGCCTCGACGAGTTCTTCTTGCCCGACCTGGATGCGGCGCTGGAGATCGCGCAACGCCACGATCTGTACCTGGTGCTCACGCTGTTCTCCAGCGGATTCTGGACGGCGGACTGCCAGAGCGGTAGGGTGCACCTCGGCGGCCAGGCCGACACGCTGACGGATCGTGGCAAACGGCAGGCCTTAATCGATCGCGCGGTTGTCCCCCTGCTCGACCGTGTGGCCGCGAGCGACCGCGTTGTCGCGTTCGAGATCATCGCCGAGCCAGAGTGGGGTATTGCGGAGCTGAACCAGGAGCAGGACGCGCGTATCAAAGTACCGTTGGGGATCGTGCACGACTTCGTGGCTGAGATTACGCGGGCAATCCACCAGCACACGCGCGCACTGGCCACGGTGGAGTCCAACCGTTTCAGCAACATGCACACCTGGCAGGGCATGGGTCTCGACTACTACAGCTTCAGCTGGTACGACTGGCTCGAGCCTTACGAGCCGTTGGCGACGCCCGCTAGCGCGGCGGACCTTGACCGGCCAATTGTCATCGGTGAGTACCCGGCTGGCGGCAGTGCCTATTATGAGTTGCCACAGGTCCTGGACAGCGCGCACTCGCTCGGCTATGCCGGCGCGTTTGGCTGGAGTTACTGGGACGGCGATGGCATCAGCCACTGGCGCCGGGTTGCTCCGACCTTCAGCGCATGGGTCGCCGACCACTGGAGTGAAGTCAGCATGGACGGCGCAGCTCATCCCGCGCTCGACCGGATCCAGGAGCAACAGTACCCGTACGCCTATCAGAATCTTGCGCTGCAACTGGACGCAAACGCCGTACTGGCTGAGATGAAGATAAGCGTCCCCTCAGGTGAGGCGTATGTGCCGCACGCCTACCTCTACCAGGTGGGCAACACACAGCCACTGGAGGATGTGCGTTTGACCGCGGCCGCGGGCCATCCGGGCGAGCTTGCGGCCCGCTTCTCCCAGGCAGTTGAAGGCCCGGCGTATACGGTCAGTCTGGGCATCTTCGACCCCGGCGGTTCCCTGCGCAAATGGTTCAACAACATTTCGACGTTTGCGATTGTGGGCGGAAGCCTCACCACGCCGAAGGTCGACACGCTGACGACGGAGCTCGGATGCGCCGCCTGAACGTGCGCGTGTGCGCGCTCGGAGCCGGGGTGGTTGTCGCGGTCGCCGTCGCCCTTCTTGTACGGACCCGCGTGGCCGTGAACCTACCCGCACCAATCGCCGTGAACCTACCCGCACCAATCGCCGTGAACCTGCCCGAGCCAATTGCCGCGAACCTGCCCGCGCCACTTGCCACACTCGATCCGTTCGCGGCGTGCCGGCACGATCCGGCCAATCTCGCGCCCCTGCCTGAGGGGACCACCTTCCATACCTGTGGCGCGCGCATACTCGGGGTGGACGCCCAGCCGGTACAGATCACCGGTGTGAGCTGGTTCGGTATGGAGACGGGGACGTACGCACCGCACGGTTTATGGACGCGCAACTGGCGGGCCATGCTCGATCAGATCGCCACGCTGGGCTTCAATACTGTCCGTCTGCCATTCAGCAATGACGCGCTCGTCGCGGGGCAGATGCCCCAGGGCATCAACTATGACATCAATCCCGATCTCGCCGGTAAAAGCGGGCTGCAGGTGATGGATATGCTCATCCAGGGCGCCGGCGACCGTGGGCTGAAGGTCATCCTGGACCGCCACCGGCCAAAGGCTGACGCGCAGTCGGAGCTGTGGTACACCGACGCAGTCCCCGAGGATCGCTGGATCGCCGACTGGGTCATGCTGGCCCTACGCTACAAGGGCCAGCCGGCGCTGATGGGTATGGACCTGCACAACGAGCCGCGTGGTCCAGCCACATGGGACAGTGGAGATCAAGCCACTGATTGGCGGCTCGCTGCTCAACGCGCCGGCAACGCTATCCTGGCGGTCAATCCCTACGTCTTGATTTTTGTCCAGGGTGTCGAACGCTCGGGCGACGACTGGTACTGGTGGGGCGGCAACTTTCCGCACACGGAGTCGGCACCCGTGCAACTCGACGTTCCAGGCCGAGTGGTGTACTCGCCACATGACTACGGGCCCGGGGTCTACGCTCAGCCGTGGTTCAGCGCCGCGGACTTTCCAAACAATCTACCCGCGATCTGGGACTCGCACTGGGGCTATCTGGCCAAGCAGAACCTCGGGCCGGTTGTGCTGGGCGAGTTCGGCGGTCGCTCAGTTGGCGACGACGCCGACGGGGTATGGCAACGCGCACTCATGGACTATGTCCAGCAGAACGGATTCGGTTGGCTCAGCTGGGCCTTCAATCCGGACTCAGGCGATACTGGTGGTCTGCTCAGCGACGACTGGCTGAATGTGGTCCAGGCCAAGGCGGACCTGTATCAGGGCCACCTGGCTGCACCCCTAGACGTTGGCTCCTCTGGAGTTTTCGGACTGGCGCAGGGGCGGCTGGGCGTCCGCGGCCGCAGCACGAGCCCAGGTGCGCAGACCAACAATCTTGGCTTCGTGCTCCAGATCGTCAACGATGGCCCAAGCCCGATAAACCTGCACGACTTCGAGCTGCGGTACTGGTTCAGACCTGGCCCGCTGGGCGCCGGCGGCAAAATTACCCAGCAAGTCGATATCGACTACGCCGCCGTCGGCTCGAACAATATCAAGCCGCAAATCAGCCCTGTAGATCCGAACGGACTGGCAACATTGCGACTCCAGTTCGCGGACGCAGCCGGCTCGATCAAGCCCTACACCTCGAGCGGTGACATCGCTGTACGCCTACACAAGTCCGACTGGTCAGCGTATGACCAGTCCAGCAACTTCAGCTTCAAATCCAACACGGCGCTTGGCGATTGGGACCACGTCGGACTGTATCGCGCGGGCGTGCTCGTCTCTGGCACACAACCTCCGGCCGGCCCAGCAAAGTAACCCAGCCACTCCTGATACGAAACGCTCGTCAGGAGGCGGCCGACAGCCCAGGTTCGTTCAGGTCTCCGACGGCATGATCGCTTCGGATAGCGTGGTACAGGGCGGTGATAACCGGATTTGGCTCCAGCTGCAGCTTGGTGGCGAGATGGTTACGCAGGCGGGTATAGACGCGCAACGCCTCAGTCTTGTCGCGCTTGAGCGACAACCATTCCATCAACTGCTGAGCGCTGCTCTCGCGCAGCGGATCCTCGCGGGCGGCGCGCTTGAGCAGCTCGATAGCTCGAGCGTGATCGCCACGGGCACCGTGCAGCCGCGCAGCGTCCTCGAGGGCCTGCAGGTATTGCTCACGCTCCGCCACACCATGGCTACTGGCCCAATCATCGTAGCGGAACTCCGGCAGGAGCTCTGACCGGCGCAGGGCGAATGCGCGTTGAAAATGTGCCAGCGCGGCCCCGGCCTCGCCGGCCTGCCGATCGGCGTAAGCGTGCTGGAGCTCCTGCTCAAAGTCCTCCAGGTCGCACTGGTAGGCTACTTGCGTGTTGAAGTAGTACGTGCCGCCGCGTTCGAGAATGTACTGCCAACCTGTTCGACGCGAATGTGCTCCTTCGAGCGCGCGGCGCAGGACCAGCGCCGTCTGCTTGAGTCGACCCGAATCGGCGGGCATCTCGTCCAGGTTCGGCCAGAGTGTTTCGATCAGCTCGTCCCTGGGGATGTAGCGACCGCGCTCCAGGTAGAGCAGTGCCAGGAGTGCCTTGGCTTTGCGGCGCGTGAAATGCTCGTCGATAGCCACCTGGCCGCCGACAGAGGCCCGCAGCGGCCCGAACAGGCAAAGTCGTAGCAGTGGGTCCGATGGGCTCGCGGTCGGCGCTAGCGACGTGAGCTCGGTGCGCCGCGAACGGTCCGGACGCGCACGTGCAGTCACCAGGGTATGAACGCGCGGCTGGGGCGCTAGCAAGTCTCGAAGGCCCGTCATCCAGGTGTACATGTTGTCACTGCTGGGTTTTGCTGCTCACATGGTCCCACCTCTGAGTGGGGCCGCGGCCGGACACGGACCCTTGCAAGCCGGATGCGGCCCGAACGCTGCGTCCGTTGCGCGTCACAAAAGTGACCAGTGGCGCCTCAAACCCAGAAATGGCCGCCACGAAAACTGGCGGAATAACCCATATGTGACCGGCGCGTAACTCGTGTGCGCTACAAGGAGTATGGCGGTTACACGTCAGTGAAACTGGCGTTATGCCGCCCGGATAGTCAGAAAGTGTTTAGGGCATTTTTGGTCTGGAGGAGTCGTGTCAGGTATCCGCAGCCTTATTGGCATGGTCACGACGGGCGTGCTGGCGGCAATTCTCGTCGCCTTGATCGTTTCACCGTCACGAGGCAGCTCTCCGACACCCGTGGTGTCGCCAACGCCCGAAATTACTGACGCGGCCGGCATCGTCGACCCGCCGCAGAAAGATAGTCCTACACCTTCATCTTCCCTGGGCGCCGTGTCCGATACGCTCGGGTCTGGACCGTTGCGCACGGACGGCGGCAACATCGTCGATGCCGATGGCAGGGTAGTGCACATCACTGGCGTCAACTGGTTTGGCCTAGAGACAAGCACATTTGCGCCCCAGGGGCTCTGGGCACGCAGTCTCGATGAAATGCTGGACCAGATGGTCCAGGCAGGTTTCAATACGATCCGGCTGCCATACAGCGACCAACTGTTCGACTCAACCAGTACCCCAAATGGGATTGACTTTCAGAAGAACCCGGATCTGCGCGGCCTGACCGGATTGCAGATCATGGACCAGGTCATTCAGCGAGCCGGCGCACGGGGCCTCAAAGTCATCCTGGACCGTCACCGGCCGACCGCCGAAGCTCAGTCAGAGCTGTGGTACACGGACCATGTTTCAGAGCAACGCTGGATCGACGATTGGGTGCTCCTGGGCAATCGCTACCGTGGTAATCCAACAGTTATTGGCGCTGACCTCCACAATGAGCCGCACGGGGCAGCCACCTGGGGTGATGGCAACCCCCAGACAGATTGGCGCGCGGCTGCGCAGCGCGCGGGCAACGCCGTCCTTCAGGCGAACCCAGATTGGCTGATCATTGTGGAGGGCATTGAGCACCAGGGCGACGACTGGTACTGGTGGGGAGGCAACCTGTCGCTGGCTGGCCAGCTGCCGGTGGAGCTCGCGGTACGGAACAAACTTGTGTACGAAGCCCACGACTACGGTCCTGGCGTTTCGAGTCAGAAGTGGTTCCAGGCGTACGACTTCCCGCTCAACCTTTCGAGCATCTGGTATGCGCATTGGGCGTATCTCAAGATGAGCGGTGTCGCACCGGTGCTGATCGGCGAGTTTGGCGGTCGCTCCGTCGGCGATGACCGCGAGGGCCTCTGGCAACGCAGCCTGGTCACCTACCTGCAATGGAACAACTTCGACTACACGTACTGGTGCTGGAACCCCAATTCGGGCGACACAGGGGGCATCCTGAATGACGACTGGTCGACCCTCAACCAGGCCAAACTGGCTATCCTGCAGGCCTACCAGTGGCCGCTGCTCGGCTCGCCAGAACCGGCTGATGCGGCCCAGGCGATCGTGGCCGCCTACACGGGCCCAATGCTCTCGAATCCAGGCTCAACGGTCGCTCCACCGCCGGCTGTGGCGTCAATGGGTACATATGCCATCGGTGGTCCGTTCGATCCTGACCCGGCGCACGCGTTACTGGGGTCCGGCGGTCCGAACGATCCAGATCAGGCCCACCGCCAGGCCCGTCAGGCCGACGAGCAACGCTACCTGGAGCAGACCGGCACCCCGTGGCCCGGCGCCGTATATGTGAGGGTAGTGCCATGACGTCGACCCTCAAGGGTTTGCGATTTTGAAGTCGGTGGTGCCCTCGGCGTGCGAGTCATCGCCGACCAGGACGAAGTGAATGTCGTCGCCCCAGTTGCCTTGGATGGGATAGCTGCTGATCCCCTCCACGGTGCCATCGTCGCTGGCGAATGCCGACGCGAGCTTCGTCCCGCCGCGGTCCTGCAGATAGACGCTGACGCGCTCGCCACCCGCGAAGCTCCGCCCCGTAAACGACACCACGGTGCCTGGCGGCCCTTGATACGCGGTCAGCTCGGCTGACGGCTTCAGCTCGAGCGCCTGATACCAGAGCGTCACCTCGGCCTGGCTGACATCGCCCTTGACCGTCACCGGCACTCCGCCGGCGACGGTCCCGATCGGCAACCGAAACCCGCCAGCGGCATCGAATGCGCCGCCCGCGTCAGCCCGGAAGCTGGCCTCCTGGGCGCTGCCCTCGCCGATGGACGCACGCAGGTTCTCGTTCCTCGCCCAACCGCTGCCCTTGAACGCGATCGGCGTGCCAGGCCGACCGGCATAGTTCGTTAGTTCCAGGCTAGGACTGAAAGGCAAAACCACGAACTTGGCCGTGATCTCAACGCCGCTCTGCTGACCGACGAAGAGCAACGTCTGGTCACCATGTGGCAGGTCGGGCAGGTTGAAGGCGTTTTTCAACGCGAACTGCCCGTTGGCGTCGGCGGCGAGTCGCAGCAAGGGTTGGGCACTACGCCGGTCGAGGTACACCGCGATTGGCTCGCCCGGCACGAAGTCCTGGCCCGTAAAACCCATTGCCGAGTACGGGGCCGCTGAGTAGGTGTCCAGGACGACCCATGGTGCGAACCCCTGGACGTTGAACCCGATAGATACCGGCGTTTGCGACTGCTCGCCGACGAAATACAGGAGGTAGTCACCCGCCTGGATCAGCGGCAGCGGCACCTCCTGAGCCGTGACGTTGCCCTGCGCATCACTTGGAAAACTGGCCAGCGGCGATCCACCCAGACCGCCCAGCCGTACGTCGACCGGCTCATTCGGGGCAAAGCCGCTACCTGTGAAGCCGAAGGTGTGGTTCGATTTCGCCGAATACGTGTCGAGAGCAATCCTGGGCGTGATGTAGCGCACCGTGAACTTTGCGCGCGCCGAACGCCCGCTCGAGGCGCCTGCGACGTGCAGCACATGTTCACCGCGGCCGATTCCGTCCGGTACGACTACCGAAACCTCGTCCAGATTGCCATCTTTCGAGATCGTAACGGGATCGAGCGGGGACTCCACCCCGCCACGCGCGTCTTCGATAGTCACTGTCGTTTGCTCGCTCGCTTCGAATCCCTGTCCTTGAAAGTTCAGCCGCGCTCCAGCCGTGAGGTCTGGAGCGCGGATCAAGATAAATGTGGGCCCGTTGACGCGAACTGGCGTGGCGGTGCGAACGGGTGATGGGCTCGGGCCCGGCGAGGCGGGTCGGGAGACGCCAGGTGACGCTAGCGCCGCGATCGGGGCGTTTGCCGGCGGAGGGCCGGCCGCTCCGGCGCACGCTGCGCCGACGAGCACGAGCGCAGGCCCCAGAAATGCGCACGCCAGCGACCGCGGCATAGGCTGTTAGTTGACAGATTCGACGCAGCCGCTGGCCTGCGTCTTCACCACATAGGTTTTCTGGCCGGTGGAGCCGTCCATTGCATGTGCAGTCGCCACATAGAATCTGATCTCCCCGCCAGTCGGTCGGGCGCGGTCGGCAACGTGATCGATCCTGAGCGTCACGCCCATCTGGCTCTGCGTAGTTCGCTGCATTTCGGTCTGCTGCTCGAGAGCGTCGCGCGGGAGCAGGGTCTGCAAATCCGGGCAGAGCTGGCTCCACCCCAGGCCGCCATCTTCGTTGGCAACCGACTGCATGAACAGGTCGGCGGGAGCGGGCGGGTCCGCCTGAAGAGGCTGCGTGTATCGCCAGGCCGCTGCCACGGCGAGTCCCACGAGGAGAAGCACGTTCAGCACCAAGAGCGGGTGTCGGGGCAAGCCGCGCGCGCACGCTATTGCCACGCTAACCACCGCTCCTCACCTGTGGCACCTGCGCTGGCTGCGACGGACTCGGGCGCAGGCCAAACGGGAAAACGACTTTGAAAGTCGCGGCGGCCACCAGATGGCTTTGCTCGCCGACGGCCACGAAGATGACGTCGTCGCCCACGTCATTGGGGATATAGACCTGGCCGGCGCCTTTGAGCCAGCCGCCGTCGTCGCCTGTGCCGGTTGACCGGGCAAGGCTGGTTGCCGAGCCGATATGGATGCTGACCCGCTCCCCGGCGATCCAGCCGCCACCACCGAAACCCACCGGTGCGCCTGGCGCGCCAGACCAGGACGTCAGCTCGAGCCAGGGTTTTGGATCCAGCACTTTGAACTCTGGACTGGCCTTGGCACCGCTCTCAGCGCCGACCAGGTTCAGCGCGAACGAGCCCGACGACGCGTTCTGCGGAATGTGCACAGGCCCGGCGCCCCACAGATTTCCGTACTCATCGGCCGTCAGGAGGGCTGGATCCTGTGTCCCGCCGAATGAGACGTGGACTTGTTCGCTTGGGGCGAATCCACGTGCATTGACCTGCACCGAGACGCCCGGGGGTCCAGCCCACGGGCTCAACTCCACTGTCGGCTTGAGCGGAGTCACGTGTATGTCACGCCGAAGCTCTGCGGCGTTGGCCTGTCCCCGTAACACCATGGCGTACGACCCGGCAGCTAGCTGAGGCAGCTTGATCTGGGTCCACACGGCATTGCCTGCCTGGTCCGTAGTCAGGTTCACCAGTTTGACTGGTGGCCCGCTCGCGCCCGCGGCCCCGTCGAGCGACACCTGCACCTGGTCCATCGGTTCAAACCCGCCGGCGACAAGCCCAAGGTCGCCGTATTGCGGAACATCGTAGCTATCGAGAACGAGCCACGGCTGGGGGGCGCGAATCCACAGCGTGGCGGTGCTTCGGCGTCCACTGGTCTGCCCAACCGCGGCGATGGCATGCGCACCGGACTGCAGCTCGTCGGAGAGTGTCACTATCACGGGGTCGAACGAACCATCGCCAATCGTGACTGCGTTTGCCACCGTCAGCATGGTGGTGGTATCGGTCGTCTTGCCGACCGAGATGGTGACGGACTCGCCGGCGTCGAAACCCTTGCCGGAGATGCGTACCTGTCCAGACTGCGGTGCAGGCTGCGGGTCGATCGCCACCAGCGCCGTGGCTACCCGGACCGGTACCGTCGCCCCAGGCGTAGGCGCTGGATCGTATCGAGGCGGGGTCGTCGTCTCGGGAGTTGGGGCGTCCGAAATGGCCAGCGTTTGGGCCGAAGGTGTGCCGCAGCCGACCGCAATGAAAACCAGAATCGCCATGGCCACGAGCCACGGGCTACGCATGATCATCTCCTCCATCGCCGCCGGCTTCGTGTTAGCGGCCGCGCGCCGGAGTTGCTGGCAGGCTTGTGTCGATCAGCGGATCAGCAAGTGGCTGGGGCCACCTGGTACGCGCGCCGAGCAGCGTCTGTAGTTCACTGCACGCCTCTAGTGTGCCGAGCTGATTCCGCTCACTGATGCGGCAGGCAGTCGCCAGTCTGGCCAAGCCGTCCTGACGCTGGGTCGCATCCGCTCGCTGCGCCCAGATCAGACCGAGGTTATAGTGCGCGCCGTAATCTGCCCGTACGACGTCGCGGTCCTCCGCTGAGCTGTCGCCGTTGGTCAGGGCGTCGGCATACGCCGCCGTAGCCAGCAGGAACAGACGGTTGTCATACGCACTGCGAGCGATGGGCAGCGGCGCTGGTGCTTGGACTTCATACTGTGTTGCCAGCGTTTTGAGGTCCGCATACGCCGTGGCCACTCGCCGCTGACCTGGCGCATCTTCGGGCGATGGCGGCTGTTCGAAGAGCGCCTCGCGGCTGAGCCCAACAAGTTTTTGCGCCAGCGCGGCGCGATCGGGGTTGCACAAGCCTGCTGTCCGCAAGGCGGTTTGCGCGGT